>JAAUXY010013071.1_pt1 | contig 18769 bp, 17 predicted proteins | sample 7278121 | NCBI WGS metagenome assembly JAAUXY01 (sample SAMN14350117, study PRJNA611818) | marine sediment metagenome | isolation source: surface marine sediment (1.8m) | place: French Polynesia: Moorea | collected 2018-08 | reverse complement strand
GTGCTTTCTCGAATATGAAAAAGACACCGTAAAGGTCCACGACATCATTTATGAAAAAAAGGGAAAGCAGTGGATAATGAAAAAAAGCTATTATAAAAAACTGCGCATTTCTCCGGATTGGGCCCGCAATTATCTGCAATCAACTGGATTTACTATTGAATTTGATAACAAAAAAAATCAAATGAACACCATCATTGCCCGCAAAGCCTAACCTGCGTCACGGTAACCTAAAATCCGGTGACCGATCACATTGATACGATCAGCCGGATCATCAAATTTTCATTGATTTTTGATATTGAATCAAATAAAAAAAACCATTGTGGGGTGCAGATATTTAATCTGGTTTTAGAAGATTTTTCTGAACACCTGCAGCTATAATCCTTATCTCATGCCTTAAATCAAAATTGTCCTGTAAGGTCTTCGCGTAGTTTCTGACTAACAAAAAAATGCTGGCCAAACAAATGCGAAACAAATGCTGCTTGGAATAAAACTGTCTTTTTAATGGCCACCTTGAAAAATACCTGAGAAGTCTGATTCATTCTAACTTTTGCACGGTTAAAATGGAGCTCCTTCAATATCTTTGGCTTTTTATCTATCTTGCGGCCCTGATTGCCCTGTTTACCTATGGCATGAATTGCTGGTTTCTCATGCTGTTTTACCGCCTCAACTATCCGCGGGCCATAAAGAGCCATCAACAGGTCAAAGACACCTTCTATCAAATGGTCCCCGCCCGGGATTGGCCTCGCGTCACGATCCAACTTCCGATTTACAATGAACGTTATGTTGTAAAACGCCTGATTAAAGCGGTTTGCAAGATCGACTATCCAGCTGATTTACTTGAAGTGCAGGTTTTAGACGATTCAACCGATGACACCGTGGAAATTGCCGGAGCGGCAATCAAAGAAATGAAAGCCCGGGGCGTTGATATCGTTCATGTTCGTCGAGACAATCGCAGCGGATTCAAGGCCGGCGCCTTAAAGGAGGGGCTCACCACCGCAAAAGGTGAGCTGATTGCCGTTTTTGATGCCGATTTTATTCCCAATCGCGATTTTCTAAAGGAATCTGTCCCTTATTTCATAAATCCTCAAATCGGTATGCTGCAAATTCGCTGGGGTCATATAAACAGCGATTATTCGTTGCTTACGCGCGCGCAATCCATCGGAATCGATGGCCATTTTGGTATCGAACAGGCCTCGCGCGCCTGGAGTGGTTTTTTTATGAATTTTAACGGTACCGCCGGTGTCTGGCGTAAGATAACCATCCAGGAAGCCGGCGGCTGGCAGGCCGACACCCTGACGGAAGATCTGGATTTAAGCTATCGCGCCCAATTAAAGGGGTGGAAATTAATGTTTGCACCACAGGTGGTCTGCCCGGCAGAAATTCCGGTAACGATTAATGCATTTAAATCCCAGCAGCACCGCTGGGCCAAAGGATCGATTCAAACCGCCAAAAAAAATCTCGGCAAACTGTTCAAATCGGATTTGCCGTGGCTGATAAAGATACAGGCATTTTTACATCTCACCCATTACATGGTTCATCCGATGATGCTCCTGGTGGTGCTGACTTCTATCCCAATGCTCTACACCCACTGGTATTTTGACAACCCGGCGTATCCCATCATGATATTTACACTGCTATGCCTGGCGACATTCGGGCCTTCATCTCTGTACCTGTTTTCTCAGCGTGTCCTCTACCGCAACTGGAAATCCCGTATCAAATATCTGCCATTTTTAATGTGTCTGGGAACCGGAATTGCGGTCAACAATACCAAGGCGATTCTGGAGGCGCTGTTTGATATCAAAAGCGGATTTATCCGAACACCCAAATATGGTATCCAGGATAAAGGAGAAAGCTGGAGAAGCAAGCGATATGTAATTCCGCTCACTTCCATATCTATTCTTGAATTTTTCCTTGGTATTTATTCCCTGGCCGGGCTTCTAATGTTCCTGTTTTTCAGTAAATATCTGATAAGCCCCTTCCTGTTTATTTATACTTCCGGATTCTTTTATGTATTCTTTCTCTCGGTGAAACACGGATATGGTAAACCCCCTGCAAAATAGCTCGCCGGCCATCCCCTCCAAATATACTCTGGCGGTCATCATCGGATTTGGCCTGATTTCAGGAATGATCTACTTATTTAATTTCAAACTTCACCCCTATTTTATCCGGTTTGGATTAATCAGCGAAACCCGGATCCAGTTCTACATTTTTATATTTATCATTTTGAGTATCCTTTACGTCACCGGCATTTATCTCGTCTTCAAGTATGGTTTCCGCAAAAATCATCCAAAAGCAATCGTGTTTGTCATTGTTGGTTTCGCGGTGATTTTCAGAGCCTGTCTGCTTCCCGTCGATCCCGCAGTACTTTCCAATGACATGTATCGCTACATATGGGACGGTCGGGTACAGCAAAACGGCTTCAATCCTTACCAGCATCCACCCGATGCAGCTGAATTGAGGGAACTGCGGGATAACAAAGTGTACCCGAATATCAATCGCAAGTCTTACCCGACCCTCTATCCGGCGGGCGCGCAGATATTCTTCCGACTGTTCCATATCATCGTCGGAGAAAGTGTTTTCGGCTATAAAAGCCTGATGACCTTATTTGATATCATGACGCTCTTTCTTCTGTTGTCGCTTTTACGGATACATGGACTTGATGAAACTCGTCTCATTATTTATGCCTGGAACCCATTGGTCATATTTGAAATCGCCTACAGCGGCCACCTGGAGGGTCTGACTGTATTCTGGATGGTGCTGTCATTATACCTGCATGCCAACCATAAAAAACAAACAGCGATCGCATCTCTGGCGATTTCAAGTGCCATTAAGCTGTATCCGGCCCTATTACTGCCCGCACTTTTAAACCGCGGCGAACGAATCAAAGGGATCTTCACATTTGGGATTACTTTTCTATTTTTTTATCTGCCTTTTTGGGTTGCCGGACGTAAGGTTTTGGGCTTTCTACCGATATATCTTCAGAATCCATATGAAAGTTTCAACCTGGGATTGAAATATGTAATGATCTATCTTTTGCCGCAACTCGATTATTATCTACTGAGTCAATTTTTTTTGCTCGGCCTGATGGCGGCGGGGTTGTATGTTTTTTTTCAGCATAAACAAAAGGACCAGGCGCTTCGCTACGCTTATTATTTAATGGCGTTATTGATGGTATTGATGCCCGCGTCCTTGCATGCCTGGTATGTGATAATACTGATTCCGTTTCTTTGCTTTTATCCCGCTGTAGCCTGGATATTGTTCAGTATGACCGTAACCCTGTCTTACTTAAAATATGTGTCACCCGCTGCAACCATGCCGCGATCTGTTCTTATGCTGGAATACGGTACATTGGCGATAATGCTGGCAGGGGGCTTTATTCTCAGATGGTATATCGGTAAGCGCGGCGCAGACACCCTGTCGCAAGTAAGGCGAAATCGATATTTTTTGGAACGCTTTGGATGATCAGCTGCTGGCTGCTTGCGGCCGGTCGCTTTCCGATTATTTTTATAAAAAGCAGTGTCAATCAAATATTAATCGCCTTTCTGGGATTAAATACAAATGACAGGGCACCGGAGACCCACGACCAGAAACCGGAGGCAAGTGAACCTCGATTTAGCAGACGGTCTTAAAACTAATTATTATCAACATCTGAAAGTAAAATGCCGAAGATATCCGTCGTCATTCCAACTCTCAATGAAGAAAAGGCCATTGGTGAGGTAGTCAGCAGCATCCCCAAAAACAGGCTGCGGCAAATTATCGTGGTGGACAATGGGTCCAGCGATGGCACTGCGAAAAATGCAATGGCCGCCGGCGCCCGGGTAATTCATGAATCCCGCCGTGGTTATGGATCGGCATGTTTAGCCGGCGCCAGAGAAGCCCACCACAGCGACATTATTGTTTTTTTGGATGGCGACCGCAGTGATGACCCGCGTCAAATGGAAGCCATTACGGCACCGCTGATCGAGGATCGGGTCGATCTGACAATTGGCAGCCGCATCGGCGGTGAATTGCAAAAAGGTTCCATGCCCTTGCATGCGAGGATGGGCAACCGTATCATCGTGTTTATTTTGCGTGTACTGTACGGCGTGCGCATTACAGATATCGGGTCGTTTCGAGCGATACGAGCGCACGAATTATTTAGTTTGCAAATGGAGCAGATGACCTATGGTTGGCCGGTGGAGATGGTCGTTAAAGCTGCGCGAAAAGGATTACGCATCCAAAGTGTGCCCATAGTATACCGCAAACGAATTGGCATTTCCAAAGTTACGGGAACATTGCGGGGAAGTGTTTTGGCGGCTTACTATATGTTTCTGGTGCCGCTAAAATACCTTTTTAAAAATAAAAGCGGTTGTAGGAGGATCTGAATGGTATCTCTCGGAATCGGACTCACCAGCGATTGCAATCTGTCCTGTGCGCATTGTTATCGAGATCAGACGCACATCTATAATCTAAATCTCAAGGATATTCAAACCGTATGCGACAGTATCCCTATTTCTTCCATTGGTTTTGGCACCGGTGAAAATGGACTGAACCCTGAATACTTCGATATCATTGAATACCTGCACAAACGAAATTATCGTCTCACACTGGCTTCCAACGGATATACCCTGTCGATTACACCGGATGACAGACTGAAATATTTCAGCGATGTGGAATTTTCCATCGATTTTCCAGATCAACAAAGACAGGACCAATTTCGCGGCAACGGCAACTGGCAAACGATTATGCAAGGTATCGAAAGATGCCGCAAGCTCGATATTCGCGTTTCGATTCTGGCGGTATTAATGAATCTGAATTACCCGGACCTGGGGGAAATTGCCCGCCTGGCAGCCTCTTTCGGTGCGGATTTTCGGGTCAACGTTTATCAGCCCATGTATACGCATGAATTCATGCCAAGCTTCGACCAATACTGGCAGGCATTTAATATTCTTTTTGAAAATTGCAAAATTATCTCGGTGACCGAACCCCTGGTCAATACATTTTTGGGAATCAATGGTCTCAAAGGCACGCCCTGCGGTGGCCGCAGCATGCGGATAACCCCCGACCGGTATGTGAAAGCCTGCGTTTACTGGCCTCAATCTGATCTTAGGATAGAGGATCTGGCCCTAAAAAAGGAAGCGTTATTTGATTCCCCTCAGTTTAAACGAACCCATGAAACACCCCAGTATTGCATGAGCTGCGAATATGTTCAAAATTGCGGCGGCGGATGTGCGGCTCGGCGTAAATTGAGGGGCCGTTTTGACGAACCGGATGAATTTTGCCCCATTTATCAAGACAAGCCCATCAACGTTAGCGGTCGACTTTCTTCGGCGGAGAAACCGTTGCGAACGGGCAGTATCTGCACAACAATCGTAAAACATAGCTGAGCGTTTCAAATTTTTATAACAAACTGTTCTTATCATTATGGCTGCACTTGAAGACGGTATAAAATTGCCCAAAAAATTGTATTTGGAGGTCACCAATCGATGTAACCTAAAATGCAGAGCATGCATTCTATACCAGGGAGGCTGGGAACCTTCGCGAGATGTGACATTCGATGAAATGGTGTGGATTACCGATCAACTGCCGGGACTGGAGCAGATCGCGCTTCACGGTATTGGTGAGCCGTTATTAAATGCTGAATTGCCGTCCATGATCCGGCATTTAAAAAATCGCAATGTGCATGTGTTGTTTAATTCCAATGGGATATTAATCGATAAAAAACGACAATACGAACTGATCACAGCCGGCTTGGATGAACTTCGTATTTCTCTGGATGCGGCATCCCCGCAAGGGTACCGCACCATGCGCAACAGCGACCAATTTGAACGAATTGTTAAAAATCTGAATACCTTTGTGGAACACCTCAAGCAGCTTCAAGTTTCCCGCCCGAAACTTTCACTCTGGTATCTGGGAACCCGTGAAAACATTACGGAGCTACCGGGTTTTATACGGCTGGCTGATGCCATCGGCATAAAAGATGTTTATTTACAACGATTGGTTTACTTCCAGGACGGCGCCGGCTATGGCGTCGCTTTACCTGAAAAAACCCTGATGGATTCAGATGGCAAAACCCGGGAATATTTAAACCAAAGCCAGGATCTGGCAAAACAGTTCGGCATCGAATTCAATGCATCCGGTCTGAATACGCCGCTTGAAAGTGTTCAGGTGGATCCAGCGAACCAGCCTTCCTGGAAAAAGTGTTTTCGCCCGACGACCCTGATGTACATCACCGCCAATGGCAATGTGCTTCCCTGCTGCATTTCACCGTTTGCGACATCTGATTATTCTTCGATTATTTTGGGCAACGTGTTTGAATCCAGTCTGAAAGAGATTTGGCAGGGACCCAAATATAGACATTTTAGAAAAGCGCACCAAAGCGATTTGCCCCCTAAATGTTGTCGGGGTTGCGGTGTACGCTGGAGCCTTTAAAAAAATGTCCCCCAAAAGGATTCCAAAAATCATCTGGCACATTTTATTCAGTCTTAATTCGCGTTCCCGCGATGCTAAACCGGTTTATGAGTGGTTCCTTAAATGCACAAAAATTGACAATTAAAGATTTTGAGGATAGGATAACTTAATAATCAGCGCCAACCATGCCGGTCCTCATTTCACCATCGGGAGGCATGTTTTTTTGAGCAGTTTACTTCCAAACACCCTGCATTTATTAAGAAATAAGTCTATTATTTCCGATCAGGTTCAATCGATCGGTATCGTGTAACCGAATAAGGAGAATTTGGAGGAGGTTCAGAATGAAATTAATTCGACAGCGATCAAAATCGGCAAGTGTGTTTTTGGTAATCTTAATGCTGCTGCTGACCGTACCATCTCAATCGGTTTTAGCGGCCATGATCGAAACAGAAGCCACCCTGGATATGACTGTAAAGGGCCAGGAGGCCCGCAATGCGATCAAAACCATCCTCGCGCGTGAAGACGCCCAGGCAGTTTTAAGAGCACAGGGAATTGATCCTCAAGAGGCCAGTGCACGCGTGGATAGCCTGACCGATGCTGAAGCGATTCGAACTGCCGATCAAATCGAAAACCTTCCGGCCGGTGGCAGCTTCTTCATCGGGCTTCTGATCGCCGTGGGTGTCATTGTTATTATTTTAGCAATTACAGATGCAATGGGATATACTGACGTATTTACATTTGTCAGATAGGATCAAATACAAAGGGCACTGCAAGCACTTTAAACTGCCGTTTTCTCTTATTTTCAGTGTTATTATCGGGTTGTTCGTGTTTAATGGTTGTGCCACCGTATCTACCAAAAAATGGCATCAGGATATCGGTGGCTTACCACCCAAACATGAATTGAATGCAGTGCCGTTCTACCCCCAGAAAGCCTATCAGTGCGGCCCCGCCTCGCTGGCAATGGTGCTGGTCTGGAGCGGAATCCAGATCGATCCGGATGCACTGACCCCGCAGGTATATACACCCTCGCGTAAAGGCAGCCTGCAACCCGCGATGATCGCTGCGGCCCGCCGCCAGGGGAGAATTGCCTATCCGATCAGCGGCGCGAATGAGCTGCTGCAGGAAATCTCAGCCGGGCACCCGGTTATCGTGCTGCAAAACCTGGGGCTCTCCTGGATCCCGATCTGGCATTATGCCGTCGTGATCGGTTATGACCTTAACGACGGAATGGTCATTCTGCACTCTGGCATAACCCATCAGAAAAAAACGTCTTTAAGGGCTTTTGAAAGTACGTGGGCCCGAAGTGGATACTGGGGACTGGTTATCCTGCCGCCTTACCGCTTACCGGCCTCCGCAAACGAATCGGCCTATGTTTCGGCAGTGGTGGGTTTGGAGAGGGCCCGCCAATGGCAGGCGGCCGCAGAAGGATATCAAACGGCGCTCAATCAATGGCCACAGAGCTTTTCCGCCCATATTGGATTGAGCAACAGCTTTTATGCGCAGGGGGATTTGATATCCGCTGAAAAAGTTTTACGAAAGACCACCCATCTTTTCCCGAATAAAGGCGCCGCCTATAACAATCTGGCCCAGGTACTGTGGGAGCAGGGGAAAAAACAGGAAGCCGTGAAGGCCGCCCGCCGGGCGGTAGTGCTCGGCGGGCCGCTGGTGGAACACTATCAGAAAACCCTGGATGAAATTCAAGCAGACAAACCTCAAAATTGAATTCAATTTAAAGTGGTTATAGAGCCTCGCATCATGCTCGAGAGCAAGGCTTACACTGATTTAAAAGCAGAGCATACACGATAGTATTCGAGCATTTTAAATCAGTGTGATGCGCTCCTTAATCTTTATAAAAACAGATGTGTAATCCCGTTTTCTCGGGATAACGCAGCTCTCGAGCATTAGGGGAGGTTATAGGACCACTTTTAGTCTTTCTTTTCGAACAGCCCTTTCACCTTATCCGTAACACTACCCGCATCCTCACCGGCCCCCTTAACCACATCGGTGGCACCTTTAAGCCCCTCTTTAGCGGCCTTTTCAATCGAATCGACATCAACACCAGCCAGTTTTTTGAGCTGATCGTTTAAGGCCCCCATCACATTCGGTGACGTTATCTTGCCATAGAGGGCCGCAAAAATTTCCTTGGCCACTTCGGCCGGTGAAGCACCACCCTTCTTTTTACCGATATCTTTGAGGTGAATGTCCGGGAGATCGGCTTTAATTTCCTGGTCACCGAGAACGCCGCCGGGTATTTCAACCGCCAGGTTCACCTTGCCATTTTTTAGAATAAAATCATTGATGACCAGCTGTTTTCCCGGGCCCTCTTTGGCCGACTCTTTTTTGGCAGTCCCTCCCTTGGGCACATTTTTTTGTACATTGTTTAAAATCGATCTAAAATTATCGCTTTTACCCCGCTTCTCATATGTGATCTCGGGCCCGACCACTTCTACCTTATTAATGATGATGGTATCTTTTGTCAGTGACCCTTCATCAACATCAACATAAACAGAGCCGACTTTCATGGCACTCGGAGCTTTGAAGCCTTTTGGATTTCCAAGGAAAAACTTTTTGAGTTTGGCCTCAGCCGAAAATAGAGAAATGCCGACATCATCCACCCGCAATTCAGTACCCGTGATTTTAGGCCCGTACGTATTGACCGCCAACTGAACGATGGTGCCCAGCTTTGAGATGCCAACCACCACAATCACCACAAGCAGGATGACAATTGCACCGAGGCCGATAAAGATCCATTTTTTCATAATTTTATCTCCTTATCCGATTGGCCGGTTGCGCCTGTTTAAATAAAGAATACTGTCATTTTTTTCCGGCAAACGGGCTAATCCCGTTTCACGGGGACCCTCAGCAAGCAACGGGCTCAATCCAATTACAGCAGCTGCATTTTTTAAGATTACTTCTATTTATTACCAGCAAAAGTATGGACTAGAAAGCGATGTGTCAATATGCGAAGAGAAGAAAAGCAATCGTGAAGTCAGGTTGAGAAATTGAAGCCTTCAAGGATTTCGGGTTTTGGCAAACAAATCCGGGTTGGGTGAAAAGTGCGTCAGGAGCGGGCGATAGGTTTTGCCTTCAACCCGTCTCAAATAGTCCAGCAGCTGATACTCCAGTTCGGCCGCCAGCCGGGGTTTTTCTTCGATCAGATTTCTCTTCTCCAGCGGGTCTGCAACAACATCAAATAGCTGAAGAAGATCCAGTTCGGCCAAGTAGATGAATTTCCACTGCCAGTTGCGAAATAAAAAATAGCGTCGTTTGAAGGAAGCCCGCCCGACAATATCTCTTTTGAGATATGGGGCAGGATCACCATTTAAAATAAGCGGGACGATCGAAATCCCCATATGCGGGTCATCATAGGGCGGATCGATTACGTATCCGGCCAGCTCGGCAATGGTGGGTGCCATATCGGCGGCGATGACGGGAACATCTTCGAAGCGCTTTTGAAAGCGATGCACCATAAGAATCATCGGAATCCGAATTTCTTCTTCATAGAGGGTGTGCCCATGAAGGCTGGCGCCATGCTCCCAGAATTGTTCTCCATGATCCGAAGTAAATAAGATGACCGTTTTATCATAAATGTCTTTTGCTTTCAGCCAATTTACAAACCGCTTAAATGCGCCGTCTAAATAGGAGAGATTGTTGTCATAAAGATCTCTGGGTGAATCGCCAAAATCGGTTCCACCCGGTTTTTTCCAGAGATCATTGTGCACATCCATCAGGTGCAAAAAACAGAGAAACCGCTCACCGGCAGAGAGTTGGCTGATTGCTTGCTGTGCCGACCCAAATACCTCATCTGCGGTGGCGGTACGCCGATCACTCGCCGCGGCCGGTATCGCCAGTTCGATGACCGAATCGTGGGGCGGAAATATAGACCGGGGCCCAAAACCTTTCATAACCATATAGGTTTGAATGCCTTCGGCGCGGGCAATTTTCAGGAAAAGATTTTCCTGATATAAATCGGGTCCATAAAGATTGAATCGGCTCCTGCCGGCAACCAGAAAAGGAAAAGCCGCAAATGACCCGCCCCCCTGACTGTAGGCTCTGCGGAATGAAATGGCATCTTGCTTTGCCCATTGGTCCAAAAAAGGCGTCAGATTGCGATGATAACCGGCGGAATGAAATGCATCGCCCCTTAAGGCATCGACAACAATCACCATCAAATTGAAATTGTCGGGAAGCAAAGATAGATTCGTTTTTTGGAGTTTCCAGGGCTGGGGCCAAGGATGCGCATGGTCGTTAAACTTCGGATTCTGACCCATTCGAATCCAGTCATCCAGCCTTAATAGGCCGGCCAGCTCTCTGGCATATGCGGATTCAACCCGGGTAAGATCGCTAAACTGCAAAAGTGTTGATTTGGCATTCGGGTATTTGGCCATAACACCAAAGGGAAGAAATCCTAAAAAGAAAACAACCGCCAGCAATATCCAAGTCTTTATATGGCTGCGCGAAACGCCGGGCTTCTCAGAAGATAGCGCTTCAAAAGCTAAAACCAAGGTACCGGCAGCTACAATTGTTATGGTTTTCAGGAGGATTCCTTTAAAATAGGAAAAGGCCGTAAACCACGGGTTAAATAAATCCCCATATAGCAGCAGATAAATCGCCAGCCCGCACAAAGAACAAATCAATACCAACAGCAGCAGCCAAGTAGGTCGCCGATAGGATCTGGCAGTCATTATGCAGAAAATCGGGTATAAAACAACAAAGCCAAGTGAAACGCAGACAATCCCTACCGAGCTCCATTCTCGCGTGCGGGGCAAATAGTTTAAAGTGCGGATATAGGCAATGGAAAAAAGGGCGGCCCCCCATCCGCACACCAAAAAAGACAGCGCAAAGATAGCGGGTTTAAGACCCAGGTTTTGGATTTGCCATTCAACAGCGTATGTCAGCGCCGTAAAGCTTATGGTGGCATAAAAGCCGCAAAGCAGAATAAACGGCAGGAAAAAGAATATGCTTTTGATGGATTTTTTTTTACCCATTTTGGCCTGCAACAGAGCTGAAAGCGTCAGCAAGGCCAGCGTGACAATGCCGAACCAAAGGCCGGTTGCGCCTGCAAAAACCGGAGGAATTACTTTTTGCAAAAAAATATCTGTGCCCGATTGCAGGTAGACGTGGTCTTTTAACCGCTGCCAGGATGGATCAAGTGGTGCAATACTGACATTTAAGAAAAAGAGCAGTATTAAAAACAGCAGCGGGCAGGTCTCTTTTGACTGCAATTGATAGGTGTCACCGCCATTCTGGAGCTTTTGGCACCAAAAAATCGCATAGCCCTGCAGAAAAATCGCAGCAAGCAACACAAAGGGGATCGTAGATTTTAAATCATCCCAGCCATTGTGAACGGCCAGGGCCAAAACCCCAACTGATACAAATTGGACAAGTGTTGCTATTTTTAAAGTTCGTAGAATATTTCCGCCATAAAACCGGGCACACCGGTGTTGCAGCCAGCTGACGATGATCAAATAGCCCACCGCCAGCGCCATCAAAATCGATATGTGTTTCCCAAACCATGAAAATCCCGGGCTCTCGCCGGCTGAAATTTCTTGGCCCAGCTGACTGTGGATGGCCGTATTGATATAAAAAAGTAAAACGACCACAACGGCCCCTGTGAAATGCAACCAGGGAAGGGCATTAAAAAGCGTTTTTATGGGTGCGGGCGGATTTGAAGGATTCATTGCAGTTTCTGCTTTTATGGAAAGGTCGAGAAAATCAAATCACCTGTAAGTTGAAATGCAATACTGTGGCATCGATGGCATTCTTTCAGTTTCTCCTCCGGCAACGACGAATTTCCATCCGGTGTAAACCGCGCATAGCTCCAGTTGACCGGATAAACTAACGGTTGTGCAGATAGATCCTGGTTATCTGCTTTCGTCATAACGACAATTTCCAGCAGATTCCGGCGATCGATGTGGGAGGCATCCCCTTTGTATCCTTCCAGTATCAGGGTCGCCCCCGGCGGCCAGATGCGCATCTTCTTGGGGACACCATTGGTGAATATGACTTGCGTGCGGTTTAAATCAGTCGCACGGTAATACACCCAGGCACTTTGATTACTTGAAAAACGGCGTGTTTTTACGAATTGTCTGGACCATCCCTTCAGCAGGGTTCCGGACGCGCTCCGATATCGCGGAAGCCCCCTTTTCTGATTTAAATAGTGATCGGTCGCAGGAATAATCATTTCAGGCTCACTGATTAGTCTGAGCCCGGGAGGTTTTAAACGCGTCTCCGAATCGGCTAAATTAGCCTCTATCACCACCAGAAGGATACCAACCAGCGTTGATAGACTCCAGAAATAATGATTTGCTTTTTTCAATTTATAAAGATTTCAAATAGTCAATAATCGCTTTGATTTCTTGATTCTTTAGATGCTTGAATGGCGGCATCTTCCCGCGTCCATTAACAATAGTTTGACGGACATTTTCTTCGTTGGTGACGCGGCCGGACTTTGGCAGTTTCGGATTCTTAAATAGGCCCAGGAGCCCGGGGCCCACTTTTGTGTCTTTACGATCAGAGAAATGACAGATGGTGCAATTGGCGGCAAACAGGTCTTGACCGGAGCGGACCGCCTTGGCATTCTGCAGCTTGGTGAAAATCCAGTCTCCGGTGCGATTGGGAAGATGAAAGCGACCTTGCATGTTAATCAGGTTGTCTTTGCATATGAGTTGAAGCTCAGCCTTGCCCTTTTCACCTTTGAAGCGAAAATCCATAGTGACCTTGTCGGTTTTTTGATCCATTTTATCGACTAAGATATCACCTTCGAACTGTTTGCCGCTAAACGTTTCCGGGCCATCCTGCGTAAATTGAAAAACCTTTTCAAAATTAGACTTCCAGATACCGGCTACCTCACATTTTAGTTTCTCTGCATGCGCCACCGGGGGCTTATGAACGGATCGATTCAGCCCGCTATAAATAGGGCCGTTGCTGCACTGATGGTCTGCCACCACGAATAACCAGTCTTTCAGGTCTTCGCCATCAAGCGACACGGGAATAAATGGCGATACATATTCTCCGACCGGAAAGTCCGCTTTTTTATCTTTCAGATCACCGCTTTCCGGTACCAACCGGTAAGCGCGAAAACGTCGTGTGTCGACGGCCAGCATCTGAGGCCCCAGGTTGTTGTCGGGATCGTCGACCCTCATTTTGATTTGAAAGACTTGGTCTGAAATTTTATTGAAGCGAATGTCTGAAATGCGTGGATCATCACCTTTATTGCCATCAAACGGCAAGATGACCGGGATCTCATTATCGCTGCCGGCTTTAATTTGCACCTGGAGTGGAAAGTAGATATAGCCTTCACTGTAAACATGCAAACCCCACGGGCCTCCGGATGGCAGGGGTATTTTGAAAGTGCCGTCGGATCCAATCGCACCGCCGGTGAGAAATGCATCGTTATGCAGCTCACCCTTTTCAAGTGCCACCACACCACTGGCGACAACCTTACCATCTGACGTGATCACTTTTCCGGATATAAACGTTTGACCCCATACACCGGACACGCCCCCAAGGCACACGCAAACCGCTATCAATAACGTGCGTATGATCGAATTCCGCCTATTTGATGCCTGACTCATTTTATTATCCCTTTGTTTGATTCCCTCGTAAGCTTATCGAGCGCTTGGTCTCATAGTGATTTTACGTATACCAGCAGGGCGTTCACTTGTTCATCTGAAAGATGACCGAAGGGTGGCATTTTGCTGAAAGGTGTTTTTAAAATCTGACGAAAGCTATCATCAGAAACCGGCTGACCGCTGATGGGAAATTTATCCTGTTTAAAAACACCTTTTAATCCGGGTCCGACCTTGGCCGCCGTGCTATCCGTATGATGACAGGCCGAACAGTTTTGGCTAAAAATCTGCGCACCTTCGACAGCCAAGCCGGTGGTTTCTGATGCGGCCGGTGTTTTGGTTCCATATACCAGCTCGCCGCCAAAATATCCCAGACCGACGACCGTCAACAGACAGAGGGCGTGTATGGCCATAACGGTTTTCGTGAAGCCGCCGGCCAAAGAAGCGTAAACAGCCGCCACCAGCAGTAAAAGCAAGAGGATTCCGCCCAATGCCAGTTTCATCTTGATCTCGAAAAGGTAAGCACCACCAAACCGATGTTGCCAGTCCATTAACCCCAGCAAAATGGTCGGAACAGCCATGATTAACGCCAGAATAATGCAATGGCGGGCGGTTTGGGCCAGATTCGAGCGATTGAAAATCCAGGCCAAAAGCGCAAATATAAATGCCCCGATGATTAGACCCGCCGGCAGATGGGTGGCTGGAGGATGCAATGGATGCGTATAGCCAATTTTGCTCAGGGTTTGATAGATAAATTCAATCATCTTTGAGCCCCTTTCTCCCTTATATTAGAGATTGGTACCCATGCTGAAGATTTGAGCGGGGTTGATAGGAATCGCATGCGGTTTATTGAGGAACACCTTATGATTAGCCCAACTCAAACAGCGGTGTCAAACTGATTTTTTAGCCTCCGGTGAAAGGGGGTCGGTTCCAAAAATTCTTGGCTTTGCGATGTTTGAAAATTAACCCGGTTACAGATTGCGAATCTCGCCATTCGGAATTAGAATTTGGAATACACCCATATTTAAAAAAAGCGAGTTGATAACCAATTACGAGATGAAGGGAGAAGGCAATGAGCGCGCATGATAAGGCATTTCAAGATTATTATCCGGATGATTACAGTCAATGCTATGGATGCGGAAGATTAAACCAGAACGGTTTGCACATAAAAAGTTTCTGGGATGGAGAGGACAGCGTTTGTCGCTTTGAGCCAAAGCCCTACCATATCGCACTGCCCGGATTCGTCTACGGGGGCCTGATTGCATCGCTATTCGATTGCCATGGAACCGGCACGGCCACAGCCGTGAAATATCACCAGGAGAAGCGCATCATGGGAACAGATCCGCCCATACGCTATGTAACGGCATCGTTGCAGGTGGATTACTTAGCGCCAACTCCTATCAACGTCCCTCTGGAACTCAGAGGCAAAGCAACGGAAATCAAAGATCGTAAAGTGACGGTTTCCATGAGTCTATACGCTGATGGTCAAAAATGTGCCCGCGGAAAGGTTGTCGCCGTAAAAATGCCGGAAAATATGATGAAAAAGATTAAATAGATACCAACGACTTGACCTATACCACAAAGTGGTATAAGTTAGGCATCAAGCGTTTTCAACACCACAAAAAAAACTGTCTATTATATGGGAGGTACAAAATGAAAGAACAAGTTCAAAACGCGTTGAATGAAATTCGACCATCGCTCCAGGCAGACGGCGGCGATGTTGAACTGGTCGATGTCGAAGACGGAATTGTCACGGTTAGATTAACCGGCGCCTGTGGCGGATGCCCCATGTCCCAGATGACACTGAAACAGGGTATCGAAGCCTATGTGCGAAAAAAAATCCCGGAAATCGTCAGCGTGGAGTCCGTATAACATCGGAACCATAGCGTGCAAATCCAATGGTCCCGATCACGCCGAATAAAAAGGCCACCGTAAAATTGGCAGCAGGGCTGATTTGCCATAAGAATGCTCCGCCAAAAGCGGCAACCGAAACGCACACATCGCGAATTAAGTAATAGAGTCCGTACATACCGGCTTTGCAGTTTTCCGGAGCCAGGTCCAATATGAGGGCTTTGCGGGTCGGCTCACCAAATTCTTTCAGACCCCTGAGCACAAAGGCCGGAATCAGCCACAGAAATGACTGGCAGAAGGCAAGGACGAGCGGAAAGAAGGTGAAAAAGATAAAGGTGGCCAGTACAAAGGGCTTTTTGGTGCTTTTGTCTGCCAGGTGGGCAACCGGAATGTAAACCAGCACTGCTGTCGCCATTTCGATGCTCGTCAGAATGCCGAATTGAAAGGCCGAAACTGGTTTTGCAATTGCCTTCATACACCACACAACCACAAACGCATAAGGGATCTGTTCACAAAAGCGTATCAGTATATCTGAAACCAGCAAACGCCTGAGAGATGCATCCATGGATTGAAACAACTTGAACGGATTTTTTTCAGGCTGAATCGCACATGCATCATCTGATTGTGTTACGGGATCGTCCTCAATTAATTTTTGTTGCAAAAAAACGGCAATAAGGGCAAGAACGAAGGCCACACCAAAAGCAACGCGAACACCATTTTCAATCCCCCATGCACCGATACACAGCCCCCCCAAAATCGGCCCCAGGGCCATTGGAAAGCGACGCACCAGTGAATGCATCGTAACGCCCATGGTGCGCTTTTTATTGGGCAGCACCCTCGCAATCAAACCCATGGTTGCCGGCAAGCTGATGGCCGACCAGGCCAGAAAAAATACCGCACCGACCAGAACCGCCTGCCACAGTGGAATGAGGATCACCACCAGGAACCCGATCATGGCCATACAATTAAATAGCAACAGGGCGCGTTTGGTGCCGAAACGCTCGGATAGATAGCCTCCGGGAAACGCATAAATGGCCGATAAGAAGTTATCCAGGCCGTTTAAAAGCCCGATGGATATAACACCCCCGCCAAGTGCCAGCATATAAATAGGCAGAAAGCGTTCTGCCATACGCTCGCCCATGCTCACCAAAACAACCATAAAAAGCAGCCCTACGGTACTTTTCGTCAATCCGAGAAAATCAGATATGAATCTGGCATGTGACATGGAAGCGACCTCTATATTAAGCGACAGATCAAGGGGTCTTAACCAACCGATATGATTATATATGCGGCATAAAATAAAATGGTTGTGAGTTGGTATATAGTGCTTATAGTTAAATTTGATTGCAGATAAAACAACAAGTTAATTCAAAAATTCATTATTTGAAACCATAAACCAATTACAAAAATGGGAGGTGGAACGATGATTCACAAAATACCCGCACTTCCATATGCATACAATGCGTTGGAACCTTATATCGATGAGCAAACCATGCAAATTCACCATACAAAACATCACCAGACCTACGTCGACAAGCTCAATGCCGCTCTGGAGAATTATGACAATCTACAAAAGAAAAGCGCCGAAGATCTCATCAGAGATCTCAGTTCCATACCGGAAAATATTCGAACTGCCGTCAGAAACCACGGCGGTGGACATGCCAATCACAGCTTTTTTTGGCCCCTGTTATGGAAAGAGGTCGATTTTAGAGGTGACATCGCCGATGCCATTAAGTCAAAATTCGGCGATTATGATACATTTAAAGAGAAATTTTCAAATGCGGCCGTATTATTGTTTGGTAGCGGATGGACCTGGCTGGTATTAAACAACGGCAAACTTGAAATCACAACAACCGCCAACCAGGACAGCCCTTTGAGTCAGGGGCAAATACCGATTCTGGGTCTGGATGTCTGGGAACACGCTTATTATTTAAAATATCAAAACCGCCGTCCGGAATATATCAGCGCATTTTTTAACGTGATCAACTGGGAAAAAGTAGATGAAAATTTTAAAAAGGCCATAGGATGAAAAACAATTCGGTTAAGCGATGATGATGGCTTTTATCATTCCAGTTGGATCAAAACTCAAAACAAAGGGCAGGATATATCTCATCCTGCCCTGTTCATCGTCATCATGTGGCACGTTGAAATCCGATAAAATCCTTTCAAGCCTGCCTCATCTTTCGCCAGCCTTCTTCCATAAACTTCTTTTCGCGGCTTAAGCCCCAGTCCTTCATTGCCTGGTAGTAGGCTTGCAGATCGGTTTTGGCGAGTTTCTGGATTTCATCGCGTTCCTGATTTCTTCTCTCGGTATCATCCGGTGTGATCCCCACCCAGGTGGCATACCCCTGATCGAAAACCCACTCGGCGGTTATGTCCTGGGGGGCAATTCCCATGGAGGCTGAATGGGTGCGCAGAACGTCCATATCGAGTTCCAGGATCCAGTCATTGTCCCATACGCGGTCGCTGCGTCCGGAATCTATATCCGGGCTGCACATCGGGCAATAAACCTTTGCCACCGATGATTCAGCCAGAACCATCTTCCCAAAAAAAATCTCCGCGGTCTTCTGTCCACAGACACAATTGGTTTTAAAGCTTTCACACATTGATTTGACCCCCCTTTCGGAAAGATCTGATATAGTCATTAATGAAAAGTGCCCTACAATAATATGTATGACTTTTGCAAATGCAATTGATTTAAGTCAAGTATGAAAAAATTGACCTTCTAGTAATTGAATGCTACGATTATATCACAAATAAGGCTGCTTATTTGAAAGCATTTTTAATCGAAACAATATCATCTCAAAACTTAACAATCTATTGAGGGAGGACACGATGGCAATTGCGAAGAAAAAAACGGCTACACGGAAGAAAACGGCGGTAAAGAAGACGACGACTGCCAGAAAAAAACTGGCTGCTAAAAAGAAACCGGCAGTGAAGAAAAAAACAACCGCCAG
>JAAUXY010193413.1_pt1 | contig 18774 bp, 12 predicted proteins | sample 7278121 | NCBI WGS metagenome assembly JAAUXY01 (sample SAMN14350117, study PRJNA611818) | marine sediment metagenome | isolation source: surface marine sediment (1.8m) | place: French Polynesia: Moorea | collected 2018-08 | reverse complement strand
TCGACGCGGGCGGTCATGGTGTCACCCTCCCGGCGATAGATGATGCGCTGGGGAAAGTCATGAAATGGATTGGTGAAGACGGCGCGGCCTTCACTGCTCTCGACCAGGGTGAAGGCCACCGCCTCTTTGCCCCGCGGGCTGGCCAGGTAGGCCAGGCCGCTGCCTTCTTGCGCGATCCGCAAAAACTCGAACATGGTGCCGCGCTCGGAGATCACTCGGCTGACGCCGAGCATCATGCCGCCCTCCGGGGCCATCCAGCACTCCTGGTTGCGTCCACCGCCGCCACGGCCTTCCCAGCAGCCGGCGAGCCAGGACAACGCCTCGAGATCGTCGAGCTCGGCGGCACCGGCGCTCAGGGGCAAGATCACGGCGAGTCCGAGCGTTCGTGCGAGTTTGTGCAGCACTGTGAGACTCCTTGAGCTGAGCAGAACCTGATTTCGCCTCAAGCCTGGCCACACCAGCGCCGTGCGGTGTCGACCAGGATCTCGGCCAGCTTGTAAACCGAATCGAGATCGACCCACTCCTCGGCGGAGTGGGCACCGGCGCCCGCCGGCCCCATGACCACGGTCTCGACGCCGACGCCGGCCAGCAGCGCCGAATCCATCCAAGGGTTCTCGCCGACATGAGCCGGCACCTCGCCGAGCACGGCGGCGCTCGCCGCCTCGAGCTGACGAACGATGCCGGCGTCGGCCGAGACTTCGAACGGCTCGCGCACCAGGAGCGTGGACTGCTCGACTTCCAGGCTGGGGTCCTCGGCGCGCAACTTGTCAAGCAGGGCCGCGATCTCCGACTCCACCTGCTCGGCGGTCTCCCCGGGGATGGTGCGGCGCTCGATCTGCAGGGTCGAACGGGCGGCGTAGGTCGAGAGGCCGGTACCGCCGGCGAGGGTCGCCGCATGCAGCGACGGTGGGCCGACCAGCGGATGCGGCGGCCGGTTTCGCAACTCGGTCTCGAGCGTCGCCAGCTCATGCAGCACCCGGCCCATGGCCAGATTGGCGTCGATACCGAGCTCGAACTGGCTGCCGTGGGCCGCTCGACCCCGGGTCGTGACTTCGACCCATACGAACCCCTTATGAGCGCGGCAGATCGCCAGCTCGGTCGGTTCGGTGACGATCGCGGCGTCCACCGGGTAGCGATCGAGCAGATCAGCGGTACCCATGCTGGCGTGCTCCTCGTCGGCGACCGCTGCGATCACCAGGTCCCCCGCCAGCGGCGAACCGGCAGCCAGTGCCCGGGCCGCGGCCATGCAGGCGGCGAGACTGCCCTTCATGTCATAAGCACCGCGCCCGTAGAGACGCCCGCCGTCGACCCGACCGGAAAAGGGCTCGGCCATACCGACGACACCGACGGTGTCGACATGGGCGTTGAGCATCAAAGAACGCCCACCTCCCGTGCCACGCAACACGCCCACCGCGCTCGTCCGACCCGGCTCAGGCGCGTGCGTGTCGACCTCGAGCCCGGCCTCCTCGAGATAACCAGCGACGTGGGCAGCGATCTCCGCCTCGCCGGCGGCGCCATCCACCAGGCTCGGGTTCACCGAGTCGATGCGAACCAGATCAGCGAGGGTACGAGTGAGGTGCTCTTGATCGATCATCCCGTCATCTTACCCGGAGACTTGCGACGTCAGCTGACGGGTGGGAGATACAACTCGCGGCAGAACAAGTTTTATTGAGTCATTTCATCCTGAAGCACCGCGTTTGGCGTAGGGAAGGTGAAAGCCACCTTCTCCTGGAGCCCTGAATTGACGATTCCTCAAAGCGTGACGGCCAGATACGGCCTTGCCATCGTCGGATATAGTCCTGCCATTGTGAATTCGGACCTGCCCCCCGAATCCTCAGGGCGCCGGGACGCCGACCCACGCGACGACGTCACGCTGCTCGCCGACATCGCGCTCGGCGATGAGACGGCGTTTCGCGCCTTCTACAGCCGTTATGCAGGTCGCACCTTGAGCATCTTGAGACGGCTCTGCCCCGATTCGGCGGTCGCGGAAGACCTGCTGCAGGAGGCATTCCTGGCGGTCTGGCGCAAAGCTTCGACCTATCGCCCGGATCGTGGCGATCCAGCGGGCTGGCTCTACACCATCACCCGCAACAAGGTATTCGACCATGGCCGGCGACGGGCGCCCGTGGTGCCGATCGATGCTGAAGAGTCCGCCAAGTGGCGAGCTCCGAACCGCAGGTCGGACCTGGGCTTGAGCCTGAAGCAGGCCCTCGGCACGCTCAAAGACAGCGAGCGTGAGGCGCTCGAGACGGCTTACTTCGGCGGCTTCACCTACCAGGAGAGCGCGGAACACCTCTCGGTGCCCCTGGGAACTCTCAAGTCGCGAATCCGCACCGGCCTGCGCAAGCTTCATCGACAGCTGGAAGGAACCTGAGTTGGCCTTATCGCACATCGGCACGCCGCAACTGCACCCGACTGAAGACGAGCTGATCGCTCTGGCAGCCGGCCAGCTCGACGTCTCCCGGCGCATCTTGCTGGAAGCCCACCTGACTTACTGCAGGGTGTGCCGAGAGCTCCTGGCCAGTTTCGCCTCGGCCGGTAGCCGGTTACTCGGCGCGACGCCCGAGGAAGCCGCCCCGACTCACCTGTTGGACGGCCTGCTCGCCCGAATCGAGGTCGAAAGGAAGGCGCCCGACCCCTACGCTGAACTGCCTTTGCCCGCCGATCTTCGGGCGACCCTGCCGCGCTCTGAGAATCCCCTGGTTTTTGACTCGCCGAAACGCTGGACCAACGATTCGAAGGTCGCTTGTCTGTTGACCGATCCGAGAGCTCAGGCCCAGCTCTTCTTGCTGCAAGTCCCGGCCGATGGGCGTATTCCCAGGCACGAGCACCTCGGTCACGAGCACGCCCTGTGCCTGGCCGGGGCCTGCCACGATGAGCACACCCGTCTCGAAGCCGGCGACTACTACCACTACGAGCCGGGCTCTGATCACTTCCCGATCATGGAATCGGGCGAGCCCTGCTGGATTGTCGTCCGGGTCGAGAAGGGCGTCCGGTACCTCGACTAAGAGCCGAAGCTGCGCTCGATCAGCCAGAAGGCGGCGACGGCGGCGATCGCCAGCGAACCGGCGGTGAGTACCACCCGCCGATAGAACCACGACTCGCGCCACCAGAAGGCGACGGGCAAGAAGAGGGCGACGATCGCCAGCTGGCCGGTCTCGACGCCGAGATTGAAGCCGAGCAGAGCCAGCGCCAGGGCTCCCGCGGGCAAGCCGAGATCGACGAGCACGCCGGCGAAGCCGAAGCCGTGAATCAACCCCAGTACGAAGGCGATCACCCAGCGCCGACCGGGGATGATCGGATGCACGTTGTGAATCGCGGCCAGCAGAACGGTAGCGGCGATGGTCGCTTCGACCCAGCGTGACGGCAGGGAGACCCAGCCCAGAACCGCCGGGGCGAGGGTGATGGAATGGGCGACGGTGAAGGCGGTGACAATACCCGCGACGTCGAGGATCACACCGCGAAACGGGCGGCCAACCGACTCGCGCACCCTATCGCCCGCGCTTCTCTGGCGCCCTGCCGTCGCCCCCAACAGCAGGGTGAGCAGGAAGAGAATGTGATCGAACCCGATCCAGATATGCCATACGCCTTCCCGCCAATAGGTCACCAGCTCGTGCCAGGCGTTCGTTCCCGGATGACCACCCGTCACGTCCAGCTCGATGCGCGCGGCGTCGGGAGAGAAGATGGCGGTTCGCACGCCTCCGGTCGAGGCCACCTGAAGCATGCCACGGTGGGTCGGATCAAGATCGAAGAACAGAGCATAGTCCACCTCCAGGCGCTCTGAATCCCGGGGAGGCGTCGCACATTCCAGGGCGAAGCGCAGGACGCTGTAGGCACCGTCGCTGTGACGATCGACCAGCTGCTCTGTAGCGCGCGTCGTGCAGGGGTGACCGCCCGAGCTGACGTTCAAACGAGCCAGGGCATAGTCGGCGATCGCGCCGTGGCGAGCGCGCAGCTCGGCCCAGGTGATCGCGCCATCGAGATCGGCGTCGAGCCCAAGAGCATGCTCGAGATCGCGCAGCGCGATGTCCCAGCGTCCCTCGAGATGTTGCTCGCCCTGCTGCCCGTCTTCCAGGCGCAGGGTCAAATAGCTATCGCTCGGTTTATGAGCCTGACAGGCCACCGCCAGGCCGAGCCAGAGCAAGGCATGCAAACAGATTACGATCTTTCTCATTTGCCGATCTCCTCTTGCCAGCGGCTGGTCAGAGCCGCGAGCCGTACGTCTTCGAGGCCGGTGCGCTCGATGAACTCAATCACCGGCCGAGCGGCCTCGGGGGCCCCTGCCCCAAGCGCGGCCTCGAGCACCAGGCGAGCGTCGATCGGCTCACGCTGATGCTGCCAGTTGTCGAGCGCCAGACGCAGAGCGCCGGCGGCGTCATCCAGCAAGTGGAGCCGAAAGCGGGCTTCGGCGCCTGAATGGAGGCCGTCGTCTCGGCGCTGCGCCTCGGCGAAACGCCGCTTGAGGGTCTCGACGTGGGCGTCTTGCCCGAGTCGCCCCTGGGCGAGCGCCAGACGCAGCAATAGTGAGTCGGCGCGACGCTCTTCAGCAAGTAGGCCGACGACTTCTGCCCCACGGTCGTGATCGAGCAAAAAGTCGGTCCAGGCCCCGAGCAAATAGACGTCGCGCTGACCGAGGGCGAGGGCATCACCGAAGTGCTGTTCGGCCTGTTCATCTCTCCCCAGACGCTCGGCGATCTCGCCGAGGGTGGTCAGGACCCACAGGCGGGTCTCGACCGAGGCCGACCTCGAGCTCACCGCCGTCGCGTTGTCGAGCGTCCGCGACAGCAGATCGTAACTCTGTTCGGCACGACCGCCGAGGCTGGCGGCGCTCGCCATACAGCCGGCGGCCAGCAGGGGATCTGACCGCCGCAGCGGCTGACAGCTGCGAAGCGCGCCCTCGACGTCGCCTCGGACTTGCTGGATCGTTGCCCGGGTCAGCCAAGCCTGGACGTTGCGCGGCTCGACGCTCAGCAACCGATCGAGGTCCTCGAGAGCGCCCGAGAAATCATGCCGGTTCTGACGTAGGGTGGCGCGCAGCAGAAGCACCTCCGGCGGAGGCAGGGGCCGCGACCACCACGGCGCCAGGGCCGCCTGGGCATAGCCGTAGTAGCGCGGATCGGCCTCAGCTCTGCCGATCGCGACGTAGTGCCAGGCGAGATCGGCCGCCGTCTCGACGTCGGTGGGGTTTTCCGCCAGCGCGGCACGGAGCTCCGCCATCTGCCGATCGCCCGACGAGCTTGCCGGCAAGCGCTCAAGCACCACGGCATCATCTGAGGGAATGAACGGCTCGGCCGCCAACATTGGAGTGACCGCACAGACTAGTGCCAAAGGGGCGAGTCTTAAGATTCGAGGGTGCATGATTTCAGATCCTTGTCAACGGTTGATCGAGACAATCGAATGCTAGCGACAAACGAACGCATAGCTGAGGCACGCAGGCCACTGCCATCCCATTAATTCATCGAGCCCTAGCGACCAAGTCACGCTTCTATGGCTTCAGATCCCGCCCCAGAGCAACTATTCAATATAGAACCTCTCCAACTCCACTGGAATCTGCGGCTCTGGAGGAGCATTGACTGCATAACCAAAGCCAATACTAGCCAAGGTTACTTCCAAGAAGTGGATCTCTTGATTGTTTTTCATATGAACTACTATACTTGGATTACCTGGAACTGTACTTCCGTCAAAAATATAGGCATAAGTACTAGCATCCCATTCCCAAGCTGGCATATCGGTTGGAAGCGCCGACTCCGTTACACCAAAAGGTTCGTTCAGCCACTCACTTAGTGGGTTAAGGTCAGCATCAAATGCCTGCAAAGTTATCGATTCACTGGAACCTGAACCGGCATCAAGGTCACCCAAAGAAACTATCGATTCTACAGGAAGATAACCGTGCACCAACCCAGAAAAATCGAAACTGGCAGAGCCAGGGCCAGATGTACCCGGGTGTTGACCGGTACCGGTGAACGTGCCGTGCCAGTCTGAATTCGCAGGCGATGACCATGTACCTGTAAATGCTTCGGCGTCTCCCTCATACACCGGTCCCACGCGTTCTGGGTTACTCATATTAGGGTCAGGTATCGGCAGATGATCTCCAGAACCGGTGAGCACTTCAGCTGAAAGCGACCCTGACATCAAGCATAAGGAAAAACACGTCATCACCTTAAGACTTTCCTTAAAAATGAAATTCATTCCACCCATTGTTCCTACCTCTTTCTCCTACGAGGATAATTTGTCTCTGCGAGCGATGCTCGCGACTAAAATTCGCTATTGCGTTACGGTCTGCTTCGTATAACTTAGCTGAGAGCAGTCGAAATAAAATGGTAATGCAAGTAGAGTAGGGACGCACGGCAGTGCGCCCCTGATCGCAGGGGCCTACGGGCAAAGACCCGTGCAGCCGATCTCGCCGGGATCGACGTGACGGCTTTCGACACCGGAGTGGGCGTAACCGACGTAAGGGAAGGTCTCCCGGTAGGGGGCGTCGTTGGCGTTGACGCCGTCGCCGACGCGGTTGTTCGGGAAGACATCAAATAAAGGATTCAAAACCCCGAGCACCGCCCGGGTAGTGATGTCGGTCACGTCGTCGGAGACTCGTCGACCGTTGGGAAAACCCGCGGCGTCACCGCCCAGAAGACCGAGGCGGCTGCGATCCGCCGCCGGGGTCGGCGGCACGCCGGTATTCAGCCGCAGCAGGTCCGCGACCGGCCCGGGATTCGATGCGTCCGCGGCGATCGGCGGCAGATAGAGCACCAGCGGTAGGAGATCGAGCCGCGGTGCGTCCGGCACCGGCAGGATGCCTTCCGCAACGGTCGCGTCGTAGGCCGCGTTGAGCACCCGTGCCAGCACCGGATCCAGTGCGAAGTCCGCAAACTGAATATCTTCACTCGGCACGCTCATCGAAAACTTGTCCTTCGAGCCGAGCCCGATGAGAAGCTCGTTGAACAACGGGTTGGCCATGCGCTGAATCTGGACGAACCGGCCTTTTAGCTCCGCCGGCTCGCCAGGCGCGCCATAGATCTTGGCTCGCGGCCGCGACGTGGTCCCCCAGGTACCGATGGTGGCTAGCGGATCGTTAGCGGCGTGCACTTCCCCGTCCTGGGTGAGCATGGTGATCGGCACTTCAATGGCGATCGAGTTGACGTTGAAGCCGGCGACGTCGTCCGGAGCAAAGTTGTCGGTGTCATTGGCGTCTTGAGCGTCGGAGAGCACACCCGCGACACCGGTCTCGAAAGCGGCCGTGCGCAGATTGAAGGTATCGAAGGCGGCGCCGAGGTCGATCCAGAAGGGATCCTCGACAGTACCGGCAAAGACCTTCACGCCATCGCCCAGGTCGTAGATGCCCTGATCCGCGAGCGCGGGGTAGTCGGGCATGGTGCGCGGGCCGGCGTTGCTCGGCACCGCGTACAGAGTCTGTCCTTCGGACAGCAGCGTACGGGTAGCTCCGACCTCGCCGCCCCGCAGCAGGGTCACCGTGTAGGTCTGGCGCAGGCCGAAGCCTTCTGAACCCGGGCCGTCGAGGGCGGTGATCGCCGGCGGAATGATCGGTACTCCCGGCGGCACCGGAGCCGGCGAGTTCAGCGGCGAATCGATGCCGTCGCCGGCGCCGACCAGGCCCTGGAAGACACCGGGCAGGCGAATCTCGGTCTTGAACCGGAATTCGAACGCGACGTCGCGCACCGCGTCGAAATCGTTGTCGATCTTGATCGTGTAGAGGATCTCCGGATCGAAGGGGAACTGGGTCGGGCCGTTGGACGGTTCGAGCAGCGGATCAACGTCGAGGATGAACGTCACCTTGCTCGGATCGTCATAGCTGACGAAAGCGAAGAAGTCGGCGATATCGGCCTTGTGGTCGAGTGCCGTGAGCGGCGCTTCGCGATGGTTGGCGGCGTCGGTGGCGCCGCCAGCGACAAGAAGGGCCGCGGCGGCGAGGGTAAGAAGCAGATTCCTAGATGTCATGTCCTGACCTCCATAAAGTCGATGTTTGAGCGCTTACGAAGCGCTCGATCTCGGATCTGCCTGCCTATAGAGCAACCTGCATACCAGCCTTGAAAAGGCTAGAACTCAGGTTTTGAGACGCGCGAGCTGAGACGGAGATGAGATTTCTGAGACGAGACTGAGACCTGGATGCCGCCGTCAGGTACAGGCGCAGATGATCACCTACTGACCCATGCCAGCGTTGTCTCGTAGCGGGTTCAGTCGGTCTCGCGGACGGCGAGGGATCGCCAGACCGCATCGGTAACCTCGCGCTCCAGCCGGCCCGCTTGCTCCTGTCCCAGGCGTTGCTCCAGATCGGCTCGAGCTTCCTCGAACGTCATCGGACGCCGGGGCTCGATCTCCTCGAGTCGCAGCAGCCACAGCGCATCGCCCTCGGCGACCGGCGCCGAGGTCTGGCCGACCTCCAGCAAGCGCAGGGCACGTGCGATCTGAATGCCCAGCCGGCTGGTAATCCGACGCATCGGCCATGGGTCGAGGCGACCGCCGTCCCGAGCAGAGGGGTGGTGCGAATGTTCGCGAGCGGCGTCGGCGAAGGTCAACTCGCCACTGCGCAGGCGATGGGCGAGCCGCTCGGCGACGTTATAGGAGACGCGCGGGGCGTCGGCGTCGAGCGGCAGCTTGATGACCCGCAGTCGGTAGTGCTCGAGACGCATGGGGACGTCGCGCTCCAAATCGAAGCGGCGTCGCAGCTCGGCGTCCGTGATCGGCTGGAGTTTTGCCGCGACCCGAACGGCCATCGCCTGCCCGGCGAGGGTCTGGCGACGCATCCAGCGTCGGTCGGCGGCCAGCTGGTCGTCGATCAGGCCGAGCCGGCGGGCGCGCAGGCGACTCATGCGCCGGACGAGAAAAGTCTCCAGCATCCGCTGGAGACTCTGACGGGGCAGGTCCTGCAGTTCGCGGCGATGACCGTAAGCCACCGCCAGCGCCGCGACGTCCCTAACCGTCAACCGGCCCTCCAGCCATTGGACCACCACCGCCCGCGGATCGGCCGTGAAGTCCTCCGGCCAGCTCCAGCGCGCTTCGGCTTGCTCCAGGAGCGCCTGCTCGAGCTCGGCTTGCAGCCTGCGTGCGGTCTGACTCTCGATCCGCTGCCGGGCGTTGTCTTCCAGTTCCTGGGCGGTGCGCTCGACGGCGGGAAGGATCTTTTCGCAATAAAGAAGTGTCAGGCCTTCGTCCTCTTCGAGGATCTCGCTGACCTCGCCGGATTCGAGGGCGAAGGCCACGCGCTCCACCTCCGGCCGCAGGTCGCCGGCTCGGACGTTGCCGATGAGCCCCTGCTGCAGGCGAGTCTGGGAGTCGGACTCGGTCTGGGCGAGAGCCTTGAAGTCCTCGCCGGCCCGCAGACGCGCGAGCAGGGCCTCCATATCGGCACGAACCGCCGCCTTGGCAGCATCGGTGGCGTCGGGCGGGTAACGCTTGAAGAGGTTGTATAAGCGCACTCGCCGGGGCAGCGGTTCGAGGCGGGCGGCCAGCTGCCGCACGGCGTCCTCAGAGATCTTGAGATCGGCCAGGGCGTGTCGGAGCACCACCGGCCAGACCCGGTCAAGATCGGTTCGCTCGAGCTGCCAACGAACCCCTGGCTGGCGGTCGAGCCCGGCGGCTTCCGCCTCCCGCGCCAGCGCTTCGACCAGGATCAGCTCATCGCGGGCCTGGGCACGGTCGCTAATCTGGTCGCCGCGAAAGCGTAGCCAGCTCTCGAGCTGACGTGGGTCGATCCGTTCGCGATAAGTCGCTACCGGAGGAGCCTGCTCGCTCCTCGCCGCCGGTACCAGGGCGACCAGCGCCAGTCCGAGAGCCATCGAGTAGAAGATCGCAACACGCACTCGCATCGGCCGATTCTAAAGCGCTCCAGCCGTCGCGAGATCGGAAAGGGCGCTCACGGTACGGCGTGACTTTCGCCGCGGACTATTAAGCTTTGAAAAAGCGGCGCCATCGCGCTTGTTTTTGGCAAATCACCTTGGTAGCTTTCGCGCTTGATATTTTTGTGTAGCTATAGCTACATCTAGAACTCTTTTCCCATCGAAAGACCAGGGGTCGACTCATGTCAGACCATGCACCCGCTTACCGAGACACCAGGAGCTTTCGATGCCATCTGCCCACGCCCGTCGCACCCTCATCATCCTCTTCATCGTCTTGATCTCCGGGCTGACGCTGACCCTGAAGGGCGAGACCGACCCGAGTGAGACTCAGCAGCCCAACCCTTCGCAGAAGAAGCTTGATTGGCGCAAGAAGCTTGATCGCGAAGCACTGAAGGCGATGAGCCCGGAAGACCGCCGCGCCACCGTTCTGGCCCATCGGGCCGAGTGGGCGGCCGCGGCGCGCGAGGCGGGTTTTGAGCAAGGGCCGGCTGGCTACAAATCTTTGCCCGAGCCGAAACCGGTGGCGAGGAGACAGGCGCTGGTGCCCGGCACCACCATCCGGTACGACAGCGGGACGGCCACCGGCTTCATTACCCTGGCCGACTCGGGCCGATCCGCGTTGAATCGTTTCGACAGCGCACTCAACGCCACCGGCACGGCGGTCGAGCCGGTCAAGGCTTCCGGAAGCCTCACCATGATCACCTTCAGCCTGTTCAGGACTTCGGGCAATGTCGCATACTGGAGCCTCTATAGCGACGCCATGGGAACCACCGCGAATTTCCTGACCGACGTCTCCGTTCCTGTCAACACCGGGCTCAACACGATCAACGTCGGCGACTTCGGAACGGTGAACAACACCTACATGGGCAGGAGCTTCCTGGCCGGTGTCTTTCAGCTCAACACCGCGTTCACCCGGCTTGCGGTCGACTCCAACAGCACCCTGGGCCAGGGATTTCATGCCGTCAGCATCAATGACATCGTCGGCACGCAGCTCAACTCTCTGGGGAGCTTCAATTTCATCTTCCGGGTGAGCGGTAATGTGGCCGTCCCGGTTGAGCTGATGAAGTTCGAGATCGAATGAGCTCACGGCAGCGCCCCGCGGACGGCGCGCTTCGGCGCTCCGCTCCGTATTGGTGTGTCCTCGGCCTGCTCTGGCTGGCGGCTGCCTGCGCTCCGCCGACGCCGCGCTGGAATGTGCTGGTGGTGACCTTCGACACCACTCGAGCGGATCACATCGGTGCTTACGGTCATGAGGCCGCCCGTACTCCGGTGGTCGATCGGCTGGCCGCGGAAGGCGTGCTCTTCGAGCAGGCGATGGCGCCGGTGCCGATCACTCTGCCGTCGCATTCGAGCCTGATGACCGGCAAAGGACCGATGGCCCACGGAGTGCGGGACAACGGCCTGTTTGCCCTGGGAGACGAGCAGACCACACTGGCTGAGATTCTGCGCGCCGCCGGCTATCGAACCGCCGCCGCGATCGGTGCCTTTCCGCTCACCGCACGCTTTGGCCTGGACCAGGGCTTCGAGCTCTTCGACGATCACCTGACGTCACCCTACGAGGACTACCACGGCCAGCGGGTATTGCCCAAAGAGCGCCTGTTCTTCGACGAACGCCGAGCGGCCCGAGTCAACGAGGCGATCCTGCCCTGGCTGGAGGAGCATGCGAGAGAGCGCTTCTTCGTCTGGCTGCACTACTTCGATCCCCACCACCCGCACGAGCCGCCCGCGCCCTACAATCAACTCTTCGCCCACCAGCTCTACGACGGTGAGATCGCTTACGCCGACGAGAGCCTGGGTAGCGTGATCGAGCATCTGGAGCGGCTGGGGGTCGCGGATCGAACGCTGATCGTCTTCACCTCGGATCACGGCGAAGGACGTGGCGAGCACGACGAATCGACCCACTCGCTCCTGGCCTACCAGTCGACCCTGCACGTGCCGCTGATAGTGAAGGTGCCGGGCGGCCCGCGAGGCTTGCGGGTGTCCGAGCGGGTGGCGACAGTCGACGTCGTGCCGACGGTGCTCGATCTGCTCGGTCTCGCGACGCCGGCGGGCCTGCAGGGTCTCAGCCTGCGGCCGCTGATCGAAGGCGGTGAGCGGCTGCCCCGCGCGCGGCCGATCTATGCCGAGACGCTGTCGCCCCGCTTGAGCCGCGGCTGGGGCGAGTTGCGGGTGCTGGTCGCCGACGGCAAGAAGTACATCCACGGGCCGCGCCCCGAGTTGTTTGATCTCGACCGCGACCCGCGAGAGCTCGACGACCTGATCGGCGAACAGCCGGAGCTGGCCCAGCGTCTGCGCGCGAGGCTCGAGAGCTACCTGGCCGAGCACGCCGCCCCCGGCCTCGACAGCTCGGTGGCGCTGGACGAGGAGGCTCGGCGCCGGCTGGAGGCCCTCGGCTATCTCCAGAGCTCGGGCGAGCGGGTGGGCGCTATCGAGGAGCGGCTGCGGGAGGACGGCGATCCGCCACAGGATCATGCGGCGGCGACCGCCGCCTTCAGTCAGGCCAGAAACCTGCTTTTCGCCGGCCGCGCACTGGAAGCCCAGGACTATATTCGGGATCTGCTGCGCATGGATTCGGACAATCCCTACTACCTCGAGATGCTGGCGTTGGCCAAGGTCCGCGCTGGCGACGGTGATGGCGCCCTCGAGATCCTGCGTCGCCTGGAGGAGTTGGGGGATGCCTACCCGCCGCCCGAGGCGCTGCTCAATCTCGAGGCGAGAATCTTGCTGGCGCGCGGCGAAGTGGCGCGTGCCTTCGCATCGATCCGCGCGGCGGAGGCGCTGTCTCCAACCGTCGACGGTCAGTACCAGCTGGCGCTGTACTCTCAGGAAATCGGCCAGGTCGGCGAGGCGATCGGCTTTCTCGACGAAGCGCTCACGCTCGAACCGGAGTTTGTGCCGGCTCTGGTCGACCGCGCGATTCAATGGGTCGTCGAAGGCGATACTGCTCGGGCCGAAGGCTTATTCAAGCGCGCGCTGGCGGCGGATCCGTTCTTCGCCCGGGCGCACTACAACTACGGGGCCTTGCTGGTGCAGACCGGCCGTCTCGAGCCCGCGGCGTCGCGCTTTGAGCGCGCCTTTCAGCTGCAGCCCGACTACCGGCAGGCGCGCGTCGCCCGGGTGGAGGTCCTGATCGGTCTGGACCGGCTCGACGAAGCCCGAGCCGAGGTGACGGCCCTCGAGCGTTCAGCTCCCGGCAGTGCTGAGACCCGGCACGCCCAGCAGCTGATCGAGGCAGCTTCGTGAGCAGAGGGCGCGCCATGGGCGCCGCTTCCGGGGCTCACTGGATCGCGTGTCTCGGACTTGCGACCGGGCTGCTCGCCTGTGGTCCGGGGCCTGAGCCTGGGGTCGAGAGGGTCGCGGCGCCCGACGCCGACGCCTCTTCTCAGGTCTTGGCTCGCACGAGCTTCAGGGCGATCACCGTCGCCGACGTTGAGGGTTTCGTCGGCCGTCTCGGATCGGGCTACCGGCCTGACCCGGAGCTGTCGGTCGCCGAGCATTATCGCCAGCTGGCCCGTCGCCTGGCGGTCGAAGAGCTGCTGCTGAGCGAAGCGCTCGAGGCCGGAGCTGAACGCGATCCGGAGGTCAAGTCACTCGGCCATCCTTATCGTCGGTTGGTGTACTCCGAGCATTATCTGGCTTCTCAGGACCTCCCGGAGCCGATCTCCGAGGAGAGCGTGCGCGCACGCTTCGAACAGGACAAGACGCGCTTCGAGCAAGGCGAGAAGCGGCGCGTAGGCCACATCTTTCTTCGCCACGACGAGAGCGGCGCTCGCCAGGTCACCCACGAGCGACTGGAGGCCATCCGTCGAGAGATCTTGGGCGGTCGACCCTTCGAGCTCATGGCACGTGAGCACTCGGAGTCCGAGACCCGACACGACGACGGGCTGCTCGGCGTGGTGGAGCGTGGCTTCTTTCCGCAAGACTTCGATCGCGTGGTGTTTGCCCTCACCCCCGAGACCCCGAGCGAGGTCTACCTGACTGCCGACGGCGGTCACCTCTTCTACGTCCACAACGTTCTCGAAGCCCGCGAGGTGACGTACGAAGACGTGCGGGAGCTGCTGCGGCGCGAGCTACAGCTCGATCGGCAGCTCGACCGTCTGCGCCGCGCGGCGGCCAAGCTACCGATGCCCGAGGGCGCGCGGATCGTCGACGATGAGCAGATCTCGTCTCTGGTGGCCGGCGCGCCCGCCGATCGCATTCTTCTGAGCCTCGGCGACTATACGTTCAACGTCGGACAGCTGCGCGAGCAGACGCGAGACGCCGCCCGCCAGCTCGGCGATCTGGCGGACGCCGAGCTACCGGTTCGATTGTTCGAGGAGTTGCGGCTGCGTGAGGTCGTTTATCAGCACATGCTGGCCGAAGAGCGCGCCGGGCACTCCTACGATCTACCGGTACAGCAGCTGGAGGAGGCGCGTCGACGTCAGCTCGTCGACCACTTCGCCCGGCGCAAGATGAGGAAACGCCTGGCCGGAGATCCTGACCAGCTCGAGCAGTATCGAGCCGCCAACGCCCTGCGCTTCTCCTCGCCGCTAGGCTTCGAGCTTCGCCGCCTGGTGGTGCCGATATCCGACCAGGGGCCGGCGGTAATGGCTCGCCTGGAGCGGGCGCGCGATGCCCTCGACCGCGGCGAGCTGAACCTCGAGGCCTTGGCCCGGGAGCTCGACGGCGCGGTGCGGCAGGTCGGCCCGATTTCGCTCGTCCAGCTGCAGGCGGTCGATCCACCCGCGGTGCGATTCGCCGCGCTGCTCAAGCCGGGCGAGCACTCGCCGCCCTATCGAGCCGCGGCCGGACTGTCGATGTTCGCCGTCATCGAGCGCGTCGAGCCACGGCCTCTGCCGCTCGGCCGCGTGCGGGAGCAGGTGATCGACGCGCTCCTCGAGCAGCGCGCCGCGCAGCTGTTCGAGCAGATCGCTTCCGAGATGCTTGGGGCGGCCGGATTCGAGATCGTCGAGTCGGCGCTCGCGGAGCTGGGCGGGAGTTGATCGGCGCTCGGAAGCCGTCCGCGGATTTCGGATGGGTCGCGGATAGAAGTCGCGCGATGATCGACGTCCGGCAGTCAGGCCAGGCCTTGGCGGCAGCGATCCAGAACCTTGAGGCCGCCATGGCGTCGCGAGTCGGCCGGGGAGCACCCCTATAGGTAACCCAAAGCCTCGAGCGCCTTGCGCGTGGCTTCGTCGATCTCAGCGGTCTCGGCCTGCACTCGCTGGCCGGCGAGCTTGCCGCGAATCATGGACGCCAGGTAGCCGGTGCGCACCGGGAGGTCGGCCGCCAGCTCACGGGTTTCTCCCGGATCCTCGGCGACGTGGTAGAGCCGTGGCCGGGTCAAGCGCTCATGCTCGAATCGCTGGATGAGTTTCCAGCCGTCGGCCGTGACGCTGACTCGCGCCGGGCCGTCGAGGTGGAGATAGGAGAAAGCCGGTGGCGTCTCGGTGGTTGAACCGGCGATCAACGGCAGCAGGCTCTGGCCCTCGACGCCGGGATCGGATGGCAAGCCCAGCAGGTCGAGGATCGTCGGCAGCAGGTCGACCTGACGCACCCGCTGCGCCACCCGCTGCCCCCGATGCTCCTCCCCGGCCGCCGGCAGCTTGACGATCAGCGGCACGTCGATCGACTCGGTATGGAGCGCGCGGCCGTGCTGCCAGTTGCCGTGCTCGTGGAATTCGTCACCGTGATCGGACAGCAGGATCACCAGCGCGTCGTCGAGCAGTCCTCGGGTGTTGAGCTCGTCGAGAAAGGTGCCGAAATAATGGTCGTTGTGGGCGATGGTGGCGTCATAGAGCGCCTGGAGATCGTCCAGGGTGCCGGCGTCGAGCTCTCGACGCCCGGCCTGCAGGTCGTTGAGCACATCGAGCGAACGGCGCCCGGCCTCGGCGCTGACGCCGGGCGCCAGGCGACCGGCGAAAGGCTCCGGCGCAAAGTAGGGAGCATGCGGATCGACGGTGTGTACCCAGAGGAAGAATGGAGCTGGGTCGGATCGGGCGTCGAGCCAACTGTTCACTTCTTCAAAGACGCTGTCGGAGCCGACGGCTTTGCTCATCAAGGTGTAGTCGTCATAGCCCCGATCGAAACCGAAGACCGGGCCGAGATTTGGATTGGTGATGAACGCCGCGGTGTGGTAGCCGGCGCCGCGAAGGAGCTCCGGAAGGATCGGCAGATCACCGGCCAGGCGATCGTCGCGACTGTGGATGCCGTGGGCCGGCGGCCATCTGCCGGTGAACACCGAGGCCATCGACGAACGGGTCCACGACGACTGGGCCGCTACCTGCTCGAATAGCACCGCGCTTTCTGCGAAGGCGTCGATACGCGGCGATACCGGCCGCGGATAGCCGTAGCATCCCAGGCGATCGGCACGCAGGGTGTCGATCAGGTAGAGAACGATGTTCGGGCGAGCCGGAGACTCGGTCACCTCGGCAACGGCTGGAGCGGGCTCCGTCGGTGATTCTGAGCGCGGCATCCAGACCGTCGGCGCCAATAGCTCGACGCCTCCGGAAGGCGCGGCGTCCGGCGACGGCAAGGCGCGAAGCGTCAAGCGCACGATCCCCTCGGCGGGCAGAGCGAGCGACGTTTCTTTCCCCGAGCCCTCGAAACCGGCGACTGATATCGGATCCTGATGCTCGGCGCGCACCTCGATGTCGAGACGCCCGGTCGCCTCCTTCCAAGACCAGCCGTCGAGGAACAGGCGACTGCCGGGGGACAACTCGACGTAATAGGAGGCCTCGGACCCGGCCGGCAGGAAGAGCTTGATCGGCTCTCCCGCCACCGCGCGGGGAGCCAGCGACGGGCCTTCCATGCCGAAGCCGATGTGGTGCCAGGCGACGGCAAGCTCTCTCCAGTCCTTGGCGCCCGAGGCCTGGCGCGGAGTCTGGCTCCAGCGATAGGCGAGCTCGAGGCGATTGAGCCCGGCCGATACATGCTCCGCTGGTACGGGCAGGGTATAGGTGCCTAGCCCCGGCTGCAGCTCGATCTCCTCTAGCGACGATCCGTTGATCCTGGCGGTCACGACCTGAGGAGGCATCTCAGGCGCCCGGAGCGGTCGACCTTCGAGGCGAAGATCGAAAGCGCGCGGCGCCAGCAGGTGGAATTCGACGGTGGACGCCTGCCGCAAACCCCAGGCGAAACCTCCGCGTGGGCTACGCTCGAAGCGCGACCAGCCGGAGTGCAGGTGCTGCCGATCCTCCGGGGTCTCGAAGGTGATCGCGCGAGGCTCGCTCACCACTTCGGCTGTCGGCAAGAGGGCGGCGAGATCGTAGACGGGTTCGAGCTTTTGACTAGGTTCGCCGGAGCATGCGACGAGTAGTAGGGCGACGATGCAAAACAGCCCCGTCATTCGAGCCGGGCCGAGAACATTCACCCAGGGCTCACGCCCTGGGCTACCACATTCCGCCCTACGGGCTCCGGAGCCCCGGAGGGGCGATAGGCGGTAGCCCAGGGTGTCAACCCTGGGCGCGATGGGAGCGATGGACGTGATGGACGCACGACACCGCACGCCCGCGCACGAAACTGTCAACAAGACCGGCGACCCGGCAAGGAATACTTCTTCATTCGGCGATAGATTGTAGCCCGACTCATGCCGAGCTCGGCGGCTGCGTCTTCGACCTGTCCGCTGCAGCGTTCGAGGGCTGCCGCGACCCGTCGCCTTTCGGCCTGCTCGCGTGGACTCCACGCCGGCTTACGAGCGTCCAGCTGCTCGTAGGGGTTGAACTGCTCGAAGGCTGTGGCGGCAGTACCCGCGGGGGCAGGAGCCCAAGGTCCGGTGAGCAGATGGGCTTGACCGCCGGCGGCGGCGCTCTGGACCAGGGCGCTGGCCGGCATCTGGCCGAGTCGAATCTCGGTTGGCAACATGGCGGCAGTGATCTCTCGACCTCGATGAACGACCACCGCTTCCTCGATCACGTTCTCGAGCTCACGTACGTTGCCGGGCCAGTGATATTCGACCAGCGCCCGGCGGGCATCAGCCGCGAGGCCCACGAAGCCATTTCCGTGGCGCCGCTCGGCGCCCTCGAGGAAATGCTCGGCGAGCAACTCGACGTCGCCCGGGCGCTCGCGCAGCGGCGGCAGCTCGAAGCTGACCACCCGCAGCCGATAGTAGAGGTCTTCACGCAGCCGGCGCTGGGCGATCTGCTGGTGCGGATCGACGTTGGTCGCCGCCAGCACACGAACCTCCAGCCGGCGCGATTTGCGCGCGCCGACGCGCTGTACCTCGTGATCCTGGAGGAAACGCAGCAGCTTGGCCTGGACGTCGAAGCTCATCTCGGCGATTTCGTCGAGGAAGAGGGTGCCGCCGTCGGCCTGCTCGCAGAACCCGACATGGGCCTGGCCGGCGCCGGTGAAAGCTCCGCGCTCGTGGCCGAACAGCTGGCTTTCGATCAGCTCGTGGGGAATCGCCGCGGCGTTGACCGCGACGAAAGGCCCGTCACGACGGGGACTGGCGCGGTGAATCGCCCGGGCGACCAGCTCTTTGCCGGTCCCGGTCTCGCCCAGGATCAAGGCCGAGACGTCGGCCGACGCGACGTTGCCGATCTTCGAAAACAGCTCACACATGGCGGGGCTGCGCCCGACCAGGCCGTGGTAGGAGCGATCGAAAGGCGCCAGCGCCCCGCCCGATCGGGCCACTCTGCCGACCTCGAGGGCCGAATGCACCGCTTTCTCGAGCCGCGCGAAATCGAGCGGCTTGGTGATGTAGTCGGCGGCGCCGTGTTTCATGCAGCACACCGCTTTGTCGATCGAGGTGTCGCGGGTGATCATGATCACAGGCACGTGCGGTAAGCGACGCTTGACCTCGGCGACCAGGTCGGAGCCGTCGTCGTCGCCGAGCATCACGTCCATCAGCATGACGGCCGGCGCCTGGTGGTCGAGGAATAGTCGCAACTCCTCGGCGCTAGCGACGCTGGCGCTCCCCAGACCCCACTGTCGAATATGAAAC
>JAAUXY010179397.1_pt1 | contig 18776 bp, 17 predicted proteins | sample 7278121 | NCBI WGS metagenome assembly JAAUXY01 (sample SAMN14350117, study PRJNA611818) | marine sediment metagenome | isolation source: surface marine sediment (1.8m) | place: French Polynesia: Moorea | collected 2018-08 | reverse complement strand
CGTTCCATGTCGAGCACGTAGGCGAAACCGCCGGTCATGCCCGCACCGAAATTGACGCCCGTCTGGCCCAGCACGACGACGACGCCATCGGTCATGTATTCGCAGCAGTGATCGCCGGCACCTTCGATGACTGCGGTGGCACCGGAATTGCGGACGGCGAATCGCTCGCCCGCGCGACCCGATGCGAACAGGTTTCCGCCGGTGGCGCCGTACAGGCAGGTGTTGCCGATGATCGCCGTGTCGCGCACGACATAGCCCGTTTCCTCGGGCGGCCGGATGACGATGTTGCCGCCGGCCATGCCCTTGCCCACGTAGTCGTTGGCGTCGCCGATCAGGCTCAGGTTCAGGCCGGACACGTTGAACGCGCCGAAACTCTGGCCGGCCGTACCGCGCAGCAGGATGTCGAGCGGCGCATCGCGCATGCCCTCGTTGCCGTGGCGGCGGGCGATTTCCCCGGAGAGGCGTGCACCGATCGAGCGATTGAAGTTGCGGATTTCGAAACCGAACTTGCCGCCGCTTTTTGCCTCGATCGCGGGCAGCGTCGCTTCGACAATTTCCTCGGCCAGCTCGCCCTTGTCGAACGGCTCGTTGCGCAGGTCGGTACAGAACTGCGGCACGTCTTTCGTCAGCCCGGCATCGGACACGATGGGAGTAAGGTCGAGCCGCGCCTGCCGCTCCGTCTCACCGTCATGCAGTTCGAGCAGGTCGACGCGCCCGATCAGTTCGTCGAGCTTGCGCACGCCGAGATCGGCCATGAGCCGGCGGACTTCCTCGCCGATGAAGCGGAAGAAGTTGATCACCATGTCCGGCAGGCCGATGAAGTACTCGCTGCGCAGCACGTTGTTCTGCGTCGCCACGCCGGTCGCGCAGTTATTCAGGTGGCAGATACGCAGGTACTTGCAGCCGAGCGCAACCATCGGTCCGGTGCCGAAGCCGAAGCTCTCGGCGCCGAGCATCGCGGCTTTGACGACGTCGAGGCCGGTCTTGAGGCCACCGTCGGTCTGCAAGCGCACCTTATGGCGCATGTCGTTGGCCCGCAGCACCTGGTGCGTCTCGGAGAGACCGAGCTCCCACGGGCTGCCGGCGTACTTCACGGACGTCAGCGGGCTCGCACCCGTGCCGCCGTCGTAGCCCGAAATCGTGATCAGGTCCGCGTAGGCTTTGACGACTCCGGCCGCGATCGTGCCGACGCCCGGCTCGGCGACGAGCTTGACGGATACCAGCGCTTCCGGATTCACCTGCTTGAGATCGAAGATCAGCTGCGCGAGATCCTCGATCGAGTAGATGTCGTGATGCGGCGGCGGCGAGATCAGGCCAACGCCCGGCTTCGCGTAGCGCAGCTTCGCGATCATCTCGTTGACCTTGTGACCCGGCAGCTGGCCGCCCTCACCCGGCTTCGCGCCCTGCGCGATCTTGATCTGGATGACTTCGGCATTGACGAGGTACTCTGCCGTAACGCCGAAGCGGCCCGACGCGACCTGCTTGATCTTCGAAACGCGTTCGCTGCGGTATCGGGACGGGTCCTCGCCACCTTCGCCCGAATTGGACCGAGCGCCGATCCGGTTCATCGCGATCGCCAGCGCCTCGTGCGCCTCGGGCGATAATGCACCCAGCGACATGCCCGCACTGTCGAAACGCTTGAGGATATCCTCGACGGGTTCGACCTCGTCCAGCGGCACCGGCTCTCCTGCCGGCTTGATGTTCATCAGGTCGCGCAACGTCGCGACCGGTCGTTGGTTGACGAGCTTTGCGTACTGCTCGTAGCGACTGTACTCGCCGCTGCGAACCGCGGACTGCAGCGTCGCGATCACATCCGGGTTGTAGCAGTGGTATTCGCCGCCGTGCACGTACTTGTAGAGACCGCCCTGGCGAATCGGCGCACGCGGCTCCCACGCCTTGTCTGCGAGCAGGCGCTGATCGTCGAGCAGGTCCGCAAACTTCGAGCCCTGCAGGCGCGACGTCGTGCCACGGAAACACCGATCGACGATCTCGTCGTGCAGGCCGACAATTTCGAACAGCTGCGCGCCGCGATAGCTGGATATCGACGAGATACCCATCTTCGACATGATCTTGAAGAGCCCCTTGCGGATGCCGCGCCGGTAGCTGCGGCCGAGCTGCTGCTGCTTGCTGATGTTGCCGCGCCGCGCGATGTCGTGCAGCGACTGGTAGACGAGGTACGGGTACACGGCCGTCGCGCCGTAGCCGATCAGGCAGGCGAAATGGTGCGGATCCCGCGCGGTACCGGTTTCGACGACGATGTTCGCATCGCAACGCAGCCCACGCTGCACGAGATGATGGTGCACCGCGCCCGTGGCGAGCAGCGCATGCACGGGCAGCTTGCCTTGATCGAGATAGCGGTCGCTCAGCATCAGCAGGAACCTGCCGTCGCGCACCGCAGCCTCCGCGTTCGCGCAGATCTCGTCGAGCGCCTCGTTGAGCGGCAGTGCCTCGTCGACGTTCAGGTCGATGAAATGGTGCCGGTCACCGAACATCTTGTCGCTCAGCAGCTGACGCAGCTTCGGTTGCGACAGCACCGGCGAGTTCATGATCACGTGTTCGGCGTGCTCGGGACCGATATCGAACAGGCTGGACTCGCGGCCGATGTTGGTCTGCAACGACATGACGATGCGTTCGCGTAACGGGTCGATCGGCGGGTTGGTTACCTGTGCAAACTGCTGGCGAAAATACTCGAACGGCGAGCGCACCTGCCTGGACAGCACGGCCATCGGCGTATCGTCGCCCATGGATCCGACCGCCTCCATCTCCGCCTTTGCCAGCACTGCAATGACGTCGGACAATTCCTCGCGGCTCAGGTTGAACATCTTCTGGTAGCGGGCCAACACCGGCGGCTCCATCGGTTCCGCGGCCGTGTGCGTGTCGATCAGCTCGGAGTCGAGATAGCGCACGCCCTGCTTCAGCCACTTCTTGTAGGGCGCGCGCGTCTTGATGATGTCGTGGATGTCGTCGTTGTCCAGCAGCACGCCGTTCACGAGATCGACCGCCAGCATCTGCCCCGGACCCAGGCGGCCCTTGCTGACCACATCGCGCTCGTCGTAATCGTAGACGCCTACTTCGGACGCGATCGTTATGTGACGATCCTTCGTAATGACGTAACGAGCCGGGCGCAGCCCGTTGCGGTCGAGACAGCACACGGCATATCGGCCGTCCGTCAGGACGATGCCGGCCGGTCCGTCCCACGGCTCCATCTGGCAGTCGTAAAACTCGTAGAAAGCACGTACGTCGGGATCGATATCGTCGACGGTCTGCCACGCAGGCGGCAGCAGGATGCGCATCGCCTGTATGACGTCCATACCCCCGGCGCGCAGGATTTCGAGCATGTTGTCGAGGCTCGACGAGTCGGAGCCGGTCAGGGAGATGATCGGATCGAGATCAGAAATGTCGTCGAGCTTGTCCGACTTGAAGTTCTTGGCGCGCGCAATCGCCCAGTTGCGGTTACCGGCGATGGTATTGATCTCGCCGTTGTGCGCGAGGAAACGGAACGGCTGCGCCAGCCGCCACTCCGGCAGCGTGTTGGTCGAGAATCGCTGGTGAAACACGCACACGGCCGTCTCGAGGCGCGGGTCGCGCAAGTCCGGGTAAAACTCGGGCAGCGCCGCGGGCATGATCATACCCTTGTAGCTGATCGTCACTGACGACAGGCTCGCGATGTATGTGACATCGTCGCTGATGTGATTCTCGGCGCGTCGACGAGCGAGGAACAGGCGTCGATTGAAGCGCCCGCGCGCCATGCCCGACGGTGCGTTGACGAATACCTGCTCGATTCTCGGCAGCGTACGCAGGGCCTGCTCGCCGCAGACCGACGGATCGGTCGGCACCTCGCGCCAGCCGGCCACGTCGAGCCCGATGTCCTCGAGGGCCACGCGTATCGCATCCTTCGCCACCCCGGCGACAGCCGCGTCCTGGCTCAGGAACACAGTGCCGACGCCGAAGCGTTCCGCAAGATCGAAACCCTGCTCCTCGCCAATCGCGCGCAGGAACTTGCCCGGGAACTTGAGCAGCAGGCCACAGCCGTCGCCGGTCTTGCCGTCGGCAGCGACGGCGCCGCGGTGAGTAAGCCGGGCGAGCGCGGAGATCGCGGTCTTTACGACCCAGTGACTGGGCACGTCGTCGATGTTCGCGATCAACCCGAAACCGCAGCTGTCGCGGTCGAAGGCCGGGTCATACAGGCTGTTGACAAAACGCTCGGTCATGCAGGCCCCGAAGCGCCGCTCGCGCGCGCCTCTTGGTGTCCGTTTATTTGAATGCGCCCTCGTCAGCCGCGGATTTCGCGGCTGCCGCCCCGGGGAGCGCTCGAACGGATCAGTATAGATTTGAAACGCCGTGCCCGCTACTGCAGCGCAACATCGAGTCGTAAGTGATTAATTACTGTATGAAAAGCGGTTTCTGGCCCGGCCTGGACACATCCCGGCCCGCATGGTTACGCGCGTAACCAAGAAGCGTCGATCGCGGTGCGGATTCTAGAAGCCCGATGAGCTCAGGCGGATCTGGCCACCCGATTCGAAGGCGACGGGCCTGACGAGCGGCAGGTCGATGGCCAGCGACCCGTGGAGCTCGTACGGGATATCGCGTCGCGTCGCCTCTCGCACGATGGTCAGCAGCGCGGGTGCCGTGCTCAGCAGATCGAGCTCGGCGCTGATCGCGAAGCCGGTATCGCTGGCGGCGGGAATCGTAAACGAGCTTGGCGTGTCACCACTGGCAAACCGATAACCGTCGAGGCGGATATCGTAGCTGACGGACTTGACGGGCAGGGACACAGGCCCCGGGTTCGTGACGTCGAAAGACAACAGGAATGTCTGCTTCCTGATATCGAGCTCCCGGATTTCGACCGAACGCAACGACACGCGCGGCGGGTCGACGAGCTCTTCCACAGCCGCACAGGACACCAGCAACGCTGCGGTTGCGATAAGTGTCGCGCCTTTCATTGTCGCGTGCCTTACCATGGTGCTGCCCCTACCTCCGCCCAGCGGGCGCTGATCAGCTGCCAATCGTCGCCGTCCCGTTCGAGCTCCAGCTCGAACCGGTATGCGTCCGCGCTGAATCCCAGGGCGCTGTCCGTCGCACCCGCCATGCCGACCGTCATCTCGACCTCGGCAATCTCGTCTGCGATGACGCGCACCTCGCTGATGCGCGGCAGCAGATTCACCGTCCGTGCCCGCAGAAAGTACAGGCGCAGCAGGTTTTCGATATCGTCGCGACTGTTGCCGCGCGCATCGCTGTAAGCCGGCGATATCATCCCGACCAGCTCACGCCGCGACTTGCTCTCGGCAGCCTCGACGCCCCGGTCGATCCAGGCGCGCACCTGCTCCTCGGGACCTTCCGCGGTGCCGCAGGCTGCGACCACCGCCAGGACGCTTATGAGCAAGGCGCTCCTCATCTGTTAAAGTCTACTGTCAAACAGCGGGTACACGGTTACAAACGCCCAATTTCGTGACCGGGTTCGCACTTTGGCCCTGGTATTTGGCCACCTGAAGTGACGCACTGCCGCGAACGGGGGTCTCGTTTCCGCCAAAATGGCCTGATGTCGGTAAAACTACTCAGCGAAAGCATGCGCGCAACGATCACTGACGATGATCAGCTGCGCATCGATGCGATTCTCACGTTCTGGTTCAAGGAGCAGCAGCTTTCCGCGCCGCAAATCGATCGCCGCATGGACGTGTGGTTCGGCGAAGACGAGCTGTTCGATCACGAGATCCGCAAGGAATTCTCCAACGATGTCGAGCTCGCCTCCGAGGGCAAGCTCGATCACTGGGCCAATGAGCCACGCGGACGCCTGGCGCTGATCCTCCTGCTCGACCAGTTTCGACGCAATATTCACCGCGGCACCGCCAAAGCCTACGAAAAGGACAGAATCGCCCTGAAGCTCTGCGTCGAGGGAGCGATCGCCAAGAAAGACGAGGGCCTGGCGCCGATCCAGCGCGCGTTCTTTTACATGCCGCTACAACATGCGGAATCGCGCAAGGTCCAGGACCGGTCCGTCATGCTCTTCAACAAGCTCGCGAACGCCGTTTCCGCCACGTACCGCGAAACCTTCGCGACGATGGCGCAGTTCGCGGAGCTGCACCGTGACATCGTCGCCCAGTTCGGCCGCTTCCCGCATCGCAACAGCGTGCTCGGACGGCAGAACACTCCGGAGGAAGACGAGTACCTCGCGGGCGACAGCCCGGATTTCGGCCAGGGCGGCTAACCGGCGCCGGCGATCAGCGCCCGACCCGACAGGCGACCGTAGCGCCAGGTCAGCAACACCGCTGCCAACGTCAGTCCAACGACGAATCCCGCCCAGATGTAGTTCGGCGGCATCACGAACGTTACCGCAGCGAGAAACGCCAGCGGAAACCCGACAACCCAGTAGGCAATGATGTTGATCACCATCGGCACACGCGTGTCCTTGTAGCCGCGCAGCGCCCCCGCGGCCCCGATCTGTACGCCATCGGCAACCTGGAAGATCGCAGCCATGAGCAAGAGGCTGATTGCGATATTGCGCACGATCGTGTCGTCCGTGTAGAGCGTCACGACGGCGTCGCGAAAAATCAGCATGAACACCGCCGAGCAAAACATGAAGCCCGCGCAAATCGCGATACCCAGGCCGCCGGCGAAGCGCGCGTTTTGCAGTTCGCCTGCGCCGAGCAGATGACCGACCCGGATCGTGATTGCGGAACTCAAGGCCAGCGGGACCATGAACATCGTCGCCGCGAAGTTGATCGCTATCTGGTGGGCGGCCGTAATGTCGGTACCGCGCGTGCCCATGAGCAAAGACACGGCGTTGAACAATCCGGCTTCTGCCGTAATCGTCAGTGCGATCGGCACGCCGAGCGCGGCGATTTCCCAGAGCACCTCGGGCCTCGGTGGCGCGAGCTTCGAAAAAATCCCGAACTGCCTGTAGTAGCTCGTACCGAGCATGTGCCAGGCCAGCGTTGCCGCGATCAGCCACATCGTAATCGCACTGGCCAGCCCGCAGCCGACGACGCCCAGCGCAGGCGCACCGAGATTGCCGAACATCAGCACCCAGTTCAGGAACACGTTGCAAACGAGTGCAAAAACCGAGGTGTACATGATGGGCGCCGTGCGTCCGACGCCCTCGGTCGTGAACCTGAGCGCGAGGAAGATGAACATGCCCGGGGCGCCGAGTGTGATCGCCGCAACGTAGTCGGCCGTCATGCTCCTGAACTCCGGGTCGATGCCGATCGCCGTGAGAAAGGGCTCGGCCAGCACGCGACCGAACCAGGCCACGAGCAAACCGTAGGCGACCGCCAGGTAGATTCCCTGTCGCGTATAGCGGCCAATCAGCTCATTGCGGCCGGCGCCGAAATGCCGTGCCGCGATCGGCGAGATCGCCATCAGGATGCCGAGCATCAGCGTGAACGCGAGGAACCATACGCTGGCACCGACGGCAACGGCCGCCAGCGAATCCGCACCAAGCCGGCCGGACATGACGGCGTCGGCGAAACTCATGCCGGCGATCGACAGGTTATTGACAATGAGCGGCCCCGCCAGGCGAGACAGCGCGGTTACTTCTCTCCTGGTTTTTGTTGGTTGCTGCGGCATGCGCGCATCATCACACGCCGCTGCCGTCGAGAGGAACACCTGCGTTCCGTGATGCAGGTCACCAAGAGCTGAGTGACCGGCGCGCTTACCTCTAACTGATTGAATAGTGTAAAGTTGCCTCGCGCTCGAACCCCATAAGCAAACGGAGGCACGCATGCTGCACGATGGACGCGCTATCAGGGTCGCCGTGGTCGGAGGATCGCGGATTCCGTTTTGCCGCTCCCACTCGGCCTACAAGGACTGCTCGAACCAGGACATGATGTCCACCGCACTCAGCGGGCTCGTCAGCAAACTGGACCTCAAGGGCCAGACCCTGGGCGACGTCGCGCTCGGCGCGGTCATCAAACACAGCAAAGACTGGAACCTGGCTCGCGAGAGCGTACTCGACAGCGGTCTCAACCCGAGGACGCCCGGCGTCGACCTGCAGCGTGCCTGCGGCACGAGCCTCGAGGCCTGCATCATGATCGCCAACAAGATTGCGTTGGGCCAGATCGAATCAGGCATCGGCGGCGGCGTCGATACGACGAGCGATGCGCCCGTCGTGTATGACGAGGACTACCGGCAGATTCTGCTCGAGATGTATCGCGCACGATCCGCAGGCGACCGCATCAAGCAGATGCTGCGCATCCGCCCGAGACACTTCAAGCCGGCGTTCCCCGGTGTCACCGAACCGCGCACTGGCCTGTCGATGGGCCAGAGCATGGAAGAGACGGCGAAGAAGTGGGAGGTGCTGCGCGAGCACCAGGACCAGCTGGCGCTGTCGAGTCACATAAAAGCGGCGGCCGCCTACGACTCCGGGTGGTACGAAGACCTCGTCATACCGTACATGGGTGTCGAGGAGGACAACAACATCCGTCGCGACACGACCTTCGAGAAGCTGTCTTCGCTAAAGACCGTTTTCGACAAGAGCGAGAACGGCACGATGACGGCCGGCAACAGTACGCCACTGACCGACGGCGCCGCTGCCGTACTGCTCGCGTCCGAAGACTGGGCGCGCAAAAAGAACCTTCCCGTACTCGCCTACCTTAGCTATGCCAAGGTCGGTGCAGTGAACTTCGTCAACGACGAAGGGCTGCTCATGGCCCCCGCTTACGCTGTCTCCGACATGCTCAAGGATGCCAACCTGACGCTGCAGGACTTCGATTTTTACGAGATCCATGAAGCCTTCGCCGCACAGACCATCGCCACGATGAAAGCCTGGCAGTCCGAAGCATTCTGCCGCGAACGTCTCGGCCGCAAGGAAGCCATGGGCCCGATTGACCTTGCCCGACTGAACGTCAAGGGTGGCAGCATCGCCATGGGCCACCCCTTCGCTGCGACCGGCGCGCGCATCGTCGGGACAATGGCCAAGCTGCTCGGTGAAAAGGGCTCGGGGCGCGGCCTGATCTCGATCTGCACGGCGGGCGGCATGGGCGTCACAGCGATCATGGAAGCCGCCTGATTTACCTGACGACAGCGGCGTCAGGTGGCTGATTTCAGCGCATTTCTTGCCGCGCTGAACGGCATCTTGTGGCACGAGTACGTGCTGTACGCCATCGTCGGCACCGGGCTGCTCTTCACGATCTGGAGCGGATTCTCGCAGTACCGCGCGCTGACCCATGGCCCGGCCGTCGTCAGTGGCGCCTACGACGACCCGGACGACCCCGGCGCAATCAACCATTTCCAGGCGCTGTCGGCAGCGCTCTCGGCGACCGTCGGCCTCGGCAACATCGGCGGGGTCGCCCTGGCGATCGCTTTGGGCGGACCCGGTGCCGTGTTTTGGATGTGGGTCGTCGGCCTGTTCGGCATGGCGCTGAAGATGACCGAAGTCACGCTGTCCATGCTCTATCGCAACACGGACGATCCGGACAACCCCCACGGCGGCCCCATGTGGGTCGCCTCGAAGGCGCTCGCCGCCCGCGGCTTGCCGCGCGTGGGACGTACGATCGGCGTCGTTTTTTGCGTGTGCCTGCTCATCTCCACGATGACGGGCGGCAACATGTTCCAGGCCTGGAACGTCGGCGAGATGACGCAGGAGTACTTTTCCGTGCCGACGTGGATATCCGGCATCGTGCTCGCGACGCTCGTCGGCGCCGTGATCATCGGCGGCATCAAGCGCATCGGCAAGGTCGCAGGAACCCTCGTTCCGTTCATGGTGTTGTTGTATCTCACGTCCGGGATGTACGTGCTCGTCATCAACGCGGCAGAGATCCCTGCCATGTTCGCGCTGATCGTGAAGTCCGCGTTCATGCCGACCGAAGCGGGCGGAGCCTTCGTCGGTGGCACCGCCGCATCGGCGTTTCTGTTTGGCCTGAAACGCGCCGTGTTTTCCAACGAAGCCGGCCAGGGCACGTCACCCATGGCGCACTCCGCCGCAAAGACCGACGAACCCGTACGCGAAGGTGTCGTTGCCGGTCTCGAGCCGTTCATCGATACGATCGTCGTGTGCACGTTTACCGCACTCATCATCCTGTCGACGGGCGTGTGGAACCGCGCTCCCGACGTGCCGCTGGATACGCTTCCGGGCGTCCAGGAGACGGACGCGGGCTGGCAGTTCGAGAATACGCCGGTGCCGGGTGACGACTGGTTCGCCGGCGACAAGGCCTTGCTGATCGTCGAGGCCGGACAGAACGACATGACCGGTCAGACACGTCACCGTATCGAAGGTACCGTCGTGCAACGCGACGGGCGCTTTCTGATCGAGTGGCTGCCGCTCGCGACGGCCGAGGCGCCCGCGATTGTCGGCGACGGACTGTACCGCTCATACGTTGGCGCGACGCTGACGGCCAAGGCCTTCGACAGCGTTACACCCGGGCTCGGCAAGTGGTTCGTGTCGATCGCAGTGTGGATGTTCGCGCTGACGACCATTATCTCGCAGAGTTACTACGGCGAACAGGGCATCGTGTTTCTCGCCGGCGAGCGCGCCGTGTTCGGCTACAAGATCGTCTACTGCCTGCTGACACTGACGGCGACGCTCGGGCTGATAAAGACCGATACCGACCTCGACAACCTGACCGGTGCCGGTACCGGCTTGATGTTGCTAAGCAACATCCCGATCGTCTGGCTATTCGGTTACCAGGCGATGCGAGCTTACAAAGAATATATCGGCCGATTGAAACGCGGCGAACTGTAGGAGCGGTCGTAGGAACCGGATTGCACGTTCATCTCGCAGGGACTCCCGCGATAACCGGGGCTACTTCTCACTCAGGACTCTGCCGGCGGCAGCCACGTCAGTGAGGAGTGGTGCAATGAGATGAGAACGCGTCCGTCGAGTTTGTGGTAAGCGAAGGTATAGTCGGCGCGCGTGGCGTTGCCGTCACCGTCGACGAAGGTGTAGTGCCCCATATCCTTGTAGCCGAGCCCCCCTGCCTTCAGGATCGGACCCGCGGCGCTCTGGAATTCCACCTTTTTCCAACCTCGATTGAGAAAGCCCTCGTCGTGAGGGTAGTCCGCATCACCGCCCACGAAGTATGCTCGTGCGCCGGCGCGGTCGAGTCGAATGACGTCCGCCAAAGTGGGCTTGAATAAAAGGGGCTCGTCCGGCGTCCCGAAGTCATAGAGCTCCAACAGGTGATCGACATCTTGCTCGATGACGCACCTGGCCCATGCGCGCTGTGCGGCGATGACTTCGGCCTTGGTCATGGGCTCGAACGTGCGCTCAGACATTATTCACATTCCTCTTTGCTCGATCGTAAAGCGGAACCGCAGGATGCCACCGGTCCCGTCGGGCAGCAAATCATGCCAATCGCGGCGGGACTATTTCCCCTGGCGGACCTCTCTTGGCGCGGCGGCACGCCTGAGCCGGTCGTTGATGGCTTCGCCGAGACCGGTTTCAGGTACAGGCGAAACGGCTATCGTCGTTGCAGTGGTCGCATCGAGCTCACGCAGCATGCGATAGAGATTGGCGGCAGCCTCTACGGTGTCGCCTGACGGTGAGAGGTTCCGTGCCGCACCCTCTGCGGCGGGGCCGAACCCGAGCAACACTTCGCCGACGCCGACACGGGTCGCGTTCAATCGCACCGCCGCACGCGGCGCGTAGTGGGAGGCCAGTTGTCCCGGCGCAGTAACGGCAGCGCTCCCTGCAGCGGCGAGTTCACCAACCTCTTCTTCCAGCCGCGCTCGGGATATCGCGCCTGGCCGTAGCAAGCGCGGCGGCTCACCGGGCATCACCGCCACGATGGACGACTCGATGCCTTTCTCGCACTCGCCGCCGTCGAGTACGAGTTCGACCTGCTCACCGAGATCCCGCTCGACGTCTTCTGCTCGCGTCGGGCTGAGCATTCCGGAGGGGTTTGCCGACGGGGCCGACACGGGCCCGCGAAACGCCCTTAGCAGGGCCAGCGCCAGCCGATGACCGGGTACTCGCAAGCCGATGGAACGGAGGCCCGCACGCGCCAGCTCCGAGGTGCGTGCGCTGTCGGCAACCGGTACAACCAGCGTCAATGGTCCCGGCCAGAACCGCTCCGCCAGGGCTATCGCCCTCTCATCCAGCTGTCCCTCGACGGTTGCGAGGTCGAGCGACGCCACGTGCGAGATCAGCGGATTGAAGCGTGGCCGACCTTTGGCCGCGAAAATACGCGCAACCGCCTCCGGATTGCCGGCATCTCCGGCAAGTCCGTAGACCGTTTCCGTCGGCATCCCGACGAGTGCGCCGCGTCGCAGCGCAGCGGCAGCGGCGTTCACTGCGCCGGCTTCTTCGGGTTTCAAGGTGTCTTCGCCCATTCGCGTCTGTTCACGGCGCAACGATTACAGCTGCTCCTTCTTCCTGCGGCGCTGAATCCGCGCCAGTGCGCGGTCGATCTGGTCTTTCGCCTGTTTCGTGACGCCGCCGCGCTGGTACTCGTCGACGACGAATCGTTCGAGGTTGCCGACGATCTCGTCGATATCGCCGCCGACGAGATCCCGCCGCTCGCGGCGGCCTTCGGGCGAGTTCTCCAGAGCCCCGAACAGGTTGATCCAGCGCTCGCTTTGCTTGCCCGCGGCGAGCAGCTCGTAGAACTGTCGTCCGGGCTTGCCGTCCGTGGTGGTTGCAAGGCTGATGAGCCCGGCAACGAGCGATGCGGGTACGAGCAGCAGGTCACGGAAGCCGTCCACGATCAGTTTGACCTGCAGTACGGCGATGTCCCGCAGCAGTGTCCACGTTGCGGGCCCGGCATTCGCCGGGGCGGGAGTCTCGTTCATGTCATCAAGGCAATAAATAGTAAATAAGACAAGGGATTATAGCGCTGTGCAGTAGCGGAAGACTCCGCTTTGCAGTAGGGTTACGGGCATTCCAGGGCCGTCAGCGGAATTATGCCGACGTACAAGTCACCGTCGAACTACAGCCACGGGGCTTCCGAGTCCCTGGGCGTTCTCGTCGTCAACCTCGGTACGCCAGAGGCGCCGACAACCGCTGCCGTACGCCGCTACCTGGCCGAGTTCCTTTGGGATCCGCGCATCGTCGAGCTGCCGCGTCCGCTCTGGTGGCTCATCCTCAACGGTATCATCCTGCGGTTTCGTCCGCGCCGTTCGGCCGAGGCGTACCGCGAGATCTGGACCGATGCCGGCTCGCCGTTGTTGCTGCACTCGCAGGCGATTGCCGACGGCCTGCGAGCGGCGCTCGAGGGCAGGTTCGACGGTGCGGTGCACGTCGAGCTCGGCATGAGCTACGGCAAGCCCTCGATTCCTGCGGCACTCGAGAAGCTGGACGCCGTCAATGCGTCGCGGCTCGTCGTGTTGCCCTTGTATCCGCAGTACTCGGGAACGACGACGGCATCCGTGTTCGACGCCGTCGTGGGCGAACTGTCGAAAAAACGCTGGGTTCCCGAACTACGTTTCATCAACGAGTATCACAATGCGCCCGGATTCATCGACGCGCACGCAGCCAATATCCGCGAATACTGGGACGCAAACGGTCGCGGCGACAAACTGCTGTTCTCGTTCCATGGCGTGCCACGAGACACCCTCGACAAAGGCGATCCGTACCACTGCGAATGCCAGGTCACGGCGCGGCGGATCGCCGAAGCGCTCGAGCTGGATCGCGACGAATGGCTGCTGACGTTCCAGTCGCGCGTCGGCCGCGCCGAGTGGTTGCGACCGTACACGGATGAAACGGTCAAGGAGCTCGGCAAAGAAAAGCTCGGCACGCTCGATGTCGTTTGTCCGGGGTTTGCTGCGGATTGCCTCGAGACACTCGAGGAAATCGCGATGCAGAATGCCGGCTTCTTCTCTGAAGCGGGCGGTGGAGAGCTGCGTTACATACCGGCACTCAATGGACGCGCCGATCACGTCGCCGTGCTTGCGAATCTCGTGCACGGCCAGGCGGGCGCCTGGCAGTCGCGGACGTCCTCCGCTGAGCGCGCTCGGGAAACAGGTGCGTCGTCGTGAGCGTGATCGGGCAGTTCCTCGAGTTCGGGGTGCGCACGCCGGATATCATCGAGTCGCTGCACTTCTACCGCTTGCTCGGTTTCGCGGATATGGAAATCGGCGATATCTGGACGCACAAGTACGCCGTTCTGGGCGACGGCGAGTTCAATGTCGCGCTCCATGACAGGGACTTCGATGCACCGGCGATTACGTTCGTACACCCGGAGCTCGCGCGGCACGCAAGGTCGATGGCGGACCACGGTTTCGACTTCCGCTTCCTGCACCTCGACGAAGACGTATTCAACGAGCTCGGCTTCCAGTGCCGTGACGGCCACCTGATCACGATGCAGGAAGCTCGCACGTTCACTCCGATCGAGGACTACGAGCGCGATTCGCTGTGCGGCAGCCTGTTCGAGATATCGCTGCCGGTGCGCGATACGATACGTGCCGCGGCGTTCTGGGCGCCGATCGCACCCGTGATGCTCGAGATGCGCGAGGAACCGACGCCGCACATGCGATTCGATGCAGGCGGTGTGCCGGTCGGCCTGTCCGAGAGCATTGCGCTGTCCGCCCCGTCGTTGTGTTTCAAGTGTCGCGACAAGAGCACGCTAAAGGCCTGTATCGACAACAACGGCCTCGAGCACACGCCGTTTCCGGGCTACGAGGGAGCTTTCGTCGCGTTGCACGCGCCCGAGGGCACCGCGCTGTTCGTTTTCGACGAGGATTTCCTTGGTGAGTCTTACGAAGTCGACGAGGACGGCGACCCGGCCGAATTCGACCTCTAGCACCCTGGTCAGGCCAGCAATCGGTCGATCAATCCGGTCGACTGGTGCAGGTAGCCGCTGCCGAACAGGTTCAGGTGGTTGAGCACATGGTAAAGCTGGTACAGATCGTTGCGCCGCTCGTGCCCGGGCGGTAGCGGCCAGGCCTCCTCGTAGGCGGCGTAGAAGCCGCGCCCGAAACCGCCGAACAGCCTGGTCATCGCGAGGTCGGTCTCGCGATCGCCGTAGTAGACGGCCGGATCGAAGATCGCCGGCCCCTCGTCTGTGTTCGCCCAGTTGCCGCCCCACAGGTCGCCGTGCAGCAACGAGGCTCGAGGTCGGTGGCCGTCGAGTATTTCCGGAATGTTTTGCAGCAACAGTCGCCCCTTGCTGCCGAAGTCGTAGCCTTTTCGTGCGGCCAGGTCGAGCTGGAATTCGATGCGGCACTTCGCGAAGAACGTGGCCCAGTCGTCGTGCAGCGTGTTTATCTGGGCCGTCGGACCACAGGTATTGTCGCGATACCAGCCGAACTGTTTCTGCGTAACACGATGCATCGCCACGATCCGTTCGCCGAGCGTCCGCTCGTCGTCGCGGCTTGCTGAGGTAAACGTGAGTTTCTCGATCGCGATAAACGCGCCACCGTCGCGTAAACCGACATCGTGCACGCGAGGCACCTTTATGACCCTGGCAGCGGCGAGTTCCTCGAGCCCGGCCGCTTCCGCTTCGAACATATCGAGCGACGAAGCCGGTCCGGTTTTGACGAACAGTTGACCTTCTTCCACTACGAATACAGGTCCGCAACCCGTTCCGCCTGTCGCCTGAGCGCCGTGCCGATATTCGCCTCGTCGAACAGGGCATTGATGTCACCGAGTTTCGGCTTTGACGGACGCAGGGCCGTCTCCGGGTCCTCGAGCGGCGCGTCGCAGGCTATTCCCGTGAGTTTGCGAGCAAGTTCCGCGGCCTCACGATGCGTTTCCAGCTTGCCGCCGAGCGTCTTCGCACCGCGCACGTTGACCTCGTGGACGCGATCGAGATTGTCGTAGATGTCGCCGAGGCTGCCGAAGTGCTGCAGCAGCATCGTCGCCGTCTTCTTGCCGACGCCGGGCACGCCCTTGATGTTGTCGACGCTGTCGCCCGCCAGCGCCAGGAAATCGGCGATCTGTTCGGGCCAGACGCCGAAGACGTCTGGAATGCGGTCGTACTTGAGCTTGCCTTTACCGGCGAAGTCCCAGAACACGTCGTCGCGGGTCAGCAGTTGCGCAAGGTCCTTGTCGCGACTGACGATCGTCGACGGTCGACCCTTGCGCCGGCCGTGCGACACGAGCGTGCCTATGAGGTCGTCGGCCTCGTACTCGGGGCTCGCGCATTCCATGAGGCCCAGTGCGCGCGTGAAACGCCGGCACTGGACGAACTGCCGTTTGAGTTCTTCGGGCGCAGGCTCCCGATTGGCTTTGTACTCGGGGTAGATCTCGGTTCGAAACGACGACGTCAGGCTTTCGTCGAACGCGACGGCGACGTACTCGGGTTGCACCTGTTCCAGGAAGTCACCGAGGAACCGGCAGTAGCCGTACAGTGCATTGATGGGGTTGCCGTCCGCATCGACCATGTCGTCGGGCATCGAATAGTAGGCACGGAAGACGTAGACGCTGGCGTCGATGAGATATTGCATGCAGGAATTATAGCGGGGTTTTGTGGGAGCGGCGTCCTGTGGGAGGGCCGTCCCGGCCCGATCGCGGCGAGACGCCGCTCCCACAAAACAGCCCTCCGACAAGAAGAAATCATCAACCGTGAAAATGCGTATCGATGATCTCGCGGCCGTCCGACAGGTGCCCGGTGAGTCTCGCGTGCAGCGGACTCGACCGCGGAATGTGCGCGAGCAGGTACTGCATCTGGTCCGCAAGGACGCGACGGCCCTTTAGATAGATGTATTCGGCGTAGGTCGGCGTAAACGGAACGGCGATCAGCTCCATGTGCGCCTGTTCCGGCGTGCGACCGCCCTTGTAGTTGTTGCAGCGCCGGCACGCCGTTGCGACATTCGTCCAGTTGTCTTTGCCGCCTTGCGAAATCGGCGTGATGTGGTCGCGCGTCAGGTCGCGTGTCGGGTATCGCATCGCGCAATACAGACAGACGTTTGCGTCACGCTTGAACAAGGTGCGGTTGTTGAGCGGCGGAACGTACTTGTCACGATTGCGTGAAAGGCTCTGGCTGGTGCCGTGAGTTGCGATGATCGAGTTGATTTCGAGTGCGCTGCGTTCGCCGCTCAAGGCGCTGTAGCCGCCAAAGACGGTGTAGAGTCGCGTGCCGCAGTCGTAGGCGACTTGCTCGGCGTGATACAGGCGGACCGCTTCGCGGTAGTCGATCCACTCGAGTGGCATACCGGCTACGTCGGTTCGCAACACCTGCTGCGATATGGTTGCAGCAATTCCAGCAAGCATAGGCCTTCCTTATCCAAGCCCTGGCTGTAGTTTGCAGAACACTCAGCAAAAATCAACAAGCGCCGCCATTATTCAAGAGAGTGATGACAGTTACGTGACGGCGGATACCTCGGTTATCAGTCGCGTTTCGACGGACGCGTGCGAGGCGTCTTCTTGATGCGATCCCGGAGTTGACGGCGCTGGTCTGGTGTCATGTTGCGATAGCGATCGCGAAGTGCCTGGCGACGATCGGAATTCAGTTGCTGGTAACGACGGAAATTGTCACGTACGCGTCGCTGGTCCTCCGGCGACATCTGGCGATAGGTTTCATAGCGTTTGCGAATGAGGTCGCGACGTTCGTTCGAGAGCTCACGCCATTTCTTGAAACGCTGCTGTGCATTCACCCGCTGATCCGGCGTCATGTTTGCCCAACGATCCGCGCCGCGTGCCAGTCGCGCCTGGCGCTCGGCCGGCAGCTGGCTCCAATTGTCGGCAAACTGATTCAGCACCTGCTGCTGCGATTTGCTCAAGTCTTGCCATTCAATGCCTGATTCCTGCGCGAGCGCATTGCTTGCCAGTAGCATCGCTGCAATTGCAATAATGATGTATCTAGCTTTCATCATCTTTCTCCGTCGACTCTTCGCTATCCGGCGCGGGGTCGTTCCGCGGTTCCGTGTTTTGAGCGACGGGCTCGTCCAGCACGAGCCATTCTTCGTCGCTTTCGTCCCACATTCCCAGGTACTCGAGAAAATCCATTTCCGGGAGTTCCTCGTCTGCGGCGAGTACCAGTCCGCAGACCGCCAAAGAACAGACTGTCAGCAACGTCTGTCTAGCCGACATTACCGCCATCCTCGAGGCCGTCCATCAGCGCAAAGAACTCGAGGTCTTCGAACATCTCTATGTCACCCTCATCGAGCAGAATCTCGAAGTCGGTCGCTGTCGTCGGCGGTGCATCGATACCGACTGGCGCCGGTCCCTGCATGACCATGACGGCCACGACTGCAGCTGCGGCCACGCCGGCTGCCGGCGCCCATCGCAGCCAGTGACCCGGCGCACGCGAGCGATCGAGTTGGGCCAGCGCTTCATGACGTCCGCGATTCAGGCGCGACAACGTGGCCGCATCGATCCCGTCGACGGATTCGTCGAACAATTGCTTCGCTTTCTCGGCGAATTGTCTGTCGTCCATTGGCTCTGTCATTGCCAGTGTTCTCCAAGCTGTTCCCGCAATGTGTGAACTGCACGGGAGTAGTGCGTTTTGACGCTGCCTTCACTGCAGCCCATCGCCACGGCGGTTCCTGCAACGTCGAGTCCTTCGAAGGTCCGCAGCATGAACGCTTCACGCTGACGGTCCGGCAGCCGTCCGACGGCTGCCTCGAGGCCGCTCATGGCCTCGCTGTTCTGCAACTCCTCGTCCGGCGTGCGCCCGATTGGGTCGGGCGCCTGGCCGACGACGTCGTAGTCGTCCTGTTCCGGGCCACCGCGCCCGAACCAGACCATCACACGATTGCGGACGGCCTGTCGACGATGCCAATCGCGAACCCCGTTCTGGAGAATACGGTAGAAAAGCGGTGTCCACTCGGCCTGCGGCCGATCGGCATACTTTCGCGCCAGTTTGATCATCGCGTCCTGCACGAGGTCCAGCGCGTCGTCCCGGTCGCGCACGGCGATCTCCGCGATACGCAGCGCGCGCCGCTCGACCTCTGCGAAAAACCGG
>JAAUXY010105771.1_pt1 | contig 18782 bp, 17 predicted proteins | sample 7278121 | NCBI WGS metagenome assembly JAAUXY01 (sample SAMN14350117, study PRJNA611818) | marine sediment metagenome | isolation source: surface marine sediment (1.8m) | place: French Polynesia: Moorea | collected 2018-08 | reverse complement strand
GTCGGCGGCGTTGGCTGCGTCCGCCATCGGTGTGACGATCATCATTGCCCGCGTGGTCATTGGCTTCCTGATCGACTACTTTTTCGCGCCCCGCGTCGCGCTGCTGTTCTTCCTGATGTCCGCGCTGGGTCTCGGCATGCTGGCTTATGGCGATACCCTGTCCGTCGGCTTCATCGCGGCCGTCCTCATCGGCCTGAGTATTGGTGCCGAGGTCGACCTCCTGGCTTTCCTGACGACGCGTTATTTTGGTCTGAAGCAGTTTGGCTCCGTCTACGGCCTGATGTTTGCCGCACTGCTGGTCGGCACGTCGGCCGGCCCGGTCTCCTTCGGTGCCGTCTACGAATTCAGCGGTTCATATTTTCCGATACTCGTGTTTGCCGCGTTGCTGAATATCGGCGCGTCGTTGATCATGGCGCTGATGCCGCCGTATCCGAAATTCCGTGCCACCCATGCGTGATTACCTCGACAGCCTGGCCCGCAATGGCGAAGTCGTCACAGTCGACCGACCCGTCGATCCGTACCACGAACTCGCTGCCGTGACGCGCGCGATGCAGGATCGGGGCACACAGGTTGTGCGCTTCAATTCGGTGCGCGACACTGACCTGCCGGTCGTCACCAATGTCCATACGAATCGCGAGCGGTTTGCGCAGCTGATCGGGGCTACTCGCAAAACGTTTTGCCGTGACTGGCAGACGCTGGTGCGCGAACCTGGCAGCAGCCAGGCACCCACGGCGGCGGTTGCACGCCCGGCAGACCTGGTCAGCGGGACGCTCGGCGATCTGCCGCTGATTACGTATCACGCCCGGGACGCGGCGCCGTACTTCACGGCCGCCATTGTGCTGGCGCAGGATCCGGACACCGCTGTGCCGAACCTGTCCTTTCACCGCGCCATGTTCGTGTCTGACGCCGAGCTGCGCGTGCGAATCGGTGAAAGCCACGACCTGGCTGCGATCTATGCAAAGGCCGAGGCGCGCAATGAGCCGCTGGATGCCGCAATGCTGATTGGTGTGGCGCCGGAGCTGTTTGCGGCTGCGTGCGCGTCCATTCCGCGTGACGCAAGTGAACTGGCGCTGGCGGCGCGCATTGCGGGACAGCCGCTGCCGGTCTATCCGGGCGACGCCGTGGCGCTGGATATTCCGGCCAGCACGGAAGTCGTCATCGAGGGACAGATTCTGCCGGGTGAGCGCCGGCGTGAGGGGCCGTTTGGCGAGTTTCTCGGCTATTACGTGCCGGAGGGCCGCAACCCGGTATTCGACGTCCGGTCGGTGTATTGGCGCCCGCAGGCCGTGTTTCACAGCCTGCTGTGCGGATCCGCCGAAGACCGGGTGCCGCTGCAGATGCTGAACGCCGCCGCGACCTTTGGCTATCTGTCGAAGCGCTTGCCCGGCATCGTGGATGTCAGCTGCGCGCCGTCGTTGCTGAACACGACCGTGAGTATCGAGCAGCAGTACGACGGCCATGCGCGCGACGTGATGATGGCAGCTTTCGAGTCCAACCAGGACTATCACAAGGTTTGCGTCGTGGTCGATGCGGATGACAGCACGGACGACGTGACGGAGGTTTTTCGCGCCCTCGTCAGTCGTGGCCGGCTCGATAAACGCGTTATCGTGATCGAGGATATGCCGGGCTTCTATCGCGACCCCCACAAAGATCATTATGGTCGTCTGGGCATCGACGCGACCCGGCCCTACGGCCGCGAGGCGGAATTTGAGAAGAAAGCGATTCCGGGCCAGAACGATATCGACCTGGACGACTGGCTCTAACCGGACTCAGACCCCGCGCGGTCTGAGCCCACGCGCACACCACGTTTCGCCAGCATCTTCGCTGACAGCGAAGGCCCACGGTCTGGCACGCTCCAGGGGCAGACTTCGATACAGATCGCGCAGCCGTTGGTCTTGACGAAGTAGGGGATGCACTTGTCGAAATCGACATACCAGCGTTTCTCGCCGCGAATGAGCTGCTTCTCGTCGAAAATTGCATCCGGCGGGCAGTCGGTGACGCAGCGTCGACAGCTCAGGCAGAGATCGTCAACGCCGATGTCGACCGGCTCATCGCAGGCCATGGGTAGATCGGTCAGCACGGCCGCGAGACGGAAGTTCGATCCAAACTCCTTGCTGATCATGGACCCGTGCTTGCCCAGCTGGCCAAAACCGGCGTTCACGGCCAGCGGAATTTGCAGGATGTCTGTGCTGTTCGGGTTGCCATAGGCTCGCGCTGGCCAGCCCATGTTGCGAATTTGCTTGGCAAGTCGGACGGCAACTCGCGATATTTCCTTGTAAACACGCATGACTTCCGCGGCCGCGGTTACCTGCGGCACGTGCGCCATCTGTTCACGATCCATTTTCATGCCAATGGAAATCGCGTACTTGAACGGGACCTGGATGCCTTCGTAGAGCGCCCCGTCCGTGATTCGTGATACACCGGCCAGATCTGCGCCGAGCTGTCGGGCACGTTCCTTGATTTCGATGGCCATGCCCGCGGCGTCGGCTACTTCGCGTTGTTCCGGGTTGACCGGTCCGTCCTTGTTGCGCAGTTGCCAGGCATTGCCGATTACATGTCGCAGTACGCTCCATGGGCTGATCAGGCCAAAGAAATCGTCCAGGGCCTGCCAGTCCAGCGGCGGGCCGCCGGCGCTGTGAAACACATGCCGTGGCTGGCGCCGTGTTGATTCGCCGAGCCCATTGATCTCATTGCCGGACCGGGGCGGGTGCCGGTAGCCGAAGGCATATTCGGGCGGCGGTGGATTCTCGGGCTTGATCCGGCCGTTCTTCATCGCAGGCGGCGCTCCGACTCGGCCGGGTCTTCGTCGACGTAGAACACCTCGCCGCGGGCCTCGCATTCGCGATACAGGCGCCGCAGGCGTCGACCCGTCGTGAAGTAGTACAGGATCATCGCCGCGAAGCGCATGAGCAGCGACGTATCATTGCGCAGTTTTTTCCAGCGGCTCTGGTTGGCCGAAGCCGCGTTGTCGACAGTCCGCACGATGCCCTGTCCAACAGCCTTGTTATTGCGGCAAGGATACGGCAATTTGACGGCCAACGCGGGGCCGGGGGGCAGCGTGTCGAGAATTCACGAAACCTGGTCATCCAGAACGGCCTTTCTGCTTGCGACCGTCGGTGCCGCGGTCGGCCTGGGCAATATCTGGCGGTTCCCGTTCATGGCCGGCCAGAACGGCGGCGGCGCCTTCGTGCTGGTATACCTAGGCTTCGTGGTCGCGATCGGCATTCCGATTGCCATCGCCGAACTGCTGCTCGGGCGGCGCGGCCACTCGAGCCCGGTCAACACGATGCGCATCGTCAGCCGGGAGGAGGGCCTGCATCCTGCGTGGGTCGGGATTGGCTGGATGTCGATCGGCATGCCGTTGGCTGCGCTGTCGTTTTACACCGTGATCGCGAGCTGGTCGCTGGAGTACGTTTTCCGCGCAGCGGCGGGCTGGTTTGCGGGTCTCGATGCGGATGCATCGCGGGCCGTCTATGGCGGGCTGATGTCCTCGCCGGGTCGCCTGATCATGCTGCACACGATCTTCGTCAGCATGACGGTAATCGCCGTGGCGCAGGGTGTGCGGCGGGGCATAGAGTTCGTCGCGAAACTCTTCATGCCGGCGCTGTTCGTCATTTTGCTGATCATGGTGGGCTACGGAATCGTTGCGGCTGATTTCACTGGCGCATTGAATTTCATGTTCGCGGCGGATTTCTCGCAGCTCTCGACCGGCGTCGTGATGATGGCGCTGGGACAGGCGTTCTTTTCACTGAGTGTCGGTGGCGGCTACCTGATGACCTACGGCGCGTATCTGCCGAGTAATATCTCCATCCCGCGCGCCTGCACGCAGATCTGCCTGATGGACGCCGCCGTGGCGATGCTGGCCGGGCTGGCGATATTCCCGATCGTGCTGACATACGGCTTCGCGACCGACGGTGGGCCCGGGCTGATGTTCGAATCCCTGCCGCTGGCTTTTGGCGCCATGCCGGGTGGCCGCATCATCGGCACGCTGTTTTTCCTGTTACTTGCCTTCGCCGCATTTACCAGCACGGTCAGCATGCTGGAGCCGGCCGTCGCCTGGCTGCAGGAACACCGGGGCTGGCGGCGCCGCTGGACAGCGCCCGCCGCCGGCCTGGTGAGCTGGTCGGTCGGCATCATTGTGGCACTGTCATTCAATGTCTGGAGCGATGTGAAGCCATTGGCGATGGTGCCACTGCTGCGCGACATGGGAATTTTCGCGCTGCTCGATTTCGTGGTCGCGAACCTGGTACTACCGACCAATGCGCTGATGATCGCCATCTTCGTTGCCTGGATGATGGCGCGGCGAACCGTCGTCGACGAGCTCGGCATGGGTGATGGTCCGCTGTTTCGCTGCTGGCAGGTCACGACACGGTATATTGTGCCGCTAGCGATACTTGCCATTTTCGTGTCGACGGCCCGGTCGAACCTGGGCTTGTGAAGGAGAACCAACAATGCGACTGAAATCATTGCCGCCCGATGCCAAGGTTTACGAGGTTTTTGCCAGCCGGCCGGAGACCTTCGTCCCGTTTACCGAGGCCTGCGAAAAATTCATGCGCGGACCGTCAAGTCTGTCCGCCAGCGAGCGCGAACTGATCGGTACCTACGTATCCGCATTGAATGCCTGCCCTTATTGTCACGACGTCCACAACGAGGCCGTGAAGGCTTATGGCATTGATGGCGAGCTGGCCAAACAGCTACGCGACGATCCGGAACTGAAAGCGATCGACGCCAAGCTCCGTCCGCTGTTCGCGCTGGTGCGCAAGACGACCGAGGCAGCCTACAAGGTGACAGACGCGGATTTCGATGCCGCCCGGGCCGCGGGCTGGGACGATGAGGCGATCAAGGATGCGGTGTTCGTGGCCTGCCTGTTCAATTTCATGAACCGGCTCGTGTCGACGTTCGGTATCGAGGCCGACGACGCGTACCTGGCGGGTGCCGGCGAGCGCATTAAAGACCAGGGTTACTCCGCGTCGCTGGAGCAGTTCAGCAACGCCTGAGTCTGCGCTCACTAATGCCTCAGCTATCCAGCCGCCGCGCGAATTCCTCGATCACCTCGAGCGCGGTATCAATCTCGTTGCGGTGAGTTTGATAGCCGAGGATCGCCATCCGTAACGTAAACGCGCCGTCCAGCGTCGTCGTCGACAGGAAGATCCGCCCGTCGTCGCGGATCGCTTCGAACAGGCGGCGATTGAAATCGTTTGCATCACCGCGCGCCGGCTTGTAGCGGAACGCAACGATGGACAGGTCCGGCGGGGGGCCGGTGACAAACCCGTCGATCGCGCGGATTCGTTCGTAAAAATATTCGGCCAGCAGCAGCTTTTCTTCCAGCGCGGCCCGGAACGGCGCGAGACCGAACAGTTTCAGCGACAGCCACAGGCGCAGGCCGCGAAACGGCCGCGTCAGTTCCGGCGAAAAATCACAAGCCGAGTGGGCCTGGTCCACACCCATACCTTCCATGTCCTGCATGTAACTGCCGCGCGCGTGAAACGCCTCGTACAGCGCGGCGCCATCGCGCACCAGCACGATGCCCAGACCGGCCGGCAGGAACATGCCCTTGTGCGGATTGATCACCACGGAATCCGAGCGCTCGATCCCGGCTAACCGCTGGCGGCCCGAGTCACAGAGCACGAACGAGCCGCCATAGGCGGCATCGACGTGAAACCACAGCCCATGTTTGGCAGCAATCGTCGCCAACTCTGGCAGCGGATCGACGGTGCCGAGATCGGTCGTGCCGGCGGTGCCGACAATCAGCCACGGATTCAGGCCGGCCGCGCGGTCGGCCGCGATCGCTTCTTCGAGCGCGCGACTGTCCATGCGGTAGGCCGCGTCCAGGCCGATTTGCCGCGTGCGGCATTCCGCCAGTCCTGCGACCTGCAGCGCCTTCGTGACGCAGTGATGCGTCAGTTGGGTGAGATAAACGACCGTATTCTCAATGTCACGGGCGCGGATGTCATGGCGTTGCCGCGCGGCCGCGATGGCGGACAGGGTTGCGATACTGCCGCCGGAGGCGAGGTCGCCCTGGGCACCCGGCGGATAGCCAACTTCTTTGCTCAGCCATCGCAGCAGTGCATTCTCCAGCCGCGCTGCGCCTGGACCGGCGTAGTCGACCCCAGCGTAACGATTCACGCCGGCGGCGAGGAAGTCGCCCAGCGCGCCGGTGTAAAGGCCGCCGCTTGGGATGTAGGCAAAAAACCGGCTGCTGCCGGTGTTCTGGCCGGTGCTGTCGACCTGTTCCGCGAGAATTGCCAGCGCCTGGTCGATGTCGATGGCGTCGTCTTCTATTGTCAAGGTGCCCGCCTGGCGTTTGCCCCGGTCTTCCATGAACACCGGCTTGTCGGGCAACTCGGTCAGCCAATTCTCGACGTAGGCGCGCACTGCGTCCGTGCGTGATGCCCGCGCGGCCGCGTCGAGTTGCAGCGGCCGGGCGGTCGCCTCGAGCTGGTCGAGTTTGTCGTTGATGCTCATGCGTTTATCGCGCTACTGACAGCCGGGGCGGGGAGTGTGCCATGATCCGAGGAATGGCGGGAGATCGACGCGATTTCATAGCCGGATCCGCAGGCATCCTGGTGGGTGCTGGATTGCCGGGAACCTACGCCCGGCTTGCCGGCGCTGCGGACCCCATCGGGTCCGCGCCGCGCTCGCCGGTTCGCACGATTACGGCCGGGGTGGCGGCAGATGCCCGCGATCCCGCGGCCGCGATTTCCCGGGCCGGCGGATTGCTGGACCGAGCGAGGCTCGCATTCGGGGAGGCGGGTTTCGAGGTGCAGACCACCCGGATCGTCACGCAACCGTACGCGGATTACGCCGGGGATTTGTCGGTGAGCAGCTTTCGGGATCTGCTGCAATCCATGCAAGCAGCGGCGGACCCGCATTTTCTCTGCGTCGGCCCGGGCAGAGTTGCCGCAGCAAATGCGGAAAACGCCATTGCGAAATCCCTCGCCGCCGCGCTGATGGGCGTCAGCTCGACCCTGTCGCTGGGCGATCCGTCGACCGGCGTACATTCGCCGGCCCTCGATGCGGCCACTGCCGTTGTCGAGCTCATCACGCGCGAGGACCCGGCCGCCAATTTCAATTTTGCCGCCGTGGCGAATGTCCCGCCGGGCATTCCGTTCTTTCCCGCCGGCTTTCATGACGGTGGTCCCGATAGCTTTGCCGTCGGTGTCGAGAGCGCCGGACTGTTCCTGTCGATCGCTCAGGACGCGTCGGATCTCGCCGCCGCCGGGGACGCAATCGCCGCCGCTTATGCGACGGAGCTGCAGCTGATTGCCGCAATCAGCCAGCAAGTTGCGAAAGAGACCGGCATCAGCTTCCGCGGTATCGATCCGACGCCGGCGCAATGGGGAGAGAAGAGCATTGGCGCCGCCGTCGAGCACCTGACCGGCGCACCATTCGGCACGCCAGGTACGCTGTCGGTCTGCGAATTGTTCACGTCGATCGTCCGGTCGGTGGCGGTGACACAGACGGGCTATCGCGGCTTGTTCCTGCCGCCGATGGAAGACGCCACGCTCGCCGCGCGTGCGCAGGATTTCTTTGGCCTGGACTCCTTGCTGGCCTATTCATCAGTGTGCGGCACCGGTCTCGACACGGTGGCGCTGCCGGGCGATATCAAAACGGCGGAAATCCGGCGAATTCTGCGGGACGTCGCCAGCCTTGCCATCACACTGGACAAGCCGCTCACTGCGCGGCTGTTTCCGGTGCCCGGGCGCAACGCCGGCGAATCAACGGGGCCGGTGGGAGATCTCTTTCCAATGAAAGTGCTCCGGGTTCGCTAGCAACAATCAGGGGAAGCTGCATGAGATTTGGCATCCGGTTTATCGAATACGTCGGCAACAGTCATGAAGTGATTCGGCTCGCGAAGCTGGCCGAAGACGCCGGATTCGATTCCGTCTGGTTTCCGCATGATCCATTCATGCGCAATACCTGGGTGCTTACGACCGGCACCGCGATGGCAACCTCGCGGATCGAGATTGGCTCAGTCGGGACCAACCCGTACACGACCTGTCCCAGTGAAATCGCGACCTATGCTGCAACCCTGGATGAGTTGTCCAACGGCCGTTTTATCCTCGGGCTCGGATTGCATTCCCAAGCCATGGTCGCGTGGACCGGCTGGGATGCCAGCGATGTCGAGCAGGCGACGCGGGAAGCGACCGACATCATTCGCCGACTGTTCCGCGGTGAGGTCGTTGCCTATGAAGGCGAGCGATTCAACTGGAATGAACAATGCTATTTCCGGTTCACGCCGTACCGCACCGAGCTGCCGATCTATACATCGGCGTTCGGCGAAAGCTACCTGACGCTGGCTGGTGAAATCGGTGATGGCTGTTTGCCGATGATCACGCCGCCGGAATCGGCGAGCCTGATGGTTGCGCCGATCCGCGAGGGTTTGCAACACAACCCGCGGGCTGATCGGTTTGTAATCTCCGGCTGCGGCTGGTTGTCCTTGTCGGAAACGCGCGCGGCCGCCGCGGATAACATGCGCAAAATGGTCGCGTATTTTGGTCCCTATTTCGATGATCGGGAACTCAATACAGCCGGTTTGTCGGTAGAGGACTTCCGGCCGATCGGACAGCTCGTCGACGAGGCGCGTTACGACGAGGCGTACGCGGCGGTCACGGATGACATGCTGCGGCTCGGGATTGTTGGTGCACCGGACGACGTCGTCCGGCAGATCGAAGAGCTGGTTGCGGCCGGCATCACCGAGGTCAACCTGGGCGGCCCGCTGGGGCCCGATCCGGAGGAAGCGATCCGGTTGATGGGCGAGCGCGTGATTCCGCACTTCCGGTCCGGCTGACGGGCCGGCGTATCAGATGGCGTTCGCAAGCTGATTAAAGGCGCGCCGGCCTTCGTCGGCAGCGGGTCCATAGTGTTGCAGGCCGTCCAGTTCGGAATGACCGAATGCTATCCGCCCATAGTGTCGGCGAATCACGTCGCGTGGCGCGTTGCCGCTGGCACCGCCATAAAAGCCTGGGAACGGTACCGAGTAGGCATGGCCCCAGCGGTTCAGAATGATGCCGGCAACGTCGGTACTCGGCTTGAAACCGGCTGACCCGAACAATTTGCTCATCTGCCCAAGAATCTCTTGTTCGTAATCGGCATAAGGTGTGGATAACAGTTCCGCCCGGCCGATGCGCACCTGTGCTTCGACGGGCAAACCCGGGTAGTAGAACGGTGTATAGAACGACAGGATGGTCGGCCGGTCCGGATCCAGCGGCGGCCGATAGTCGCCCACCTGCATCGGGTTGCGAATATTGCAGGTATAGCCGAAATCATCTTCGCTCTTGTTCCAGATCGCCGCGGTGATGCCGAGCTTTTCCAGGAATCGCCAGTTGGTCAGGGCCACGTTCGCGACCAGGAACGGCGCATGCTGGAATTGCTGATAAGCCTCACGGTAGGCGGCCGGCAGATCCCTGACCACGTATTTGTTGATCCAGCCGCCCGTGGCCATCACGACCGCTTTCGCCCGCACGGCGTGTAGCTGGCGATTGCGGCTGATTACAACGCGCACAGTGTCGGCGGTCGCCGGATTACCCTCGTGCGTGACGCTGATTGCGGTCGCATTCAGTCGCATGCGCACCGGTTGGCCGCTTCGGTCGAGCGCGCCGAAGTTAACTCGTCCCAGCGTGATGTCCTCGAAATTCTCTCCACCGGTGATCGAATCGGGGATCAGCCGCTTCAAAAAATGTCGCGCGAAACCAGAATTGCCGCCGGGAAACGAATTGCGCCGCAGGTCGGGCGGCGGTGTGTCCATCAGGCCCGGCATCGGCGACTTGTAGGCCGCGTAGGCAGAGATGGCGTCACTGCCGAGGCCGGCCGCAGAAGCCAGGAACAGGTCGGCATAGCCCGCGGCTTCGGGGCCCATGCCCAGCTTGCTTTCGAGAAACTCTTTGTAGGTCAGCTGGTCCAGTGTGCGCATTGCGTCCGCGTCGGATGCAAATTGGCGGGTCGCGCCGGTTCGGTACCACTGCAGTAACGTTTTTCTGGTTGCATCCGGCAACGGTGTATTAGCGAGTTCGCGTTGCCACATATCAACGGCCCACTGACCCTCGGTCGAGTCGGCGGTCGTAAAGAAATGCCCGACGCTCGAGTGGTCCTGCAGGCCGCGTACCAGGTATTCGTAGTTGTCCGGGCTGAAACTCAGCGGCTTGCGGTCGGCGGGCCATTCTTGCAGCCGATATTCGCGCGGGATGTTCAGCTCGGCGTAATAACGCGGGTCGCCGCTGGCTTCCTCGGGATCGTCGACGGCAGCCGGAATGAAAAAACCGTTTGCTCCTTGCGGTCCGATGAGGCGCTCGCCATTGACATCGAATTCGTTTTCCTTGGCCTCGCCGCCGAAGATCGGGTGATTGTCGAGTATCAGGCAGCTCTGTCCCGGCTTGCGTCGCTTGCTGAACTCCAGCGCCGCACCGAGGCCGGCGATGCCGGCACCGACGATGACCAGGTCGAATTGCTCGTCCGCATCGATTTCCTCCTGGCCGGCCGGGAAACCACCATCACGCAAGTAGTGTGCGCTGTTCACGACCTCCGGCGTGTTGCCATGAGACAGGCGAAAATCGCCGACGCCGCCGTAGCCATACCAGTCATTGCCGAGCAGCGGGTCACCAACGCCGGCCAATTCCTGTGCAGAACCCGGCGCCGCCCTGGTCAGCAGCGCGGCGCCGAAACCGAGGGCGCTACCGTTCAGAAAATCACGTCGCGTGATGCGTGGATTGAGGCGCGCAGAGGATCGCTTCATGGTACGGCTATCGGGTGCGTCCGCGCCGCTCAGGCACCGCGCTTCATGCGCAACAACTCGAGGAATTCGCGGCGGGTTTTCGGCCCGTAGGTCAGGAAAGTCGGGTCGGCCTCGTGGCGGTAATTTTCGCGAGCCCGCTCGACCGGGTCACGCGCGCGCTGGCGGATCTCGTCCAGGCTGATGCCGTAAGGGCCCGCCGCATTCAGACCGAAGACTTTGGCGCGCAATTCAGGCGTGATTTCCGGATAACCGAATTTGTCCCGAAATTCCTCGGCAATCTGGAAAGTCCGGAACGCCTGGATCTGGTCCTGCGGCGAACCGTACCAGATGCAGTCGGTGCCCCAGACGACCCGGTCTTCGCCGACGTACTGGAAGAGCTTGCCCATCACGTGGGCGGCTTCTTCCGGGTCGCGCATGAGGTAGCGCCAGGTCGTACCCAGCTCGGCATATACATTGCTGTTGGGCGGAATCTCATTCTCGATCAGGGACTGGATCAGTGAATCGGCACCTATCCGGTGGTCACCCGGCACGAACGGGCCGTCTTTTTCCTTGATGTCGTAACCGGAGTGATAAACGATGAAATCGATATCGGGATTCTGTTTCGCAGCCCGACCCACGTCACGACAACCACCGTACAGCCGGTTGTTTTTCGTCATGAACTTGGTCGGCAGCGGCAGGCCTTTGTGGATACAAATGACGCGGACGCCGGTTTCTCGCGCCATGTCGATCAATGGCGCACCGTGCTCTTCGTCATCGAGCCACCAGCCCTCGGAGCCGTCGACGCTCGCCTGCGTGTAGGTCTTCCATGCCGACACGTCCCACTGCTCCTTGAGTCCGGGCATGCGCTGAATGTCGCCATCGATATTCGGCACGACCCGGCCATGCACCAGCAGGCGGTGATTGCCTTCCAGTGTATCGACCAGCTCGCGCGTAGCTGCAGCTTCGTCGTCGGTCAGCGGCATATCCTCGTAAGACGTCGGCGTGAACGTCAGCACGGCCATATCGGTATCGCTGTCCAGGAACATCTCCTTGACGAAGGCCTGCCCGGTGAAACACTGCACGTGGCCGAACTCTGTATCCGGGTCGAGATAGGCGCATCGGCCATGGGGCATGAATTGCAGGCCGATCGCGGTATTCATGTGCGGCGCGCGCCAACGATCCAGCGGATTCACGTGGTGGCCCTGGATATCGAAAATGAACTCGGCACCGGCCAGCAGCGGTCGCGCGGCGGCCGGTTCCAGCGCCGCCACCTGGGGCAAGTCGAAAAAGCCACCGGTCTTGCCAAAGGCCGCATGGGCTTCGTTGAACGCCAGCAGGGTCGCGGCCGCGCCGCAGGACGATGTCAGGAAGTCACGGCGACTGACCCCGGCGCGTTTTGCCAGGTCGCCGGCCTGTGCCGCGGCCAGCGCATTCGCCGCCCGACTGTGGCGCTCCAGCGGGCGAGGCGCGAACTCGCCATTGGTTGTGGTATCCACCTTGATGGGCAGCCGGCTGCCGTCGGGGTCGTACCTCGAGCGCATGGGATCTGTCCTCCGTTGGCCTACAGTTTCCGGACAAGGCATTATCCCCGCAAACAAGACGCGCCTGCTGTCTTACTGGGGGATACATGTCAATCAGATTCCGGCTCCTGCTGCTGGCCGCTGCGCTGCTGCCTGCCACGGCGCCGACCGCGTCAATCGACCTGTACCGCGCGTCTGACCGACCGTTGGCAGTGCAGACTGACGCAGTGACGCTGACGGATCCGGTGCAGGAGCGGGGCGTCCCCTATCGTTTCCATGTCCCCGCGGGCGACGGGCCGTTTCCATTCGTGGTGTACTCGCACGGGGCTTTCTGCAGTCCTGCCATGTACGACCCGATTACGCTGCACTGGGCCTCACACGGGTATGCCGTGTTGCTGCCACAACATCTCGACGCGCTGGATAATCCGGTCCCGATGGCCAATCCGGATGTGCAGAAACTACTGTCCACCCGCATCCGGGAGCTATCGCTGGCGGTGGATCGCGCGAAAGAGATTGGGGCCGGTCGTGGCCAGCCGGATCTGCTCGACGTCCAGCGTGTTGCCGTCGCGGGGCATTCCTTTGGCGCGATGATCGCGACCATCAAAGCCGGGTTGACGTTATAGCCCGGCGAATACCTCTTCGACGGAGCTCCGGCCGACCGCCGATTTCGCGCAGCGGTCATCATGAGTGGCGTCGGCCCGATGCCACAAATGACCGAGGATGCCTTTGGCGGTTTGACCGGTCCGCTGATCGCCACTGGCGGCACGCTGGACGAAGGTAACGTCGGGTCCGGACAAATCTATCCGTGGGAATGGCGGATGTCGCCTTACACACTGGCGCCGGTGGGACGCAAATACAGCCTCGTACTCGATGCAGCGGACCACTACCTCGGTGGTCTGATCTGTCGCGAAGATCGCGGCGGCGACGCCGATCCGGATGCAGTACGCGTCGTCGCCGCGGTGACGCTCGCATTCCTCGATGCTTTCGTCAGCGATGACATGGCGGCAAAAGAGTGGCTCGATCGCGTCGACCTGGCGGCGTTGACTGACGGTCGGGCGACCTTCGAGCGCAAGTAACGCATGCCGATATTACTGTCGACCATTCTGATGTCGGGGCTGGGTTTCGGCCTGGTGCTGCCGAGTTTTCTGTTCGTCGCGGAGAATCTGGGCGCGCCGGCATGGGTCGCGACCACGATCATTGGCACATTCGCGATCGGGCAGGTCATCTCGACGCCGATCTGGGGCCGGCTCAGCGACCGCTTCGGCCGCAAACCGATCCTGGTCATCAGCCTGGCCGGTCAGGCAGCCAGCTATGTGCTGCTGGCCTTCGCCGATACGTTGTGGATGATGGCGATCGCCCGGACCTTGAATGGACTGATGTCCGGCAATCTGTCGGTCGCCATGGCCTATGTGACCGATGTGACCACGCCGGAAAAACGCGCCGGCAGCATGGGTCTGGTCGGCGGTGCGATCAGCCTCGGTTTCATTGTCGGGCCGGCCGTTGGCGGTGTGCTTGGTGGAGCCGATGCCGAGTCCGCGACGCTGCTGCTACCCGGAATAGTGGCCGCTGTCGTTTGCGCCATCACGTCGGTTGGCGCGCTGCTCTTTTTGCGCGAGAGCCTGAGCGCGGAGCAGCGCCGGCATCATGCGGAAAACAGTTCACAGGAAGGCGGCCTGCGCGCGGCCGGCCGGTTACTGCAACGGCCGACACTGGCGCTGATGATCATGGCTGGATTTCTGGTCTATATCGGCATGGCGTTGTTCGAGACCATATTTCCGTTGTGGTCCGGCGCGCGGTTCGGCTGGGGACCGCGCGAAGTGGGGTTCATCTTTACGTATCTTGGCCTGTTGGTTGGCACCGTGCAGGGCGTGCTGGTCGGTCGCTTGGTGCCGCGGTTTGGCGAAGGCAAGCTGGTGACTTTCGGGCTGGCCTGTTACCCGATCGGCCTGCTGATCATGACGCAGGCACCGACCTGGCCGGTAATGATGTTTGGGATAACATTTACCGCCGGCGGCGGTGCGCTCTTTATTACGACGATGTCGAGCCTCGTCTCCCACCAGGCCGGCGAGCAGGAGCGTGGGCTGGTCATGGGCGTGTATCAGTCCGGCAGTTGGCTGGGCCGCTCGGTCGGGCCGCCCATTACCGGATTTCTGTTCGGTGCCCTCGGAGCAAATGCGCCGCTTTACGCAGCCGCATTGTGCATGTTGCCGGCGCTGGCGATCGTGGCCGTGATCCGGTCACGCACGTCGCGCCCGGAACACGGCAGGGAAAAAGAGCTTAGCTGACGATCAGTGAGTGACGCTGGTCATCGTGCCAGCGGTTAGCGTCCGCGAGCCGAGTTCCTGCATCTGCCGCTGCATCTGCTCCCTGGATTCTTCCAGTTCGGCTTTTTCGAGCTGCAAACGTGTGATCAGCTTGTTTGCTGCGTCGAGCTCGGCCTTGGCGATCAGCTCGCCATCGGGGCCGACTTTGCTGGCCTCGAGCAGCTCGATTTGCTGATCGATATCGGCAATGTCGTCATTGATGCCGTTGATTCGGCTTTGCAGTGACTGCCGTTCCGTATAAACCGCGCGACCCTCGTCGTATGCCATCTGGAATGCGTTGGCCATGTCGGCCGGGCAGATCGACGGCATCGCCCGGCCCGATCGGCCTAGCGTATAGGCCGTTTCCGGCATGCAGTAATTGCGGACGCCTTCGTCGTAGCCCGCCTTGTAGGCAGTGAGGTCCGGCGTCACGCCGTGGTCGGCGCAGGCCTTGCGATGATTGCTGATACGGGAGCTGGCATAACCGCGGCTGCCGTCTTCGTAGCCGATCAGCTGCCAGTCAGCCGTCATGCATTCCTGCTGGTTCATGGATGAGCAGCCCGCGGCGAGAGCCGCGCTCAGCACGAAGAAACGGCGGATCGTATGGCCAGACATGGCGAACTCCAACAAAAAACGCCCATTCAGGTAGCTGAAAAGTCTAGGATTTCCAGCGGACTCCGGCTGCGGATTACGTCACATTCTGTTAGCAGGATTGGTCACGGCCGGGAATCCGTGTTGGTCCGGACCCCGATTCCCACTAGACTTCGTGCCGTGAATAGATGCGGGCAGGAGCCCGCGCAAAGGAGGGGGAGCCCCATGTACATCAATTTCTGGTATCCGATGGCGACCAGCGAGGAGCTGGTGGCCGACAAGCCGTTGAAAGTCCGGGCCGTGGGGCAGGATTTCGTCGTCTTTCGCGATACCGAAGGCCAGGCTGCCTGCCTGAGCAATACCTGCACACACCGCGGTGGCTCGCTGTCCGCCGGCAAGATCAAGGGCGACTGCGTGGAGTGTCCCTATCATGGCTGGCAGTTCGACGCCGCCGGTCAGTGTCAGCGAATTCCGTCGCTGGGGCCGGACGGTAAAGTTCCCGGCCGCACGCGTATCGACGCCTATCCGGTCGAAGAAAAATACGGCATGGTGTTTGCGTTCCTCGGTGATCTGTCCGAGAGCGAGCGACCGCCGGTGCTGACCGTGCAGGAATGGGAGCAGGAAGGCTGGCGTTCGACGCTCCAGCACTACGCTATTGTCGGCAACTACGAACGTTCGGTCGAAAACGGCCTGGACCCGGCCCACAATGAATTTGTGCACGACACGCACGGCTTCCAGGGCGAGAACGAGGAATACAAGATCGGCGATATGCGGATCGAGGAAGCGCCCAGCTGGGGGCCGTGGGGGAACGGCTTCTGGCACGTGTTCAACGCGCCACCGCTGCCGGAGGGCCAGATGCAGAGCGGTCGGACGCAATCGGGTGATCTGGAGGTTGGTACCGGCCACCACGGGCCGAATTCCCTGTGGACCTACATCCACGCCGGTCCGACTACCTGGTTCCACCAGTATTTGTTCGAGCGCCCGGTCGATGAAGGCAACATTCATCTGTACCTGCTCTGCATGCGCAATGCGTTCCTGGAAGAGAAAAACGACGCGTACATGATCGAGCGCAATCAATATGTCGCCAATCAGGACAAGGTCGTGATCGAAGAGCTGCGCCCCGTGCTGACACCACCGACTACTACCAAAGAATTCATGGTGCCGGCTGACAAGGTGATCCTGATGTATCGCGACAAGCTCAAGGAATGGGACGCGAAGGGCTGGCGTATCGACACCGATGAAGTCGACCGCAATGCGAAACGCGTGGCGTATGCCATCCCGTCACCGGCGCGCCGCGAACACAAGGGTTGGGTCCTGGATTCCATCCCGCTGATCGCGGGCGATGCGGCGGCCGCGAAGCTGAAGGCCGCGAGCTAGCCCGCGCCTGTTTATCCACACGGGGTCGAACCGAAGTTTTTTGGAAAACTTCGGTCCGACCCCCTGTGAGTAAGCGCTAGCCGGTGTACTGGGCGATGCCGGCGAGCGAGCGTTCCACGCCGGCATTCACCTGCGCCGTTAGTTCGCCGGACTCAAGCTTGAATTTGCCAATGTCGCCCGTGAAGAAATTTCCCAGCAGGACGGTGCCTTCGTCCAGGCACGGTGACACGATCGCCCAGCCGGGTCCCGGCAGGTCCCATTCCTGCAGCACGGTGCCATCCGCAGCCAGGTGTTGCATGGCAAAGCCCGCGCGAGATGCCATGATCATCAGCAACGTACCGTCCGGATTGTGGCGGGCGACCAGCACCATCTGCCAGCTGTCCGGTGCGTACGTGACAAGATCCGGCAACTGCTTGTTGGATGCGACGTCGTACTGGAACAGATGCGGGCCGGTCTCCGAGCTGTAGACCAGCGTATGGCCATCCGGTGCCAGGCTGGATGTGGTAACGCCGAGAAATCCCGCCATGCCGCCATGCGTAGCCGTGCTGTATTCCGCCAGTTGTTCACCGTCCATTGTGAATCGATACACATGGCCATAGCCGAAGAGATCGGCATCGGGAATCCTCGCAAGGGTCGTGCCGAGCGGGCGCTCCGGTGGCAGTTTGATCTGATTGCCGACCAGGTGTTCGCCCATCAGCACCGTGCCATCGTCAGCGAAACAACAATGCGAGAACGAGCGTTCGGCAAACTTGATTTCCGGTAGCTGACGCCCTTCCGGGCTGATGCGGAGCACGCAGTGTGCATTGCTGTCGAACGCCCACAGATTGCCGTCGGGTCCGAATTGCAGTCCGCCCACCAGGTGCGTCGTACCCTCCGTCCACAGCACGCCTTTCTCGTTCAGATCGCTGTCGTACTGGAGAATCCGCCCGTCACCGGCATGATCATCGTCCGGGTTATTCAGTACGGTGCAACCGGCAAAAATGTCGCCGTGTTGAAAAGGCTGGAGCGTCGATTCCCTGGTCATTATTGGTTCTCCGGATTTAGGGCAGGGCGCATTCTACTCCGGCGGCCGCGCATGGCGACGGGCCGGCCCGGCCGCGCCCGAGCCGCGGTCAGGCCCGACGATGGCGGCGGCGTCTGCGGTAGAGCAGGACCGTGAAATCGTCGGGCTTGCTGGGCTTGCCGGGACGCTCAGTGCCCATCCTGTCCTGGGCGACGTCGGTCAACTTCCGCAGCGCATCGTCCAGCGACCCGGTGCGAATTGATTCGACGATCTCGCTTTGCAACAGGTTGTCGGTCAGCCCATCACTGGCCAGCAACAACGTGTCATAGCGCGCGATGGGTTGTTCGGTGCCAACCTCGATACTCATGTCTGCTGACCCGATCACGTTGAAGATCAGGTTCAATTCGTCGTGATTTAGCGCTTCTTTCTCGTTCAACAGGCCGGCCTCGAGCGCGAAGCCGACCGGCGAATGCGGCGTGGTTTGCGACTTGATGCGGCCACGCTGACCGCACAGCATCAGGATGGAGTCCCCTACGTGGTAGGTCCGCACATAGTCGGGACCGATTTCCGCTAGCGCCAGCGTGCTGGCAGCGCCGTTGGCCGACTCCATCACGCTGCGATTGGCTGTTTCGATACCGTCCATGATGGCGGTGCGCAGACCGCGGCCCGGTTCCTTGCCGACCGTTGCGAGCGCATCCCGGATAGTTTTCACAGTGATGTTGGACGCGCGTCGCGCACCGCCGAGGCCGCCGACTCCGTCTGCGACGACCAGCACGAGATGCGTGTCATCGACGGGTATGACGGCAGCGGAGTCTTCGTTGGGTCGCGGCTTCTGCTGATCTGCGACCGTCGATGCGCCCACTTCGCCGATCGTCAAATCGTGAATCTCTATTTCTGCGTCGGCGTCGCCGATATACAGTCGCGGTGCCTTAAGTTCGGCCCGCGGCAGCTTCGCTTTTCTTGCCTTGTCAGCCACGTCTGACCAGCTTCACAGGTATGTCGTCGTAAGCGCGTTCCATCGCAACCGCATCGCGATAGCGGTCCTGCGGTTTGAATTCCATGGCTTTGCGCAGCCAGCGCAGCACCCGTGGGCGCAACTTGCCGCGAATCCGGGGATAGTTCGGCGGCGGCCACTTGTATGGCCACTCCGGCAGATGCCCGCTGAACAGCTGATAGATGACCAGGCCGAGCGAAAACACATCGGACTGGAACATCGGCCGGCCGAGCGCCTGCTCGGGTGCCAGGTAGCCAACCGTGCCCGAGCCCGAGCCTTTCTG
>JAAUXY010023376.1_pt1 | contig 18789 bp, 16 predicted proteins | sample 7278121 | NCBI WGS metagenome assembly JAAUXY01 (sample SAMN14350117, study PRJNA611818) | marine sediment metagenome | isolation source: surface marine sediment (1.8m) | place: French Polynesia: Moorea | collected 2018-08 | reverse complement strand
GCGCCACGCCCGACGCGGCCGTGACGAAGACGAAGACGAGCATCGGCAGCGCGACGCATCCGCCGGCGCGCTCCGACAGCTCGCCCGACGGGGCCCGGTTCCCCGCCGGCACCGTGCTCGGTGACCGCTATCGCATCGTCGGACTGCTCGGCCGCGGCGGGATGGGCGAGGTCTACCGCGCCGACGACCTCAAGCTGGGGCGGCCGGTGGCGCTCAAGTTCCTGCCCGAGGCGATGGAGCGCGAGCCGGGGCGACTGGCGCGGCTGTTGAACGAGGTGCGCACCGCACTGAGCGTGACCCACCCCAACGTCTGCCGCGTGCACGACATCGGCGAGACCGGTGGGCGCCACTTCCTGTCGATGGAGTACGTCGACGGCGAGGACCTGTCGTCGCTGCTGCGCCGCATCGGCCGGCTGCCCGAGGACAAGGCGGTCCAGATCGTAGACCCGGCAGACGTTGGGGTGGGTGATGCGCAGCGCCACCCGTACCTCGCCGAGGAAGCGCTGTAGGCGATCCGGATCGTCGTCGAGGCCTCGGGGCAGGAACTTCAGCGCCACCGATTGGCCGAGCTTGAGATCGTCGGCGCGGTAGACCTCCCCCATGCCGCCGCGTCCCAGAAGCCCGACGATCCGGTAACGGCCGGCGAGCACGGTGCCGGGTACGAACCGCGGCTCCTCGGGATTCAGGGCCGACCCCGGGGTCGCGGTGGCCGGAGCGACGGGGGTCAGGTCTTCGGCGACCGGAGGCGTCGGGGTCGGTTCGTCGGCCAGCGTGGCGTCGTCGTCGGTCGCGACGGCCAGGGGCTCGGCACAGACCGGGTAGAAGCGGCTATCCGCGGGTAACTCATGGGAACATGCCTTGCACTTAATCACGACTCGAAAGTATACGTGCCGCATGGCATCAAATCGACGAGATGTCTGTTCGGCTCGAGCCGTAGGGGCGAGGCCTGCCTCGCCTCGGATCTCGTTTGCGAGATCCGCACCACAGAAGGCGACGCAGGCGTCGCCCCTACGGCTCGACTTTGCCTCATCCGTACATCAGCGGGATCTGAGAGATCTGGGGTGGATGGAACTGCGATTTGGGTCGTAACAGCAAGCGTGTATGATGAAGAGTGCATGGGGAGTCGTTGCTTCAAGCAACCAACTCTCGAATCTTGTTTTGATTTCAGAGTGTTTATGGAGGTATGCCATGAAGAGGTTAGTGCTTCTTATTCCATCTTTCGTGCTCGGTCGTTTCTATTGATCCTGCCGGATCCCGAAGGAGCTCAGCGATGATTGAGATCATATTTCTTGTGGTCGTTCTGGCGGCATTTCGCGAGACGGCGGTTCGCCGCGGTGTGCGGGCCTGGTACTTCATTTTGGCTGCTTTAGTGGGCTATGTCCTCATCGGCAACGTGGCGGCCATGGTCCTCGGCGTAGGGCCGCATTACTTCTTTGCCTGGGGATGGATAGGCTTGGTGTACGTCTCGATCTACCTCATTGGGGGAGGCGGAAGAAGGTTGAAAGAGACCTGGCAATGTCCGGAGTGCCGGCTCTTCAATGCTCCGAGTACCATCGTTTGCCCATGCGGTCATAAGCCTTTGCCCGAAGCGTGAGGACAAAGATCAGAAGCCTGGGATAGGCGCTATGCCTCCGGAGGTTGCCGGTGACGATGTGGTGCTCGGCGGTGCGTGGGTCGGAGCGGCAAGCAGGGTGCAAGCAGGGTCCCGTATCCGTGCTGCCGCGATGGGGTTTCGGGGTGGGTGGGGGTATTGGTTGAAAAAGTTGGCGCGATCTCTCGCTTAACGGCGCATGAAGCTGTGACGGGGGCAACGTCGCCCCCACAGCCCCTGAGTGATGGTTCAGGCGGCGCAGGCCTAAGGGTCGGCCGCCGGCGCCCATCCCATTTCACTCTTTTCCAACATGGAGAAAGCGATGAGAGTCAAAAAGAGTCAAGTGATTCAAGACAACCTGCCCCTGATCATGGGTTTTGTTTCGGACATTCGAGCGAGTGATCCTATCGACGTCCTGGTAGATCGTGTCGGTCAGCGAATCACGGTGTCGCCGGACGACGCGCCTGCTGAGGAGGTGACGGTTGTCTTCGACGTCAACGCCGCGATGGCGGTTTCCAAGGGCGCGGATTTGAAGAACATCGGTTCTTTGCTCAATGCGGTGACCCAAGGAAATATCAGTGGTTTGGGGACCGGTCTACAGTCCGGCATGGCAGCAGGAGCCGGCATCGGCGGGGCTACGATCGATACCGTGACCAACATCATGAAGACGACGGGCGATCAGGGAAACGCGAACTTCAAGGTGGAAATGAACGAGATCGACATCGCCAATCCGCCAGTCAAGATCTCGGTCAGCTCCACCGTGACGGGTTGGACGGTCACAACCGATACCGATGGCGATGAAAAAGCCGTGGTGAGTTATACGTCCAAGCTGCTTTCCGCCGCCGGAGACAAGATCTCCACGGATAACGTCGGGACCAGCTCGCAGCTACCGATCATCTCGAAAGATTCCACCGCCGTGGCGAAACTGAGCACGGCGACGGCTCTCGGCCTCTGCTTTCTGGAGTGGAATCTCAATACCGACGGAGCCTTTACCCACGACACCGTCAGTTTGATTCAGCTCGCCTCAATCTCGATGGTCTTGAAGTATGAATGATGATTTTCCTCATCTAATAGGACTCGAGTAGAATCCTGGTACCCCCTGGTGGCTCGTCCGGTTCCCAGAACGGAGACCCGAGCCACCGGGAGCTACGGCGTCGCTCGCCGACGCCAGAACGGCCGGTCAGGCCAGCGCCGTTCCTCGGCGTAGACATCGGCGCGGATCTTTAGATAGCTCGCGAATTCGTCGGCGATGAAGCGGCGGTAGCGGGTTAGCCCGCTATCGTCGCCGCGCATCAGATGGTCGCCGACGGCATAGGCGGCGAAGATGCCGGAGCGGAGCGATTTGACGATTCCCTGAGAGGAGAGTGGATCGAAGACCGAGGCCGCATCACCGACGGCGAGCCATCCGACTCCTTTTACGCCCTTAGCAGGCGGGACGCCCGCGCTCCCAGCTTTGAGGCTCTGGCCGTCGTCGAGGCCTTCGAACGCCGCTGCCGGCTCGAGTTGGCGCGAGCCAGCGGAGCGGACGATGAGGTCGGATTCGGCAGCCGCGTCCCCAACCCGGGAGGCGATGGCCGTCGTGGCTCGCAGGGCGCGGCACCAGGCATCGGCGTCGTGCAGGCCCAACTCGCGACCGAGGTCGGCGTCGGTCAGGCAGACGGCGACCAGGCGGTCGCCGGGTAGGCCGGCGGCATACCACCAGCCGTCCTCGATGGCTTCGACCGTAAGTCTCGGGTCTCCCGTGGCGCCGGTGAAGAATCGGGCGAAGCCGACCAGTCGATCGACCTGGATCGTCTGGGCGCCGAGGCGCCGGGCAATCGGTGCGGTACGCCCGGCGGCGTCGACGACGAAGCGGCAGCAGATCGTATCGCCGCCGTCGAGTCGCAGATGATGAGCCTTGTCCTGAGTCTGCACGTCGCGCACGCGGGTGCGTCGCAGCACCCGGACGCCGGCGCTTTCGCAAGCGTCGGCGAACAGGGCATCGAAGCGTTGGCGGTCGAGGTGCCAGCCGACGCCTCGGGCGTGGCTCAGGTAGTCCTCCTGGTGCGGATGAGGCGAGCCCCAGAGGATTTCTGTGCCGTGGACCTCGCGAGCGCCACCATCCTCGGTGAAGCGCTCGAAGTTTGCCAGCACGCCGAGCTGGCGCAGCAGCTGTCGAGCGAGGGGCGGTAGGGTCTCCCCCAGACGCGGCCGGCGATAATCGCCAGCTTCGATCAGGGTGACCGTGAGCTCCGGCGCGTGAGAGCGCAGCGCGAGTGCGGTGGCGCAGCCCGCGGGACCGCCTCCAACGATCCCGACGTCGGTCTCGAGGGGGTCGCTCAGGAGTCGATCCGCACGGCGTAGAACGACGCCACCACGCCCGCCGGCGCGACGCCGCCGCCCGAGGACGAGTGGGGCACGGTTCGCACCACCGAGCCGACCACGGCCGGGCGCTGAAGCTGACCGTTCGAATTCGGCCAGTCGGGCACCAGCCAGCAGAGGTAGTCGTAGACCCACTCCTCACCGCCGACCAGGCCACGGCCCTCGAAACGGGCCTGCATCGGTGAACCGTAGCTGCGCGAGCCGTGGAGGTCGAGCTGCCAGCCCGAACCGCCGATGGTGCCGCTCAAGGTCTGCGTCGGCGCGGCGACGATCTCGAGGGTGCCGCGGCCGAACTCGAGCTGGTCGAAGTCGGTGTCGAGATCGGGGTCGTTGAGCAGGCTGCGATAGGCCCAGCGACCGACGAAGGGATTCGCGTCCGCGGGTTCACTCATGATCGGATCCTCTCTCGTCCTCGGTGCGTTCGACGCTGATGTATTTGGTGTCCGGGCTCGGCTGATCGTCCGAAACAGCGGGATTGCGCACCACGAAACCGAGCCGCCACCATTCGGTGGTCATCTTGAGATCGCCGGCATTGGTCTGCGGCACGCCGACCGCCCAATCGAGCTGGCGATAGGAGGGGGAGCCGCTCGCCGAGCGACCGACCTCGGTGTAGACCTGGAGCGGACGGTGCGCCGGCCACCACAGGGTTTCCCATACCCGCTGCTCGCGCTTGAGCAGCGAGTCGCCGTCGCTCTCCGGGTAGAGGTCGTTCCAGCTCTCGTAGGTGACGTCGATGTTCTGGGTGGTGCACTCGTTGAAGTCCGCCTGCCAGGGCACGGCCATCGACTTGGTGAGGTCACCGGGCTGCAGGCCGCGGTCAAAATCGTTGTCCTGCGACAGGTCAGTGCCGGTGTAGGACTCGTAGTCGTCGTCCGACACCGTGCCGCGGTTGTTGTTGGCCTGCGCCGCTGTCTGGCGAAAGGCGTAGAAGTCAGGGTCGGCCTTGATCCGGTAGGGCTCTTTGTAGATCGAAGGATTGCGCAGGATCCAGCCGACCTCGCCGCCCGGACAGAAGGCGCCGCCCAGGCCGTTCATCAAGACGCCGCGGTCGATGTCGCGGGCGGTAGTGTTCTGCCAGTCGGCATAGGGCTCCCAGGGATCTGGCGTGCCCCAGCCTTCCATCTCCTCGTTGTAGAAATGGCCACGGTTCCATTGACTGAGCAGGAAGAGCTGGAGATCGGTGAGGCGCAGGAACTTGGCCGGCAGGGTGTTGGAGATCGGGTTGTCACCGGCGAGCAGCGGCATCAAGGGCAGGCCATAGGTGCGGCTGCGCGCCGGGCCGCCGGCACCGAAGGTGTTCTCCTCCCCGGGCTGGCGCAGCAGCTCCCAGAGGAAGCGGCGGTAAGCGCGAAAGGGATCGTAGGTGTGCTCGGCGACCAGCCCGGCACGGGCCTGGAGCAGCAGCTGGCCGGAGATGAACTCGGTGGTCTTGCGCCGGACGCTCGAGCGGATTGCCGCCAGCAGCAGCTCGGCCCACTCGCTGGCGGAGTCGTCGCCCTGGCCGGCTTCGCCCGCGGCGTCGCCAGCTTTGCTCTGGGACGCTTCGAGCGCTTCGCCCACGGCTTTATCGAGAGCTTCCTCGGCTTTCTTCCAGGCTTCCGACGCCCGTGCGTCGGCACTGCGCCAAGCCGCGACGTAGGCGTCGAAGCCTGTAGACGGATCGGCGCCGACAGCTTTGGCAAAAGCGGCGGCAGCGGCTTTCAGCGCTGCGACGAGATCTTTGCAGGCGACGTCATGGACGGCTTTGACCACCTGTCGGGCTCGCTGGAGCTCGATCTCCCGGCCGCGGGCGAGCGCGCGCCGCAGCATCTGGGTGCCGCCGCGCTCGAGCAGGGTCAGGTCCGGCTCGAGGGCGGTGATCAGCAGCTGGCCATCCTGGCTGTTCTTCAGGATCTGATCCAGGCCCTCGGCCACGGCCTTGTGGTCGGTGACCGGAGGGACGCCCAGACGGTAGGGATCGAAGTTGCCGCGTTTCGATTGATTGTGGGGGAAGTTGGACTGACCGAGGACCGTCGTCAGGTAGGTGAATTCGTCGGGGCGGAAGAGGATCGGCCAGATGTCGCGGTAGAACCACGGCTTGTAGGCGGCGTTGAAGGTCACGCGGCCGGCCCGCCAGTGGATCAGGGCCTCGGTGTGGGTCGGATCGATGTGCTGGGGATCGTCGAAGGTGCCGAGGGTGCCGTAGAGATCGGTGCGGGTGGCGAACTTGCGCACGTAGAGGTCCTCGAGCACCTCATCCATGGTCACCATGTCGAGCACCTGGGGCACGTAAGCCGGGTAGGCGGCGAGCACCCAGGCCGGATACTCGACGTCGATGAAGCGCACCTGGTTGACCCGGCTCTCGAACATCACCAGGCGCGCGGTCACCGGGCCGTCGGAGGTGTCGTCGAACCAGCCGTCGTTGTTGGCGTAATCGTCGATGCGCGGTTGGCCGAACTGATCGTAGAGATAGGTACCGGAGTTGCCGTGGCCGCCGAGCACCAGCAGGCGGCCGACGTCGTCGGTCTTGAGCTCGCCCAGGGTGTCGATCGAGCAGGGCTCGAGGGGGGGCGGAAAGGTGGCGGCGAAGACGTCGCCGCTCTCGCGGTCGAATCGCGCCTGACGCCGATCCGAGCAGTCGGCGGTGCGCGGGCCGGGGTCGATGATCAGTCGCTGACGCGCCTCGTCGCCCTCTACCCCGAGGTTGCGCCGGGGATGATCCGGGGCGTAGCCGTGCTCGCCCTCTTGCTGCTGGAACTCGTACCAGGAGGCTTTCTTATTGGCGAGGTAGACGCGCCACTGAATGTCGATCAAGGTGCCGTCGTTGCCGCCGCCGCGGATCGGATCGCCGAGCTTGAGCGGCCGGCCCTCGGGGCTCTCGTCGTCGTAGACCCAGACCTGGAAGCGCGCCGCCTGCCGCTTGATGCGGCCGGCGGCGTCTTTGAAAGTGCGCACCGGCACCTCGGAGGTGCCGTCGGGACAGAGCAGGGGATTGCCCTGCTCGTCGCAGGCGGTGGGCAGCGCCGCCGGCGTCTCGGGCGCCAGGTAGAACTCGGTCGGGCTGTTGCCCAGGCGCGCGATGCCGAGTCCCGGATGGATTCTGTATTTCGGCGTCATGTCCAGATCTCCCTAATCCAAGAAGCTCAAGGAAACGCCCTCGAGCCGGAGAAGCTCGGGCTCTTCGCAGTAGTCGACGCCGATTACCACCAGGGTGATGCGCAGGCTCTTGGCGCGACCCTTGAGCAAGCGGCGGGCGCACTCCGTGACGTCGATGCGGTGGTTGCGCGGCGTGTTGTGGCTGCGCGGTCGTCGGTCGTAGGGGCGCGGGCTGCGCGGCGGCAGGTCGCAGTGGCCGGGGCCGCCGTAGCAGGCGCCGTGGCCGAAGATCGCCAGGTAACCCGCGTAGTGCGGGTCGCTGATCGGCGTCGAGGCGTCGGCCCCCGGCAGGTCGAGAAAGACGCGCACGAAGCACGAGCGCATCAGCTGCGGCACGCGGTGCAGCCGCACCTCGGCGCGGCGAAAGCTCGACGAGACCGTCTTGGCCACCGGGATCGGCTTGGAAACGAAACGGCCCACCGGGGTCTCGAGACCCACCGGGATCAGGAAGCAACACTTGACGTAGTCGTAGCCGAAGCGCGACGCGTCGAGGGTGTCGGCGGTGGTGTAGCTCCACGGCGTCAGCACGGCGTCGAGGTCGGCCGGCAGGGCATGGGGGTTGCGCTGCTGCCATTCCCACCACAGCCGGTCGACATTGGCGTGGATCGGCCAGAACACCGGATCGTAGGCGGCGGTCAGGTTGGAGAACATGTCGCCGAATTGCGGCTGGCTGTACATGTCTTCGCGGCTGTGGAATCGGCGCTCGGCGACCCTGACGGTGCGATTGCGCTCGGCGCCCAGATCTTCCACCTCGGCGTCCCCGTCGTTCTGGGGTGGTGGCTCGTAATCCGGGTTCATGCCGCCGGTCCAGATGTGCATGGTGTTGTGCGGGTTCTGGTCCAGGAAGCCGAACGAATCGTTATAGAGGCTGCCGCCACCGAAGTCGCGAAAGGTGCGCAGGCTCATGATCTGAGCGGTGTCGTCGGCGGTCGGGTAGTGGTACTGAATGGTGCGCTCGATGGTCGAGGGGTGGCCGTTCTGCTGGTATTCGCCGGGGTAGCGCAAGGGGTACCACAGGGCGTTGGCTTCGAGCAGGGCGTCGATGAATCGTTCGCGGTGCGCGCCTTCAGTGTATTTCTCGCCGATCGACTCGGCGACGGCGTTGAAGAACTGCTTCTGGGTCGCGAAGGTCAGGCCCGGGTCGACGATGTCTTTCTTCAGCTTGCGCAGCGCCCGCCTCGGCAGCTTGGGATCCGCCTGACCGAGGTAGACCAGGGACTCGTTGGTGAGGAAAGCCTGGAGGGCCTTGGGGATGCGCCAGCCCTTCTCCGGACAGGACGGCCGGTATTGCGGCATCGCCCAATCCCAGTAGGGCAGGGTGACGTCCGAGACCTGATCCTGGAGGGCCTGCTCGAACTCGTACATATAAACCCGATGCCAGGGCAGGAAGCGCTCCCAGCCGTGCTGGCAGTGGTTCTGATGAATCAGCGCCAGGTTGTTGTAGGAGCGCCGGTCGGCAGCCCAGCGATTGAGGTGGTAGAGCTGGCGAAAGGCCAGGCGCAGGCGGTCGATCTGATCCGGCGTCATGCAGTCGATGTTCATCCGCACCTTGATCTCGCCGCGGGGCCCGGCGAATTCGTTCGGCGAGCCGGGGAAGAGATCGAAGCCTTCCTCGACGCTGTCGATCACCACCTGCTCGGCGTTCTCTGCTTCGATCGCCGCGGTCCCCAGGCTCGACGACTCACCGTCGGCCTCGAGCTCGACCAGTTGCTGATCGCTCTCGGGACAGCCGTCGTCGATCCAGTCGGCGATGAAGCTGACGTCGGCGTCGGCAACGCGCTCACCGCCCCACGGCAGAGGCGGAAAGCGCCGACCGTCGAACGGATCTTCGCCGCGCAGGCCGAGGATCAGCCCCGATTCGGCGCTGCGTTTGCCGTTGCCGCTGCAGCACGAGCCCCCGCCAGCGTTCGTTTTGGCGGCGTCCGCCTTGGCCGGCGCGATCAATCGGATGCCGTGGACTTCCACCTGCAGCAACTCGTGATGAGGCAGACGCCAGAAAGCGCCGGCACCGCCGTAGTCCGCACGGCTGTCGCCGAAAGCGTCGTCGAGGATTGCCACCACCTGCTGGTAGCGGCTTTGCTTCGTCTTGGCCATGATCACTCCCTTCGATCGATGACGATAGAGACGAATCGAGCGAGATATTTGAGTATTGATCAAATATCCGCGCGACGTGAGCAGTCAAGATTACTTGACAGGCATTATGTCACTGGGCATGTGGCCGCGCAACACCGTGCGTGTCTGTGTCGCGCGGATGCCGTTCGTCCGGGTCGGCGAGGGCTGGACAGGCCGCTACAAGCGACGTAGGCTGCCCGTATGGCAGACCCAACAGCCGCCGAGCTTCGGCAAATCTTGATGGGAATGAAGTCGAGCGAGCTTCAGTCGCTGCTTCTCTCCGTTTATCGGGAGCGGACCAACGCTCAGCGTCCCCGAGATGTACGGCGGGCGTTCGAGCGTCGATTCTGTCTGCCGTCCGACACCAGCCCGCGGGCCATGCATGGGGTCGACGGGCACCTGATCGAGGCGTCCCGCGGATTTGAGCTCCTGGAGTTGAGCCCGCTCGCGCCCCTCGGGGTGTGTTCAGCCGTGGGGCCGTGCGACCCGATGAAGATTGTGGCGACCGTCCGAAACCTGGAAGTCACCAGCGATCCGTCGAACGTGCTCGCGGTCGAAGCCGCCAATCGCAGGCGGGATGGCGCCGGTGAAGTGCATCTCGGGGCCAGTCATCGCGCGGTTCGGGCGCAAGCCCTGGAGCATCCGGATCACCGGGCTCACTTCAGGCTGTTCGTGCTCTGTTCGATGGGCCCGAGTCGAGGGTCGGGGCGCTCGGAGGCCAAGTTCCTGCTCGAGCATCTCCGGGTTTACCAGTCAGCGGTCGAAGCTTGTGGTGCTCGCCTGGTACGGGTGAGCGTGTCCTGCCGAGGGCAGCCCTGGGAGGCGGTCAGGGAACGCGTCGAAGCGGAGCTGGACGTTCCCGTGGATGGCGAGGATGACCGGATCGGCACGAACAACTATTACCTGGGCCTGAGCTTCAAGGCGCACGTCCGAGTCGCCTCGGGAGCCGAGCTTCCCCTCAGCGACGGAGGGTTCACGTCGTGGGGGGCTCAGTATCTGTCGCGCTCCAAGGAGCGGACGCTGGTTAGCGCGATCGGCACCGAGCTGCTGGCAAAGATGACACGAGCCTAAAGACCCGTGCTACAGAAGGGGAAGCCCGCTGAAGCGGGCTGGTGACATCTGCCTGCGGGCGGCAGACGAAACCTCAACATTGCCCCGCGACGTATATAGGGCTTCGGCTCCCCCTTCTCATCAACCGACGGAACCCGCATGCCTGACCAGACCCGCACCAAGTTATCCCTGATCGCGACTCTTTACGTCTCCCAGGCCATTCCCCTGGGATTCTTCATCACCGCCATGCCGGTCATCCTGCGCGACTCGGGGCTGTCGCTCGAGAGCGTCGGGCTGTTCAGCGTCATCGCCCTGCCCTGGATGGTGAAATTCCTGTGGGCTCCGTTTGTGGATCGCTTCGGCGGCCGAACACGGCAATATCTTTCGTGGATCCTGCCCCTCCAGGCCCTGGCGATCACTACCGTGCTCGCGATTTCGACCCTGGAACTAGGGGAACAGACCGGCATGATTCTGCTCCTGGCGGCGTTCTTCATGCTGGTCTCGGCGACTCAAGACATCGCCTCCGACGGCCTGGCGGTGCGCTCGCTACGAGCCGAGGAGCGCGGTCTGGGCAACGGCCTGCAGGTCGGAGGCTACTACCTGGGGCAGGTGCTCGGCGGCGGCGTGATGTTGATTCTCGTCTTCCGTCTGGGCTGGGGGCCGGCCCTGTGGGCGATGGCCGCGATGTTGGCGCTGCCGCTTCTGCCGGCGCTGCGCTTCCGCGAGCCGCCGACTCCGGCGAAGGCTGCGATGAAGCTCGATTTCGCCGCCTTGGGCCGTTTCTTCAAGCGTCCGGGAGCCTGGACCTGGGTCGCCATCCTGCTGTTGTTTCGAACCGGTGAGACGATGGCCACCTTCACGTTCAACCAGATGCTGGTGGACCTCGGTATCGGCCTGGCGGACATCGGCCTGATGGCCGGCATTCTCTACGCCCTGGGGGCCCTTTCGGGCTCGCTGGCGGGGGGCTATTTGATCAATATCCTGGGACGCCGGCCAGGGCTGATTTCTTTTGCATTGCTCCAGGCGATGGCGATCCTGGCCTATCTCCTGCCGGCCTCGGGCGCCGTCCAGCTGTCGGTCATTGCCGGCGCGGTGTTCGTCGCGTCGTTTGCCGGCGGCCTGGCCACCGCCGCGCTCTACACTTGCATGATGGACGGCTCTCGTCCCGAGACCGCGGCCACCGACTTCACCCTCCAGCAGTCGCTCTGTGCCGTCGGGCCGGTGATCGGCACGGGGCTGTCAGGATTCAGTGCCGCCGCCTTTGGCTTCTCGGGGCATTTTATTCTCTGTGCCGTGGTCTCCCTGGTGGCGGTGGCGGTGGTCACTCGCTCGACCCTCTTCTCAGAACGCTCTGAGCAACTGGTGCCGGTCGAAGGCACCTGACGCCGGGCGATGGCCGAAGAAATTCCTGCCTGGGGGGATCTCCTGACCCGCGCCACCGTCTGGCTGGCGCTGCTCGGTTACCTGGCGGGCCCGGCCGCCCTGCTCTTCGGCCGAGCTCTGAGGCCCTGGCAGCGGACGGCGAGATCGATCTACACGATCGGCCTGGTCGCTTTCCTGGCCCATGTCGTCGCCGCGTTTCATTTCTTCTACGGCTGGGACCATGGCGTCGCGCTGTCCGAGACCGCGAAAGAAACCGCGGCCGCCACCGGCGTCAACTCCGGCGCCGGGCTCTATCTCAACTACGCCTTCACCCTCCTCTGGATGCTCGATGTCGGGTGGTGGTGGCGCGCCGGCCTGGAGGCTTTCGTCCGGCGAGCCACATGGATATCCGCTTCCCTGCACGGGTTCTTTCTGTTCATGGCGTTCAACGCCACGGTGGTCTTCGAACAGGGGGCGATCCGCTGGATCGGCCTGCTGGCAACTGTGGCACTGGCGGTGTTGGCAGGCTCGGGCGTCAGCCATCGACCTCGAGAAGACCCTATACCTTGACATAATAGGCCGCGACGCTACCTTGGGAATGAAAGGGAAGAACGCCAATGAATGACGCTTTGCAGGAAGAGATCGAGGCAGCAGAGGCTTACGAGAGTTTGCATGTACCGGCTCTATTCGAGCAGTGGGCACCACGGGTGCTCGATGCGGCGTCGGTACAGCCCGGGAGTCGCGTTCTGGACGTAGCTTGTGGCACCGGCGTGCTCGCGCGGCAGGCTGCCGGGCGTGTCGGTGCCGACGGTGTCGTCGCCGGGATCGATCCCGGCGCGGGCATGCTGGCGGTGGCCGGACGTCTCGCGCCGACCGTCGAATGGCGGCAAGGCACCGCGGAGTCGCTGCCGTATTCCGATCAAGATTTCGATGCGGTGGTCAGTCAGTTTGGTTTGATGTTCTTTACGGATCGTCGCCAGGCTCTGGGCGAAATGCTGCGGGTCCTCGCGCCGGGTGGATCCTTGGCGGTCGCTGTCTGGGACACGCTCGAGAATTCCACCGCGTATCGGGTGGAAGTGGATCTGCTCGAGCGTTCGGCAGGAAAAGCCGCCGCCGACGCCTTGCGAGCGCCGTTTGTTCTGGGCGATCCGGAAGAGCTGACGGAACTGTTCGAGAACGCGGGAGTCGCTTCCGTCGAAGTGACGACTCAGATGGGGACCGCCAGATTTCCGAGCATACGCACGATGGTCGAAGCCGATCTCAGAGGATGGTTGCCAATCATGGGGGTGGTGCTAGAAGAGGATCTGATCCAGAGCATCCTCGCGGAAGCGGAGAGCGCGCTGGCAGAGTATGTGACGGCTGAAGGCCAGGCCGTGTTCGATTCTCCGGCGCATATCGTTACGGGGTTCTCGCCCTGAATCGCATGATTCCTGCCAGTGATTTCGCCGACTGCTAAACTAACTCGAATGCTCCGCTCGACCCTGAACTTTTGGGTTGTATACGTCTGACGGACTGTCGGAGGTTGGGATGCGAGAAGCTGAGATCGTTAGGGAAGTGGGACGGGAACGTTCGAAGACTGGGCGCTCGCACGGCATTTGGATTTTCTTGGCATGTGTTCTCACGGTGATCAATTTGGGGCTTCTGGTGATGGGCCTCAGGTGGCTGCAGAGCTTCAGACAGGAACTCGCGACGAGCACTGAAGAGGGCACGGTTCTCAAGGCAGCTGAAAAGATAGATCAGGTCCCCGCTACCCTATTGCTCACTCTGGAGACGGCTGGCTGGGTCGCCCTCGCGGTAGCTGGAGTGATCCTGTTGGCGCTTGCCCTTCGGGAAGTGAAGCGAGCCTCCCGTGCTGAGAAAATGGCCGAGTTTCGCTCATATTCCAGGAATCTGGCTCGAGCACAAGGGCGGCACAGGTAACAACCGTCGCCAAGGTGCGTAATGAGCGGTAGATGTCAAGCTCGATCTACCCTGAGGACCCTCATGAGCACCGAACCAAGTTTTGTAGAGCACGTCGTGGATCAAGCCGGTCTCGGCGACCGTTTCACGTGTCGCAAGATGTTCGGCGAGTATGGTTTCCACCTGGACGGCAAGTTCATTGCGCTGGCCTGCGACAACAGCTTTTTTATCAAGCCGACCCGGGCCATCGAAGACGTCTGTCCTGACCTTCCGACGAGGCCGCCTTATCCCGGCGCCAAACCCTATCCGGTCGCGGATGAGCTACTCGACGACGCCGAGCTTCTGAATCGCGTGTTGCAAGAAACCGCGGCTCTGCTTCCCGAACCCAAGCCGAAAAAGAAGAAGAGGCGCAAAGGTCGAAAGCCGTAGAGCCGCTGATCCTTAGGGTGACGTGGGATGAAATTGAAAGCGGGATGGATCGAGCTGCTGGGCGTGATCGCGCTCATCTCCCTCGTTGCCTTCGGCTGGTGGTTCATGAATCCGCTCTATCGCTCAGAAGAGAAGGTGCACTCATGGATGTTGGGTTTGGCGCCGCTGGGAACGACGGTGGATGACGCCCTCCATCTGGCTCGGGAGCGGGGATGGGAGATACGCAGCGATCGGGAGTTTCCGGCCGAGCCGGCTCGTTCACACTATTCCGAAGTCGAGGGGACGCGGATCGTGCACCTCTATCTCGGAGGCTACCGTGTAGTGTTCCAGGTCGATCTCGACGCGTTCTGGGGTTTCGATGAGGATGGCAAGCTCACGGACCTGAAGGTACGGAAGATGATCGACGCCCTCTGACTGATGTCTGTTACACGAGGTCGATCTGGTGGTTTCCAAGCCTGAACGCGCGGTGGGGGAGAAAGGGACCTGGATTGTTTGCCGGTGGGGCTCAAAGCTGGGAGCGCAGGCGTCCCGCCTGCTCCGGCGTCTCTCCGACCTGTAGAGTCAGCGCCGCGAATCGCGGAGCCACCTTTGGCCAGCGCGTCGTCGCGTCTGGGATCGTCGCGCCACTTTCCAGCTTTTCGATCCCACGACGCCCCAGATCGTGCCGGTACCCATCTATCCACCGCTCTCCAAGGCCCGAGTGAGACTGGATAGGGGCGATGCTCCTATCGAAGTCGCCACAAGGCGACTCAAACGGTCCAGACCCGTCAAAATGTCGATCGGCAATCACGGGCATGCCGCGTGTACCCATGATTGTCGGTCGACAATCACGGCGACAGGCGGTGTGCCCATGATGATGCATCGACTGATGAGGCAAACTCTGGATGCTTCGAGGGCTTGACGATCGACAATCACGCCAGCTCGGGGTGTGCCCGTGATGATCTCCGAGTGACTCGGGTCATCACCGCCGGAGCTTAGCCTTGAATTCGATCAGATACGCTATCACCGCCCGCCCAGCGGGCTGGGCGAACTTGATTGCCCCATCGGGACTCGTTCGGAGTCAACACGAGGTCGATCTATTGGTTTCAACCCTGAACGCGCAGTCGGGGAGAAGAGGGGCCAGGATCATCATTGGTGGGGCTCAAAGCTGGGAGCGCAGGCGTCCCGCCTGCTCCGGCATCTCTCCGACCTTTAGAGTCAGCGCCGCGAATCGCGGAGCCACCGGTGGCCCGCGCGTCGTCGCGTCTGGGATCGTCGCGCCACTTGCAGGCCCGCGCCTTCCGACGTCCTGGATTGACCGGCCCGGAAGGACCGATGAAACCTATTTGACGCGCCTTGGACGTCAGGAATGTTCGATGTCTCGGCGAGCTCGCGTCCAGACGCCTGAATAGGAGGCTTGAGTTGAGATTTCGCTTCGAGCTCCGCTGTGCTATCTTCTGCTTAACGTGTCCATTTCAGGTTCGGCTGATCGCGATAAGCGGCAGCACGAGGACCCGGATCTGAAGAGCCAGGAGTTTCGTTTTGTTGATTGGCGGTCGGCGGGAGTCAGAGCTATCGCGGATGTCAAGGCGCAACGCGGTCGGCTATAGATCGTTGCGAACGGTATGGGAACTGGCAGCCCGGTCCCACGAATCCAGGGCGGCATACTGGGCTCCTGCTATCTGCCAGCACAAGGCGGTTGACGCCTCGCGTTTATTCGAGCACTCTGAGGGGATAGCTCCCCTCGAGCTACGCCGAACCGGGTGCTCGATTTCAGCAGACTGCCGCATAGCGCCACCTGGCACCGGCGAGCGCTGCTCACGTGGCGCCGTGATGACGGGTAGCGCGAACCAGAGTTTAAGAAGTCCTTGGCCGTCATCACTTGGACAGCAGCCGAAGCTGCCATGTGTCAACTGTGCGACACATATGTACCCGAGCCGTGCGGCCTACCATTCGGTGTACTATGCGTCGCAGCGACTGACGCATTTGTCAAGCTCGGCGAGGTTCGGTGGACGCGCAAACCTTGAAATAAAATTGGGCTACGAGTTGGGGTCAGACCCGAGCGGGCTACTATGTGTCCTGAGCCGCCGTTCATTCAAGAGTTATACCTCTCTGGTGGGGCCATGAGTAAGAGGATAGGCAGGAACAACGCTTGTTGGTGTGGCTCGGGCAAGAAATACAAGCACTGTCACCTTAGACTTAGAAGTGACGATTGGCGACGCTTAGAGGTGGAGAAGCTAATTCGATCGTCCTACTCGAAGAGATACTGTCTTCATCCTGAAGCTACCGACAGTAATTGCCAAGGGGGAATATCTTCCGCTCACTCTGTATCGCGTAGCGTTCTGAAGCAGCTCGCTCGGAACGGCCACGTTTACGGAATAGCGCATGATGATGTTGCATCAATCAGAAGCCACAAGGGCCGGCTCGTTCCTCAGCTCATAGGTGTAAATAAGGCGTCTGCGTTCACGGGGTTCTGTAATCACCACGATAACGCTACCTTCTCACCAATTGATGACTGCGTGTTCTCGGGCGCAAGCGAGGAAGTTTTCTTGATTTCATACCGCTCACTGTGCCGGGAGGTATTCGACAAGAAGGCAGCAGTTGCATCGCACTCAGATTCGAGAAAGCTCCTCGAGTATTATCCGCCTAGCAGAATACCTTATCTCGCCAACCTCAATCTAGAACAATACCTGGCGCACAGCACTGGACTGCAGAAACTCGTCAAACAGAAGGAGCTCTACGACGGAATGCTTTTGGCCCGCAGCCATGGAGAGCTGCGATACATAGCAATTCTATTCGAGGGAGCGCCTAGAGTTGTCTGCGCCGGAGTTTTCAATCCTCAATACGATTTTTCCGGTCGATTTATTCAGAATATAACTACGAGCCGATGGGAGGATTGTGCACTTATCGCGTATTCGCTGGTCCCTGCCAAGCTAGGGTTTGCTGCGGTGTTTAGCTGGATTAAGGAATATGATGATAAGTGCTTGCCCTTTGTGGAGTCTTATCTTGAGAGGGGAGCCGCGGAACTGCCCTCGTTGTCGATTGTCTTGGCTTTTCAGCATGTTGGAAATCTGTACATCTCTCCCGGTTGGTGGGAGGGTATAGAGTCTGACCTCAGGGAATCTCTAGTATCTCATTTTCAGGTAGGCCTAAGCATCGAACGAAGTTCCGAGAGCTTGCTGAATTTGGATCGCAAGTATCTAGATTGCTCAATCGATGAGGTCATTGCGAGCCGAGGCCTGCGATCAGCATCGACAGAAGAGAGTTCAGATGACTAAGCAGTGGGCGCCAAGGTGTAATACTTCAGTGGAGCGGGCGTGCTTCGCCGGTCGCTCGGTTATAATTCTTCTATTAAAACTTGGGAAGTATGGAATTGGAGAATGAATTGAAAGAGACTAGCCAGTCTGACTCCGGAGCTCTAGGTGCCGCTGTGGTCGCAGCGACCGTAGCGATACTTTTCCAGCCTGGGCCATTCGGCTGGCTAGCGCCGGTCATCGGCGGCACTGTAATGTTGCTGGTGCTTGCATTTGACGCATCCAAAACGCGTACTTGGCCGCAAAGTGCTACTTTTGCATGCGTGTTAGCGATCTGCTTCTTACTGCCGGCCGGCTCAGTTTTGGAATTCATTCTGGGGTCGGGCTCACTGGCAGGCTTGCCGGGGCCGGACGGGAAGCCGGAATCACGAGTTTCCGACCTGATTCTCCTCAGAGTATGGTCCGTCACGGCTGTTCTTGTGTTCGCGTGGGATATGGTGGTGCAAAAGTGCCGCACTAGCGGAAGAGGAGAGAGGGAGAATGTATAACAAAAGGCTGCACAGTACCGCGCAAGCGCGGCCTGTGAGCCTAACCGTTAGGTGCCCCAAGTATACGCGCTGAAAGGTCGAGAATATGGCTATTCCAAATGAGATTCAAGAGCTTTGGGCCAGCCTACGCAACGAGGTGATTCTCTTGCACATTCACTGGGCCAACTATCGGAGCCTCTACGGCAAGTCCAGCAAACGGGTCGATATCCTTAACGAGGCCGCGGGCGCCTTCTTCGCAAACTTGCATTGGATTCTGCTGGACTACGTGCAGCTGACTTTAGCGAAGCTTGGCGATCGTCGACAAACAAGAGTACGTGGGGAGATCAAACAGAACTTGGTGATCAAGACTATGATCCGTGAGATAAAAAATAGGGGCGACGCCAACTTGGCAGCTGACGTCAGAAACGCAGACTCTCTCTTCGGGAGGAGCTGCGCTCTCATTCGAGAGCGAAGAAATACTCGCATAGCGCATTTTGATTTGGAAACGATGATGAATGAGCGAATAGGGCTCGCGACGGGTCCATCTAGAGAGGAAATCGAATCGGCCTTGAGTGCTTTGCGGAATATCATGAACTTAGTCGAACGTTTTTATTGCGACAACGAGACTCTGTACGAGTTCACAGTGACCGAGGGTGACGGAAACTCGATGATCGCGATGCTGGCTAGAGGTCTAAGGTATTCCGAACTTGTGAAGGCTGGAACGATTCCATGGGAGGACACTCAAGGAATCGCGGAACGTATGGCATGATTGACGCACCTAACAAGCGCCTGATCGTGCCGAGAGAAGCCCAGAACCATGGGATACGAGGCACTTGTTAGATAGGTGTATCGATGAAACTGGTTAACGTCTCCCAGCGGGTGCCCTCAGCGGATTGTCCGAGAGGTAATCCCGCCCGGCCAAAGCCCGCCGGCAGGCCGGTAGTGAACCCTGCATGCGTCTGGGGTAACCCAGGGTGTGGAGCCGGGGGAATCAAGGATGCAGGCCCTGTATTGAGCCTCGAAATTTGTATAGTCGTGGACAGTAGGATAACTACGACGCCTCGGCGCCGTGGGAAAGCCGACACGCTTC
>JAAUXY010025900.1_pt1 | contig 18790 bp, 15 predicted proteins | sample 7278121 | NCBI WGS metagenome assembly JAAUXY01 (sample SAMN14350117, study PRJNA611818) | marine sediment metagenome | isolation source: surface marine sediment (1.8m) | place: French Polynesia: Moorea | collected 2018-08 | reverse complement strand
ATGCTGGGCGCCACGGGGGCGACCATGCTGGATCTGGGATTTACGCCTGAGGCCACCTGGGCGATACTGGCGGTTACCCGGTCTTTTGCTGCCGGAGCGCATTACATCGAAGAAGTCGAAAGAGAAGAAACGAATCGACTGGGCCAACAGCTTACGCCCGAAGAAGATTACGACGGGCCGGCCGACCGGCCGGTGCCGCCCCTGGAAGAGCGCGAAAAATATGCCAAATCCGCTATCTGTAAAACGCCTGACGAGTGGAAGGCACGTTTTGAAGATATGAAAAACGTTCGCGGAAGCGGCTTTGGCATCATTGAAGAGATCGAAGACCCAAGTAAGAAATCGGGGATCAAGAAGGTGGGGAAGCTTTAGCAAAGATGTCAGGTGTCAGTGTTCAGGTGTCAGAATTGATCAAGCTGAATTTAAGACAATATGTCCTGACACCTGACACCTGAAACCATGTGGAAACCTACGATAGTCATTCTAAGAAGGAGCTCGTCATGGAAGTCGTCAAACCCGTTAAAAGAAATGTCCTGTTGAATCCCGGTCCGGCAACCACGACCGATACGGTTAAATATGCCCAGGTGGTTCCGGACATCTGCCCGCGCGAAGAAGAATTTGTTACCATCATGGACGAAGTCCGCGAGGAGCTGGTCAAAGTCGTTCACGCCGATCCGCAAAGGTATGCAGCGGTGCTGTTTACCGGCTCCGGAACCGTTATCCAGGATGTGCTGGTAAATTCCCTGGTTCCGGAGGGAAAGAAAATCTGTATCGTGAACAACGGGGCCTATTCCGCACGCATGGTCGAAATTGCTGGCTATTACAATATTCCCTGCGTCAATCTTGAATTTCCAACCACCGGGTTGCCGGATCTGAATGTCGTCAAACAGACCCTGGAGGCGGACAAAGATATCGCGGTGGTTGCCACCGTTCATCATGAAACCGGCACCGGGGTTTTAAATCCGGTTAAGGAAATCGGCCGGTTGGCCCATGAAAACGGTTGTATTTTTATCGTCGATACGATTTCAACCTACGGCTTGATTCCACTGAATATTGAAGATGAAAACATCGATTTTTGCATGTCCTCGGCCCAGAAGGGACTGTGCGGTATGACGGGTGTTTCCTGGACTGTGGGCAAAACTGAAGAAATTGAAAAATCAAAGGATTATCCAAAACGTTCATACTACTGCAATCTGTTTATGCAATACGATTTTTTCAAGCGCGTCGGCGAGATGCATTTTACCCCGCCGGTTCAAACCGTATATGCCCTGAGGCAGGCGATTAAAGAATACTGGGACGAAGGAGAACAGGCGCGTTATCAACGTTTAACCCAATGCTGGGAAGCCATCCATAACGGATTGAAAGAGATCGGTCTCGACACGGTCATCGATAAAGAGATTCAGGGTCATCTGGTGGTAACGGTGAAAGCCCCGGAAGGCGATCAATTTGATTTCTTTAAGCTTCACGATTACTGCTATGAGCGGGGGTTTACCATCTACCCGGGTAAGATGTTTGGTGTGGAAACCTTCCGATTATGCAATTTAGGACAGATTACCCAAAAAGACATTGAAGACTTCTTTGTGGTAGCAAAGGAAGCATTTCGGGAGATGGGTTATAAAATTCCAATTGCTTAAGGAGTCCATATACGTACCTGCTATCCAATTTTCTAAAACAATAAGGGATAAGCTCATAGCCTACAGTTCATAGCCTGAAGGCTGGAAGGCTATAAAGCTGGAAAGCCAAATTATTTTCAAGCCTCTCAGCCTTATAGCCTCCAAGCTTCCCAGCCTATGAGCTGTCAGCTATCGACTATGAGCTATTGGCTTGAATATATATGATGGTGATTTACCTGATTAAAATTCTAAAATAATTACGGAGGTTAGATGACGGTTATGGAAGACAACATCCAGGAAATGTACAAAAAAGCTAGAAAGGCGTTTCGAGAAGTCGAATACTGGCCCCAGGAAAAAGTGGATGAAATGGTCCAGGCCGTGGCCTGGGAGCTTCTAAAAGAAGACGTTCGCCATAAACTGGGCCACATGGCCGTGGATGAATCCAATATCGGCCATGCCGAAGATAAGGTGAATAAAATCAAAAATAAGACCCTGGGTACGCTCTGGGACATGCGCAACGCCAAAACCTGTGGCCTGGTTGAAGAGAACAAAGCGCTGGGTGTTCGCAAATACGCCAAACCGATCGGCGTGATCGCCAATGTGGTGCCGTGCACAAACCCGGAATCAACTATCTGCTGCCTGGCCTTGAGCACGCTGAAGACCCGCAATGCGCAGATCGTCTCACCCCATCCGCGCACCCAGAAGACCTCTTATGAAACGGTTCAACACGTCCGCAAGGCATTGGAAAAAATCGGGGCCCCGGTGGATCTGGTGCAGTGCATCAAAAAGACCAGCCATGCCAGAACCGCCGAACTGATGGCCAATTGTGACTTTGCGGTGGCCACCGGGGGGGCAGCCCTGGTGGAGGTTGTTTACAAGGCCGGCAAACCGGCACAAACCGTGGGCGCCGGCAATGTCGTATCCATTGTAGATGATAGTGCTGATCTTGCGCAAGCGGCCCATAAGATACGGCTGTCCAAAATCGCCAACAATTCCGCATCCTGTTCGTCTGAGAACGCGGTGGCACTTTATGAGAGCATCTATGATGATATGCTGGATGCCCTCAAATCTGAAGGCGGATATCTGTGCAACACCGATGAGCGTGAGAAATTGCGACAGTACATGTGGCCGGATGGAACCCATCTGAATCGGGATATTGTCGCCCGACCGGCAACCTTTATCGCTGAAAAGGCGGGTTTAAATGTTCCGGAAGACACCCGCTTTTTGATGGTGATCGGAGAGAAGGTCGGTCCGGAGGATCGTTTTTCGGGTGAAAAGATCTCGCCCGTGCTGACGGTCTGGAAATGGACCGACTATGATGAAATGCTGGACCGTTTGGAGAAAATCCTTAAATTTTCCGGTGAGGGCCATTCCGTTTCGCTGCACTCTGAAAATGATGAACGCCGGGTTGCGCTCGCCCTGCGCGCTAACGTCGGGCGGGTGGTCTGCAACATGCCGCATGCGCATGCCAACAGCGGTGGCTGGACCACCGGGCTGCCCACCACCGATACACTCGGGTGCGGCACATGGGCCGGCAACATATTTAGCGGCAATATTAACTGGGAAAACTTTCTAAACTATACCCTGCTGGCAATTCCCAAAGAAGAATATGTGCCTTCGGTGGAGGAGCTTTGTGGGGAGTATCTCCAAAAATGGGGACAGGACTAAAGAAAGGTTTCAGGTGTCAGGTTTCAGGTGTCAATCGTCAGGTTCAAAGGTTCAACGTTCAAAGGTTCAGGGGTTAGATAACAGCAAAAACAAATCATATGTGATTTCGAAAGACAGAGCAGCGCAGCCAGTAGCAAGGCGCCAGCAACCAGAGGCCGGAACCCTTGAACCCTCGAATCCTTGAACCCCTGAATCCTTAACCTAGTAAACTGAAACCTGACATTAGAACCCTCTAGAGGAAATAGATCCGGTGTGAAAATTAACATTAAAGCGATATTATTTGATTTTGGGCAGACTCTGGTGGATGCGGCCGATGGATTTCGTACGGCTGAAAAGGAAGCCCAGTCAAAGCTGTTTGCGAATATGAGCCTGACGCTGCATGCAGATTTTATGGATAATTACCGGCGAATCCGCAAGACGCTTCATGCCGAATCAAATTTTTCAAGAATTTCGCTCTGGCGGGAGGTGTATTTTTATTATTGCCTGAAGCACGATGACAGCCTGCTTGAAACCTGGGAAACTGAATACTGGAAGACGGTCAAAGCCAGAACCACCCTTTTCCCGGAAACCATCGACGTCTTGAACGGCCTTTCCGAAAATTATCAACTGGGTCTCATATCCAATACCCAGGGACAACGCCAAAGCGGTAACCATCGGCTCAGTCAATTTCCGGAGCTGGAGAAATATTTCCAGGAAATCATCATTGCCGGTGAAAACAATATCGCACCGAAGCCGGACTCCCAGCCATTTCGCCTGTGCCTGGATGCTTTGAACCTGAAACCCTCCGAAGCGGTATATGTGGGCGATGATTTTCGTATTGATGTCTGTGGCGCCAAAGATGTCGGTTTACATACCGTCTGGCTTCAGCATCACTCGGTAAAGCGATCCTGGCCGGAGGCGGAAACCGCCGTGCCGATCATCGACCGACTGGATCCGCTATTGAACATTGAAAATATTCTGGAACCGCCATGAAAGAAGAAGATACCCAGCGCAAAAAAGCAAAAGTAAAAGCCACATCCGAGATCTATAAAGGGCGTATTTTTGATTTTATAACCGAAGAGCTCACGCTTCCCAATGGCCGCCACACGGAAATCGCCTTTGTCCGGCATCCGGGTTCAATTGCAGTCGTTCCCTTATTGGAAGATCAAACGGTGGTGATGGAATTGCAGTATCGGCATCCGGTGGGCGAATATTTATTCGAAATCCCTGCCGGCACGTTTGAATCCGGCGAATCACCGCTGGATTGCGCACAGCGGGAACTGATAGAGGAGACCGGATTTCAGGCGCAGGAGTTCATTCAGCTCGGCAAGGTTCACATTCTGCCGGCCTATTCGGATGAAACGATTTATGTATTTATGGCCAACGGTCTGGAGCCGGCCAAACAGGATCTTGATCCGGATGAGATTATTGAAGTGGTAACATTTCCACTCGAACAAACCATTCAGATGATTGATGAAGGCAGAATTACCGACGCGCTGACGATTCTTTCGCTCCAGATGACTTGGAACCGGGTTGGAAGGGCAAAGGGACCCAAATAAACCCTTGGGGCTTGTTTACTTCTTATCAATCCGGGCTGCAGCCGTTTATTTAAACTCCTTGGAATACTGAGCCGCCCACTGAAATACCATGTCCATCAAAAGTTGCAGGGGCTCAGAAATGTATTTGTCTTTGTGATGAACCAGAAAGAATTTGCGTTTCATTGACGGGTCTTTCAGGTTAATTGCGGCCAACCTTTTGGCGCGGATCTCTTCGTTGGCCACCTTCCTCGATATAAGGGCAACACCGATTCCTTCCTCCACGGCGCGTTTTATGGCGCGGTTACTTGAAAGCTCTAAAGGTATTTTCACCGAAATGCTGCTTTGACGCATCAACTTTTCAATTGCACTTCGGGGCGCTGAGTCTTTCTCGTGCATGATAAACTGCTGTCCTTCAAGATCTCTGGCGGTCAGGCGTTTTTTTGCCGCCAATGAATGCCGGCGTGGGGTAATGATAACCAGCCGGTCTTCTAAAACCGCTTTAATCGTCAGCTTTTTATTCGCAACCGGGTAAGAAATAAATCCCAGGTCGCAATTAAGACTGGCAGTATTTTCGGCTACCTGTTCCGTCGGTAAAATGTTCATCGAAACCCGGACCAGCGGGTAGGCCTTGTTAAATCTTATGATAATCTGGGGCAGGTAATAATCGCCAAAACTCTCGCTCGAAAGAATTCGAATATGCCCTTTTTTGCGCTGTTGAAAATCCCGAATGCTCTCCTCGGCCTGATTTTCCAATTCAAATATCTTTTCTGCAATCCGGTAAAGGACTTCACCCGCATCGGTCAGGACGAGCTTTTTGCCGACAAAATCAATAAACTTAATTTCATATTGTCCCTGTAAACGTTGAATCCCTTTGGTGACTGCCGGTTGTGTAATAAACAGTTTTTCGGCGGCGACACTCAAGTTCGCATTCTTGGCGGCGTAATAAAATATTTTCAGCTGATTAAGATTCATTTGTTTATGACCTTTTGTAATTAAAAAACATCAAATGATTATTTTCAATTATGATTAAACCAATTTTGCCGGTCAGACAATGATAAAGTTTGCTTGACAGCTGGGGGTAGCCATATTAGTAAAAGAGAGACCGACCGGTCTGTCTTGCCACGCTGTTTGGGACTCCTATGATAAATTTAAAAGAAAAAATTGTGCACGAGTCTTTGAAACTTTTCTCGTTAAATGGTTTTTTGAGTACATCCATTCACGATATTTTGGAAGCTGCCGGCACCTCTAAGGGCGGATTTTATAATCATTTCTCCAGCAAAGAAGACCTGCTCTTCCAGGTACTGGATGAAGCCCGCCGCATCTGGCGCGAAAAAAATCTTGCCGGTCTGGATGAAATCGCAAATCCGGCAAAAAAATTAACGGCCCTTTTGAACAACTATAAAGACCGCTATTTAAAGGATGCTCATAATTTTCCCGGCGGGTGTGTTTTTGTGACCCTTTCGGCTGAATTGAATAATCAGCGCCCGCATTTATCAAAAGAAATTGAAAAGGGATTCATCGGACTCAAGCGCCTTATTAAAAGGCTGTTGGACCAAGGTAAAGAAACCGGTGATATCGGAAAGCAGGTCAACACGGAGGTTGTCACCGAAATATTATTTAACGGAATGCTGGGCGCTTCCTTATCATACGGCGTCAATAAATCCCAGAAAATCCTTGATCAATCCATCGCGTCACTTATTAACTATTTTGAGCAGTTACAAAAATAATTTTAAAAAATCTAATCCGGATAGAAGTGAACAAATTGCCATAAAGCACCAGGACACAAAGTGAAACCTCTGGTTAATTTTACCTTAGCGTCTTTGTGTCTTCGTGCCGTGAGTGTTTTGTTATAAATTAGATAAAACTAAGTTGATTGAAAAAATAAAAGCATATCAGGAAAAAAGGTTACCTGTAAAAAAATGAAAGGGGCTTCATTATGACGATCAAAACCAGAGATGACTACCTGGAGGCTCTCCAGCAGCTCAGGCCGAATATTTTTAAATTCGGAGAGCTGATTGAAGACGTCACCACTCATCCGGCCACCAAACGAACGGTGGAAAGCCATGCCCGCAATTATGACGCCGCCCATGATCCGGAACTGGAAGATATCTACACGGCGACCTCCATCTTTAGCGGTGAAAAAATATTGCGCTGGAACTCCATGATGCAGGAACCCGAAGATCTTATCATGAATATGAGAATGAAGCGTCAGAATTACCGGCGCACCGGCAGCTGTACCGGAGCGGTTTGTGTTGGCTGGAATGCCATGAATGTGATGTGGGCGGTCAGCAGCGAAATCGACAAAGAACACGGTACCGATTATCAAACCCGGTTGAAAAAGTGGATCCTCTCGGCTGAAGAAAAAGGGCTGACCGTGGCAGGCGCCTTGACCGATGCCAAGGGGGACCGGAGCTTGAAACCCTCGCAGCAGCCGGATTTGGATACGAATCTGCGGATCGTGGAAGTACGGGACGATGGTATTATCATCAGGGGGGCCAAGCTGATGATCTGCGGCACGGCGGCGGCACAGGAAATTTTTCTGCTTCCCGGTAGTGTTTATGGCGAAGCGGATCAGGATTTTGCCCTGGCCTGTGTGGTCCCGCGCGATATTGAAGGCCTGACGATTGTCGAAGCCACCCGTCCCAGCGACCGGCGCGAGGTGGAAGATACGGCCGATATTGAAATGCCGGATACGGGCATCACCCAGGGATGGCTTTTGTTCGAAGATGTTTTTGTTCCCAAGGAGCGGGTGTTTATGTGCAAGGAATATAAATATACGGTCAATTTTATTCAATATTTTACAGCCAATTACCGGGCCTGCATCGGCGCCTGCGTTTGCGGCCAGGGCGATGTGATGATCGGGGCTTCGGTCTTGATGGCACGCGCGAATGGGCTCTCCGCTAAAGTTTTTTCAGACAAACTGGTCAGCATGTCGATCAATAACACCATTACCTTTGGATTGGGTGCCGGCGCAATTTCACTGGGATTCAAACATCCATCCGGATCCTATTTTGCAGATTCCCATACCGCCCATGCGAATAAAGTGATGGTGGCCACGCTACCGTATGAAGTAAAGCGATTAACTCAGGAAATCGGCGGCGGAATTGTCGAAACGGGGTGTATGCCGTCTTACAAAGATTTTACCAATCCGCAATATGGACATCTTATCCAGAAGTGCTTGAAAGCAGGCGCGGGATCCGCCGAGTCTCGCTTTAAGGCCGCCCGTCTTTCCGAATGGCTGACCATCGGTGCCGGGGTGCCGGGCTGTATGCACGGCGGAGGGTCTCCGGACGGCGCCAAGCTGGTTGTGAGAGCCACCACCCCGCTGGAAGAATATGCAGAGTATGCCAAAAAAATTATCAAGATCGAAGAAGAAATAGCGGATCCGCCAAAAAAATTGAAAAATTAGACGGTTTTATAAGTCATCGATAACATTTCAGCGAACAGCGGATATATGCTGGCATGCGGCAGTCGATTATTTTTTGATCTTAACGAAATTATTAATTATTTCTATTAAATGAATGTCATCCATTAGTTGACTTTTTTTCATTTTTTTCTTGCACTTGCATGGCTGCGTATGGCATAAACATTTAGCTGAAAGTTTTGTGAATCATACGGTTTGGTGAGGGGGAAGTGCAGTCGTTGCTGGGGATAACGACCAACGGGGTGTTGATCGTGTGCAGGACTTCTTTTTGTTGACCGATCCGAACGAAAAGCTCTTAACTGATTCTGCCCATTCAAAATAGCCCCGCCCTTTACGAAACCCTCATTATTATTGACAATCACCATCTTAAAAATCGAAGGGACCCATGTAGTTTGAGATGGATTCCGGAAAGGAGCAAATCTTTTTTGACATACCGCTAACTTAAAACTTATTTGCAACAAAGCCACGCCGAGAAACTGAAAGTGACTTGTTTGCATAAATTTTAACCTGTTGTGCTGGATGTGCAAGCAAATTAGTCCGGCCTGCGAAAGGAGGAGTTGAGTATGTCGACACTAAAAGAGCTGGAAAAATTATTCACCCAAGGAAAGATTACCCGCCGCGAGTTTATTGCTCGCGTATCTGCATTAGGCCTGGCTGCGGCTGTTTCGCCAGCACTGCTGGGTAAATCGGCTGAGGCGGCTGGCCCCAAACGGGGAGGACGTTTTATACTCGGCTCGGCCGGCGGATCGACCACCGATTCAATGGACCCGGGTACCTTGACTGCCACCATGGGCCAGACGGTCAATCAATGTATCCGCAGCCACCTGGTTGAAGTCGACTATAAGGGCAATGCGGTTCCTGAACTGGCCGAAAGCTGGGAAGCCTCACCCGATGCCGCCAAATGGACGTTCAAACTGCGCAAGGGCGTTGAGTTTCACAACGGCAAAACCATGGACGCCGAGGATGTGGTTTATTCATTCAATCAGCATCGCGGGGAAACCAAATCGGCGGCCAAGGGTGTAGCCGAGCCGATTACAGACATCAAGGCCGACGGCAAGAACACGGTGGTCTTCACCCTGGCGGAGGGCAATGCCGACTTCCCCTTTATTGCCAGTGACTATCACATCCCCGTTGTACCCAAAGGGACCTCCGGCAAAGAATACGAGAAAGGCATGGGTACCGGTCCTTTTATCCTGCAGGCCTGGGAACCCGGGGTCCGGTTTTTGGGCAAACGCAACCCCAACTACTTCAAAGAGGGTCGCCCCTACTTTGACGAGGTGGAAATTATTGGGATCGCGGATACCAATGCCCGCACCAATGCCCTGATGACCGGCCAGGTTCATCTGATGAACCGCTGCGAGCCCAAGACATTCAACCGGCTCGAAAAAGCCCCCACCATTCAGGCGCTCGCGCTGGAAGGCGCCCGGCATTACACCATCCCCATGCTGACCACCATGAAGCCCTATGACAACAACGATGTCCGGCTGGGGCTCAAATACGTCATCGACCGCGAGCAGATGATTAAACAGATTCTGCGAGGCTACGGCTATCTGGGCAATGATCACCCCATTCCGCGCAACAATAAATACTTTGCCAAGGAGCTGCCCCAGAGAATGTACGACCCGGATAAGGCCAAGTTTCATTTGAAAAAAGCCGGGATGCTGGGCCACACCTTTAAGCTGCATGCGGCCGATGCGGCCTTTCCCGGCGCCGTGGATGCATCTGTTTTGATCCAGGAATCAGCGGCCAAGGCCGGCGTCAAGATCCAGGTTGTGCGCGAACCGGACGACGGTTACTGGGAAAATGTCTGGATCAAGAAAGAATGGGTCCAGTGCTACTGGAGCGGCCGTCCGACCGCGGACTGGATGTTCTCGCTGGCCTATACAGCTAAGGCCAACTGGAACGACACTAAATGGCAGCACGCTGAGTTCAACAAGCTCATCCTGGCTGCCCGCGCGGAGCTTGATGACAAAAAACGCCGTGAGCTTTATGTGAACGCCCAGCGCATTTGCAGCAACGAAGGCGCCACGCCCGTTCCGGCATTTGCCAAGCAGCTTTCAGCTGCCAGCAAAAAATGCGGGTTTAAAAATCCGGCGGCGAACTGGGAATTTGACGGCTTTAGAGCCCCCGAGCGCTGGTGGTTCGTATAAAAAAACGACTCGTAAATGCTTCAATACAAATCGTAATATGATCCCATTACCCTGCCTGCTTCAAGCGGGCGGGGTGAGGGATCCAATACCAAATCATTCGTTCAAACCCCGAAAGAGAATAAAAAATGAGTGGACTTACTGGATTGGTGATTAAACGTGTCGCCATGGGTGTCCTGACGATGTTCGTCATCTCGGTGCTCATTTTCATCGGTGTGGAGGCACTTCCCGGTGACCTGGCCACCGCTATCCTGGGACAGGAGGCCACGCCGGAGACCGTGGCGCAATTCCGCAAGGAGCTGAAGTTAGACGAACCTCCGGTGAAGCGCTATTTTTTATGGCTGGGTGCTTTTGCGCGTGGTGATCTGGGCAATTCCCTGGCCAACAAACGACCTGTGGCCGAGTTAGTCGTCTGGCGCTTTAAAAACACCATATTTCTGGCGGCCTGTGCCGCCGTGATTGCCGTGCCGGTGGCGATTATCCTGGGAATACTGGCGGCGCTTTACCGTAACAGCCTGTTCGACCGGATCATATCCATGGCCACGCTGAGCACGATCTCTTTTCCGGAGTTTTTTGTGGCCTACATTCTAATCGCGCTGTTGTCGGTACAGATCATCATTTTTCCCAGCATTTCCAACATCAACGATCAGATGTCGTTCTGGCAAAAGATTTTTGCGATCGTGCTTCCCTGTCTGACGCTGACCATGGTGGTTGTGGCCCATATGATGCGCCAGACCCGCGCAGCCATCATCAATATCCTGGCCAGCCCCTTTATCGAGATGGCCAGGCTAAAAGGTATCAAAAGGTTGCGTGTTATCGTTTTGCATGCGTTTCCGAATGCGCTTTCGCCGGTGATCAACGTGGTGGCGCTCAACCTGGCGTACCTGGTTGTCGGCGTGGTGATCGTTGAAGTCGTCTTCGTCTACCCGGGGCTGGGACAGTTGCTGGTGGACTCGGTCACCAAGCGTGACATCCCGGTAGTTCAGGCCAGCGGCCTTATTTTTGCGTCGGTTTATATCACGCTGAATCTTCTGGCTGATGTGATGTCAATTCTCACCAACCCCCGAATGCGAAATCCAAAATAAGGAGAGAAAGGCAGATGGCGTTTTTCAAATTAATGCGTCAATCACCCTGGAGCGCCCGGGTCGGCATGGCGATGATACTTGTAAATGTCATTGCGGCGGCACTTACCTTTACGCCTTGGCTTCCTTACACCCAAACTGAAATCGTCGGCGATGTGTGGCTGCCCGCCAGCAGCGAAAATCTGCTGGGGACTGATCACCTGGGTCGTGATCTGTTTACCCGTTTGATGTGGGGCGCCCGCAACACCATTTTTGTTGCCCTGGTCACCACGGCGCTCGCTTTTCTACTCGGCATTGTGTGCGGATTCTTTGCAGCCACCCTTGGCGGCTGGACGGACCAGATTCTCAGCCGTATTATCGATATTTTAATGGCCTTTCCGACCCTCATTTTTGCCCTGATTGCATTATCGGTGGTGGGCACTTCCATGACGGCTCTGGTGGTGGTGATTGCCTTGCTCGAATCGACGCGGGTGTATCGCCTGTCACGGGCGGTGGCCATGAATATTGAGGTGATGGAATATGTTGAAGCCGCACGGCTGCGCGGTGAAGGCATCTGGTGGATTATGCGGCGGGAGATTTTGCCGAATGCCATGCCGCCGCTGGTGGCCGAATTTGGTTTGCGGTTCTGCTTTGTCTTTTTATTTATCGCCGCCCTAAGCTTTCTGGGCCTGGGTATTCAACCGCCGGCCGCAGACTGGGGCGGCATGGTGCGGGAAAATGCCGGTGCGATTACCTTCGGCATCCTGACCCCGCTCGTTCCAGCCGGTGCGATTGCCTTTCTCACCGTCGGCGTCAATTTGATTGTTGACTGGTTTCTGCACGTTGCCAGCGGACTCAAAGATTAAAAATTGAATATTAAATATTCATTTTTGCTAAAAGGGAAGACCGATGACTGAAGAAATTCTCAGAATGACAAACCTGAAGATAGAGGGATTCAGTGATGAGCAATGGATGCCGATTGTCAAGGGCGTCGACGTCAGGCTGAACAAAGGTGAAGTGCTCGGCCTGATCGGTGAGTCCGGCGCCGGAAAATCAACCATCGGCCTGGCTTCCATGAATTATACCCGTATGGGCTGTCGCATCACAGGCGACTCGATCGTCTTTGACGGCATGGAACTTTTCGGTCAGTCGGAGGAGTTTCTCAGAAAGATCCGGGGGACGCGCATTGCTTATGTGGCCCAGAGTGCTGCCGGCTCTTTTAATCCGGCCCATCGCCTTATCAAACAGTATGCCGAAGCACCGGTCCAGCACGGCAAAATGAATTATGCCGAAGCCGAGAAAAACGCCATCGATATCTACCGACGCCTGCTGCTGCCGGATCCGGAGCGCATCGGTTATCGTTACCCTCATCAGGTGTCCGGCGGACAACTGCAACGGGCCATGGTTGCCATGGCCATGGCGTGCACGCCGGATATTATCATATTTGACGAGCCCACAACGGCCCTGGATGTAACCACGCAGATCGAAGTTCTGGCGGCCATTAAAAAGATTACGAGGGAATTCAATACAGCCGCACTTTATATTACCCATGACCTGGCGGTGGTGGCTCAAATCGCCGACCGCATCATGGTACTGCGATACGGCGAACTGGTCGAAGAAAATGATGCCAGGGAAATGATTGCCACCCCCAAAGAAGACTACACCCGTGCCTTGCTTTCGGTGCGCACGCTGGTAGAGGACAAAGATCTCTCCGAATCGGAAAAGGATATTATTCTGGACGTGCAAGACGTATCGGCCAGTTATTCACGCAAGGAATCGGATCTGGTGCTGCAGGACATTAATCTTAAAATCAGACGCGGCCGCACCGTTGCTCTGGTGGGCGAATCCGGCAGCGGTAAAAGCACGCTGGCCCGGGTCATTACCGGTCTGTTGCCGCCGCTGCGGGGTCAGGTGATTTACGAGGGCGAACCCCTGCCGCCGGCCCTAAAAGATCGAACACGCGAGATGCTCAGGCTGGCGCAAATGATCTATCAAATGCCGGATACGGCCCTCAATCCGCGGCATAAAATCAGGAGTGTTCTCGGTCGCCCACTGACTTTCTACTTCGGCATGCGGGGCAAAGAGAGAGAAGACCGCGTTTACGAGCTTCTGGAACAGATCGAGTTGCCCCGAAAATATATCGATCGCTACCCCAATGAGCTGTCCGGTGGAGAGAAACAGCGGGTATGCATTGCGCGTTCACTGGCGGCCAAGCCGGACCTGATTGTCTGCGATGAGCCCACATCGGCGCTGGATCAACTGGTTGCCGAAGGCATATTAAAATTGCTGCAGTCATTACAAAAGGAACTGCGGGTATCTTATCTGTTTATCACCCATGATCTGGCCACCGTTAAGGCCGTCTCCGATGAAATGGTGGTCATGCTGAAAGGCCGCATTGTCGAGCAGGGCATTAAAGAAAAAGTTCTGGATCCACCCTACCATGAATATACCGAGCTGTTACTGTCTTCGGTGCCTGAAATGGACCCGGATTGGCTGGACAATGTTCTGGAGGAACGCAAACGCAAAGGAATTAAAATGCAGGAATTTGTGCTGGAATAATCGGGGCGGTTTTCCATGGCCGGTATTTTATGTTTGTCGCCCCATGATTATCACGCATTGCGCAAAATCATCTTCCCTCAAATTAATCCCATAATAATTTGTCATACCTTAGGATATCTCAAACCCTCAATCCGTTCATCAGAGGTAAAAAATGATGCAAGATGCAAACCATAATTGGACCATACGGGAGCGTGTTACAGCTATTCTGCAAGGTAACAAACCGGACCGCCTGCCGTTCATTGATCGAATGGAGATCTGGTATAAAAGTAAATGTAATGACGATACGATGCCGGACGAATTTAAGGGTATGTCTTTAAATGAAATCCACAAAGACGTCGGCATCGGCCGGCAAAAATTTGCGGCCCCGTATGCATTTAAATTACGAGATGTCGAGGTGGTTTACACCTTTGAAAATGAGATCCTTTATCGTGAATTTGAGCCCGTCAGCGAGTATTTCCCGGCCCAATGGGCGCCGGAGCAGGTACCGCGTGATAAAGCCGGTACAACGATCATCGAGTACCGTGCACCCGCAGGGAAACTGAGTCTTAAATATGAAGTTGCCGAGAGCATGATCGCGATGAGCGGTGTCGAGCCCTATCTGACGGAGCATCTCATTAAAGAGGAAGCGGATTATAAAACCGTCGAATATATCATCGAACACACGGAGATCGTACCGCAATTTAATAAAATAAAGGCGGATGAAGACGATCTGGGTGATAATGGCTTTGTGGTGCCCTGCCTGCATCGTATCCCTTTCCAGCAGGCCCTTCTTGAATATTTAGGCGAAATACCTTTGTTCACTGCCCTGTACGATATGCCCGATCACCTGGATCGATTGATTCATCTGCTGGATCTGCAACTGCTGGATATCCTTGGCCACCTTAAAGATCTGGAGTCGATTTATGTTGAATTCGGCGACAATCTGGACGGCATGATGACCAATCCCCGGCTTTTTGAGAAATACAGTTTACCGTACTACCAAAAATATGCGGACATTCTCCACGCCCAGGGCAAGAAAGTCGGCAGCCATACCGATGGGAATTTAAAACCGCTGCTGAAATTACTGGCAGATTCCAATCTGGATGTGTGCGAATCCTTCTCCCCGTCACCATTGACCGAATGTACCTTCGAAGAAGCCTGGCAGGCATGGGAAAAAGGACCCATGATCTGGGGAGGGATCCCATCACCGATCCTTGAGGAACGTACCACGGATCGTGAGTTCGAGAAATATATTGATGGACTGTTGACAACCATCGGCAATCAAGCCATCATTATTGGTGTAGGCGACATGGTGCTGGGAAATAATTTGATCGAGCGCGTGAGATACATTGCAGAGCAGGTTGAAAAACACAACCTAAACCCGGATTAAGATTTTTAACAATTTATCGTGGGAGAACCCATCCCCATATGGAAGTCATTGATCAAATACCCGTTCGATTACCCCTCGGTGAGATTCGGCGGCAACTGCATCTTGAGAAAGACAATCGCTGGCAAGAGGTGCAAAAGCTGGTTGAAGCTGCGAAAACACTCATCGAACCGAAAGCCGCCTTTACGGTCAGTTATATCAGTCAGAAGCTGGAAGATGCGGTTGACATCGACGGCATTCGTTTTACCAGTCGGGTGTTGCGGAAAAATCTCGAGGATGTCGAGCGCGTTTTTCCGTATGTCATCACCATCGGGGACAAACTCAAGGAAGCAGGCAGCAAATCCGGTGACCTGATCCAAGAGTATTACTTCGATGTGATTGGCAATATCGCCCTGAGCGCCACACGCCAATATTTAGAAAAACAATTGCAATCCAGATACGGCCTGGATGGCATGTCATTTATGAGCCCCGGGTCTTTAACCGACTGGCCGATCGAGGAGCAAAAACCGCTGTTTTCTCTATTCGGGAAAGCAGAAGCCCCTGTCGGCGTGAAGCTCAACAAAAGTCTTTTGATGCTTCCGGCCAAATCGCTATCCGGCATTTATTTTCCCACCGAGGTTTCATTTTTTAGCTGCCAGCTGTGCCCGCGGGATAAATGTCCGGGCAGAAAAGCAGCCTACGATAATAAACTTGCCAGGGATTACGGTATTCTAAAATAATCCGAAGTTTTTTAATTGACAAACCAACGTCTTTTCTCTATTACCCCCTCGTTTTCTTCAAATTTTCCAAGGATTGCGAACATGATGCCCAAAATTCGAACACTGTTTTCAAATATCAATTTTCGCAGGGTACTGCCGGATTATTTTCTGTTATCGATCGGCGCCGTTATTCTCGCGATCAATTTCGATATCTTCTTGGCACCTTTTAATATCGCTCCGGGTGGTATCTCGGGCATGGCGATTATCATCCATGAATTCACCGGCTGGCGACCGGGATTAACGATGTTCGGCTTAACGATCCCGATTTTAATCATCGGTTTTTTTTATCTAGGCCGCTTCCGCTTTCTGATCCGAGCGTTTTATGTGACCCTAATTTATAGTTTCGGAGTGGACGCTTTTGCTACTTTTCTTCCACCGGGTGTCACCAACGACCTTCTATTAAATGCTCTTTATGCCGGTATTGTCGGCGGGATTGGTATTGGATTGATCTATCGCGGCGGAACCTCACCGGCGGGCACGTCGGTCATCAGTCGCATATTGAACTTAAAAACGGGTATTCCCAACAGTCAGGTTTATATTCTGATTGATGGTGGGGTTATCCTGATTGCCGGGCTGGTTTTTGGATGGGAAATGGCGCTATATGCATTTGTAACCCTGTTCATGTGGGGGCTGGTGGCAGATTACGTTCTGGAAGGGCCCAGCGTGGTACGTACGGCGTTTATTGTAACGGATGCACCTGAAAATGTATCGCGTGTGTTGTTAGAGCGCATGTCCGTCGGTGTAACGGGCTGGACAGGCAAAGGCATGTTTTCCAAAAAAGAGCATACGACGCTTTTTTGCACGGTGAACCGGCCGGATGTGAATATTTTAAAGTCACTGGTAAATGATGCGGATCCGCGAGCATTTGTGGTCATCGTCCAGGGACAGCAGGCCAAAGGTGGTACGCTGCGCCAGACCCTGCGTAATCTGAACCATTTGCCAGAATTAGATTCAGATACAAACTAGCATCAAGCGTATTGTGCCAAGTGTTTATACAAAAGACGTCAACTGCTTTGGTTACGTTTTCGATAATTTTAGAATAACGAGAAGATCTTATTGTTTTTCTTGCAACTTGGCTGACCGCGTACTATGTTTGATAAAATTTTATTGAAAATATTTTGATTGAAGGGTATTTGTGCCTGAGGACCCCGGCAGGTCTGAAGAGCACATTTTATAATCCTTGGGAGGTCAAAATGAAACTTATGGTTTGCTATGATGGGTCGGAGGAGGCCAAAAAAGCCTTAAAAGTGGCGCAACTTCACGCCAGCGTCTGGAAAGCAAAATTGGCAGTGGCCAATGCAGTTGTCCGCATTGAACCGCTAAAGCATTCCCAGGTCGAAAAATTGGAAGAAAAACTGGAAAAAGAAGTAAAGGACCTATTAGAAAGCGATGAGCCCCCCTATGAAACGTTACTATTGTTGACCGACTTAACCCCTGGAGAGCAGCTGGTGAAATATGCCGAAGAAGATGAGATTGATCAAATTTTCCTTGGAATCATCAAGAAGTCCAAGGTCGGAAAATTATTGTTCGGTTCCACGGCGCAATATGTGATTTTGCATGCACCCTGTCCGGTGCTGACCATCCAAAAATAACCCGATCTAAAAGACCCAATTCCTCAGAAGACGTCTTCAGTGCTTACTGCTTTACGAAGAGGGTGTTCATAAAAAGGCCAAACACAATGTGTTTGGCCTCCGTGTTTTCAACGCGTATCCTTTATAATTATGCCTCAAACCACCAGCGTTCTCCTGCGCGATTGCCATCCAACTCCCAGTTCCCCGCCGGTTGCTCAAATCTGATCTTATTGTTGGCCGCTTCGATATAGTTTGCAAACATCGGAATGATAACACCGCCTTCATCTCTCACAATCCTCTGGCATTCGACGTACAATTCATGCCGTCTTTTCTCATTCAGCTCTGCACGGGCTTGTTTGAGCAGCTTGTTGAAGCGCTCATGATTCCAGAAGGTATCGTTCCAGTTGGCATCGGCCGCATAGGCTGTGGAAAACATCCAATCCGCAGTTGCCCGGCCGCTCCAATAGCACATCACCCAGGGCTTTTTCATCCAGACGTTGCTCCAGTAACCGTCGTCCGGTTCACGCACAACTTCTATTTTTATGCCTGCCTTGGCGGCATGCTCTTTAAAGAGGACGGCTGCATCCACCGCGCCACTAAAGGCTGCATCGGCCGCATGCAGCTTGAACGGGTAATCCAGCATTCCTGCTTTCTCCATATGAAACTTGGCTTTATCTGGATCATACGTTCGCTGGGGCAAATCAGAGGCGTAATATTTTTGGTTGGGAGCGATGGGATGATCGTTGCCGAGACTGCCGAAGCCGCGCAAGATCAGCTTCAGCATTTGTTTCCGATCGATGGCGTATTTCATTGCCAGACGAACATCGTTATTGTTAAAGGGTTCCCGGTCGGTTAGCATGGGGATTGAGAAATGCCGGGTCCCGGTGACATTTATAATCTGAATGCCGGTGACACGTTTCAGCAAATGAATCAGTTTCAATTCAAAGCGGTTCATAGCGTCGATTTGGCCGGTGTTCAAGGCGGTCATTCGGGCGGTGACATCCGCGATTCCAAGTGTTTCGATTTCATCAAAATGCGCACGCCCTTCCTTCCAGTAATTCGGATTTTTCTTGGTAAGGGCTCTATATCCCGGTTCCCATTCCATCAGT
>JAAUXY010121473.1_pt1 | contig 18799 bp, 11 predicted proteins | sample 7278121 | NCBI WGS metagenome assembly JAAUXY01 (sample SAMN14350117, study PRJNA611818) | marine sediment metagenome | isolation source: surface marine sediment (1.8m) | place: French Polynesia: Moorea | collected 2018-08 | reverse complement strand
GGTTTGCCACAAGTCCCGCCGCTGAATAGCGACTTCATGCGGTGTCATGGTCTCCAGACTGACGGAGGCTGCCATGACAAAACAAATACCCGCCCAATTCCTCGTTCTGGTCCTTACCCTGTTGCCCGTGCTCGGGATCGCCTACGAGGTGACGCCGGGCACGGCGCAGTCCGGGCAGCTGCTGTACCGGATGGCAGAGGGCTATCGGAGCGCGGCGCTACTCAACACCGAGGTCGATTTGCACATCAGCGGGCTCGTCGCCCGGGTGCGCCAGAAGCAGGAGTTCAGGAACGAGAGCGGCGGCTGGATCGAGGGCATCTACGTATTCCCGCTGCCCGATTCGGCCGCGGTCGATCACATGCGGCTATGGATCGGTGAACGATACATCGAAGGCGAGATTCGTGAGAAGGAGCAGGCGAGGAAGGAGTACGAGCAGGCCAAGGCCGAGGGCAAGAAGACGAGCCTCGTGCAGCAGCAACGAGCAAACCTGTTTACAACAAAGGTCGCGAACATTGCCCCCGGAGAGACAGTGATCGTCGAGATCGAGTACCTGGAGGACATTCGCTATGAGGACGGGGCGTTCAGCATTCGCTACCCGATGACACTGACGCCGCGCTTCATTCCGGGAGCGCCCTTGCCTGACCGGCAGGGCAGCGGCTGGTCGCCGGATACGACCATCGTCGAGGACGCTTCGCTGATTACGCCGCCGATGACGGGCTCGAGCCGTGGCCACCGGGTCTCGCTGACCGCACATATCGATGCCGGCATGCCGCTCGACCGGATCAAGAGCCGCTATCACGGCGTCGATGTCCGCGAACAGCAGGGAAGTTACTCGGTCTCCTTCGCATCGACGGGGGTGAAGATGGACCACGACTTCGAACTTGCCTGGTGGCCCTCGCCGTCGACGGCGCCGCGGGCAATGGCGTTCACCGAGACGGTTGGCGGTGAACCTCACTGGTTGTTGATGCTCATGCCGCCGACGGCGGCGATCGAAGGTATGCGAATGCCTCGCGACATGATCCTGATCATCGATACGTCCGGTTCGATGCAGGGTGTGTCGATTCGGCAGGCGAAGAGCGCTCTCACACAGTCGATCGATCGCCTGCAGCCCGGCGACCGCTTCAACGTCATCGAATTCAACTCGACGGCACGCACACTGTTCCCGGCGAGCGTCGAGGCCTCCAGTGTCAATGTCGCCCAGGCACGCTCGTTCGTGAGCGGACTCGGCGCCAACGGCGGCACGAACATGTACCCCGCACTCGACATGGCCCTTCGATCGCCGGTCACGGAGACGCATATGCGGCAGGTCGTGTTCATTACCGACGGCGCGGTTGGCAACGAAGAGCACTTGTTCAAACTGATCGAGCAGCGGCTGGGCAGTACACGATTGTTCACCGTTGGCATCGGTTCCGCACCGAACGGCTGGTTCATGCGCAAGTCGGCGGAGATGGGACGAGGGAGCTTTACGACCATCAGTGCTCTCAACGAAGTCGGCGAGAAGATGGACGCGCTGTTCCGCAAGATCGAAAACCCGCAGGTAACGAGCATACGCGTCGATTGGCCCCTGATGACCGATGTCGACAGCTATCCGACAAAGGTCGACGACCTATATCTCGGCGAGCCGGTCGTGATCAAGGCCCGCACGCGGCAGAGTTTCGCGCCGGGCGACACCGTGCGCATCAGCGGTGACGCCGTTGCCGGCGCCTGGTCCCACGAGTTTCCGCTCAATGGCTATCGGCAGAGCCACGGCATCGGCGCGCTGTGGGCGAGGGCGCGTATAGAGTCCCTGGAGGATGCAGGGCGGCGCGGCGAGAGCGTGCAGCTGGTACGTGAAGCGATCATCGAGACCGCGCTGAATCATCACCTGGTCAGCAAATACACCAGCCTCGTGGCCGTCGACAAGACGCCGGTACGCCCTGCCGCAGAACACCTGAACAAGAACCAGGTGCCTAACCTTATGCCGTATGGCCAGAGCGCGAACGCGATCTTCGGCTTCCCGGCGACGGCAACCAGCGCGCGGCAGCGCTTGCTTGAGGGCGTCCTGCTGCTGGCCGCCGCGCTGCTGTTTGCATCGCTTCGTCGGACCGGTCGTGTTCGTCGCCCGGCGTAGCCTGCGCTGGTTGGCGGTTGCGTTGACCGCTTTCGGGCTCTGGCAGGCCGGGCAGGGCCTGTACATACCCGCAAAGGCGTGGCTCGCGCAGCAGCTCATGCAGAACTCGTGGGAGCGAACGGTCGGGGGCGCCGACAAGGCGGTGCCGTGGCCGTGGGCCGATACCTGGCCCGTCGCGCTGTTGAGAGCCGATGACGACGTCGAACTGATCGTGCTGGCGGGAGCGTCGGGACGAAACCTGGCGTTCGGTCCGGCCCACATGTCGGCCAGCGCGCTGCCGGGGCGAACAGGGAACAGCGTTATCGCGGGTCATCGCGATACGCACTTCGAGTTCCTTGAGTCGCTGGTGATAGGTGACGAGCTCGAGATAGAGATACCCGAGGGCGATCGCGTCAGTTACCGAGTAACGAACATCGACATCGTGGATTCGCGAACCTCGAGCATCGCTCTCGACACCGAGGCAACAACGTTGAGCCTCGTGACCTGCTACCCGTTCGATGCGATCGATGCCGGCAGTCCTCTACGCTACGTCGTGACCGCTCACGGTCAGTAGCAAAAGCGCAATTTGCGCAAAACGCGCTACGAGGGACCTGTCAGGATTGACCGAATCTGGACGATTTCGTGCAGCTCTTGCCGGTGTCAGAACAGCAGTAGGCGATCGAACAATCGATAACGCCAACTCCCCATCCTACGACGCGTTGTCGTCAGTGCCAAATTATTCTCGAGTAACCCGTTCGCATCCGGAAAACGCAGACGCCTCCCCGTCGAGCCTGCTGAAAAGTGCGCATTAGTTGCTCGATGAAACTATGACCGGATCTGGTCAATTCGGCGCAGCCTTATTTGACCGAAGGCAGAGCCTGATCAAACATGGCAGAGGGAGCGGTTGCCACGATTGGGCAAAAAGTACAACGTAAATGGTTTTGTGCGTTACTTGTGGGAATGTCTGCACACAATTGACGACTATCATTTGACGTAGAAGCTGGAACCAGCGGGGCACTCGATAAGAACGAAGAATCCGGGAGGTGCGGTAATGGGCGATATTCACCGTGGTGTTCGTCGGGTTGGGGCATTGGCAGGATCGATTGCCCCGTTGGTTTCAGCGCTGGCCATGCTGGTGCTCCTCATGCCGGAATCGGCCACCGCGTTGCCGGACTGCGATCTCCGCAGTACGTCGCCTGGCATCGACGGTCGCGCGAGCGACGGTCCCGGTATCGAGTTCTGCGACGACGGCATACCGCCGCCTACGCCCAATCCGCTGAGTGTTCCATCGAGCGACTCCGATGGCAGCTACCGTGTTTCCTGGGGCTACTCGCCGGGCGCAACCCGTTACCTCCTGCAGGAAAGCTCGAACGGAAGTAACTGGACGCAGATTTACAGCGGCGGTGCGACAGCCCGCAACATCAGCGGCAAGTCGAGCGGCCGTTGGTACTATCGCGTGCGGGCCTGTAACGCGACGTGGGACTGCAGCTACTACACGCCGGTTCGATCGGTTCTGGTTACGATTTCGTCCCCGACCCCGCCGCCGATACCGAGCTCAATCAGTGCGCCTTCGTCCGATGCTGACGGCAGCTTTCGCGTCAGCTGGGGCTCGTCGTCAGGCGCGACCAGTTACCGCCTGCAGCGGCAAACCAACTCTGGTAGCTGGAGCACCATCCAGACCTCCAGCCTGCGCTATCGCGACGAGGTGAATCTCGCCGATGCGACTTATCGTTACCGTGTTAGTGCCTGTAACTCCTATGGCTGCAGCAACAACACAGGCACAAGAACCGTTAACGTTAGCCGGCCGGTCCAATTCCCGCCAGCACCGCCACCGCCCCCCGCGGCCCCGCCGACTCCGAATTCGGGGGATGTGATTGGGCACACAATGGGTATGCCCGATGTTTCCGCCACGGGCGAAGGCACTTATTCAATTCCGATATTTACGCCACCCGGTATCAACGGTTTGAAGCCGGAGCTGGCGCTGACCTACGGGCATCGTCAGGGTGAAAGTATTGCGGGTGTCGGTTGGTCTATCACAGGGTTGTCGCAGATAACGCGCTGCCAGAAAACCGTCGCACAAAACGGATTCGGCGGCCCCGTCAATCTCACACGCGGCGATCGTTACTGCCTCGACGGCAACCAGCTCAAGCATGTAAGTGGATCGTACGGATACTCCGGCTCTACGTATCGGACCGAAATCGACATGATTGCGCGCGTCACGATGAACGGTAGCGCGGGTGAGGGACCGGCGTGGTTCAAGGTCGAGTCCAAAGACGGCCTGATCTACCACTATGGAGATACGACGAACTCGCGTATCGAGTCTCTCGCGCTGGGCAAGCAGTCGACGGCGCGTGCGTGGGCATTGAGCAAGGTCACGGACCGGTCCGGCAATGAAATTCGTTACTCGTACTATGAGGACGGTGCGCCGTACGGCGACTACCGGATCAGCAATATCGACTATCGAGTAAATCCGTCGGCAGGACTGACTTATCCGGGCTACTCGATTAGGTTTTACTACCAGAATCAACCGGTCGACGACGTCGACACGGGATACCAGTCGGATGGTGTCGTCGAGGATCGCAAGCGGCTTACGTCAATCTCGGTGAACGCGTACGGTGCCTCCGCCTACTACGCGCGCATTTACCGGCGCTACAACCTGACTTACGAAACGAACCTGTCCTCTGCAAAACGGAGCCGTTTGCGGCAGGTTCAGGAATGTGCCGGATCAAACTACGGCATGAGTTGCCTCGAGCCAACGACGTTCACCTACCAGAACGGCCAGAGCGGGTTCGGACACGACATCGGCCTCGGCCTGATCATCCCGAGCGGAACCAAGCCGCTGCTGCTTGATATCAACGGTGACGGGCGAACAGACATTATTTACCCGTCGGCGGCCAACAATGGCCAATGGTATTACCACCTGGCGAATACGAGCGGCAGCTTTGGCTACCGCGTCAGCACCGGCATATCGAGCAACGGCCACGAAGAAGCCATCGGTTTCGACTACAACGCTGACGGCATCGACGACATTCTCGTGCCCCACAGCGGTAACACCTGGTGGGCGATCCGCGGCTCGCAGAGCGGCTTGCAGTCGCCAGTCAATACCAACGTGCCCGACAACAGTCGGCCCGGCGACGCGATCGCGCTGGATATGAACGCTGATGGAATGGAGGATCTCGTCTGGGGCGAGAATACCGCTCCGTATCAGTCGAACGCGCGGATCATGGTTCGTTACAACCAGGGTGGTAGTTTCTCATCGACTTCGAGCGTTGTTTACCAGTTCCCGTTTGTCTACATGCTTGATGGGCCGCGAATTTTCGACGGCACGCATGCGCAGGACCGTCGCGACGCATACGACATCAACGGCGATGGCTATAAGGATGTTGTGGTGCCGGTGATCTTCACCCCGCCACAGGGTGCGCATCAGAAACAGACAATGATTATTCGCGGTGGCGGTCTCGGCACTACTTTCGCTGGGAACAACAACAACTTTGTCACGCCCGCAGATATCAATGGCGACGGCTATACGGATTTCGCCCTGTTGGCTTACTGGAACAACACCACTCCGTCGCTTGGCTCGCGCCTGAGCACGGGCAAAAACGTCGCTCCAAAGATCTCGGGTGCGGGAATCAACGGCCTCGACCTGAACAAAGCTATCTCCCTCGATTGGGACAGTGACGGTCTCGACGATGTACTTCTACCCAGCACTACGACCAACACCTGGTATTACGTTCGTTCAATAGGTACTCGTTTTCATAACGTCTCCGTATACACGCCTATGGCCACCTACAATCCGAGGAGTGTTCATAAAGTAGACGTTAATGGAGACGGCATGCTGGACCTCGGCTACGTCAAGTCGAACGGCGAGTTCGGATACCGGGCGCACAAAGGCCTCAAGCCGGACTTGTTATTGACAGCTACGGACGGTGACGGTAACCGCGTGACGTTCAGCTATGCGCCTCTGTCAGATGCCTCTGTCTACCAACGCTACTACGACGTAACGACAAACAAGCAAGACTTCGCCGAGCCTATGTATGTCGTGAAACGCATGAACCGTACAACCGGTTCGGGCGGGACGTACAACGCCGACTATACCTATGCAGGTGCCAAACGTAGTCTCGATGGGCGCGGGCTCGCCGGCTTCCACAAGAAGACAATGGTCGATAGTCGAAGCGGTAACAAGGTCATAGAGTTCTACGAGCTGGATTTCCCGTATCGCACTAAGCTGGACAAGACTGAGCTGAGGACGTCCGCAAACATCCTTGTCCGCGAGATTGATAACACCTGGAGCATGCACCAGCGCGGTTCCGGCAATGAGCGCTACTACTATCCGTACCTGTCTGCAACTTCGGAGCGAAACTTCCAGGCGGCAGGCGTTTACCGTGGCGACCAGATAAATGAAATTACGACAAGCTATAGTGTCGACACCTGGGGCACGGTAACCAACAAAGCGACCATTACGTCTGAGCACGCAGACGGCAATGGCTTACAGCCCGGTCGAAGCTACTATGAACAGACCTTGCTGTCGTCAATCAACAACAATACGTATACATGGTGCTTCGGCAAGCCAGGTCGCGTCGAGTACCGAAGTTCCCATTCCGGTGCGTATGGAGGCAACATCGCCCGGACCACGCAACTCGGTTGGGACTTAAGTACTCGGTGCCGAAATACTCAAGTTATAGTCGAACCATCCAGTAGTACCTACAAGGTAACGACAACGCTCGGATACGATTCCTTCGGCAACACGAATAGCCGTACTGTCACTGGTGTCAATATGGCGTCCCGAACCACGTCATGGAATTTCGGTTCGACGGGGCAGTTCATGGTGTCCGAGACAAACGCACTATCGCAGACGACGTCCTATACCTGGGATATGACGGGCGATCTGCTCAGCGTGACTGATCCAAACCAACTCAGCCGACGATGGAAGTACGATTACTTTGGTCGCATGATTCAGGAGCTACGAGCTGACGCAACCTACACGGACTACAGTTTCACCAGGTGTTCGAGTTCAGATTCGTACTGCGGCACATACAATCTCTGGGCTAAATCGAAGATACGTGGTACGACAAAATCGCCTACCGGCTCAATCGTTCGATACGACGATACCTATATCGATTCGCTCGACCGTACCGTTCAGCGCAGCGAGCAGTCGCTAACAGGCGGCATGGTCAATCAACGTGTCAGTTATGACGCTTTTGGTCGGATCACGACGAGGTGGCTGCCGACTTACCTGACGACTCCGACCAAGAGCGAAAACATAGCCTATGATTCTCTGGGTCGCGTATACCAGATTTCGACGCCGGTCAATGATTCGACGACTGCCCGTCGGTATACGACGATTACTTACGAAGGATTGACGGTCAGTACCTATGATCCGGAGGGGCGAACGACCAAGAAAGTGAGCGATGCACTCGGACGAGTCTACAGGTCGATAGACGACTCCGGCTTCTATCAGCAGTTTGATTACGATGGGTTCGGAAGCCTGCGGCGCGTTACTGACAGCACAGGCGCAACTCTCTCATCAGCGACATATGCGTATGGCCTCCAACCCTTCAAACGCAACGTCAACGACATGAATCTCGGCAACTGGACGTACTACCCCAACGCGCTGGGCGAGAACACATCGCATAGGGATGCCAAAGGCCGGACGTTCTATGCAACCTTCGACAAGCTCAGTCGTCCCCTTACCCGGGCAGAGGCCGAAGGGACGACCAGATGGACCTGGGGTACATCCTCGAGTGCCAAGAATATTGGCAAACTGCAGTCTGTGGTCTCGCCGGGGTACAGTGAGTCATATCTGTACGATCGATACGGCCGGCATACGAGGACCACGACGACCACCGATGCCACTTACTACATGGACTACACGTACGACGTAGCTACCGGTGGGGTTGCGGAGACGTGGTATCCAGTAAGTACGGGAAATTATCGCTTCCGAACTCGCAACGAATACGCATACGGCTTGCTCAAACGTGTCCGCCGTGCGGATAGTGGTTATACCTATTGGCAGGCGAATAGCGCAGACGCGCTCGGCAATATTATTGACGAGACCTTGTATAACGGTATTCGCACCATTCGGTCTTACGACGGCGTGACAAACAATCTGGACTATATACAGTCTGGCGTCGGTGGTGGAACGGGCGTGCAGAACATGGTGTACGACTGGGACAGGGTCGGAAACCTGACCCGTCGCAGGGACTTGAACAAGTCACTTGACGAGCGCTTCTACTATGATCGCCTCTACAGGCTCGATCGATCCACTCTCAATGGATCACAGAATCTCGACCTGTCGTACTACGCCAACGGCAACATCCGCACGAAGAGCGATGTCGGCGGTTCCACGTGGACCTACCATTCGACCAAGAGGCACGCGGTCGTCAACGCGAGTGGTAACACCTACGCATACGACGCGAATGGCAACATGACGTCGCGTGCCGGAAGTACGATTACCTGGACAAGCTACAACTATCCAAGCGTAATCCGCGAGGGTTCACAGAGGCATGAGTATTCCTACGGGCCCGACAGACAGAAATGGAAGCAGGTCTTTGCCATCACGAATGGCTCAATCGAAACGACCATCTACATGGGGGGTATCTACGAGAAGAACGTCAGGGGCGCAAGCGTCGATCATCGGCACTACATTATGGCAGCCGGCCGCGCCGTGGCTATGTACACGCGGCCGAATAACGGAATCGACTATCACAGGTATATCCTGACGGATCACCAGGGAAGTACCGCTGCCATCACGAGACCGAATGGCAGCGTTGAAATGGAGCAGAGTTTCTCGGCCTTCGGCGAACGCCGTGACCCCAGGGACTGGAGAGGGGCGCCACCGAGTTCAGATCTAACGACGATCGGGGCCCGAACCGACATGGGGTACACGGGCCACCATAATCTCGAGCGGTCGTCCTTGGTCCACATGAAAGGACGTGTGTTCGACGCCAGAATCGGCCGGTCGCTATCGGCCGATCCGATTGTACCGGACCCGATGGCTACGCAGTCCTACAACCGCTATTCGTACGTCTACAACAACCCGATGACGTACGTCGATCCAACCGGTCACTGCGGCGAGGCAATCTCGGGATACGTATGCGCGAGTATTGTTGCGACTGTTTTCAACTTCATCTCGAGCTGGTTCGGCGGTAGCGACAAGCCGCCGCCTCCAAACTGGGAGGAATTATCAGGGCCGATCGCAAGGGGCGAAGTTGCAGTTCAGGTCATGCAGTTTGGGAATGACAGCCCTGAATTACCAAACGCTGGTGAACAAACACCCGATGTTGAATCAGCAGCGGCGTGGGGCGTGTCTGTGGAGTTCATAGCAATGATCAAGAACTCCCCAGGGCCTATGCATAGCGACCTTGGTCTGCTCGGCCACGAAGTAGGATCAGGCATAGATCTAGCTGATCCCGCGGTAATCGCGGAGTCTAACGTCAACCAGATGCTGGGCGAGCTCCAGGCAATGAACGAATACGATGACTACGCGCTCATTGTAGTAGGAGGAGCGACGGCGGCTCCGGTGATAATTGCCTATGGCGGGCCGGTGCTGGTTCAGGGCGGAAGGGCAGTCTTGAGCGCGGGTGGACGCGGTCTGCAAGCAACACGCGAGTTCGTAAGACAGAACGCGCAAGCGTGCATGGCAGGCGCGATTTTGGCATGCAACGTCAACGTTCAGGATGGACTTGTAATTATGTCCCGCCGAGGAATGACGCACGTGCTCAAAGAGCAGGTCCGACGCGACATGTTGCGTCAGCATCAGAGGATGATGAACGAACTCGCTAAGAGAACTTCTGCAGGAAGGTAGGTTGAGCGTGGCGGCCGGTTGATTGCTAGTCGACCGGCCGTCCGCTTTCCAGGTCGATGATAATGCCACCTGGCTCCGGATCATCGAAGAAGCCAAGTCGCGGGTCGTAGGGAGCCTTCCGAGTCAAGGCTCTAACGGCCCTCCATGCGCGCAAGAGTGGCAGGGCTTTCTTGATTGGGTGTTCGACAAATTCGAGATAGGTGAGCCGCAAGTTGGCAAGCAGATGCCCGCTTTCTGCAGAAGATCGGTAGAAGTCTTTCGCCTGTTTCAAGTCGACATCGACGCCAAGACCGTGATGGTACATAAGTCCCAGACCGAAGTTTCCGGCTGGTACACCGTTCTCCGCAAGTAGTCGCAGATGATATTTGCTTAGTGATCGATCCGGATCAAATTCGGTGGTCTGGAGGTATATTCGAGCTACAGCAAGATGCGATGCCACGTCGTCAACAGTCTCGATGGAATGCCTAAACCAGGTGAGCGCTTCGGTGAAGTCTTGCTCCACCCCGCATAGACCGTCTTCATAGATTCGGCCGAGCTGGAAAAGCGCCGATGCACATCCGTCGATCGCTAGCGCTTTGTACTGAAAAACGGCGCCCTCGCCGTCACCGCCAATCAGCGTTTCGAGGGCTGCCTGCCAACGATCCTCGAACTGTTCTGGCGGAAGCGACTTAAACTGTCTCTGAGTCATCCTGCTACGGCAAGGCCGCAGGCCCTCCTAGTCGTCGCCACAGACACCTTCCGGGAAGCTATCTGAGCCTTCTGAGTAGCGACTTTCGGATTCAATGGCAACCATGTAGAAGGGAAAGGGAACCAACTGCTTGAGTTCCTGCCGTGAGTGATGAGATGCGAGGAACCCCAGAACCAATACACCGCCTATTATTGGCAATAACCAAACTGCAACAATGTGGGCTGTCTTCTGGGCGCGAGTGATGGTCTCGTCACCGTATATGCCAAAGGTCACAGCAATATTCAGCGCCAGCAAGAAAAGCGCTGCGACGCCAGTGCCTATCACTATTGCGGTTTCCATTCTCCCATCATGCCACTATGGAATTCGGGTCCGCAATGCAGTCTCCACGCACAACGAAATTGTATTCAGGTCGCCTCCGCCGCTTTCGAGCGCTGCCGCGATTCGCGGCGGCGCTCGCCTTCCTTTAAGAGCTTCTTGCGCAGGCGAATGCTCTCCGGCGTGATCTCGACCAGCTCGTCGTCGTCGATGAATTCGAGCGCGTACTCAAGTGACATCTTGATCGGCGTCGTCAGCTGGATGTTCTCGTCCGAGCCCGCCGCGCGGATGTTTGTCAGCTGCTTCGCCTTGGTCGGATTCACCGGCAGATCGTTCGAGCGGCTGTGGATGCCGACGATCATGCCTTCATAAACCTCGGCGCCGTGGCCGATGAACAGGCTGCCGCGGTCCTGAAGGTTGTATAGCGCATAGGCCAGGGCCTTCCCGGCTACGTTCGAGACCAGTACGCCGTTCTGGCGCTGGCCGATGTCGCTCTTGATGCGCGGCGCGTACTTCTCGAACACGTGGTAGAGGAGGCCGGTGCCCGAGGTCGTCGTCAGGTACTCGGTGCGAAAGCCGATCAGGCCGCGGGCCGGAATCCGGTATTCGAGGCGCACGCGGCCGCGTCCGTCCGGGGTCATGTTCAGCAGCTCGCCCTTCCGATCCGCGAGCCGGCTCATCACGCCGCCCTGGTATTCCTCTTCGAAATCGACGGTGACGAGTTCCCAGGGTTCGCAGAGCTCGCCGTCAATCTCACGTTCGATGACCGATGGTCTCGATACGGCCAACTCGAAGCCTTCCCGGCGCATCGTCTCGATCAGTACCGAGAGATGCAGTTCGCCGCGGCCCGATACCTGGAACTTGTCGGGGTCGTTCGTTTCTTCGACCCGCAGCGCGACGTTGTGCTTGAGTTCCTGCTCGAGGCGCGCCTGGATCTGGCGGCTGGTCAGGAACTTGCCTTCACGGCCCGCGAACGGCGACTTGTTGACCTGGAAGGTCATACTGATTGTCGGCTCGTCCACTTCAAGTGGCGGCAGGCCCTCGGCCTTGTCGCGTTCGCACAGCGTGTCGGAGATCTGCAGGTCCTCGATACCGCTGAAGACCACGATGTCGCCCGCGCCTGCCTCGGTGACCTCGATGCGCTCCAGCCCGTTGAATCCGTAGAGGTTCATCAGTCGCGCGTTCTTTACCGAGCCGTCGCGGCGCACGAGGCTGATGCCGGTGTTGCTCTTCGCAATGCCGCGGCTGATGCGGCCAATACCGAGTACGCCAACGTAGGAGTTGTAGTCCAGGCTCGAGACCTGCAGCTGCAGGGCACCGTCCGCTTCCACGTTCGGCGGTGGCACGTGCTCGACGATCGCGTCGAGCAGGGGCAGCACGTCGCCGTCGTTGACGTCAGGCTCGGTGCCCGCGAAACCGCGCAGCGCCGACGCGTAGATCACCGGGAAGTCGAGCTGCTCGTCACTGGCGCCGAGGCGGTCGAAGAGTTCGAAGGTCTGGTCGAGCACCCAGTCCGGTCGCGCGCCGTCGCGATCGATCTTGTTGATGACGACCAGCGGCACGAAGCCATGTGCGAATGCTTTCTGGGTCACGAAACGCGTCTGCGGCATCGGCCCGTCCACGGCATCGACCAGTAGCAGCACTCCGTCGACCATCGACAGCACGCGCTCCACTTCGCCGCCGAAGTCGGCGTGCCCGGGCGTGTCGACGATATTCACGCGCCAGTCGCCGAAGCGAATCGCCGTATTCTTCGACAGGATCGTGATGCCGCGCTCGCGCTCGAGGTCGTTCGAGTCCATGACGCGGTCGGGCACGTCCGCCCGTTCGTCGAGCGTGCCCGACTGCCGGAGCAGCTGGTCGACCAGCGTGGTCTTGCCATGGTCGACGTGCGCGATGATCGCGATATTGCGGATTTTGTCGGTCGGGAACACGGGAGCGCCTGCGGCCAAAAGCCGCGCATTATAGCCGCAAAGTCGTTACAGAAGCTGCTATTCGGACCAGGTTTCGTGGACCACCCTGCCGCCGACGATGGTTGCCAGCACCCGCGTCTCCGGTATCGTCTCGGCCGGAATCGCCGTGATATCGCGGTCCAGGATCACCAGGTCAGCCAGCATGCCCGCCCGGATCATGCCCTTCCTGTCTTCGTCGAAGGACGCGTAGGCCGCGGTGCTCGTGTAGGCCCGCAGCGCCTCCTCAACGGAGACCTTCTGTTCGGGCACCCAGCCGTCGGGGTTCGCGCCGTCGAGCGTGCGTCTGGTGACGGCGGCGTAGATGCCCTCCAGCGGTGTCGCCGGGGCGACAAACCAGTCGCTGCCGAAGGCTAAGCGCGCATCGGCGTCGAGCAGAGATCGGAAGGCATAGGTCGTTTTTGCGCGCTCGGGCCCGATGACCTTCTCGGCCCAGCGACCGTCATCGATGGCGTGGTAGGGCTGCATGCTGGCGATCACGTCCTGAGCGGCAAACCTCGGGATATCGGATGGGCGAATGTGCTGCGCATGCTCGATGCGGAAGCGCCGGTCGCGCTCGCCGTGCGCCTCGGTGACCTCGTAATAGATATCGAGCAGGTCGGCGATCGCCTTGTCACCGATGGCATGCACCATGACGTGCAGTCCGGCAACGTCGGCGCCCGTGATCCACTCGCGCATGTCGTCGAGTTCGTTGATCAGGAAGCCGCTCTCGTCGGGCGTGTCCGTGAATGGCTCGAAGAACGCCGCCGTGTGTGAGCCAAGCGAACCGTCCATGAAGCCCTTGAGGCCGCCGGTTCGCAGCCAGTCGTCGCCGATGCCGTTCTCCGCGACGTCGTCGCGCAGGCGCTGCCAAGTCCTGAGCGGCACGACCGAGTAGATGCGCGTAATCAGTTCGTTGTTTGCATGCAGCCGCCGGTACGCGGCAAGGCTGTCCCAGCCCGACATGTCGTGAATCGTCGTCACGCCGTTGGCCGCGACATGCTTCATCGCCGCGTGCAGCATGCGTTCGAGCTGCGCGTCGCTCGGCGGCGGCACGGCGTCGGACATGAGCGCCATCGCGTTGTCCTTGAGGATGCCGGTCGGACGTCCCTCTGCATCCCGCGGGATCTCGCCGCCTGCGACGTCAGGCGTGTCCGCATCGACACCGGCCAGGTCGAGTGCCAGCGAATTCGCGAGCGCCATGTGGCCATCGAGCCGGAAGACCCAGACCGGGTTCTCGGGCGTGGCCGCGTCAATCCAGTCACGCTGCGGTAACTCGCCGCCCCAGTTCTCGTGATCCCAGGTGCCGCCGAGTATCCATTCGCCCGGTTCGATACCGTCCGCGAACTCGCCGATGCGCCGGGTGAACTCTTCCGGCGTCGCCGCGTCGCGCAGCTGAACCGACGCAAGAGCGCCACCGCCGTCCGCGAAATGCACGTGCGTGTCGATGAAGCCCGGTACGACCATGTCGCCGTTCGCCGTGATGATCTGTGTCGTTCCCGAGCCGATGAGCCGTGCTACGTCCTCGTCCGACCCGACTGCGATGATTCGATCGTCTCGCACGGCGATCGCCTGCGCCCATGGCTGCTCCGGGTCACCGGTCCAGGCACGCGCGTCGAGGATCGCAAGCGTCGCGGTCTCGTCGGTCTCGTCCTTTTGGGGCGAGCAGGCGGCCAGTGACAGCGCGAGCAGTCCCAAGCCCAGCGTCAGCAGTCGATAATTCATGGTATCCCCGTTAGTCGTTGCGCCATGACGACGGTACCCGGATGGCGATGACTTCACCCCTGGCTGTAACATCCCCGCCGGAGGACAGCGAGCAACTCACGGTGGTCTTTCTGCCCTCGGACTTCTCGATCCGCGCGCGCAGTTCGATGGGCTGGTCGATCGGTGTCGGGGCGAGGTAGTCGACGGTGAGTTTGCCCGTCACGCACCAGATCGCTTCGCCTTCGCCGACATCGCGGCCCTCGAGCTCGTACTGGTGGGCGAGGGCCGTGCCGACCGAGTGGCAGTCAATCAGGCTCGCGATCGTGCCGCCGTAGACGAACTGCGTAGGGCCCGCGCACTGCTCCGCTCGCGGCGTGTACTCGCAAACCGAGACATCACCGTCCCAGTGACTCTTGATCTGCATGCCTTTCGGGTTGTCTGCCCCGCAGCCGTAGCAGTGGTTGTTTCGGATCTTGTCCTGGATCGCCGTCATTCGGGACGGCGGGGCAGAGTGCGGTGCGCGAGGTATGCCGCGAGCACGGCCATCGCGGCGATGCCCAGTAGCGATGCAGCCGAGAACCACAGCGGGTGCGGAATCATGATCAGGTTCGAAATCGTCGCAACCAGCATCAGGCCGCCAACGATAATCGCGAAGATGTGGTACTTCATGCGCGCGATGAGGCAGGCGAGGAACACGCCGTCGAACGTGCCGATCAGGTAGCTGGCGAGGACGAAGGCCAGCGCCCCGACCGGGAGCGTGTTGACGTACTCGCGAAATGCTTCGATGTCTTCAACGTCAAGGTCCGCCGGCGGCGGGAAGGCCATGTGGCCGATCAGCTGCATCAGCCAGACGGTCAGGAAGGCGGTGCCAATCCCGACCACGGTACCGAGGAACATGCGAATCAAGTGCGCTCCCTCATCGCTCGATGGCTCCGACGATGAACAGCAGGATTCCGGCGCCGACGGTCGCAATCACGATGGAACCGAGCATGCCTTCGGCCTCGATGTTGACCAGGCCGAACACGTAGCCACCGATAGTTGCGCCGATTACGCCAACGACGATGTTGCCGAACAGGCCGAAACCGCCGCCCTTCATGATCTTGCCGGCCAGCCAGCCGGCGATGGCGCCGATAATCAGAAACGCGAACAGACTCTCTACCTGCATCGTCTACGGTCCCGGTGCGTTGCGCTCTTCGAGCGCCGCCTGGATGCTGGCGGCAAGGGCGGTTGCCTCACGACGCACGCGTTCCGTATCGATCGTCAGCATTTCGCCGTCGCGCATGAGCAGCCTGCCGTCGACGACGACGGACGCCACGTCCTGCTCGTCGGTGACGTAGATGAGGTGCGAGATGACGTCGAAAGTCGGGATGTGGTGGACGTCGTCGAAAGCGACCTGGATGAGGTCGGCACGCTTGCCAACCTCGAGTGAGCCGACGAGTTCGCCGAGCCCGACTGCCGTTGCGCCGCCGTCCGTTGCCATCGAGAGCACGGTGGTCGCCGGCAGCGCCTCAGGGTCCATCCGGTCGACCTTCTGCAGGAAGGCAGCAAGCCGCATCTCTTCCCACAGGTCGAGGTCGTTGTTGCTGGCAGCGCCGTCCGTGCCGATGCCGACCCGCACGCCGGCTTCGAGCATCTTCGTTACCGGCGAAATACCGGAGGCGATCTTCATGTTCGACGTCGGGTTGTGGATCACGCCAACGTTGCGCTCGGCGAGGATCGGGATCTCCTCGTCGGTCGGCCAGACGACGTGCGCAGCGACCGTTGGTCCTTCGAAAAAGCCGATCGACTCGAGCAGCAGGATACTCGTCGTGCCGTAGGTGTCCTTCGAGTATTGGACCTCGAACGGTGACTCCGACAGGTGAATGCTGATCGGCACGTCCAGATCAATTGCGGCGGCGCGCGTTGCCGCAAGCTGCTCGGCGTTGAGCGTGTAGTTGGCGTGCGGTCCGAATATCGGGGTGATGCGCGAATTGCGCCCCTTCCAGCGATCGATGAAGCCGATGCCCTTGTCGATCGAATCCGTAGCGCCTTCCGCATCCGGGCTGCGCTGGTCGATGACCGTTGCTGAAATCAGCGCCCGCATTCCGCAGGACTCGACGACCTCGGCGATTGTGTCCGGGTAGTAGTACATGTCGACGAAGGTCGTGGTGCCGCCGCGGATCATCTCCCAGCAGGCGAGCTCGGTACCGATGCGCACGAACTCCGGGTCGACGAAGGCGACCTCGGCCGGGAAGATATAGTTGTTCAGCCAGTCCATCAGCGCGAGGTCGTCGGCGACACCGCGCAGCAGCGTCATCGCGGCGTGCGAATGGCCGTTGACGAGCCCCGGCATGACGATCCGGTTGTCGCCTGCAAGGGTCTCGCGCGAACTGAAGTCGGCCTGCACTTCGCTGGCCGGGCCGACCGCAACGATGACCCCGTCGTCGATCGCGACAGCGCCGCTATCGATGACGGTTCGATCCGGGTCCATCGTCACGACATGTGAGCCGAGGACGATCAGGTCGATGCGGTCGTCGTCGGCGTCGGCAGTTTGGGGGGGCGGATCGTCCGACGGCTGGCTACAGCCTGCGAGGCCCAGAAAAGCAGTTATTAAACAGAGTCTTATCGTTGTCATCAGGCGTCCTTTGGCCCGATTGTAGCATCGGTAACGGTTTTCGACGGGCAAAAAAGAGCCGGCCCGAAGGCCGGCTCCCGATCGTGCATGGCGTCGCGTCTAGCGGAAATTCATCCGCATACGGAGACCGAACTCGCTGGCATCGTTCGACAGGATACGCAGCACATAGTCGCCCGTGTTCAGGCGCGCGTTGTCATAGCGTTCGTCGGTGGCGTTGCGGCCGTAGATGCCGGCTGTCCAGATACCGTCGGCAGAGCGGTAGGAAACGTCGAAGTTGACGATTCCGCGACTGTCGATCCTGGTCAGGCGGCCCGGATCGGAGCTCGGTTCACCGAACATGTCGTCACGCCACGAATAGTCCACGCGTGCGACCACCTCGGCCCCGCCGTTCATCGGCACGTGCAGCTCGGGGCTGATCGAGAACGTCAGCTCCGGCGTCAGCGGCGCGACAGGCTTGGTGCCGTTCTGCTCATCAACGTCCACGTCGATGTAGCCAAGCGACGCATTGAACAGGAAGTTCTCGTTGAAGTAGTAGGTGTTCTCCCATTCGAAGCCAATCGAAGTCTGGTCGACGATCAGGTTAACGGTGTTGAAGCCGCCGCCCTGGGTCGTGCTGACCTGGTAGGGCAGGTCCGAGTAATCCGTCAGGAACACCGCGGCGCTCATCTGGAAGTTGTCGAACGGCTGTCCCTTGATGCCGGCTTCGTAGTTGATTGCCGTGATGTTGTCGCTGGCGACGAAGCAGGTCGGGTCACCGAACAGGCAGAACGGACGCGCGGGGAACTGCCCCGACTGGTAGCCGCTCTGGATCGCGCCGTACACGTTCATGCCGTTCTCGAACGTGTAGTTCGCCGACAGGTCGAAGGTGAACTCGTCGAAGTCGGCGCTGCCCGGCGTCGGGCCGATGCCGACGTTGGCGACGGCGTCCTTCTCGTCCTCGGTGTAGCGCAGGCCTGCGGAAACGCGCAGCCGCTCGCTCACGTCGAAGCCGGCGTTACCGTAGAGTGCGATACTCGTCACGTCCTGGTCGAGGACGAATAGTCCGCCACCGCCACCGTTGAAGGTCGTCGGGAACTGGAAGTTGCCGCCATCTTCTTCGAAGTAGTAGAAGCCCGAAACAAAGTCCCAGCCGGTGAAGTTACCGTTCAGCTGCACTTCGAACGAGGTCTGGTCGGCTTCGCCGGATTCCGGGAAGGACAGGAAGTCGTCGACCAGGCTGTCGTCATCGAGACCGGCCTTGTAGTCGGACGAACGCTGGCTGTAGATGATCTTGTTCGTGAACGTGTCGTTGATCTCCCAGTCGAGCGTCAGCGAGATGCCCTCCGCCGAGTTCTTGACGATCGTCTGGCTGGCCTGCCCCGTGTTGTTGTCGTAGGAATCGGAGGACACGTCGGCGTTCGTGAAGCCGGCCTGGCGCAGCGCGCTCGAGGCGGGCAGCTCGTCGATCAGCGTCGTGTAAGGACGCAGGCCGCCTTCACCGTCGTTCGCGTCCGCCGCGATCGTCAGCGTGGCGTTGTCGCTGAGGTCGAAGCGCAGCGCGAGCCGGCCGAAGACTTCGGTCATCTCGCCGACTTCGACGCCCGCGTTCGGCAAGTTGAGGAAGTCGCCCAGCCCGTCACGGTTCTTGAATCCACCGGTG
>JAAUXY010082935.1_pt1 | contig 18822 bp, 17 predicted proteins | sample 7278121 | NCBI WGS metagenome assembly JAAUXY01 (sample SAMN14350117, study PRJNA611818) | marine sediment metagenome | isolation source: surface marine sediment (1.8m) | place: French Polynesia: Moorea | collected 2018-08 | reverse complement strand
CGTTGCCGGTTTGGCCCTTACCGCTACAGCCGGTTATTATACGATTTTACTGGCAATGGGTACTTCCAGCAGGGATGCGGTCATCGCGCTGGTGGCCTTGGGTTTTGGCGGCAGCCTGATCTCGATCTTTGCTCGGCTGGGCGGCGGCATCTTTACCAAAGGGGCGGATGTCGGGGCCGACCTAGTGGGTAAGGTCGAAGCCGGAATTCCTGAAGACGATCCCCGCAACCCGGCAACCATTGCCGATAACGTCGGTGACAATGTGGGTGACTGCGCTGGCATGGCAGCCGACCTTTTCGAAACATATGCTGTGACCGCGGTTGCAGCCATGCTGCTGGGCAACCTGATTTATCCGGATATTGCCATTGCTACGGAATTTCCATTGGTGCTGGGCGCCATCTCCATCGTTGCATCGATGATCGCCGTGTTTTTTGTCCGTTTGGGTTCCGGCGAATACATCATGGGGGCCCTTTACAAAGGGATGTTTGGTTCAGCCATCCTGGCAGGTATTGCCTTTTTCTTTGCTACCCGGCAAATGATGGGCGGATTTCCGGATATTTCGGCGTTGTCGATTTATTATTCCACCCTGGTGGGGCTGGTATTGACCGTATTGATCGTTATCATTACCGAGTATTACACGGGAATATACGGACCGGTCAAAGCAGTGGCCAATGCGTCGACCACCGGGCACGGCACCAATATTATCGCCGGGCTGGGTGTTAGCATGCAGTCCACGGCTGCGCCGGTGCTGGCCATCTGTGCGGCGATTGGGGTGGCCTTTTATTTTGCCGGACTTTACGGCATTGCCATGGCGGCCATGTCGATGCTCTCCATGACCGGAATGGTAATCGCCATCGATGCTTACGGTCCGATTACCGATAATGCCGGCGGTATTGCCGAAATGGCGGAAATGGACGAAAGCGTGCGCGCGGTTACCGATCCGTTGGATGCGGTCGGCAATACGACCAAAGCCGTGACCAAAGGCTATGCCATCGGTTCTGCCGGCCTGGCGGCTCTGGTGCTCTTTGCCGCCTATACTCAGGAATTTTACCTGCATGGTGGTACCGAGGAGTTGAGTTTCGACCTGAGTAAGGTTCATGTCATTATCGGCCTGTTTATCGGCGGACTGCTGCCGTATCTGTTTGCCTCGATTGCCATGAATGCCGTGGGTCGAGCCGGTGGCGCCGTGGTGGATGAGGTCCGACGTCAGTTCCGGGAGATTCCCGGAATTATGGAAGGCACCGCCAAACCGGATTACGGTGCCTGCGTTGACATCGTTACCAAATTCGCTTTGAAAGAAATGCTCCTTCCGGCGCTGTTGCCGGTTGTCGCTCCGGTGCTGGTCGGTTTTCTGCTGGGCAAAATAGCGCTGGGCGGCCTGTTGATCGGCAGTATCATTACCGGTGTGTTTGTCGCCATTTCCATGACCACCGGTGGCGCGGCCTGGGACAATGCCAAAAAGCACATTGAAGACGGCCATTTGGGTGGTAAAGGAAGCGATGCTCATAAGGCGGCGGTTACCGGCGATACCGTCGGCGATCCGTACAAGGATACTGCCGGCCCTGCCGTTAATCCCATGATTAAGATCCTTAATGTGGTGGCGTTGCTGCTGGTGCCGTTTTTGCTGTAAACTGTGCCAAAATTCAACACATCAAAAACCTTCAAAGGGTTGGCGCCCAGTGGCGCCAACCCTTTTTTATTGATTGTTGACCAAAGGTATGCTATGAAATTTATTATAAATGGTAAAATTGCCAGAAGTGTCGAAAGCTGTCTCGAAATGAGGTCGCTTTTTAATTTAAGGGGTTTGCGGTGTAAAATATGACAGAAAAAAAAGAAAAAGAGAGTGGACAATCCAAGAATGCGCCCACGCGCACATTTCAAGTAGGCGACCTTGCTGTTTATCCGGCCCATGGTGTCGGAGAAATCATGGCGATTGAAAGCCGTGTCGTCAACGGAGAAAAGCACGATTTTTATATCATGAAAGTCATCGAAAACGGCATGACCATCATGATACCCACCAACAATGTCGAATCCGTTGGATTAAGGGATGTGATCCCTAAGAAAGAGATCCCCAAGGTTTATGCGGTGATGCAATCCAAAAAAGAAGCCAACACCGAAAACCAAAACTGGAATCGACGATATCGCGAGTATATGGACAAAATTAAAACCGGCTCGCTCTATGATGTTGCTGAAGTGTTCAGAGATCTTTTTTTGCTGAAACTCAATAAAGATCTTTCTTTTGGGGAGCGTAAGCTTTACGATACCGCTCAGATTCTTTTGGTCAGAGAGCTTTCAACCGCTAAAAAAACGGACGAAGAAACCATACTGACCGAGATTGAATCTCTGTTTGTGATCGATAAAGCAAAAAATTAACCCACCCTAAATTATCCATATCCATGCCCGCCAAAGGTGCCATTACCCTTCATGTCAAGCCAACCGATGAAGGTAAACGCCTGGATGTGTTCGTAGCTTCACAGCTATCAAATCACACACGTACCTTCATTGCCGGTTTAATCGGCCAACAGCATCTGACTGTGAACAATCGACCCAAAAAGCCCGGTTACCGGGTTAAATCCGGCGATAGGATTTCAGGAATCATTCCGGCTCCGGTTGCAATAGAGATGAAAGCCGAGCCCATTGCCCTTGATATTTTGTATGAAGACGATGCCATCGTGGTGGTCAATAAACAACCCGGGCTGGTGGTGCATCCGGCTGCGGGACACGACGGCGGCACATTGGTCAATGGCCTGCTTTATTATTGCAGGGATCTGGGAGGAATCGGTGGAGAACTACGACCGGGCATTGTCCATCGATTGGACAAAGACACCTCGGGCACCCTGGTCGTTGCTAAAAACGACCGCGCGCATGCGCATTTGTCCCGTCAATTTAAACGCCGGCAGGTTCAAAAAGAATATCTGGCCCTGGTCCATGGCGCCGTAATACCATCATCCGGGACCATTAAACTGCCCATCGGACGGCATCCGGCGGACCGCAAACGAATGTCTACGGTTAGCACTCGGGGTCGAACGGCGGAAACCCAATGGGAAATTAGAGAGGAGTTTGAGTCTTTTACCCTGTTGACAATCATGTTAAAAACCGGCCGAACCCACCAGATTCGGGTCCATTGCGCGGCCATGCAGCATTCCATCGTTGGGGACAAGGTGTATCGACCCCGTAGGCTGGAAAAAACGATTGCCCGAGAAAGCAACCAACCCGATAAAATCTTGCAGGTCCTAAAATCGGCCCAGCGTCAGATGCTGCATGCCTGGCGATTGGGTTTCACACATCCGCAAACCGATGAGCAGATGGTCTTTGAATCACCGCTGCCGCCGGATATGGCGCGGGTCATTACACAAATCAAAGAGGCTGGGTTATAATAATATGGTAAAAATAGGTTTCAGGTGTCAGGGTTGGTTAGAAGGGCTGACACCTGACACCTGAACGCTGAACCTTTGAACCCTTCATGCTTTGATAATCAGGTAGGTTAGGTATCCCACATAGCAGGCGAGCAGAATAGCGCCGCCTTTGCGGTCGACGGTATAGGTTCGGCGCATCAGCAACCAAGGTAAGAAACTGGTGAACAGCATCACCAGATAATCAATCCACAGCCCACTGGCAAAAAAGCCGCCGGGAATCGGGATCGGGCGCACCAGGGATGCGGCCCCCAGTACGCTCATGATATTAAACACGTTGCTGCCGACCAGGTTGCCCATACTGATATCCATTTCACCCCGCATGGCCGCCACCACCGATGTGGCCAGCTCAGGCAGGGAGGTACCGAAGGCCACAATGGTCAGACCGATAAATTTTTCACTGACCCCCAATTCGGTCATAATATAAACGGCACTTTCGACCACCATCTGGGCACCGCCCACCACCCCGGCAATGCCGACGATCACCAGCAGGATCTGTTTGGATCTGGAGGCAATGTACCCGATTTCTTCCAATTCCAATTCAATTGCAGCGGCCATCTCCCCACCGCTGGCTTCCCGGGTTTCTCTTTTGGCCAGATAATAATTGATAAAGGTATAGGCGATAATCCCGCCGAAAAGCGTGGCGCCTTCGATACGACCGAGGGTATTGTTTAAGGACAGGACCAGTAAATAGAGTGAAATCCCCAGCATGATCGGTATATCGCGTCGGATGACCGAGGGATCGCTTTTGATGGGATTGAATAAGGCCGACAATCCCAGTACCAGGGCAATGTTACAGATATTGCTGCCTACCACATTGCCCACCGCAATCATGCTTTTGCCTTTGATGGACGAAATCAAACTTACCACCAGCTCGGGGGCCGATGTGCCGAAGGCCACCACCGTTAGGCCGATAACAATCGGTGTCACCCCCAGGCTGCGCGCTAGACTGGAAGACCCTTTAACAAGCCACTCGGCCCCAAAATAAAGCAATACAAATCCGATCAGGCACAGCACGATATAAAGCAACATAACCCTTAACTCCTTTCAAAACCGCTGAGCATGGCCAATCCGTATCAATCACTGCGAACGATCCAACTGCAATTGGGCCGAACAAAAGCAGACTGAGAATTCAGATGTGTTAAAATTTGAGCAGCGATCATAGGCGAGAGCTGACCGGGTGTCAAGGGGATATCGATTTTCGAGAAACCTTCTGAAATCACGGAATAATTATTGGGTGACCCGTGTCATGACCTTATCTTCAGCCTGAAGTGTATAACCATATAGAATTATTGTCATATTTTTATCTTACGGCAGGCGGTAACCTTATTCTTGACCTTTCCATTCAGTTGGTTCATAATGCACCTTGCATTTCACGGATGCTGTTTACACAACATCTTGTGGTGTGAAGATGGACAGATGGGAGTGATACACTACTTAAAATTATTAGGTTGAAAGGAGGTGAAGCACCGGACATTTTCAGGTTGAGTTTGTAAAAAGGAAATATTTATAAAAGCATTGACACTCAGTTTGGAATGTTTGATTGCAACCCAACTAACCAAGAAGAAGGAGGCAAATAAAATGAGCAACGGAAATAGCAGGACCCCGGTATTTCAGAACGAAGACTGGTGGGCCTGTTTTATCGGCTGGTTTATTTTGCTGTTAGCCGTCTATGGCGTGCTGCCGAAGGTGCCCAAAATCGCCACGTGGACCAGCCTGGCAGCAGCCTTCCCAAAAGGGTGGTCGACCGTGGGGACGGCTATTGTTTTGTGCCTCACCATGGGGATTCTGACGTTTATCGGCGGCATCTTCATGAAATATGATTTGAAGAATTACATCCCGGGCTTTACCATCATTTTCGCCATCACCGTTGTGTCCATGGTGATATCCAAGCAGGCATTTATCAAAAAGTGGGGCATTTCTTATGTTCTGTTTGCCCTGGCTTTCGGTTTGATCATCAGCAATATATTCAAGGTGCCCAAAATGCTCAAAGCCGCCGGCCAGACCGAATTTTTTGTAAAAATCGGTCTGGTATGCATGGGGGCGACCATCATGTTTTCGGTGGTTCTCAAAGCCGGTGTTTTCGGCGTGCTGCAGGCGGTGCTGGTGGCCACTGCCGTGTGGTTCGGCACTTACTGGATCTGCCGCAAATTTAAGGTTTCGGAGCGCTTCAGCAGCATCATTGCAACGGCCAACGCTATCTGCGGTGTATCTGCCAGTATTGCTGCCGGTGGCGCGGTCCAGGGCGATCCCAAAGAGGTTAGCTACATGGTGGCCTGGGTGCTGGTATGCGCGGTGGTCCTGATTCTGGTGATGCCGCCCATTGCCGCCTGGCTCGATTTGCCTACCAATCAGGGTGGCGCCTGGCTTGGCGGTGTGATCGACAACACCGGTGCGGTGATTGCCGCCGGCGAAATCCTACGCGACAAGGCCGGCAACCCAAGTCAAGCTGCGGTGCAAGCAGCCGCCATGGTGAAGATGGCCCAGAATGTGATGATTGGATTGGTGGCTTTTTTAATGGCCATTTGGGCGACCATGTCGCTGGAGAAAAAAGAGGGCGCTGAGGCACCCGGTTTCAGCGAGGTGTGGTACCGCTTTCCCAAATTCGTCGTCGGATTTATGGTGGCTTCTTTAATAGTTTCCTTTATCATTGAGCCCTCGATGGGCAAAAAAGCAGCCAAGGCCGTTTCCAAGGCCTGCAAGAGCTATCGCAGCTGGTTTTTTGCCATGTGTTTTGTGGCCATCGGACTGGAAACCGACTTTAAAGAATTGGTGACCGTCGGCGGCGGGCGCCCGGCAATTGCTTACTGGATATCGCAGACCGCAAATGCTATCTGGACCTTGTTCATATCCTGGATATTATGGTCGGGCACTTTTATCACTCCGCCAATTCTGCCGGACTAAACCATAAATTGAGATCTCAAACTTTGAAGGCGCTCTTTGCTGAAGGGCGCCTTCTTTTTTTGACACCTTATATTCAAATTATCTGCCATTGCATTTTTGCCAGGTCTGTTTTCTGGTTTGACAAGTTGTTTCGGGTGATTTATACCGCTTGTCGTTATCATGCTCAGAAAAAGGTTGGCGGCATAAGAGTCGTAGCAAAAAAACGTCCTGCAATTGGAGCGTTTTTTTGACAACGACTATAACGCTTAAGTTCCAGAATCTGCTAATCAAAGGATACCGCTTTATGGAAAAACCCAAAATGATCCTGATGGCGGAGGAAAAAATGGCCCGGGAAGTCACCCTAGGCGTTATCGTGACCCGACCGCTAACCGTCTGGCATTATCTGATTCCGGGGATGTTTATCATCGATTTTTTGCGTCGCGGCAGCGCTCTAAAAAAATATACCGAACACTTTATGTTTCCAAGAAAGCAGGCTGTCGATGCCGCCCAAGCGCTGGCGCAAGGCCAGTCCGAAGCTGATGTGTTCGAACGCGTTGAAAACGATACCCAGGCGTGGCTGTCTTCACTTGATTTATATTCCCCGGGATTGCTGCAGAAACAGGTGAACGCCATTAAATTGCTTGCAGACCATTACGGCAAGCTGCTCAAGGAGGAGGGTTACAGCGTTTATGCGTTGATCAAGGCGGCCTATCAAACCCGCGAAAATCTTCAGGGATTTTTTGATGAATTAACAGCGGCCGAAGCCGAGGTGGACCGCGAGCTCGTTGCCAAAATGGGCGAAAACGAGAAGCTCAAAGAGAAAATATTAGCGGAGCAAAATCAGCTTAAGGAAAGACGGGAGAAGATTATCGAAGAAGTCTTCTAGAAGCTATCTTAAAAATGCATCTAACGCCCAAGGGCTTTGTTAAAAACCGATTCAAAATACTCGAATACTAACGTGTATGCTCCGTTTTTGAATCGGTTTTACGCCGCGCCCTTGGACGTAATCTGACTATTTTTAAGACAGCTTCAAATTTAATTTGCCAAAATGGCAATTTCTCGTTTAGCTATGTTTTCCTCATAGATTACAGCGTGGCGCATAGCGCCAAGGGCAACGTATCGAATAAAAGGAAAAGTTGCTAAACAGATTATGATGCTTTGCAGAATCAGAAAAAAACATGACCTTTATGAAATCAGGCATTGAACTATAGACAATATTATTTTTTGAAATGATGTAGCGCGAGCGACACCACAATTTTAGTCACTTTAGTTCATTTTAGGCATTTTAGGCACTTTTTAAATTTACCGGAATCATGATTTGAACCCCAACCATTTAAAAATATGTCTTAATCAGCGGAGGGACATTGACCGAAGATTATTACAAAAAATATAAATTGGTAATGGAGAAGGAACAATCCATGGCGCGGCGTCTTGCGCTTTCTTTGATCAAACCGAAACCGCTGACGGTATGGGAAATCATGATTCCGGTCATCTTTATCCTCAATTATGTGAAGCTGAAACATTCCAGAGAGATATTTATCCAAAACCAGATGTTTACCAAGAAATTGGCGCTGGACGCAGCCTTGGAGATGAAAAAAAAAGACCTCTCCAAAGAAACCGTTACGGCGCAAATCGAAGCAAAGACCCAAGATTTAGTGGCTTCGGTACCGGGTGGGATTTATTCGGATGATATTCGACAACAGCAGCTCAGAGAAATAGATTTGCTCATCGATCACTACAGCCTTTTGCTAAACGCAGCCGGCACTGACTATGCCGCGCTGGTAACCCATACCTATCGATCCGCGGCAGATTACACTTCATTTTTAGAAGCACTGCAGTCGGCGGAAAAAGCGGTTATCAGCGCCGCTCACCGGACCCTTGGCAGTCAGGCAGATACAGATACGGCTGCAAAAATAGAATCGATCACTGAAAGTATGCGAGCGGCCGAAGTAAACCATCTATATTCACTCGCATCCCATCCTTAAAATGCTGACACGCAAAGAAAGCGATCATATCTACCAGCAGGCATATGTGCCGGAGCATTTAGTCAAATATGTGACGGCCGTCTCCGGCGGCACGCCATATTATCATCAGGACTATCTTTGTTATCTGCATCGAAACCATCTCATCTTTATTGGTTATCCACTGGTAGACAATCCTGAGAGGCTTTCACAGGTATATCCGGCGGTATGCGAGCGATTTAATCCACAGACCATCACCGTCGTTGCCGATGACCTGACCGGTTTGCCGCCAGCCAATGAATCTCAGCCCGCCGATCAATATTATCGTCTTAAGCTGCCCTTAACATCGATACATCCGGATGTCGCTTACATGGTGCGACGCGCCGAAAAAGAGCTGATAATGGAGATCGGTCAGTTTGGCAGGGAGCATAAAAAGGTCATCAAAGAGTTTATCAGACGGCAGAATCTCAGCGCTGCCCAGATCCATATCTATAAAAATATATCGACCTACATGAAACGGTCAACATCAGCCTATTTGCTTGAAGCACGTAAGTCGGGCCGATTAGTTGCATTTTCTGTTGTTGATCTGGGATCGGCAGGCTATGCTTTTTATCAGTTTAGTTTTCGATCCGCTCAGCAGACGGTACCGGGTGCTTCTGACTTTTTATTTAACGAAATGGTTCGACTGGCGCAATCCGAGGGGAAACAGGTGATAAACCTGGGTTTGGGCGTTCATGCCGGCATACGTCGCTTTAAAGAAAAATGGGGTGGAAAGGCGTTTTTAGGTCATCGTTCGGTGTTCATTCAAAGGCAGCAAGCGGCTGATATTGGAAAGCTATCTAAGAAGCTTTAGGTTCAAAAATTAAGGTGTCAGGTTTCGGGTGTCAGGTGTCAGCCCTTCTAACCGACCCTGACACCTGACACCTGACACCCGAAACCTTATGTATACTAACACCTGAAACCATCATATTTAAGAATAAATCTGATCTGCTTCTGCCTGACGAATTTGTTTGGTGGTTTCTTTTACTTTTTGAAACCAGCGCCGGCGGTCCGTTTTGGTGCCTTTGCGCATGGTGGTAATGGCCGCTTGAATCACATCTTCTTCCAGTTTTTGCAGGGAAGTGACATAGGCCAGGTATTGTCCTTTAGCAGGAAATAGTGCCTTAATGATGGCAGGATAGGTGGCGTGCTGTGATTTGAAAAGCGCCTGGTAATGCTTGATGAGGTATTCGATTTCAGGTAGCTGTCGGCGCCGGATTTTTTCAGTGTAGAACCCTTTTTTCTCTTTGTTCAAAACATCTTTGGTCTTTATTTCAATCTGACGAAATTCCCAGGCCGGGTCCTTACCCTGATCAATATTCTTGGCAGCTTCAAAAGCAAGCTGTTTGGTATACAATATGTTTTTGCGTGTAAAGCGCAGATTATTGCTGTATTTGAATAGATCGTACAGAAAGACAGGCAGTAGAATAATTCGCCAATTCACAGGTACTTTTTGATCGTCAAGAAGTATCTTAACGATTTGAACGGCTTGGCGGACTTCATGTTTCCATATGGCACGATAGTTTTTCATATGTTTGATAAAAAGACCTCTGGCTTATGTTAAACAGATATTAAACCACGAAAGCACGAAATTGCGAAAACATGAAAAACGAGAAAAATTTTCGTGCTTTTAAATTTCCGCGTGCCCCGTTAAACATCATTTCTCGTTTAACTGGGTTGTTTTCGTGATTAGTTTTATATATCTCCCCAATAGTCATATCAATCAGATTTTTGGGTAACAGGCTGGGTTTGCTTTTAAAACGGCAATGGTTATTCTATTCTTCTTAAATCGTTATGATTTAAAATGTTCTTACCATCGGATAAGCCATCATGAAACCCTACGATTTTAAAGGTAAACATGTCCTCGTCACCGGCGCCAGTGGTGGATTGGGATCTGCGCTGGTTAAACTGTTGGCCGACAAGGGGGCACGCTTGGCGATTACCTCACGATCTGAAAAGGCCTTAAATGAGCTGATCGCCCAATTGCCGCAAAAAGAAAATGCGCACGCCTTGACCGCCGATCTTTCTCAACCCGGTGAAGCTGCCCGATTAGCCCATGAAGCCACAGCGGCGCTTGGCCATATTGATGTTCTGGTCAACAATGCAGGTGTGGGCTATTTTGCGCTGATGGAAGAGACCAGCGAAGAAAACATTCGCCATCTTTTTGAAGTCAATACGGTATCACCCTTGATGCTGACCAAGGCCCTGCTACCACAAATGCAAAAAAGAGGCAATGGTCGGATCGTTAATATACTATCTTGCGCCGGTCGGGTGCCGATTCCAACGGTGGCCGTTTACGGCGGCAGCAAATCGGCGCTGGCGGTTATGACCAATACCATGCGCCTGGAACTGGCGCCCAAGGGTATTGATATCATCAATATATATCCGGGTACTGTGGCGACTGCCTTTGAAGAGCATGCTTTCAGGGAAGAAGAGCGCCCGGGTCTCTGTCCGCATGACATTTGCGGCGAGCCTCGTTTCCGAATCGCCCAAAAAGTTCTTAAAGCTGCCGCCGGTCCGCCGGGTGAGGTCTGGCTGGAACGGGCCGGAAGATGGTTTTCAACCGCAGCGCTGATTTGGCCGAATTATGTGGATCGTCGTTTGGCAACGCTACGCGATCAGGTACTTGAAAAAAAATCGTTGAAAAAAAGACCCTGGCGACTCTTTCAGGTGGAATCCGCCCTCGCCTGCAACTTAAAGTGCGTTATGTGCCCTTGGAGGGAAATGGCCAAGAAAGCGCAAAACCGCGGTCTAATGACCCCGGAGATTTGGGAGGCGATCCGACCCTATTTGGATCGGGTGCAATCGATTGATTTCACCGGTGGCGGTGAGCCCTTATTGCAACCCCATCTGCCTGAATGGATTGCGGATGCCTCCCGGGCCGGCTGCGAAACCGGATTTTTATCCAATGGGCTACTGCTCAAAGAGGACAAACTCAAAAAAATTCTGGATGCCGGCATTAACTGGATTTGCATTTCTATTGATGGGGCTGATGCCGCGATGTACAACAAAGTACGGGTGGGTTCCGATTTTGATCGGGTTTGTGGAAACGTGGCCAACATTTCCAGGCTGCGCCGCGGTAAGGTGCCGAAAACCATGATCAATTTCGTGATCATGGACATGAACGCCCACCAAATGGAGGATATCGTGTATTTAGCTGATCGTCTGAATGTGGATCAGGTCAACTTCAAACAATGTGATGTCATTCGGGATCAGGAGGGAAAAGGCTTCGGTCTTTTTGCTTCCGAGGAGACCAAAGAAATCCGGCGCCTGCAAAAATCAATGGACAAAGCCCGACGTCTGGCCAAAAAATTAAACATCGAGACCACGGCCTTTGCATTTACACCCGAAGAACTGGCCGTATGCGAGCAAGATCCGCGCGATTCTTTGTTTATACGATACGACGGTACCGTAGCGCCCTGCATTAATCTTGCCCTCGGTGGACCGACCACATTTCTGGGAGAGGAGGTCACCATCCCTTCGGTCCATTACGGCAAGCTGCCTGGGCATGATTTGATGGATTTATGGGAGACGGAAACCTGTCAATTCTACCGGCAGAAATTCCAGGAAAGGGTTGAAAAATACGATAGCATTATCATGAACGGCCTGCTCGGTTCTTCCGGCAGCAACCGCTTAAAAGTGCTGCACCAAGCCCGGGAAGCGATGCCGGATCCACCCAAGGGGTGCAATGTGTGTCATTATCTCTACGACATCTAAAAACGGGGATTTAAGCACCATCTTTTGTCCGATAGCTGTGTTACAATCCGATTCAAAATACTCGCGTACTATTGTTTACGCTCCGCTTTTGAATCGAATTGCGCCTTGCTATCGAACAAAATCTGGCACTTTAATCCCCGTTTTACATTTCTTTTCCAGAATTTTGAAAAATTCTTAATTTGGGGGCATCCGATAATATTTTGGGCTTCTGGCTTCTCGCTTCTGGCTGCTGGCAATTGATTACCCGCTTCTTGCCAGAAGCCAGAGACCAGCGGCCAGTTGCCAGCAGACAGAGGCTCCAAAGCTTTTAAACCTCCGAACCGTTGAACTCAGCATCGGTGAACGTTGGACTAGATACCCGGAAAACACCCCGGGGCGCGGATCATTAAAACAGGCACACAGGCAGAACGCAATACGCGGTCGGCCACGCTGCCCATGATCCAACGGCTGACACCCGAACGGCCGTGACTGGCAATGACAATCAGGTCGACCTCATTTTTTTCAGCCCAATGCGCCAGGGTATCGGCTACCTTTCCGCTCAATATTTCATAGCTGAGGTTGGCACCTTCGAAATGGGTGCTGGCCACCATCCTTTTTAAATATGCTTCGGCAGATTGCCTGTGCTGGTCTTCCAGTTGCTGACGCTCTTTTTCGCTAAATCCGAATTCGCCCCTGGCCGGTACGCTGGCCGGCAATTGCACCGGATTCACTACCCGGACAAAGACCACATGGGTAATTTTACACCCGGTCGTAATCGCCTGAACATGCGGCATGACACATTCCGCCAGCTCAGAACCATCCAGCGGCACCATGATTTTGTTGTACATATTCAGTTATTCTCCTCTAAAGATGTTTGGTGATAGTTATTGTTCTGTGAGAATATAAGAATTCAAATGCAGAGATGTCAACGTATCAAATGAGAGGGGTAAGCTTAAGAGAAGACTTTTATTTTGAACCGCAGAACAAGGAACCGCAGAATATCGAAGTTGAAGCGTTTGAAAACATTCTTGTCAAACTTCTGCGGTTCGATATTCCTTAGTAGACAGAGGTTAGATGACAGAGATCAGAGGACAGAGAACAGAGGTCTGAACATTCGAACCCGAAACGCGCAAACCGCAACACGTAACGCTTAGACCATCCCCCTGAAAGCCATAAACGTCAGTGACAGAACCCCGGCCGTTACCAGGGCAATGGCGGTGTCTTGAAGAGGCCGCGGTACGCGGGCTAACAGAATGCGCTCGCGAACGCCGGCAAAAAGGATAAGGGCTAGGCCGAAACCGACGGCATAGCTAAAAGAGGCGACCAGCGCCTCGATAAAGGTGTACTCTTCATTGATATTGATCAGACAGGCGCCCATGACGGCGCAGTTGGTCGTAATCAATGGAAGAAATATGCCGAGTCCGGCATACAGAGCCGGGATGCTTTTTTTTAGAAACATTTCTACAAACTGCACCAGGGATGCAATCACTAGAATGAACGCCACCGTACGTAGGTACTCAAGGCCTAGTTTCTCCAGGAAAAATTTGTTAGTAATCCAGGTGATGATCCCGGCCATCACCAGCACAAAAACCACCGCCATAGCCATGCCGATAGCGGTTTCCATTTTCTTGGATGTCCCCAGAAACGGGCAATTACCCAGAAACTGGGCCAGTACAATATTGTTAATCAGTATACAGCTGATTGCCAGAACGACTAAATCGCCCATCGTGATCTCCTATTTTTTACCTACCAGGTTCATCAGACAGAGCATCAGGCCCAGCGCCACAAAAGCACCGGGTGCTTCGACCATAAACGTAAACGGCTCATAGGACGGACCGAAGGTATTAAAAACTAAGCCAAAATCCTTCCAAATGGTGAGGAAGCCGGTGCCTAAAAGCTCGCGCACGGCCGCCAGCGCCGCGAGTGAAAGCGTAAAGCCAATGCCGATGCCCAGTCCATCCAGCAGGGATCGAAATACGCCATTTTTGGAAGCAAAGGCTTCGGAACGACCCAGCACGACACAATTGACAACAATGAGCGGGATAAAAATGCCCAATTTGAGAAACAGCGGATAGGCAAAAGCCTGCATTACCAGTTCCACAACGGTCACAAAGGTGGCGATAATGACGATATAGCAGGCGATTCGGACCTTGGCCGGGATGGCATTGCGCAGAATGGATACCAGCACATTGGAGCACACCAGTACAAAGGTGGTGGCGACACCCATGCCGATACCGTTTTCAACGGTTTTGGTTACGGCCAGCACCGGGCATAGTCCCAAGACTAAACGAAACGGCGGAACTTCATCCCATAAACCTTTGGTAAATTCCTGTACAATTGATCGGGCCATCCATCGCTCCTATTATTTAAATTCATTCACTTTTGCGGTTAGCTGGGGTTTGGCTTTTTCAAATATTTTTAAGGCATCATTGGTTGCCGAAGTGACTGCCCGGGATGTGATCGTGGCACCGCTGATGGAATTAATGCTGCCGCCGTCAGCAGTGACGTTGACCGGTTCGCCCAACGGCAGCTCTTTGAACTGGGCCGCGAAGCTTGGATCGGTTTTGGCCTTGGCGCCCATGCCAGGTGTTTCGGCGTGGGTCGTAACCCCCACACCCATGATCTGATTGTTTGAGATGTCAATGCCGACCATCAAACCCACATCGCCGCCATACCCTTTGCCGGATGTTTCAAAGGTAACGGCGCGCGGCTGGCCATCGAAAACACCTACAAAAAAGGTGTGCTCGACTTCATCAACTTTGAGCTGGAAGCGGTCAACGATGGGATCGTTGGCGGCTCCTTCCAAAATGGACCGGATGGCCGGGCCTTTGACAAATTCAAGGACCTGGTTTTCAATGCGATCTTTGGTATTGTCGCGGATGGCGGCCAGCAGCCCCCCGGATAAGGTGGCCAGGATTGTCAGAACAATCAGCATTTTTATCATTTCACGCATTTTCTTCAACCTTTCCAAGTGCCTGGGGTCTAATTTTATCCAGCAACGGGCTAATCAGGTTAATGACCAGAATGGCCAGAATAACCCCGTCCACCCAGGCGCCGATATTGCGGATCAGCACGGTCATAATACCGCCGGTAGCACCGTATAGCAGCATGGGAACGAAATTGACGGGCGAAGATGAATCCTCAGTTGCCAGAAAGAATGCGCCAATCAAGGTGTAACCGGTTAGCAGGTGAAAGGCCGGTGGGGCAAACTCGGCTGGGTTAAACAGATTAAATATGGATGCCGTCAAAAAAACACCGGCCAGAAACGTAAGGGATATTTCCCAACGGATAAAACCCCGCAGCATCAAATAAATGCCGCCGATCAAAAGGCCCAGACCAAATGTCGCACCAGGCCCGCCCAGCTGCCGGCCCATCAGAAGATCTGTTAGGTTAAATGCATCCGCCGAGTCAGCGCCAAAATACTTTACGGCCGCCAATGGATACGCAGTGGCAAACTCAAGATCGTAATGTAATAGGGCGGCGTCAAAATCAAGTAGGCTTCCCCAGGAGAGCATCATCATTGCCAGTGCCAGCGCAACCGGATGAAAGGCATTGCTGCCGATACCGCCGAATATGTGTTTGCCGATAACAATCACGATAAATGTGCCGGTAATCACCGCCCACCACGGCATGGTGGCTGGAACGAGCATGCCAAACAACATTCCCAGCCAAGCGGCGTTTCCATCGCCGAAGGTGCTCGTTCTTTTGGTCACCAGGTTCATGATCAGTTCCCAGATGATGGCAGATGAAATTGACAAGCAGACCACACCCACTGCCGGCATGCCATAATGGTACAATCCCATTAAGAGGGCGGGCAGGGCGGCCAGCATGATGTGATAGCTGCGTTCGGTTACCGATCGACCACTGTGAAAGAATGGGGCGTGGGATACGATCAGCTTTTTTTGTCCCAAAGGTGTCTGCTGCTCAAGCACGTCTCTTTTCTCAAGCATTTGCTGCCTCCGACGTTTTAGCGCGTTCCAGCTCGTATTTTGCTAATTTGATATATTGAAAAATCGGGATCTTGGATACGCAGACATAGCTGCAAAGACCACATTCGATACACGATAACAAATCGTAACTATCAGCCGCTTCTTCATATTGGTTGGCTTCCAGAAATCTTACCAACATGTTGACCTGGATTTTTGCCGGGCAAACCCGGATACATTCGCCGCAATTGATGCACGGATAATCCGATGCATAGGCCGCTTTATCCCGATCCACCACCATGACGGCATCGGTATCCGGTCCCACCGGATGATCCAGCGCATATATGGCTGAACCGGTCATGGGGCCGCCGAGAATGATGCGATCAAACTCGTTGACCGTTTCAGCATATGTTTCCAAAAGGTGTCGGATGGGAGTTCCGATGCAGGTTTCTATAATTTTGCTGGTGCCGTCCTTTTTGACAAACGTTAAGGTCTTGGCCGTCGGGATCTGCCCGGACTCAAATGCGCTGCCGATCGAAATCACGGCTTCAGCACTGATAAAGCAGACGCCTAAGTCCTCACAGGTTTGTCCGGCCGGCAATACCTGTCCGAGAACTTCTTTCATCACCATGGGCGGCAAGGCTGACGGGTACTGGGGTTTGACGCCCGCAACGCGGGCACCGATATGGCCATAGCCCTGCACGGTTTCAGCGGCGGTGAATAAAACGATGTCCTGTGCATCGGTAACATCTTTTAGGATCTGGATGCCTTTTTTGAGGTCTTTCAAATGGGTTTGGGCGATATACTGGCTGGTATCGACCATTGGATCCGGGTCCAGGCCTCTGATGACGATGGTTTTGATTTGACCGTTTGTATTCGCCAGCACATCCAAGGGTGGATTCCCCGGTACACCGGCTAAATAGTCGGACAGCAACTCAAAAGACGGTGTTTGCATTTTTTGTCGAAACGTATCATCGAATTCTTCGTTGTCGTCTCGGGCAATGGTGATGGCGATATAAGCTTTTCCGAAATCGCCTGTATAGGGTGAAAGGGCGGCTACTTTACCGCTGATCGGCGAGATCACATAGGCTTCTTCATCCTGAAACAGCGCTAATTTTTGACCGGTTTGGACCGCATCGCCGACCGCCAATGTTACCGGGCGTTTATTGGCGTCACTGCTTGGGTGGTACAAGGTAATGCTTTTAGGGATGGGAAGCTTTTCGGTTTCGGGGAGATGGGGGGGGAGAATACCATAATTAATCTGAGGCGTTGCTAAACCCAAAAATCCTTTTTTAATCATGTTTCAACCTTTTTCCGTATCCCAGATACAGCTCCTAATTGACCGATAAACGCTCGATTAGGCGTTATTGGTTATTGGTTAATCGTTATTTCAACTGCGCCAGCAACATATGGTCCTAATAAGGCATGCGGTATAAAGTTTGATATCATTCCTTTTGCACCAAAAACTGATAACGAATAACGGATAACTACTTATTGGGCCCTATAATGCATGACAGCCGGTGCACTCAACCGGTCCGGCTTCAAAATCCTGGTGACATTTGATACACTGGTCATGGAATGCGTCGCCCCGTGTAAGCATTTCCGTATCTTCAAAATCAGATTCATCATGACAGTCCAGGCATGTTTCATTGACTTCCGATTCTTCTGCCGGGGGCAAATGACATCCACCACACGCGACGAGGGCGGATTCGTCTTCAGGGGGATGATGGTGGCAGTCAAAACACGACAGCCCCAAACCTTCTACATCTGCGTGAACTTTATGGTTGAACAGGACATTGCCCGCTGCAACTGTGTACATTAAACGCAGCGGCTGCTCCGGCGCTTTGAGCGGAAAGGCGGCGTAGCTGATCACGCCGACGACCAGTAAACAAATCGCCACTGCACCTGCCAATTTCATTTCGTTTTTTGAGAACATTTTATTTCCGTATGTGTTTAGCGTTGCCTTTGAAATGCGTGCCGCAAAGCCTTGCACCGACTACCATAATGCGGTCGCGCTTTCAAGAAATTTCTGGTAAAGTATGAACCAAGCTAATGTTAAAATTTTTAGATAGTTACAAGAGTAAAGGGGTGTTAGCACACCCGAATAATGTAATATTGGAATGATGGAATGGTGAAAAATTGATTAATTCAGTCCGAGACCTTTCAATCCATTACTCCAATACTCCAGTCCAGCCTTCGTAGCCGAGCTACTTCGGCGGAGTAGGCTACTCCAGCACTCCAACACTCCAGTCAAAAGTTAAAGATTCGCTATTTCAAAATCCTTTAACAACCATTTAGTATCATCTATTAAATATACGAGTTTACCACCTATTGATGATATCATGGCCTCTGCGCCGGGCGACCTCATCCTGCAGTTGGTGAAAGCGTTGTCCGACGACGGTCATCACCTTGGACATGACTTTGTAACCCAACAGGGCATCATCTTCGAATAATTGCAGCAACCGGTCCCGCGGGATACGGACCGTTTTGCAACTTCGCGATGCGCACTGGGCCGCCAGGCGGTATTTGTTCGGTGGCACCAGACTGGACCAGCCAAACGGCATTCCCTCCGACAGGGTTGAGATGGTATCTTCCGGCATGGCCGGGCCTTCCGGTGCATCCCAGATGAGGTTCACCTCACCTTCGAGCACGAGCCAAAAATATTCAGGGACTTTTCCGGCTGCAAAGATGCTTTCGCCGCGTTTAAATTTAACGACTTCACAGCATTCTTGTATGGCTGCTAATTGTTCGTCATCCAGGTCGCAAAAAGCGTCCACATCTTCTAATAAATCGAGTCTGACCAGAAAACCCCTCTTTTGAATTGAATATTTTAGATTGTATATTCAATCTTCAATTATTTAGGATATATTCTTCTTGAACTTCGCCCCCCAGGATTTGCTTTTG
>JAAUXY010090425.1_pt1 | contig 18830 bp, 19 predicted proteins | sample 7278121 | NCBI WGS metagenome assembly JAAUXY01 (sample SAMN14350117, study PRJNA611818) | marine sediment metagenome | isolation source: surface marine sediment (1.8m) | place: French Polynesia: Moorea | collected 2018-08 | reverse complement strand
GGTCCAGTTCCGACTGGGACACCATGCGCCATGCAAGCGAGACGCTCGAAGCACTCGGCGTCTCTTTCGAAACGCGCGTCGTATCGGCGCATCGCACGCCCGACCTGTTGTTCGAGTACGCGGAGACGGCAGCTGACCGCGGCATCAAAGTCATCATCGCCGGTGCCGGTGGCGCCGCTCACCTGCCCGGTATGACCGCAGCCAAAACCCGGCTCCCGGTGCTCGGCGTGCCGGTGCAGTCGAAAGCACTCAATGGCATGGACTCGCTGCTGTCCATCGCCCAGATGCCCGCCGGAATCCCGGTAGGCAGTATGGCCATTGGCAAAGCCGGTGCGACAAACGCTGCCCTGCTGGCGGCTGCCATACTCGCGACGAGCAACGAGGCCATCGCGACCGCGCTCGAGCAGTTTCGGCAGACGCAGACCGATAAGGTCCTGGCAAACCCCGACCCGAGCAGCTAGTCGGCATGCGCATCGGCATCATCGGCGCCGGCCAACTTGGCCAGATGCTCGGATTCGCGGCTGCAGAAATCGGGCTGGATTGCGAATTCCTGGACCCGTCGGACTCGCCGCCGGCCGCAGACTGCGGTCACGTCATCCGTGCGCCATTCGACAGCCACACCGCGCTCGAAACGCTGGCTGCCAACTGCGACATCGTCACCTACGAATTCGAGAACGTCCCGGTCGGAGCCCTGGCCGCCATAGACGGGCAGCTTCCGATCTACCCGCCCCCCGAAGCGCTGCGACACGCGCAGGATCGACTGGCCGAAAAGCGCTTGTTCGAGTCGCTCGATATCCCGCTGCCCGGCTTCGCCGTCGTCGACTCGCGCGACGACATCGACAACGCGATCGAATCCCTCGGGCTGCCGATCGTGATCAAGACCCGGCGCCTCGGTTACGACGGCAAGGGACAATTCGTGCTGCGCGACGCGTCGCAAGCCGACGAGGCGTGGCAAGCCGTGGGCAACAGCGCGCTGATCGCGGAACAATGGGTAGCTTTCGATTTCGAGGTGTCCGTCATCGGCGTTCGCAATACGGAGGGCGAGGTTGCTGTCTACCCGCTGACGCGCAACGAGCACAGCAACGGGATATTGCACACGTCGCGCGCGCCGGTCGAAGCGCCTGAGCTGGCCGCTCTGGGTGGTCGCTACATGAATCGCCTGCTCGAACACCTCGATTACGTGGGCGTACTCGCGCTCGAACTGTTCGTAGCCGATGGCAAGCTGCTGGCGAACGAGTTCGCGCCGCGCGTACACAACTCCGGGCACTGGACCATCGAGGGCGCGGAGACCAGCCAGTTCGTCAATCACCTGCTGGCCATTTGCGGCAGGCAGCCGGGACCCACCTCGGTTCGCGGCCACGCCGGCATGCTGAACCTGATCGGGAGGATTCCTGAGGCCGCGCGAGAGTTGCCGCACGGCGAGCTGCACGACTACGGCAAGACCGAGCGGCCGGGTCGCAAGCTCGGCCATATCACCGTGGTGGCAGATACGGCATTCGAACGCGATCGGCTGCTCGCCGATATCGAGCAATCTGTGACGCAGTCCACGTGACGGCACGGGAGCGTGTCATAGCCTCAGGCGAGGAAAAGCAGGTACACTGGTTGAAAAGAATCGCACATGTCGTATCTCGAGCACTTCAAACTTGACGAGCAGCCTTTCCGGCTGACGCCCGACCCGGAGTTCCTGTACTGGAGCAAGCAGCATGCCCGGGCGAAGGCGTACATGGAGTCGACGATCTGGCTCGCCGACGGATTCGTCGTCATTACGGGCGAAATCGGCTCGGGCAAAACGACACTGCTGCAGTCCTTCCTGACCGAGCTGGAAGACGACGTCGTTTACGCCGTTGTCTCGCAGACGCAGCTGACGCCCACCGAGTTTTTACAAGCGGTGCTGACCGAGTTCGGCTTCAAGCCGTTCAACAAGGCCAAGGTCGAGCTCCTGGACATGCTAAACATGTTCCTCATCGAGCAGTATTCGAGCGGTAAAAAAGTCGTGCTCATCGTCGATGAGGCACAAAACCTGTCGAAAAAGGTACTCGAGGAGATCCGCATGATCTCCGGCATCGAGACCCACAAGGAAAAGGTGTTGCGCATCATCCTGGCCGGCCAGCCCGAGCTCAAGGAGACGCTCGATACGCCAAGCCTGAAGCAGCTGGTGCAGCGCGTGCGGCTGCGGTTCCACATTGGACCGCTGGATCGTCGCGAACTGCGTGAGTACATCGAGTGTCGCCTGGAAATCGCCGGCCGGGACGACAAACGCCTGTTCGCGGACAGCACCTACGACGTCATCTTCCGTTACACGGGCGGTATTCCGCGACTCATCAACACGCTCTGCGACACGGCGCTCCTGTGCGCCTTCGCCGATGAAAAAGACATCGTTGGCGATCCCGACATTATGGCGGCCGTCGAGGAGCTCAACTGGAAGGAGCACGAGAGCATGACGGGTTTCTATACCCAGCTCGCGGCATTGCCACGCTCCGACACAGGCTACTCGGACGTCACGCAAATCGAAGTGCGGTCGGACGGTGAGACGCTATCAGTGCAGTCGTTTCCCGAAGGCCGCGTCATCATCGGCCGCTCCCCCGACAACGAGGTCTACATCAAGAGCAAGTTCGTCAGCCGCCACCATGCGCAGCTCATTACCGACCCCGAGGGCTGCACGATCGAAGACCTCAACAGTACCAACGGCGTGTTTCTCGGAGAGCGGCAGGTCAAGAAGTACCGGCTACGCGATGGCGATGTCATCTCGCTGGGCGTACACGAAATCGTATACCGCGACCTTCGCAACGAAGAACCGGTCGAAGAACCGGTCGAAGACATCGACGAAGAATTGGACGAGGATGAGGTGGCGAATCAGTAGTCGAGTCGCTGCCCGCCACGTTGCTTGTCATTCGAACGAAAATCGCGGCGCTTGAGCAGCACGACCAGCCCGGCAACCAGGCACAGCAGCCCCACGATGAAACACAGGGTCGGCCAGTAGCTGTGTCCCACGTACATCGACCCTGCCAGGAATAACGCACCGGCAACGAGGTAGAAGTACGGCAGGCTCTCGTAGATCGGCTTCGAAATCCACATAGCTCTTTTTCTTTCTGCCTACGGGCAGTTTATTTTGCATAGTGGACCACCGATGTCCAGCCGCAGCAATGCGAAAACCCGCCGGAGGCGGGTTCGCAACTGCTTGATTTTGGTGCAAAGCCTTTAGCGGCGGCCGATTCCGAACAGCCTCAGGAACCGGGACAGAACCGAATCGCTGAGCCCGTCCACGTCGAGATCCGGCTGAAGATCCTGTCGCTCTGCGCGCATTCCCTGCACGAATGCCTGCGATTTGGCGTCCATGTCGTGTTCTGTAATTGTGCTTTCGAAAGCCATCGTCCAATCCCTCCTTAGAGACGCGACAACGGTACATCAACCATATGTCGAATTCGGTGAGGCGCCTCACAGAGTCGCGCGTGAATTGGGTTGGCGTGAGCTTATGTCAATTGTAGGAGCGTGTTGAGCGCAGCGAAACCGCGATCGAGGTCCGCTTACCCCGTACCGCCGACGGTCAGCTCGTCGATCTTGAGCGTCGGTTGCCCGACGCCGACCGGCACCGACTGCCCTTCCTTGCCGCAGGTGCCGACCCCGCTGTCCAGCTTGAGGTCGTTACCGACCATCGAGATCTTTGTCAGTGCTTCAGGGCCGTCACCGATCAACATGGCGCCTTTCACCGGTGTCGTGATCTTGCCTTTCTCGATGAGGTAGGCCTCGCTGGCCGAAAACACGAACTTGCCGGAGGTGATATCGACCTGGCCACCGCCGAAATTGGGCGCGTAGATCCCCTTGTCGACCGAGGCAATGATGTCGTCCGGGTCGTGCGGACCCGCGAGCATGTAGGTGTTGGTCATCCGGGGCATCGGCATGTGCGCGAAGGACTCGCGCCTGCCATTGCCGGTCGGTGCAACGCCCATCAGTCCTGCGTTGAGCTTGTCCTGCATGTAGCCGCGCAGGATGCCGTCTTCCACGAGCACGTTGTACTGCCCGGGTGTGCCTTCATCATCGATAGCCAGCGAGCCGCGACGACCGGGCAGCGTGCCATCGTCGACGATCGTACACAGCTCGGATGAGACCTTCTGCCCGATTTTGCCGCTGAACGCGGACGTTCCTTTGCGATTGAAGTCACCCTCGAGCCCGTGCCCGACCGCCTCGTGCAACAGGATGCCGGGCCAGCCGGGTCCGAGAACGACCGGCATGAGTCCCGCCGGCGCCGGCTGTGCTTCAAGTTGCACCACGGCCTGGCGCACGGCCTCCCGTGCGAACCCCATCGGAATATCGCCGTCCAGAAAGTAGCTCAGGTCGCCGCGCGCGCCGCCGCCCGCGTAGCCCTGCTCGCGGCGACCATTCTCCTCGAGAATCACGCTGACGTTCAGTCGGATGAGCGGCCGCACATCGGCGGCGAGCGTGCCATCGGATGCCGCAACAAGCACCAGCTCGTGGCTGCTCGACATGCTGATGATCACTTGCTCGATGCGCCGGTCGAGTTCGCGTGTCGCCGCGTCGAGTTCCGAGAGCAGCGCGGTCTTCTGCGTGTCGTCAATGCTCGTCGTCGGGTCAGCCGTCGGATACAGGGGCGGCGCGTCCCGTCGCTGCCACGCCTGCACGGCCTTTTCCTCCCCCTGGCGCGCGATCGCCCTGGCGGCACCGGCCGCATTCTGCAATGCCGGCAGAACGAGCTCGTCGGAGTATGCGAGACCGGTCTTCTCGCCGCTGGTAGCGCGTACGCCGACGCCCTGGTCGTGGTTGAAGCTGCCCTCTCGAATGATACTGTCTTCGAGCGTCCAGCTTTCCTGGCGATTGACCTGGAAATACAGGTCGGCGTAGTCGACGCCGCCGGACATCATCTTGCCCAGCGTTTCAGTCAGCTGGCGTTCCTGCAGCCCGGCTGGCTCCAGCATCTGCGACATGACGGAATCGATGGGGTCGTCTTTACTCACGTTATTTCCATGCTTGGTTTCAGGCGCCTGTTTACGAGCGCGGGGAATTCGCTGCGCAGTTTCTGCTGCCGCTCGAGGTCGATTTCAGCAGCCGCAAAACCGTTACCTTCGGCCTGTTCGGCCAGAATCCGGCCCCAGGGATCCACGATCATCGAATGACCGTAGGTCTCACGATTACCCGGATGCGTGCCGGTCTGGCCGGCGGCAACGACGTAGGCAAGGTTTTCGACAGCACGCGCACGAAGCAGAACGTGCCAGTGGGCATTGCCGGTCGTCTTTGTGAATGCCGCCGGTACCGTGAACAGCACAGCACCATCGTCGACAAGCGCACGGTACAGCTCCGGAAACCTCAGGTCGTAGCAGATCGTCAGCCCGGTCCTGCCGGCCGGCGTGTCGGTACACACCGGATCGTCTGCCGGATACATCGAGTGGGATTCGCGATACGATTCGTTACTGTCCGGCAGATCAATGTCGAACAGGTGCATCTTGCGATAGATACCGCGTGTCTCGCCGCTATCGTCAACGACCGGGCATGCCCCGTATACGCGGTCCGGATCGGGCGACGCCAACGGTATGCTGCCCGCAACGATCCAGAGACCGTGACGCTGCGCGACCTCGGAAAGAAAGGCCTGGATCGGGCCCTCGCCGGGTTGCTCGGCATGCTTCGCCTTGTCGCGACCGCGCTCCGCCATGAGCGCGAAGTTCTCCGGCAGGACGCCAAGTCTGCAGCCGTCCGCCGCTGCCGCCGCCAGCAAATCTCCGGCGAGTGCGAGGTTTTTTGCGACATCGGCGCCGCTGTTCATCTGGATCGCTGCTACGCGCATTGCGCCATTCTACCCGCTATCGGCCAGACAGCCAGCGAGCTCGCCGGCGCCTGCAAAACCCTGCGCATCGGTCGACTCGATGACCGGATCATCCCAGCCGCCCTCGATCGAGTAAAAGACCTGGCCGACTTCCTTCAACGGCTTCTTGAAGATCTGAGAGAAAATGAGCACCGCAGCGGCCGCCTGGGGCCCCGCAACAAAGGCTGTGACGACGGGAAGCGTGTTGCCGAAGTTGGCACTGACAACGGCGGTCTGATCGTAGTCGCGATCGGCAAGGCCGGCACGCCCGATGATGCCAATGTCGGCGGCCGGCCCCTCGAGCGAAAGGTTGCAGGTAAAGGCCTGGCCGTCCTCGATGCGAAACGTGCCTCTGATCCTGTCGAATCCAAACCCCTTGTCGAATACGTCGCTAAAGTCCAGCGACAATCGACGCGGCAACGCGACGATGCTCATGAGGCCGAACACCCGACCGGCGCCAGGGTCGACGTCCTCGATCTGACCCGTACCGAATCTTGCCTGGACCTGTCCGTTGAGCGTATCCAGGAAGTCCGGACGCGGGCCGCCGGACCAGTTCAGGTCGAGCAGAATCGACATGTCTTCTCCGACGATGCCGGGATCGTAGTCGAGTCGCCGCATGGTCCGCTGCACGTCCTTGCTCGTGAGCGTTGCGGTCATGTACGTCTTTTGACCCATCGGATCGCTCTCATCGACGACCCAGCGGCCGTTCCCGACGATTTCAAAGGTATCGTCAGTCGCGATGATCTGGTCGGCAACGAGCCCCCTGTCCGTCCGCGCGATTTCGGTTTCTATCGCACCGAAATTTCGCTGGCCGAGCGCAAACGCCCGGGTTTTTAGGGAAATCGGCGGGAGCTTGCGGGGATCCGGCATCGACGGGTCCGTTGTCGGTGACACGTCGTCGCCGGGAAGAACGAGACGCTCCATGTCGAGCACCAGCGCCCGGTCTCCGCCGAAGTCGTACGGCAGGAACACTGACCCGGAGACATGCTCGCCCTCCACCTGCACCAACCAGTCCTGAGCGCTGCGATCGACGCGAACGCGGTGATCGACGAGGTGTTGTCCAAGCAGGAACAGATCGTCGATAGCGAGATCGATGGATCGGATACGCTCGACGGTGCCGAGCTGCGCCGCGCCCCTCTGCGACAGGCTCAGCCAGTCCTGCAACCTGACGACCCCGGTGCTGCCCCGGATATGCAGCCCGCGCGTCTCCGCCGGCTCTATGAGCTCGCCACCGAGTGCGAGAATGCCGCGATCGAAATCCCAGCCGTTGTCGGCATTGACGACCGCAATCTGCCACGCGACGTCGTCCCCGGCGATTCCCGCACTCTCTATCCGCTCGCCCCCCCGGGACAGGCGGATGTCACCCGCCGTAGCAACTTCCAGCTCCGCAGCTTTGCCGAAGGGCGGAGGCAAGTTGACGGCCATACCAACAAGATCGCTCGAAATGTCGAACGTGAGGGGGGTGGGCGTTTCACGTCCACCACGAGGAAAACGCACGTGCAGCCGATAGTCGCTTTGACCATCGACGATGCCGTCCAGCGGCAAGCCGAGATCCTCGACCAGCGCCTCTGCGGTTACGACGCCGTTCGCCGAAGCAACGGCCGAGTACTGGGGTTCGTTGTCGTTGGCCGTCCGTAGCGCGATATCGATGGGCTGTCCCAGAAACATGCCACCCAGCGATTCGCTGGCGAGCGTGTCCCGGGTAATCGTGACCACCCCCGTGAGGTCGGAAACTGCCGCGGGAAACCCGTCGACTTGCAGGCGCCCGCCCCCCGCCTGGATCCGGGTGGTCACCTCGAATTCCCTGGCGGTCTTGATCGGGATCGTCAGGTCGAGATCGAACGCAGCATCGCCCTCGACGTTGACGCGTGCCAGCTGGCCGCCGAACAGCTTGTCCAGCGGGCTTTGCATGACGAACTGCCGTATCGTCTCGAGCGTGCCCGTGGCAAAGGCGTCGATCGTCAACACGGGATCTCGCAGATCGGCGATCTCTATTTTGGCATCGACGACCTGGTTGCCCGTGTTCGCCGATTGACCTCGTTCACTGTACAGGCGCGCATTGTCGACAATGACGTCGACGTCAATCAGGTCGGCTGCGGGCCAATCCGGACGAAACCGAAACTCGGTGTTGCGGACGTTGCCCTGCACGAACAGCTGTCCCTCTCCGCCATCGAATGGAAACTTGTCGAGCGGTCCATAGAGACGGGCGCTGCCGCGCGGGATGCTGCCGGAGACCAGCGCATCCTGGAACCACTGGTAGAGCTTCGGCTTCAGCAGGTTCCTTGGTATGTATTGTTTGGCGAGCGCGATATCAGCAATTGAAAACGTACTGACGAAATCGACCTGCGGTGATTCACTCCCTCCGTAGATCGTCAGCTCGCCGTTGTTTTCACTGCTCATCACCGGACTGCGTACGCGGAGTTTGTCCGTGAAGATGCGCGTACGATCGTTGCTCGTTCGCCAGGTGAGACGTCCCTGCACGGCGTCGAGCGGCAGTGGCTGTGGAAAGAGTTGGTCGCTTACGACCGTAAGATCCGTTGCGTTGATTTCTATGTGGCCGCCAGTCGTGCTCGCGTCGACCACAGCGGACAAGCCGCGGACGCCCGGCCACTTGCCGACGGTCGCAACGCCCACGTTATCCAGTTCTACGGCAATGTCGTATTTCGGCTCGACGCGATGAAGGTCAGAAACCGTTGCGTGCAGTTCGCGGATTTCTCCGTCTGGTGCGTAGTCGAGGAACCACTCGCGTTGCGTTTCCGGCAACCACGGGAGAAACAGGGCGAGGTCCCTCAGGTCCAGGTACGTCGCGCGCGCGTCGACCATGACGACTTCGCCGGCGTCGTTTCTGCTCGCCTCAAACCGCAGATCGGCAGGTGGCCGTGCGCCTTCGCCAGTCTCGATGACGAGTTCCTGCGCGGCGACGAGCAGCCCGTCGTCGAACTGGCTGAATTCGAATCGGCCACTCAGATCGAAACTCGCAGACTCCGCGATGCTCAGGTCGGTGAAATCGATGTCGGCAGTCGCGCCCCGGATAGCCGTGTCGGCAATGACGAGCGAGACTTCAACATCGCCGACGCCCGAGCTGAAACCGCGAAAGTCGTCTTCCAGGAGATCGCTGGCCTCACCGAGGTTGATGCCGTCGATCTCGACAGTAACGTCCCAGGAGCGCTCGGAACTCGGCTTGCCGAGTAACCGAATCGCAGAAAGGTTGAGGTCACGGCCAAGCGCTTCGGGCAGGCGAACTGCCCCATCGACCTCGATCTTCTCGTCGTCGCGGCGCAATTGGACACGCGGAATTTCGAAAAACCGCGGCCGCTCATCGGCCGGCTGAAGAAATCGGATTTCGATGTCTTCGCCGACGAACTCGATGTTTCCGACGTCGCCCGCGCCGCCTGCCTGCAGCTGCGATAGCTCGTCCACGGGCATGCCCTGAACCCACCAGCGGCCGTCGACCAGCTGTCGCACTTCGATTGCCGTATCGCGCAACGTTACCCGGTCTACGACCAGCTTGCGGTCGGCGACCAGTCGCAGCAACGCAACGCCTACGCTGACTTCCTGCGCGGCGATAGCCTGCGTCTGGCTACCGACACGCAAGAGCTCGGCATCGTAGAACTCGAGTTCGGGCCCGCGCAGCCCCCACCGCGCGTCCATTCCGGAGAACTCGACCTGCATGCCGATGGCTGCGCTGGCCCAGCCTTTTATCTGGTCCTGGTACTCCGGGAGTCGCGGCAGAAACAGGCGGAACAGGCCAACGGCGACCGCCATGAGGATGACGATCGCTGCCGCTGTATAGGCGACGAACTTGAACAGGCTGTTGAAGAAACGCTTCACTCTTACATCAATACGACGTCAAACTGGTCTTGCAGGTACAGGGCCTCAGTCTGTAGACGAATCGACTTGCCGGTCTGTTCGGCCAGCTCGGCCAGGCTGTCCGACTGCTCGTCGAGCAACACCTCGATGACATCCGGATGCGCCAGCACCAGCGCCTCGTCGAACTCGAACTGCCTGGACTGACGTATGACCTCGCGGAATATCTCGAAACAAACGGTCTCCGCCGTCAACACGAAACCACGACCCTCGCAACTTGGACAGTCCTCGCACAGGATATGTTGCAGGCTTTCGCGTGTTCGTTTGCGTGTCATTTCCACGAGTCCGAGCGGCGACACCGGTGTTATCTGGTATCGCGCATGGTCGCGCCCCATCGACTGTTCCAGCACGGCAAGCACGTTCTCGCGGTGATCAGGTTCTTCCATGTCGATGAAATCAATGATGATGATGCCGCCCAGGTTCCTGAGCCTGAGCTGTCGCGCGATCGCAACCGCAGCCTCGAGATTGGTCCGGTAGATCGTCTCCTCGAGGTTTCGGTGCCCGACATAGCCACCGGTGTTGACGTCAACGGTCGTCATCGCCTCGGTCTGGTCGAAGATCAGGTAGCCGCCGGATTTGAGCGGAATCTTGCGGTCAAGCGCTTTGCTGATCTCGTCCTCGATACCGTGCAGGTCGAAGATCGGCCGCCGCCGCTTGTAATGCTCGAGCATCGGTTCGACTTCCGGCAGGTAGGTGCTCGCGAAATCGCGCATCGCTTCGAAGTCGTCGCGCGAGTCGACGAGAATCCGTTCGACATCGCTCGTGACGAGATCACGCAACACTCGCAGCGGCAGCGACAGGTCGTTGTGGATCAGGCTCTTCGGACCAACCGCATCGCAGCTGCCCCGCACGACGTCCCAGAGCTTCAGCAGGTACTTGAGATCTTTCTTGAGGGCTCCCTTGCCGGCGCCCTCGGCCACCGTGCGCACGATCAGACCGCACCCGGCGCCGCGTTTCTCGAGCAATTGCTCGGCGAGCGTCCGCAGGCGCTCGCGCTCGTCTTCGTCTTCGATGCGCGCCGATACGCCAACCGATTTGCCTTTCGGTAATAGCACCAGGTGTCGCGATGGCAGCGTTATGAATGTCGTCAGCCGTGCGCCCTTGTTGCCGAGCGGGTCCTTGACGACCTGAACTAGCACCTCGTCACCCTCACGGACGAGCTCCCGGATGTTCGGTACTTCCTCGCCGTTGCTCTCGCCATTGCCGCGCACGATGTCGGATGCGTGCAGAAAGGCGGTCCGTTCGAGCCCGATCTCGATGAACGCCGCCTGCATGCCAGGCAGCACTCGCGATACCCGCCCCTTGTAGATGTTGCTAATGAGTCCGCGACTTGCCGTGCGGTCGACGTAGACTTCCTGCAGCACGCCGTTCTCCAGCAGCGCTGCGCGGACTTCCGAGGGCGTCACGTTGATCAGGATTTCTTCTTTCGGGGATTCGTCAGTCATCCGCTACCTGCGTGTCCAGTATCGGCAGCCCGGCGTTTGCCAGCAGTATGGCCGTCTCGTAGACGGGCAAACCGACGACGCCGGAATAGCTGCCTTCGATGGCTTCGACGAAGACGCCGCCCAGCCCCTGTATCCCGTATGCGCCGGCCTTGTCGCACGGTTCACCACTTTGCCAGTAAGCGAGCGCCTCGTCCCGACCGAATTCCCGAAATCGGACATTCGTCGTGGAGACGCCCGTCCGGACAGTGCCGTCGAGTTTCACGGCGACGGCGGTCATGACCTGGTGGCTGCGGCCCGACAGCGCAGCCAGCATGCGCAAGCAGTGCTCCTGATCGACGGGCTTGCCGAACACTTCGTCGCCGAGGACGACGGCCGTGTCCGAACCAATGACGATATCGGCATCGGTGACTGCCTCGGTCGCCTTTTCGATCGCGAGCCTCAGCACCATGTCGTGCGGCGATTCGCCTGGCTGGCGGATCTCGTCGATATCGACGCCTCCCACCGTGAATTCGAGACCGAGGTTGCGCAAGAGTTCGGCGCGTCGGGGCGACGCCGATGCGAGATGTAGGCTCATCGAGGGCATTCGCCCTATTGTGCCTGACCCTACGCCCGATGATAGGGGTGTCCGGCCTGCAGCGACCAGGCCCGGTACAGTTGTTCCGCCAGCAATACGCGAGCGAGCCCGTGTGGCAAAGTCAGGTCCGACAGCGACCAGGTGAAATCGGCGCGTTGCTGCACGGCATCGGGGACCCCGTCGGGACCGCCGATGACGAAACTGAGATTGCGGCCGTCGGACTGCCAGGCGGACAGCCTTTCGGCGAGGGACTTGCTGGTCAGCTGGCGTCCGCGCTCGTCGAGCAACACGACCTGCTCGTCGGGGGCCAGCTTGTCGAGTATCAACCTGCCTTCGGTTTCGCGTGCCTTGCCCGAGCGATCGTTCCTCGATCGCTTCACGGTTGCGATACCGTCGAGGCGAAACTTCCAGTCGCGCGGCAAGCGTTCAGCGTAGGTGGCGAACGCGTCGTCCACCCACGTCGGCTGACGGTCGCCAACCGCTACGAGACGGATGTGCACGGCCTACCTGTCGGTAGCCCGGGCGTCATTCGTCGCGGGCAGCGACCAGAGCTTCTCCAGGTTATAGAACTCACGCACTTTCGGCAGCATGACGTGCACCAGGGTGTCCTGAAGGTCGAGCAGCACCCATTCGCCGCCGTCTTCGCCTTCAATCCCGAGCGGACGGTGCCCCGCCGCTTTGGCCTTTTCCGCCACGTTTTCGACAAGCGCCTGCACATGGCGGCTCGAAGTGCCGCTGGCGACGATCATGTAATCGGTAACGGTGGTCATGTCGCGGACATCGAGCTTGACGATATCCTGTGCCTTGATGTCGTCGAGAGCGTTGACGACGAGGTCAGTCAGCTTATCGCTGTTCATGCGTGGTACTTCTCAGGTTTCGGCAAATCGACTTCTCCTTTACTTCGCTGCGTGGAACTCGCCGTAGCAGCCACTTTCCGCAATAACGTCGCGTACGGGATCCGGCATCAGGAAACGCGGGTCGCGTCCTGCTGCGACGAGCTCGCGAATCTCGGTGGACGATATTTCAAGTTGCGTTACGGCGTGAATGTGAATCTTTCCGTGCGTCTTCTGGTGCAAATCGGCTATGCGGTGGGTGCCGCGCTCGTCGATCAGCCTGCCCAGCGCGCCGATGTCGGGCGCTTTCCAGCCGGGTCGATGGGCAACGACGAGGTGCGCATAATCGAGTAACTCGTCCCAACGGTGCCATCCGGTCAGACCGAGAAATGCATCCATACCTACGATCAGACCCAACGAGTCGTCCTGAAATTCCGTTCGCAACGCGATGAGCGTATCAATGGAGTATGACGGTCCGTCGCGCCTGAGTTCGCGGTCGTCGATGGTGAGCCCCGCTTGCCCCTCGATCGCAACGCGGACCATTTCGAAACGGTCCCCAGCAGGCGCAACGGTAACGCCGCGGTGCGGCGGATCACCGGCCGGTACGAATCGAACCTCGTCGAAGGCGAGCGCCTGCAACATCTCGAATGCAGTGCGCAGGTGTCCGTAGTGTATCGGGTCGAATGTTCCACCGAATATCCCGATCGAACTCATGCAGCCCTTCTCTCGCCCAGCGCGAGGTCGAGGATTATGTTGGTAGCGAGCTGCCAGGGATCGGCGCGCCGCTGGCCCTTGGCCGCCGCGTCCGCGTTACGGGCGAGTTTCAGCAACTTGTGAAAGGCGCCGTGCTGATGTCGACCGACACAGCTGCGGACCAGACCCTGACGGTTTCGCCACACGCCCGCCTGCTGCATACCGCTCGACAAGTCCTGGCCCTGTCGTACGAGATCATCGAGTTTCGCCAACGTCCGCAGCTCTCGAGTCAGTGACCACATGACGATCACTGGCTCGACACCCTCTGCGCGCAGTCCTTCGAGAATCTTCAACGCGCGCTTTGCGTCGCCGGACAAGGCCGCATCAGCGAGCTTGTAGACGTCGTAGCGGCTGCTGTTTGCGACAGCCCGGCTGACGTCGTCGATCGTTACCTTTCCCTCGCCCAGGAGCAGGCGCAGCTTCTCGATCTCCTGGCTGGCAGCCAGCAGGTTGCCCTCGACGCGATCCGCGATCAGCGTGACCGCTGCGCGATCCGGCTCGAGCCCCTCCCGCCGCATTCGCGCCGCAATCCAGCCCGGCAGCTCGCGCACGCCGATCGGCCAGACCTGTATCGAGGCGCCGGCTGCGTCGAGCGCTTTTGCCCATTTGGCGGACGCCGAACTGCGATCGAGTTTCGGTGCGCTGACGACGAACAGCAGGTCGGGGTCGTCTCGCGCGGCCATGTCGACAATCGCCTGGCCACCGCTGCGACCGGGCTTGCCCGTCGGCAGCCTGAGCTCGATGATGCGGCGTTCGGCAAATAGCGAGAGATTGCCGCTGGCTGCGCGCAGCTCGTTCCAGTCGAAACCGGTGGTAGCGACGTGGAGTTCTCGCGACGTGAAGCCCTGCTGCCGAGCGGCATTCCGGATGCTGTCGAGCGCTTCGGCAACCAGCAGGTGCTCGTCCCCGGTGACGAGGTAACAGGAGGCGAGGCTTTTCCCGAGGTGGGAGTTAAGCTGGTTCGCCTGTATTTTCACGCAATCTCGGCTGGCTGCATTAGTGCCAATACTACCCTTGCAGCTGCTCGAGCGCCACGGACTGGCCCTCGAGCAGTACAGGAATTCCGTCGTTGACCGGATACAGCAGCTTGCCGTCGTCGGTCACCAGCGCCTCTTTGAGACTGGCGTCCAGCGCCGCCCCGTCGCGATTGACGAGTCCGCCTTTCTCGATTGCCTGATTGACGCGTTCGAGCGTGTCGCGCTTGGCAAGAGACAGGCCCTTGTGCGTTACCGGGCATCGCAGGATCGTAAGTAAGCGTTTGTCCATGCACGTATCTTAGCGTGATCAGCTGCGTTCGAGTACAGACGCCAGGTCTTCGTTGTCGCAGGCCCGCGCCGCCGCAATCGCCGCAGGGCGGTCCTCGGCGAGCGGCTTCCAGCGCTCGTCCAGCATGCGACAGCGCAGCATCAACTTCACCGCGTTGACCTGCTGACCGTCCGCCAGCAAGCGTTTGACGTATTCCTGCGCGAGGAACAGCGAGGGCTCACGCACCTCCCAGCGCAACATGTGCTCGAAAAACCACTGCCAGCCATCCGCGGGATCCGGGTCCTCGCGTAGCCACTTGTAGATATGGTTGAGACCGCCGTCGCGATTGTCGCGGCTCGCAAACCCGTAGGCATGGTTCAGGACGGCGGTACGTTCTTGCTCCAGTCTCGCGGCGATGACGTTGGCGTCCGGCTCCGGCGCCTCCGGGATATCGACCTCGTCTATGAGGCGCTCCTTGCGCGTCACAGCACCGCAAACGGCGAAGGTTGCAACAACGAGATACAGTTCCAGTAGCCGCGTCAAAACGCCTGGCAGCCCGCCGAAGACTTCCGTCAACATGAAGTAGGCGAGCAGCAGCGTCGCCGGCGCGTACCAGTAAGCGTCACCGCTCAGCGATATCAGCCGGTAGATCGCAACAGGATTCATGCTCTGCACGGGCGAGTGGGTGATGATCAGCACCGACACCGTTGCAGGATAGATGGCGGCGCTCACTATCCCGAATACGATGACGCCGGTAACGCCGTATTCGTCGGCGATCCAGGACGTGGCCAATGCCATGAGCACGGCCAGCACGAGCGGGAAGAACGTCCAGACGTTGCCGACGAGCGTGAAGTACTCGATGCCCGGCGGATCCGCGTCGACGCCCTTTGCCCGCGCCTCGCCGACCATGGTCAGGTAGCGGGCGAACGCCGGCACTACAAGGATCGCGAGCCAGAGCCCCAGGAAACCGGCAAGCCGGATGAGTTCGAATAACAGGAAGAACGTCATAATCGCGACGACCGTCGCCGTCGATCGGAACGGGTAGGCGAGCTCGGCGAGCCACTCCTTAATCGTCATCGCGTTCTTTCCCGGCGCCCGGTACGGGATCGTAGCCCGACCCACCCCAGGGATGGCACCGGCCGATCCGCTTCGCGGCGAGCCAGCTACCTTTGAATACGCCGTGCGCGCGGAGCGCTTCGATCGCGTACTCCGAGCACGTGGGCTCGTATCGGCAGTTCATGCCGAGCCACGGAGAAATCGCCACACGATACAGTTTGACGAGGCCGATCAGCGGCCAGGAAAGGGCACGACTGATGGCGTTAGCCATCAGGCCTCCTGCAGCGCCTCGGCGGCCATGTTGCGAATTGCGTTGAGCATCGACGCCAGGCCGTTGCTGCGCGTCGGACTGAGGTGACTCTCGAGGCCGAGCGCCGCGACAAAATCGGGCGGCGTGTCGAGGATCTCCTGCGGTTTCCTGCCGCTGTAGATGCGCAGCAACACGGCGATCAGTCCGGAGACGATCGCCGCGTCGCTGATTGCACGGAATACGAGCCGGTCGCCGTCCGGCTCCGCGACGAACCAGACCTGCGACTGGCAGCCCCTGATCTTGTTGTCGTCGACGCGTTCGGAGGCTGGCAGCTCCGGAAGCCGTCGGCCGAGGTCGATGAGGTACTGGTAACGATCCATCCAGTCCTCAAAGAAGCCGAACTCTTCGATGACGTCCTGCTGTGCGCTGGCGACTTCGTTGACCATGGGCTAACCCCGTCGCCAGGTCGTGCCCTCGGGCCCGTCCTGGATCAAGATACCCGCTTCCCGAAGCTGATCACGGATGGCGTCGGCCGCTTTGAAATCGCGTTCGGCCTTGGCCGCACTACGCTGTGCGATCAATGCGTCGATTTCGTCCGCGCCGAGCTCACCCTCGACATGCCCGGCGAACCAGTCCTCGGGATCGCTTTGCAGCAGGCCGAGCAGGTCGCCGGCCGCGTACACGACGGCCGCGAGCTTCTCTTTTTCCTTGCCGTCGGCTTTGTTGAGTTCGCGCACGACGCCGAACAACTCTGCCATGGCTTTCGGGGTATTGAGGTCGTCCTCGAGCGCGGCCACCACCGCGTCCGGCGGCTGGGCCGCGGCCCGACTACCGTCGGCCACGTCGACGCCGCGCACGGCGCCGTAAAGCCGGTCGAGCATGCGCCGCGCCGAATCGAGCGTTTCATCCGACCAATCCAGCGGCTGTCGATAATGCGCGGACAACAAGGCGAGTCGCATGACTTCGCCGGGAATTTCCTGGATGAGGTCGTGCACGAGCTGCACGTTGCCCAGAGACTTGGACATCTTTTCGTGATCGATGCTCAGGAAACCGTTGTGCAGCCAATAGCGTGCGAACGGCGCACCGTCGTGCGCACAGGTCGACTGCGCCAGTTCGTTTTCGTGATGCGGAAACACGAGGTCCTGACCGCCGGCATGGATATCGATCGTCTCCCCGAGGTGCTTCTCCGCCATCGCCGAGCACTCGATGTGCCAGCCGGGGCGGCCCCTTCCCCACGGCGAGTCCCAACCCGGCAGCTCGGGCGTCGACGGCTTCCACAGCACGAAATCGTGTGCGGCTTTCTTGTAAGGCGCAACTTCGACGCGGGAGCCGGCGATCATCTCGCGCAGGTTGCGTTTCGACAAGGCGCCGTAGTCGGGATTCGATTCGACGTCGAACAGCACGTGACCATCGGCCTCGTAGGCGTGTCCTTTTTCAATGAGCGACTCGATCATCGCGATCATCTCGCCGATATGATCGGTCGCGCAAGGCTCGACGTCAGGCGGCAATACGCCGAGCACGGCCATGTCCTCGTTGTAAGCGCGTTTGTATTTCTCGGTGATCTCGTCGATCGGCTTGCCGGTCTCGAGCGACGCGGCATTGATTCTGTCGTCCACGTCGGTGAAATTGCGGGCAAATCTGAGCGTGTAGCGACGCCGCAGAAGCCTCGCGAGAACGTCGAAGACCACGGCCGGCCGCGCATTGCCGATGTGCGCGTAGTTGTAAACGGTGGGCCCGCACAGGTACATCGTGACCTCACCGTCTCGCTGAGGCTCGAAGGGCACCTTCCTGCCTCGCAACGTGTCGTGCAGCTGTATAGTCATCCGTGTGCGTTCCGGCCGGCCAAAGTTCGCAATGATAGCAATATTGCCGGCAGCACAAGACCCCGGTATTCTCCCCCGCCCTTCATGAATAAACCGAGGAAGCCTGATGTCCGCCGTCAAATTCAAGGCCCGCGAGACGATTGAGCAGGTTGAGGAAGGCGACGACCTCGCCCCGAAATTCGACGATCGCGGCCTGATTACCGTGGTTACGACGGACGCCACGTCGGGCGAGCTGCTGATGCAGGGCTACATGAACGCCGAGGCACTGGGCCTGACGATACAGACCGGTGAGGCGCACTACTTCAGCCGAAGTCGCGAAGTCCTCTGGCACAAGGGCGCGACCAGCGGCTTCGTGCAGAAGGTGCGCGAATTGCTCGTCGATGACGATCAGGACTGCATCTGGTTGCGCGTCGACGTTGCTGGCGGCGCAAGTTGTCACGTCGGCTATCGGAGCTGCTTTTACCGCAAGGTGCCGGTCGGCCCCGATTTCGACGCGGGCCAGCGGGAAGGCCACATCGACCTCGAATGGACCGACACGGAAAAAGTCTTCGATCCGGTCGAGGTATACGGCGACGCACCGAATCCCACCAAGCTGTAATTCCGGTCCGTAGCAGCGCCCTGCAGGAGCGGTCGTAAGACCGCGATCTTTCCACATGGCGCTCGCGGGCGGGGAGTTCTTCACCGGAATGGCTCGCTGCGCTACGCTTTATTTCCGGTGAAGAACTCCCCGCCCACGAGCACCTTTTCTGCAGTTTGCCAGAGCTGTTCGCGGTCTTACGACCGCTCCTACAGCTGAATCAGTTCAGAATTTGGCTTTCGACTGCGGGCGTCGCTGCTCGCGTTTCCGTTGTGCAACCGGCTGCGGCTCCGCATTCGCCATCGCGTGCGCCTGGAACGCGTATTCGAACGCACCGATCAGCCAGAGGAAATAGCCGGACAACTCGATGAATTCCTCTACCGCGAGCTTGATCACGCGCTGGTAATTGTCGGCGAGTATCGATTGCCACAGCGGCTCGTGGCCGACGAGCCGCACGAAGGCGAACAGGACAATTGCGCCGCCGAACATCAGCGTCAGGCCGGGGGATGGCCAGATACGAATCAGCGCAATACGCAAGCGCACGCGATGGCGATAGGTGTACGCGATCAGCAATGCGCCGAATACTGCGATCAGG
>JAAUXY010039404.1_pt1 | contig 18830 bp, 13 predicted proteins | sample 7278121 | NCBI WGS metagenome assembly JAAUXY01 (sample SAMN14350117, study PRJNA611818) | marine sediment metagenome | isolation source: surface marine sediment (1.8m) | place: French Polynesia: Moorea | collected 2018-08 | reverse complement strand
CTTCGAGTTGCTGTAACCGTTGTGAGAATAGCTGCTCACCTAATCTTCGAGTCTCCTTCATGATTCGCCTCCTGATCAAACCGGCAATTCCTGTTTGCTGCCCGTCTAAGCTGGTACGGACGCTAGAAAGGAGGTCTGTGGAAGTCTTGAAACTCGCCTGAAGAGGATCTGTAGAAAGTCTGAGACGGCAACCAGGATCGCCGTCTTCCACCTTCAGCCGCAGCTGGCCGACGCGTCACTCGTCGGTCAAGCTATTTGTTGGACCGAAGACACTTAAACGGAGGAAGAGATGGTCGAGAACCACAACCGCGAACCCCAGCTGAACGATAAGCTAGCTCCCAAGGACTTCGAGATCTGCATTCCCAAGAGCTGCAGCCTTCTACGATCTTGGAAGAAACCCGAAGAATGGATCGAGTACCTCGAAGAGTTGGCCAAAGCCCATAAACTCCCCCTTCCAGAACCGCGGAATCTCCAGACCTCGTGTGAATGCAAGGACTGCGGCGACGAATCTTGTAGCGACAAAGTCGAGTGCTGCTGCACCTGCGATTGCGAGCCCGGTTGGAAGTTATCTGGCGAGCTCGCGATCGCCCACGCTTGCCGTGTGCACGACAGAATCCATCGGCAGATTCTCACCTTCGAGCAAGTCAGTGCTGTCGACGTCGGGTTCGCGATCTGGGAGCGGCAGACTGAGTTCGGAAACTTCCTCGCCATCCGAATTCACGTGAATAGGAAGCTGCCACCAGAGCAGCTCCGCCAAATGGGGATTCAAAACTTCACGCCTAAAGACGCTGCGTTTTCTCGAAGAGCCGATGACTCTATACCCGCCGAGTCTGGGGCAGGAGGACTCTCAGAATCTCAGACTACCTGTGAAGCGTCTACTCGCTTCCGGAAACTAAGAGAGATCTTGGACGAGGAGTTCGAAAACCGGGAACCCCACAGACCCGAGAGCTTTCCGATAAGTGGAGTCCGTCAAGAAGATCTCAGCATCTTCTGTCCTCGCTCCGTCCGAGAAACCAAAACGATCGAAGACATCCGGCTGTGCATCTGTGGCGTGCCGATCGACATCATCAATGCTCAATACAATCCTTCGATGATTCACCCTGGTGGTGATGCAGATAGCGGAGTTTTCACAGATCCGCCGCAACAGAGCAGACGACTCAACAACGAGGAGCACTTGCTCATCGGCCGCGGCAGAGTCAATCCTCTTGTTGGAGGCATCAGCGTTGGCAGCACCACAGGGCAAGCAGGTACCTTGGCAACCATCGTATGGGACCGAACAGATGGAACTCCTTGCGCACTCAGCAACTGGCATGTTCTCGCTGGCACTCAACAGGCCCAGGTTGATCAGCCCAGCTACCAGCCTTCGCTCTTCGATGGAGGCACGGAAGATGACGTCGTGGCGCGGCTCAAGCGCTGGACTCTTGGTGAAGAAGGCGATGCGGCCATTGCCGAACTCACGAATGCGCGCAACTACGCGTCAGGCGAGATCCTGGGCATGTGGCACCCTGTTTCCGGCAGTCTGGCGCCGAAACTCAACATGGAGGTCCGCAAATGGGGCCGCACAACCGGCTTCACGCAAGGATTTATCGACGGCATCCATCTGGCGACCAACATCGACTACGGCAACGGCGTCATCCGTTACTTCGCAAACCAATTCCATATTGCCCCACTATTTGCGGGCAAGGATGTCAGCCAGGTCGGGGACTCTGGTTCACTTGTGCTGACCCGGCTCAAGCCCATACAACAAAAGGAGCACATCGAGCAGCTATACGAATGGCTAGAGTTATGTTGCGACGCCAAAGGTCAAACGATCCTGTGCGAAAACATCAAAAAGGAGGGCGACGCACTAAACGAGAGTCTCAGCAAAGACTGTCCTTCGAGTCCGGCAACAACGTTGGTCAAGGCGGCGATCGAGGACCTCACCTCTAACTGCGAGAAGGAAAATACGCATCAACTGCTCCAAAAGATCAAGACTCATTTCCTCGAACCTGGAGAGATCCAGAAGACCTGTGAACAGCTTGAAGAATGCGCCAGTTTCTGCGAGCAGGTCAGCACTTTCTTCGAGAACTTACGGGAACTCTCGACAGACACCTCAGTACGCACCTGCGAAATCTGTTACCTGATCCACAATCATGGGCTCGAATGCCCTCAAGGAGACCACTGCAAATCATACGGCGAAGCCTTCAGCACGGCTATCGCTGCTCTAAAGGCGGCATGCGACGTCAAGGACGGCGGAGAGAAACTCTGCCAAGTCATTAGAGAGCACGAGAAAATTCTCAACAAGACATGTCAGAACATCAGCAAAAATGTCGCCTGTTGCCCAGACATTACAGAGAAATTCGAATCATGGAAAGCACGGTGCCTTGAAATCCTCCGGGCGCAGCATTTAATCGAAGAACTCTGCAATATAGCTAACAGGAAACAACAGGTAATTTCCTACAAGGACATTAGCGAGTTCATCGCAGCAGTCAAACCAGATTTTCTTGAAAAATCAAGAAATGCCCCATCGGACGATGAACTGCTGGAGAACGACTCGTTAGCCGGTCCAAAACCAGATCTACGCAAGCCAGAATCTGAAGACAAGTGTGCCGACTTTACAACTCAATTCGGAGATTGTCTCAAAGAACTGGACTTCGACCCTGAAAAGTCCGAGCACTGGTTCATTCAACTCTTGAAAGAGAGCCTATCTCGAGAAGATGTATTCCGCGCTGTCCTCGATCAAGCCAGGACACACATCGACAGTCTAGCTGACAAGGAGGCGCGCGACGAGACCCGGGTCTATTACGCTGTCGGCATGATCTTCGCTGGCGACACCCCTGGTTCACCCTTTGGAGAGTTCGCTGTCGCATCCGACATCGAGAGATTGGCGGAAGAACTGCGCTTTTCCATGCGGCCAGTGTTTGAGCCACGCAGCAGCTTCCGGGAGTTGCGAGAGCGCCCCCCAGCGCGAAGGCGGACGAACCGAGCCTCGACATCGAGCCAGAGTCTGGCACCGGGCGCTCAACGCGCCGCACGACGGTCTGGCGGCCCTCAACCGGATCTGGAATCGGGTGACACCGGAACCGGTGACGGCTGACACTAATCAGCCCAAGCTGATCTTCGCTACCGAGCGGAGATCAGCTCGGGCTCTAACACTCCGACATACTCACGATCTTCGCGGTACTTTCGAAATGCCGGATCATCATAAAATCGAGCAGGCCCGTGCCCCTCTTCAGTCCACCGAGTGGCCAACTCCAACAGGGTCTTCTTGTCACCCTTCAAGGCGTATATTCTTGCAGAATAGACTATGACACTGGGAACATCGACCGCACGCGGCATAAGCTCGGTGATCATTTTCTCGGCTTCGTCGAGATGGCCGAGCTTCGCAAGGCAGACCGCATGCTGAGCCTTGCGTTCAGTACCAGGCCGCTCTAAAGACTCGAAAATCTCGAGCGCTGTCGCATAGTACACTCGGGCTTCGGTAACTTCCCCGTCTTCCAGATAGATATCGCCGATTGCCATTAGAGGCGTAGGGATGGATCTGCCGGCGGCTTCATAGGCTTCATGGGCCCTGCGATAGGTAACGATAGCTTCAGGCCAGAGCCCTCGCATATATTGAGCATAACCGATGCTGTTCAGAGCATCAGGATCCTGAGTCGTATCATAGAGTCGACGCAAGAGCGGTATAGCTTCGCCGGCTCGTTCAGATTGCAGGTAATAATTTGAAAGTTGGAGAAGAGCCGTAGTTTGAGTGCTGTCGAGGTCCAAGACTTGCAGGTACTCCCGCTCGGCCTGACTCTTTTGACCTGCAATCAGGTAGTGCTGTGCCCGTTTCAAGCGGCAACGGATATGCCCATCACCGACTCGAGTCCCTTTTTCCAGAAACTCGAAGGCATCTTCGATCAGCCCCTGTCTCAGGAGATGCTCCGCGAGCCACCGATAGGCCAAATCGCAGAGCTGCCCCCGGTCGCACTCCGGCTCAATTTCGATAGCCTCTCTCGCCAGACGCTCCCCTTCCTCGAGATCTCCTTCCAAGAGGAGAATCCAGGATTCCGCAGCGCGAGCCAAAGAGGACGAGGGGTGCGCAATCCGGGCCTCTCGTGCAATCCTGCGAGCTTCTTCCCGATCTTCCTGTTTCTTGGTGGCGGCGGATCGCTCGGCCAGGAAGACTGCCAGGTGCCCCAGGGCCTCGGCAGAGTCCGGCTGCAACTTCACGGCCCTTTCGAAGTGCCAGCGCACGTCAGCCAGATTCGCTGGATGATTACCGCGGAGCCAGAGAGTTCGCCCTTGAACCAAGTGATCACGAGTCCCCGGCAAGAGCGTGTATTCATCTGAACTCGGGAATTCGGCTTGCTGGTAGCCCAGGAACCCGAGGAGCAACAATGTGGCTGCCAAGGCCAGCCCGATCATTGTGCGGCGATAGCTCATCAAGAATCCAGCAATCGCGCCAAATCCTCCCAGCACTACGGCCAACCCACGCCTACCCTCCGAGGCCGAAGATGTCTTGCTCTCAAGAGTATCCAACGCCGACGCCATCTCTACAGCATTTTGAAACCGCGCAGATGGATCTTTGGCCAGCGCCCGGGCGACGAAGCGACGCAGCGGCTCAGCCACCGGACGCCCACGAGCATCTTCCAAGACCTGCGGCTCCTTCGAAAGGATGGAGCGGACGACGGCATGCTCTTCGCCGCCAAAGGGGCGCCGCCCCGTCAACAGCTCGAAGAAGACCACCCCCGCCGACCACAGGTCGGTACGATGATCAATTGGCCGTCCTTCCGTCTGCTCCGGCGACTTATAAGCCGGCGTACCCAGAGGCGCGCCGGTACGCGTGAGATCGGTAGCGCCGAGCAGCTTGGCGATTCCGAAGTCGCAGATCTTGAGAGTGCCATGCTCGTCGAGCAGCAGGTTGGCTGGCTTGATGTCGCGATGGACGATGTCCCGCTCGTGGGCAGCGCTGAGCCCCGCGAGCAACTGACGCATCCAGCGCAGGGCTTCTGAAACCTCGATCGGCCCCTCGCCCAGGCGATCCTTCAGACTGCCGCCTCGGTAGTAAGATCCCACCAGGTAACGGTGCCCCTGCGACGTCTCGCCGATCTCGTGGACCGTGGCCAGGTTAGGATGCTCGAGCGACGCGGCCAAGCGTGCCTCGCGCTCAAATCGCCGACAAGCCTCGGGATCGCGAGTCAACTCAGGAGCCAGAAACTTGATCGCCACGGTGCGCCCGAGCCGACGATCGACGGCCTCGTAGACCACGCCCATCGCGCCGCGGCCGAGCTCTTCTTTGATGTCGTAATGGTCGATCTGTACTCCCGCCATGGGCAGGGGCGATCCCTGGGGCCGCAGAATCTCCGCGACCAGACGGTAGCCCTTGCGCGGCACCGTCTGGATATAGACGGGATCGCGCGCCGAATCCCCCAAGGCTTTGCGCAACTCCCAGATCGCATGACTGATCACGTCGTCGCCGACGTAGGGAGAATCGCTCCACACCTCCTCGAAGAGACGCTCCTTGGTCACCACATTGGGCGCATGACGCCCCAAACAGACCAATACGGCCATCGAGCGTGCCTCGACGTGCACGCTCTCCTCCGCTCGCTCCAACTCGTTGCGCTGGGGGCGAACCCACCAATCTCCGAGCTTGAAGTCAGACGAGCCCGAACTGCTGACCGCGTCCATCAATAATATTCAGTCGATATCGATGAAACCTCCCGAACATTGTATCGAACTAGACACAACCTTCAGGCTCGCCGCCAGCGTTGGCGGCGCTAAACCAGGCTTTGGACGGGCGCGAGCCCTCAGGTATAGAGCTCGAGAAAGCGCTTCAGCAGCCCGTGGGCGTCGTCGGTTCGCCGCAGACTATCGACGACCTGCTCGGCTTCCTGCTCGGTCTCGAGATACTCACCCTGGTACATCAGGAGTCGCTTGCGCAGCTGGTCACGGGTCATTTCACCATGAAACTGGGTTCCGTATGCCGGGCGCCCCGCGATGCGAATGGCCTGATAGCGGCAGATCTCGGAAGACGCCAATTCCACACAGCCCGGCGGCGGCTCAACGACACAGTCGTGGTGAACCAGGTTGGCTGGAAAGCTATTGGGCACACCATCGAACAGTGGGTCTCTACAGCCCGCCGCGGTCAACTCGACTGAAAAAGTTCCGACTTCCTCGCTCGCCGGATCCGTTATCACTCGACCACCCAAGGCGCGCGCCAGCAAATGGTGTCCCCAGCAGATGCCGAAGACCGGCTTGTTGGCTTCGACGGCATTGCGAATCGCGTCCGCTAGCCACGGCATGAAGGGATAGTCCTCGGTGACCGAATGATCGCCGGAGCCGCCGACAATGATCGCGTCGGCACGGCGCAATTGCTCCCACGGTAACGCCGGCTGCTCGACCACGTTCCAGGAAAAGAGCTGCTCCATCGTCAACCCGGTGCACCGGCGGATACACCAGGCTTCATGGCGCTTGGCCTGCGGCAAACTTCTGATCTGAAGCAGCAACACCTTGAGCGGACGCTGGGCGAGCGGTGGACGCTCGCTAGGCGCGTGGACGGTGGCGATGCCCTCAGCCATCGACCAGCTCCCGGGCTCGCTGGCCGGCCTCGACGATGGCCTTGATCAGGGTCACTCGAAGACCCCCCTCCTCGAGCTTGAGGATACCGTCGATCGTGCAGCCCGCCGGGGTGGTGACCTCGTCCTTGAGCAGCGCCGGATGGTCGCCCTTCTCGATCACCATATGCCCGGCTCCGAGGCAGGTCTGAGCGGCTAGCTCGGTCGCTACCGCCCGCGGCAGGCCAAGCTTGACACCCCCTTCGGCCATCGATTCGATGACGATGTAGATGAAAGCCGGGCCGCTGGCCGATAAACCGGTGACCGCGTCGAAATACTTCTCATCTAGCACCAGACTGCGACCGATCCGCGAAAACAAAGAGCGACCGAGCTCGACGTGACGCGACTCGGCCCAGCGGCCGCCACACACCGCGGTCATACCGCGGTCGATCCGACTCGGAGTATTGGGCATCGCCCGCACCACCGGTATTTGGGTGTCCCCGAGGTGAGCCTCGATCGCCTCGGTGGTCAGACCGGCGATGATCGACACCAGAACCTGGTCCGGCGTCAAGTGGTCGCGAATCTCGTCGATGACCGCGGCCGCGCTCTGGGGCTTGACACACAGCAGGATGACTTCAGCACCCGCCACCGCCTCAGCGTTGACGAGCGACGTCTGCACCGCGTACTGCTGCTTCATATAGTCGAGTCGCGGGGGATGCTTGGCCGTGGCGATCACACCTCCGGCGTCGATCACTCCCGAACCGACCAGCGCCGAGGTCAGGGTCTCGCCCATCTTGCCGGCACCAATGACCGCCATGCGGCCGAGTCTCAAATCGTCAGTCATCTTCTATTCCCCGCGCAGCATGGCACGCATGACGTGCCCGGCGATCTTGGGGTTCTCCCGCAGGCGGCGGGTCGAATACTGATACCAGTGGCGGCCGTAGGGCACATAGACCCGCACGCGATGGCCGCCGGCAATCAGGATTCGACGCAATTCGGCCTCGACGCCGAGCAACATCTGAAATTCGTATTGATCACTGCTCAAACCAAAACGATCGATCAGCGCCACCGCACCGCAAATCAAGTATTCGTCGTGGGTCGCAATGGCGACGTAGATGCCGCGCTCGAACATTTTTTCGAGCGCCGCGAGGAAGTTGAGACGCACGGTCTCATATCCTTGCCAGGCGGTCGCCCGAGGCTCGATGTAGATGCCCTTGCACAGACGGATGTTGGCGTCGTCCGGCAACTCGGCGATGTCGGCCAGAGTACGGCGCATGTAGGACTGAAGGACCGTACCGACCAGCTCGGTTCGCTCGCGCAGGTGGTGGTAGATCCGCAGCGTGCCGTCGGTGGCGGTTCGATCCTCCATGTCGAGCCGGACGAATATTCCGGCGCTCGAAGCCTCCTCGACCAACTGATCGAGACTCTCGCGACAGAAACCTTCGTCGATCGCCAGACCGAGCTGAGTCGGTTTGACGGAAACGTAAACGTCCTCGAGCCCTGACTCCTGAATGGCACCCAGCAGATCCTGGTACTCCTTGAGTGCCTGACGGGCCAACTCGCGATCATGAACCTCTTCGCCGAGGATGTCGATGGTGGTCATCGCACCTTCGGCGTCAAGCTCACGAATCACTCGCCCAGCGTCTTTGAGCTCTTCTCCCGCGACGTAGCGCGACGCCACCCGGCCCACGATGAACTTCGGGACGACAGGAAGCGTCGTCACCACCAGGCGGTCGAAGAGAGACATAAGGGCCAGAAGCTCGCTGACGTTGAACGATCAGGGGTCGACCGACGTCGGCTGCTCGCCGTTGCTTCCGTTGCCTACGACCGGCACCGGCTCGTCGACCACCCAGCGAACCGATCGCGAACACGGACACGACCCGCCGACCCGCCGCAGGTTGGGCATTCGGCGGCTGGCGTCGGTCGCCGACACCTCGCCGGCGACAACTTGCTTCAGGGTCTCGGCGTAGTCGCGGAAGTCGCTGCTCGCGAAGTAGGACTCCGGCAGCTGACGACGCAGATGGCTCAGGTAGTCTTCGAGATTGTCGTAGGTCTCGCCTTCGAACCCGGTCATGGTGAACGCGGGCACGCCACGGCGCCGGAAGAAGCCCTTGTCCGGCATGTGGATCAGGTCTTCCCAGGCGATCCCCTTCTTGGGAGTCCGCTCGTCCTCGATCTCCGCGAGCAGCTTCTCGGCGTCATTGCGCGACAGCTCCGGCAAGCGGGCACGCACGTAGCGCTTGTTGAGATCGCCCACCAGCTTGGTCACTTCTTCGTAGTACTGTCCCTGGGCTTCCGCATTCTTCATCGGCTTGAAGCCCATGCGAACGTTGGAGCCGCCGCCGCGCTCGTCGCCGAACATTTCCAGGCCCCGAGGCAGCCACTTGTTGATCACCTTCTGCAACATCTCCATCGTGACGTAGATGTTGCCCTCGGCGGCATCCGTGGCCCAACGACGCATCGGCACGACACCGGTCGCGAGGTGGAACGCCTCCTCGCGCAGCATCTTGGGCATGGACTCGGCCATCGGTTTGTAAGCACTGACCTTCTGCATCGCCAGCTGGTACTTGCCGACCCGGTCGATCAGCGCACAGAAGGTGATGTTGTCGACAAACGAATCAAAGTCGATATTGAAGGCACCGAGGACGTGGGACCCCGTCTGCATCGAGAGGATCTCCTCGACCATATCCGGGCCGGTCTGATCGGAGACCGAGCTCCAGTCTTCATCGAGCAGCAAGTGCAGCATCTGGTAGCCGTGGCGCAGTTCCTCGGCCATCATGCGCAGGACCCATACCTGGTCGACTTCTTCCTGGGCCCGGGCCAAGGTCAACCGATGTTGCTGAATCGAGCCGAACTCGGTCGACGCCTGGGCGCGGATGGCACCCAGCAAATGGTGAGCGCGCTTCTCACCCAGTTGCTCGGGGCGAGTGTATTTATCCTTGCCGGCATCGTCGCCGCACTCGATCTCGTTACAGATTCCGAGCTCGCGAAAGGCACAGAGCTTGAACCGAGGCTCCTTGGGAAAATGCTTGTCCCAATTGTCCATCAGGAAGTCGAAGTCCGGGATGAAAGTGTCGCGCCATTTCTCGACGGCGGAATGGAAGTTGGCTGGGAGAAGAGCCTCTCTCGTTCGCATATCTGGGACCTCCTCGCGGAGTTTTGATCGGCCCCTACAGGGCGGGTGGGATCGGGTCGAAGTTTTTCAAGCGGCGGCCGTTCCGCCGCCACCCCTGGGGGTGGTTTTCTACCTATCGATACGCCACGGCTACATCAACGGATGCGCCGTCGCTAGAGCGTTTTGACGAAGGGCTTCAGCGGTGCCGGCTCGAAACCCAGGGAGCCGAAAAAACCGGCGATGTCGTCCATCGTCTCGTCGACCAGAGTACGCACGGTAGTCGCACCCTGGGTACGGAAATGCTCGAGCAGGGACTCGGCCAGCCGACGACCGATCGCCCCTCCCTGGCAATCCGGATCGACTCCCAGGACCTCGATCCATCCAGTCGGTTCTTCGAGGCCGAACTCGCCAGCCCGCACTTCACCGAGCATGAAGCCGACCACGGCGCCTCCCCTCTCGGCGGCCAAGGCCGCGTCCGGGTCGCGGCGCATGTAATAGGCGATGCGCCGTTCCCATTCCTCCGGCCGGTAGCGACCCGTGATCTTCTCGTCGATGTCCGTCACCGCGCCGATGTCGACGGTGTCGAGGATGCGTATCTGGACGTCTTGTTGGGTAGTCATGGTCTCCGCCGGACTCCTCTTTTTTGGGTTGTTGAGCCCCACAAACAGGGCAGCGGAAGCTATCGCCATTCTACTCGCTGACACCTGTCGGTAGCAAACGAGTCTGCCCGGCCCCATTGCGCGCCCCTGGGCCTGGCATGTCCTGTAGAGTTAATGAACCCAAACGACCAGGAGATAGAGCATGAACCGAGCCACGACCCTCGCTGCACTACTGCTGTGGTTTCCCTCAACCATGGCTCAGGATTTCGACATCGACCAGGAGCGGCACGCCAAGCTGCAGGCGATCGCCGAACACCAGGAGACGGTGATGGTGCCGACGCGTGACGGCATCCGGCTGGCAACTGACGTCTACCGTCCCCGGGGTGCCGAAGCGCCGGTGCCGGCGGTCTTCTGGCGCACGCCCTATAACTTCCATCATCTGGGCGGCCCCGCTTTGAGGTTCGCCCTGGCGACGGTCGAGCGCGGCTATGCCTTCGTGGTTCAAAACGAGCGCGGCAAGTTCCACTCCGAGGGCGAATGGACCATCCTCGGCCACCCCCGAACCGATGGCTATGACGCTCTGTCCTGGATCGCCGAGCAAGAGTGGTCCAACGGCAAAGTCGGCACCATCGGCTGCTCCTCGTCCGCGGAATGGCAGATGGCGCTGGCGGCGATGGATCACCCGGCACATGCCGCGATGGTGCCGATGGCCGCCGGCGCCGGCATCGGCCGGGTCGGCGAGTTCTATGAACAAGGCAACTGGTACCGGGGCGGCACCGAGCAGCTGCTCTTCCTGCCCTGGCTCTATGGAGTACAGAATACCCAACGACCGAGGTTCGCGGCCGATACCTCGGATGAAGACCTGGTTCGGCTCTCCAGATATTTCGATCTGGCTCCTGAGATGCCCGAGATCAACTGGTCACGACGGATCTGGCATCTACCGGTGGCCGACATCATGAAGGAGGTCGAAGGTCCGAAGGGCATCTTCGCCCAATTCTTCGCCCGCAAGCCGAACGATCCGGGCTGGTACGAAGGCGGCCTCTACCACGACAATGAAGACTTCGGCGTACCGGCCCTGTGGCTGAACTCCTGGTACGACGTTTCGATCAGCCCCAATCTGGCCCTGTACAACCACATTCGGGAGAACGCCTCGGATCCGCGGGTGCGCGAGCAGCAGTATGTGATCGTGGCACCGACCCTGCACTGCCGCTTTCTCATGCCTTCCTGGAAGCTCAAAGTCGGCGAGCGCGACATGGGTGACGCCTCCTACGACTACGAGGGCCTGGTCTTCGGCTGGTTCGACCGCTGGCTCAAAGGCGAGGACAACGGTTTCGAAGACGAGACGCCGCGGGTTCAGTACTACACGATGGGTGCCAATGCCTGGCGCTCGGCGGATAGCTGGCCGCCGGAGGGCGTCGAGACCCTGACCCTTTACCTCGACTCGGACGGTTCCGCCAACAGTCTTTTCGGCGATGGCCGGCTGGTCCGTAAACCGCCGGCGAAAGAAGGTCTTGACCGCTACGCCTATGATCCTACCGTGCCGGTTCCCTCCCTCGGTGGCGGCGTCTGCTGCAACGGCGGCACGGTGGAAGGCGGCTCATTCGACCAGCGGCCGGTCGAGGCACGAATCGACGTCCTGGTCTATACCTCAAAGCCCCTGGAAGCCCCGCTCGAGGTCACCGGCACGGTTCGGGCGACCCTCTACGTCTCCTCCGACGCCAAAGACACCGACTTCATGGTCAAGCTGGTCGACGTCCACCCGGACGGCCGCGCCTACAACGTCGTCGAGACCATGCAGCGCGCCCGTTACCGCGAGGGCTACGAAGGGGAAGTCTTCATGGAAGACGGCGAGATCTACGAGCTCGAGGTCAGCCCGATGTCGACCTCTAACGTCTTTCTGGAAGGCCACCGGATCCGTATCGAGGTCACCAGCAGCAACTTCCCGCGGGTTGCCCGCAACCTCAACACCGGGGGTCCGAACTACAACGAGAGCGAGCCGATCATCGCCAACAACGCGATCCACCACTCCGCCCTACATCCGTCGAGGATCGTACTGTCGGTCGTGCCCTCAGGAGATTGAAAGAATACGCGCTCGATTCAATAGCTTCTGGGCCCCGCGAGCAGGTCCCTGAACGCATCGAGCCAGTCTTCCTTCTTGAAATCGGCAAATTCGCCGGCGTCGAAATACACACCCGAACAGGCCGCGCAGCTCTCATAGTGGATGTGACGTTGTTTAGCGTCAACCATACGCACCATCTGAATGTGGCAGACGGGGCACTTGATTCGATCAACCGTGTTGTATTTCTTGCCGACCTTGGGGTCGCCGGTGTCGATACGCTCCGAGCCTTTGAACTGCTTGAGGTGTTCGTGCTCGAGATTGTCAAACCATAGCCCACCGCAGGCCTCGCAGCGGTCGACGTCGATCGACTCATACCTGACCCGTTCCATCTCGGAACTGCATTTCGGGCAATTCAGTGCCTCTTCAGAATTTCGCGCCATGGCTCTTCAAGCCTCCTCAGATGAGGATACCAGGTTCTTGCTGCCGAATCTGCCTTGATCGCACCGCACCGACGGTCTACCATCCGCGCAAGTCATGACAGCCCCGCGCATCCAGAAATACAGGGCCCGGATCATGGATCAACTCGACGCCCTACTCGAGATGGCCCGCGTGCCGGAGACCCTCGAGACACGCCGAGAGAGCATCTCGAAGTGGAGCGTTGGCGAGCAGATGCAGCACGTCACCCTGGTCGACGGCGGCATTCTCAGAATGCTCGAGAAGGCCAGCCTCCCAGTCCCCGGAGGAGCCTCGAATTCATCCGGCGATATGGCCGATAAAGGGCCGACGATGATCGGTAGGTGCATGCTGCTTCTGGGTTTCATTCCCCGCGGCCGAGGCAAGGCCCCTTCATTCGTCATGCCGAGTGAGACACGCTACGATCAGGTCGAGCCGTCGCTGGCCGCCGTGCGCCAGCGTTTTGCCGATCTCGACCTCGTGCCACTGACGCGGGCCGGGGCACTCGCGCGCCACCATGTCTTCGGTCACCTCAACGGCACCTGCTGGTTGCGCTTCGTAGACATCCACCATCACCATCACTGGAAGATCATTCGCGACATGCTCCGGGCGGCTTGATCCGAGCCCAGCCGCGAGCAGCGATCGCGTCGGCTCGGCCGACTTGAGACATGGGAAGGGTCGCGCAGGATCTCCTGATAGGTTACGCCGAAGGCCTGTGGGCCAGCCTACCGACGCTGCTGGCGCTGCTGACACTCGCCTTCGCCGGATCCTGGTTGCTGCTGTCGAGCCGAGGCGATCGCCTCCGGTCCCTGAATAGCCCAGCCCTCGAATGGGTGGTGCTTTTGCTCGCCCTCGCCGGCGGCTTGATGCGGGTCCTGTCTGAGGCTTCGATCTTCGACGACGCCTATATCTCGTTTCGTTACGTTCAGAATCTTGTCGATGGCCACGGTCTGGTCTTCAACCCCGGCGAGCGGGTCGAGGGATATACCAATTTCGCCTGGGTGATGCTGATCGCCCTCGGCCACGTCCTGACCGGCGTCGAGATCCCGCTAGTCGGTCTTGTCCTGTCCGTGGCCTGCTGGATCGGCAACATCGCCGTGGTCTTCGTCTTGTCCAGGCGGTTGCGCCGAGCGCTGGCTCCAGGTCTTTATCTTCCGTTCGCGGTCCCACTGGTTGCTGTGCAGTCCACCTTCGTCGAGTTTGGTACCTCCGGCATGGAGACCGGATTCTGCAGCTTGATGGTCGGCTGCGGGCTCTACTTTCTACTCATCCGATCCGCCCCGCGCCACGCCCTGGCTGCCGGCACCCTCTTGATCCTGGCGACTCTCGGACGCCCGGACCATGGACTGATGTTCGCTGCCGGCGGACTATCCCTCCTATGGCTAAATCGGCGGGAGCTGTGGGCGGCGAGGAGCCAGGGTTGGACGGCCCTGCGTCGGGCTGGTGCGGGTGACCTGCTCGCATTCTCCCTACCCTTCCTCGCTTATCTGATCTACCTCGGCTGGAAGCTCTCCTACTACGGTGAGCTGTTGCCCAATACCTACTACGCCAAATCCGCGGACCTCTGGTGGCCGGCGCAGGGCGCCCTTTACACCCTCATCTTCCTGCTCCAGAGTCATATGATCTTCTTCGTGCCGCTGTTCTTCATCTGGCTCAAGTGGCCGGCCAGTCACGAGACGGCCCGACGCTTCAAGGCCTTTGTCGGCCCGGCGGTTCTGATCTTCGGCGCCTACGTCGTCAAGGTCGGCGGCGACTTCATGCACGGCCGTTTCTTCGTCACCTTGGTCCCGCTGATCTTGCTGTCGATGGAACAGCTTCTGTTGCAGATCTACCTGCAGGCTCGTGCCCACGGGACTTCACCAATGTGGCGCCGGCGACTCTACGCCGTCGCCGCGCTCGTGATTTGTTCGGCAGGCGGACTCGAGCTCTTCAGGACTCGAGAGATCCTCGGCGGCGTCTCTCGAGAGAAGCATTTCTATCCGCTCCTCGAATGGTCGCCCGTGGTCATCGACCACGACAACTATCCCACCGGCAAGATCCTCGGCAAGCTCGCCGATGCTGGAGTCGAGCCGCTCATCGCGTGCAAAAGCACCGGCATGATCGGCTTCTACTCGAAGCTGCCGCTCATCGATTTGCTGGGCCTGACCGACTCTCGGATCGCCCGCCAACCCTTGACCCGGCGCAAGCGGCCGGGACACGAGAAGTTCGCGGCCCCCGCCTACATCGAGGAACGGGATCCGCTGCTCATCAGCTACTGGCGCGCCTACACCGACGCCGAACATGCCGCTATCTCCAAGGTGACTGTCGGCGCGTCCGAGCGTTCCTGGACTCTACGTGCCTATCCGGTCGACTTGATCGAAAAAATGCGCCGTCTGGCGCCTGAGATCGTCATCCCGGACATGCGGTCCTGGACGGATCAGCTCATCGATCGGCTGGGCATCGAATTGCCCTCTTCCGCGCAAGAAGTGGCCCGAGCCGAAAAGGACATCGACTTCGTCCGCGACTACTACCTCGAGCACAACCACGATCCTGAACGCAAAGCGCGGATCGACGCGATCTCGAGAGCTCTGTCCGAAGCCCGATCGGCGTCAGGGAACGAGTGATCGGCGCGGCGTCAGCCCGCGCGAGCGATCGCCGACGCCACCGCCCGCGGCGCCTCGAGGATCAGGTTGTGACCGGCCGCGGGCAAGATCTCGACGCTGGCATCGGGCATCTCAGAGGCCATGGCCTCGGCGAGGCGACGGAACTTCTGATCGGACTCGCCGACCATCAGGCGAACCGGCAAATCGAGTTCCGGCAGCGCCGACCGATAGTCGGGCATCCGGCCGAGGCTGAGCACCCGCAGCGCATGGGCCAGGCCTTGCGGACGATGTGCCAGGCGACGGCGACGTTGGGCGGCGAGAACCGATCGCGGCAAGCTCTGCTGAGACTGGAACAGCGGCAGACTCTGCCAGTCGTCGATGAATCGCTCGACCCCGTCGCGCTCGAGCTTCGACGCCAGAGCATCGTCGGCCGCCGCCCGCTCGCGCCGCTGCTCCTCGCTGCTCAAGCCGGGGTGCACGCCGATCAGCGTCGTCCGGGCGAACAGCCGGCGATGGCGCGCCAGGAGCCCGAGGGCCAGACGGCCGCCGAGTGAATATCCCGCCAGGTGAAAAGGCCGCTTCGCCGCGGGTAGAGACCGGGCGAGACGATCGACTTCGTGCTCGAAGTCGCCCTGGTGAAGCGGCACGCCGCTGTGATGGCCGACGATCGGTGGACAGATCGCCTCGACCCCCGACGGCAGGGCTGAGATCACCGAGTCCCAGGCTGCCGGGACGCCGGTGAATCCGTGCAGACAGACGATCGGCCTCACGGCTCGGCAAGCGCCGCTTCGACACGCTGGCGCAGCCTTTGGCTCTGCTCCGCGGCACCATGGACGGGCACGACCGCCTCGATCACGGTCACGCCGGGGCGCCCCAGGCCGGCCTCGATCGCGGCCTCGAGCTCGGCGGGTTGCTCGCAGCGTTCGAAGGCCACACCATGCGCCGCAACCGCCGCCGCGAGATCGCAGGAGTGGGGGGTCGTCCAGTGCTCGAAGATCTCACCCGCGGCCGACGGATGGCCCGCCAGCGGCAGCTGTTCGAAAATACGGCCGCCCTGGTTCTGAACCACGACGATCACCACCGGCACCATGACGTGACGGGCCGCCTGCAGCGCCGTCAGGTCGTGAAGAAAGCTCAGATCTCCGATCAACAGTGCCACCCGGTGGCGCCAGACGCTGGCCGCCCCCAAGGCCCCGGAGGTCACACCGTCGATACCGCTGGCCCCGCGCTGGGACAGGACTCTGAGATCACGACTTTCCGATCCGCCGGGGCAGAAGACGTCGACCTGGCGAATCGGCAAGCTGTTGCCGAGGGCGAGCAAACTGCCCGAGGGCAAGGCCTGAACCAGCGCCCGCGCGACACCGCCTTCGGTGAGGGATTTGGCGGCGTCGAGCTCTTCGTCGACGGCGCGTTGAGCCTTCTCCTCCAACCCGCGCCAGCGCGAGCTCCAGGAGGTCACGCCCCTTCCTGCTGCCGGCAGGCGGGTGGTCAATCGAGCCAGACTGCCCTCGAGATCGGCAAACAGGAGATCCGTCGCGGTACTCTGAGCGTCTTGCCAGCTGCCGACACCCAGCACCCAGTGGCGGCAGCCCGCGTGCTCGGCGAGGTAACGCGCCCAGGCACCCGAGGTCGGGCCGCGGCCGATCTGGAGGATCAGCTGAGTCGCGCGGGGCCGAAAACGCGACTTGAGGATGGCGTCGAAACCATCGACGGCGACCACGCCCTCCGCCACCAGCTCCGGCGCAAAGCGAAACTGGCTGGCGGCGTCCCGCAACACCGGATAACCCGTCCGGCGAGCGAGCTCGGCCACCAGGGATCGCACCCCTGCCTGGGCCAGTGCCGCCGGGCCGCAGACGATCAGGCCGCGCTCGCTTTTGCGGCAGGCGTCGGCGAGCTCGGCGATATCCGCGGTGTCGGGCAGCTTGACCGGCAACCGGGGTCGCGGCATCGGCCCCTCGATCAGGGCGTCGACCGCCGCGACCAACGCTCGCTCCTCCGGGGTCTCGGCCGCGGCGGGCTCCAGGGGCTTGCGGACCCGGGCGTTGAGATGCACCGCTCCCGGCAACGGGTAGCGGCTGGCAAACACCGCCTGAGCGACGGTGCGGCGCACGGCGCGCAGGGCGCGGCTCGACGACTCCGGCGTGGCGAGGTCGAAGAAAGCCCGGGAGTGATCCCCGTAGAGCTTGAGCTGATCGATCGTCTGGTTGGCGCCGCACGCGGTGAGCTCCACCGGCCGATCGGCGCTCAGCACCAGCAGCGGAACCTCCGACGCAGAAGCCTCGATCACCGCTGGAAAGTAGTTGGCGACCGCGGTTCCGGAAGTCGGCAGGAGTAGCGTTGGGCGCCCGGTCGCCCGCCCCTGGCCGAGAGCGAAGTACGCCGCCGAGCGCTCATCGACGATGTCGTGACAGCGCAGCTTCGGATGCTTTGCCGCCGCCAACACGAGGGGCGTCGAGCGCGAACCCGGGCTGATCACCGCCTCGCGCACGCCGGCCGCGGCCAACGAATCGATCAGCAGACGAGCCCACTCGGTCTGGAGATTGGCGATCACGCTCCGAGGGCGGTCAGGAGATCAGCTGCATCGAGCTTGCGGGCCAAATCATGCTCCGAGGGCCGTCAACAGGGCCTGCTTTTTGAGCTCGGTTTCGGTGTACTCGAGGTCGGGGTCGGAGTCGCGAACGATCCCGGCACCGGCGTAGAGAAACGCCTCGCGTCCGCGCAGAACACAGGAGCGCAAGGCGACCGCGAAGTCGCCGTCGCCCTCGGCGTCGAGCCAGCCGACGGGCGCGGCGTACCAGCCGCGACCGGACGGTTCATGCTCCCGGATCCAGCGCATCGCGGTGTCGGTGGGCACGCCACCGACCGCCGGCGTCGGATGCAGCTCCTCCACCAGCTCGAGCACGTGACGCGGCTCATCGAGCTGACCGACGATCGGCGTCAACAGGTGCAGCACATCGCGCAACACCCGCACTCGAGGCCGCGAGTCGACCTCCAGGCTTCGACAGAGGGGTTCGAGGCGGCGGACGATCTGATCGACGACCAGCTGGTGCTCGCGCAGATCCTTGCCGCTGTGCAACAGGCGCTCGGCCCCTTCGCTGCCCGGTGCGATCGAACCCGCTAGCGCTTCGGTAGCGATCGACATGCCGCGGCGGGTGATCAGACGTTCCGGAGTCGCCCCGAGGAATGTGCTGCGGTGGCGACAGAAGGCGAATCGGGTCGAGGAACGCAGCCCGCGGCTCAGGCGACGCAGGACCGACGCGGTGTCGAGCGTCGTCGACAGCTCGACCCGCGAGTGACCGGCGGCCACAATCTTCTCGTAAGAGCTGGCCGCGATCCCGGCACGAATCGCCTCGATCTCGGCATTCCACGCGGCGCGCGACGGCCGGCGAACCGCGAGCACGGCGGTCGCTGTCTCAGGTGAACTGACGGCACGAACGCGACCCACCATCAGCGACCGCAGGGTCTCGAGCTCGGCAACCCAGCCGAGTCGAGCGGTGGCCGACG
>JAAUXY010046881.1_pt1 | contig 18837 bp, 18 predicted proteins | sample 7278121 | NCBI WGS metagenome assembly JAAUXY01 (sample SAMN14350117, study PRJNA611818) | marine sediment metagenome | isolation source: surface marine sediment (1.8m) | place: French Polynesia: Moorea | collected 2018-08 | reverse complement strand
GGTACGCCAGGAGTTCATCGCGCCCTCCGAGGACCCGATCTTTACGGCCAAGCTCGAAATGCCGCTTGGTACGTCGATCGAGACCAGCCAGGCGGTCATCGAAAGCGTCGACGGCTTCGTCAGCGAGCGATTCTACGCTCCGGAGGATTCGCCCCTGCGCAATTGGCTCACCTTCATAGGCGACGGCGGGCCGCGATTCGTGCTCGGCCTCAATCCACCGAACCCGAACCCGGCAAACACGTTCCTGATCGCAAATACTTTCGACGGCAAAGCCGTCGATGAGGTAATCAGCGGTATCGAGAAGTTCGTTCGCGCCAATCATCCGGACCTCGCCGCCCAGGTAAAGCGACTGGAGAACGGTCCGCCCGTTGACTACCCGATAATCGTGCGCCTTTCCGGTCTCGACTTCGACGCGCTGTATCGAATGGCAGACGAGGTGACCGATTACCTCTATCAATTGCCCGGCGTTTCCGACGTCAAGAACACCTGGGGCCTGCAAACGAAGAAACTCAAGATTCGCGTCAACCAGGAGCTGGCGAGGCGAGCAGGCGTGACCAGCGAAGACGTCGCCTATTCGCTGCAAGCGAGCCTGACCGGTATCGATCTGACGCAGTACCGGGAAGGCGACGAGATCATCCCCGTCACGCTGCGCACGACTGCGGCTTACCGCCAGGACATCAGCAAGCTGGAGGGGCTTACGGTGTTCTCTCAGAGTACCGGCCAGAATGTGCCGCTCAAGCAGGTGGCCGATGCGGTGCTGGATTTCGAACCCGGCATCATCCAGCGCCGGGACAGGGAGCGGACACTCTCACTGAACGTTCAGTTGCTGCCGGGGGCGACCGCCGCAGAGGTCGTTTCCGATCTGGGCCCCTGGCTCGAGCAGGCGCAGGCACAGTGGCCGCTCGGCCACGGCTATGAAATCGGCGGCGAAACCGAGGAGTCGGGCGAGGCCAACGCCTCGATTGCGGCCGAATTGCCGACGGCGGGCATGCTGATCCTGCTGCTGCTGGTCGCTCAGTTCAATTCGATTCGTCGCCCGGTCATCATCCTGACGACGATCCCGCTCGGACTTATCGGTGTGACCTTCGGCCTGCTGGTGGCCAATTCGACGTTCGGGTTTTTCACGATTCTCGGACTGATTTCTCTGTCCGGCATCATCATCAACAATGCGATTGTGTTACTCGACCGAATCGCGATCGAAATCAACCAGTTCGGGCGATCGCAATCGGAGGCGGTGTTTTACGCGACGCAACAACGCCTGCGGCCGATCCTGCTGACCACTGCCACGACGGTGCTGGGCATGACGCCGCTGCTGTGGGGCGGCACGGCAATGTTCATGCCCATGGCCATCACGATCATCTTCGGCTTGGCATTTGCTACGGCACTGACCCTGCTGGTCGTGCCGGTGTTGTACACTCTGTTCTTCCGCGTGGCGCTGCCGGCGCGGTAATGTGAAGCAGCGGTCGTGAGACCGCGATGCGGGGTGTTGTAGGAGCGGTCGTGAGACCGCGATCAGAATCCAAGGGGCTAATGCCGAGAAACCTGTCTATCGCTGTAGTCTATTCGTTCGCCATTCACCTGGTGGCGTTCCTGATCGCGGACAACCTGCTGCGAGACAGATCCCAGCCGTCGATTATCACCACACCCCTGATCGTCCACATCGAGCCATCGCAAGCGGCCGGCGAAGAGACAGACATCAGCTCCGAAACGACGACCTCCGAGGCCGAGGCGCCGAAACCGTCCGAGATTGCCCAGCCGGCAGCGGCGCCTGCTGCCGTCGAGTCCCCGACCGTCATGCCGGAACCGCAGGTAGCGGCTCTGGACTTCATCACCACGACGGCCACGTCCCGACGTATCCCTGTCGCCGAGGCCCCGCCCGAAGCGCAGCCTGTCGCCGCGCGAGCCGATCTATCATCGGGACAGAGAGAGATGCTCGATCGAAAGCTCCAGGAATGGAGCGATGAGCTTCGCAAGATGCCCGACCGAGCTTCGGAGCTGACGTGGAGCGACGAAGGGCTGGACTACGTGGCCCGGTTCACCGAGTTGCCGGCTGGCGACGACATGGGCATCGAACGCATCGTCGTCGAAATCAGCACGGAACGGGACGGCCAGCGACTGTCGTCCGAAGTGCAGTTCAGGCGGCTGGCGTTCTCGAATTACGCTCAGTTCGTCAATCGCTGGGATCCCAACGTGGAAATCCACGACGACGAGCTGGACGGGAGGTTTCACTCGAACTCTGCGATTTACGTGGCCTACGACGGAATGGTGAAGCCCAGGTTCAATGGCAAGGTCACGACGGCATCGCACCGGGTCAATTACACGAGGCGGCGGGGATCGAAGGTCCGCAATGAGGTATTTGCCGGCGGGCTGCAGACCGGTGTCAGAAGAATCGGGCTCCCCAAGCGCTTCCTGCCGTTCCCGGACCAGGCCGAATTGAGCGAGGACCAGGTCCACCGATTTGCCGACGATACCCGTATCACGTTTCGCGCCGACGGCACGTTCGAGTCGCAGGCAATCGACAGCGATGCGCCCGCACAGACGAGCGCCCTGTCAAGAGCAACGACCTACCTTATCGCCGACCGGAAAGCCGAATTGCACGTCAGCGGCACCGTCAACGGGAAAGTCCTCGTGTACTCGCCGGAGAGAATCGTCATCGAGGGCAATCTCGTCTATGCGCAAACGCCTGGGGAGTCGCGCAGCGCCGATGACTATGTTGGATTGGTTTCGGACAAGAACGTCGAGATCGCAGCACCCGATGTTACCGGTCCGGGCGACCTGGCCATCCACGCTGCAATATATGCCAAACGTCGTTTCAACGTGCGTCGATATCGATCTGGCGATGACGCTTTGCTATTCCTGTTCGGGAGTCTCAGCGCCGGATCCATGTCCGCTACGGAGCCGCGTTATCACACGAGAATCCAGTTCGATCATCGACTCGAGGAATTGCGGCCGCCCGGTTTCCCGGTGACGGATCGCTACGAGGTCGAATCCTGGGACGCGGTCTGGCAGGTCGATCCCTAGCGGCTTGACGCTGCTAAACGCGAACCACCGAATTTTCGGCGTCGTGAAACTCGGTTGGCACGAATGCCTCGGCCTCGGCATCATTGATCCAGTCGCGGTCGTCGAGCAGGTATCGGAACTGGTACTCCCGGCCCGGTTCCAGATCGATGGTTGCCTTGAAGCTGCCGTCCTTTAGCCTGGTCATCGGCGTCGCCGCGGTTTGCCAATCATTGAATTCGCCAACGACGTTGGCCGTCTCGGCCGGGCCCGCGTCGCGTTTTGGGAGACGAAAGGTGACCGCGCAGTGCGGTTTCGTCTTGAAATACCGTTTACTGATACTCATCGCTGTTTTCTACCACCCAAACGTTTCAGGACTGCGAAATCCGCCCTGTCGGGATAGTGTAGCGAATATGAATCACGTACGGGTACCGTTGGTAACCGTAACGAGTGTACGAGACTAGTCCGCGTTGCAGCCGCTCAGGTCGTCCGCGTCGTTTTCCGCGGTGCAAAGCTGCAGATCGTCGAAATACACGCCCTGGGCACGATTCGCGCCTGAGTAATCGACGTAAATCGTGAACGCCTGCACGGTTGCCGTTCCCTCGGGAGCGGTTGCCACCCCGGTATCGAGGAATATCCATTCGCCGCCAGGAGACTGGTTGTTGACCTCGTTGGAGGTCTTGGCGGGCGTTGAGCTGTCGGCCGTTTCGACGGTGCCCAGATCCTTGCCGGACGCATCGAAAAACGAGATCTGTACGATCCCTAACGCCGGCGTGCCCTGGAGCCGGGTAGCCGCGAGGCCGTAGCCCGTCAGGCGCCAGCGCGAACCGGGTTCGGCCGGGAATTCCTGGAAGCTCCCCGATACGACGCCGATGAAATGAGGGGGGTATGCCACGGTGCGGCTGAAGCCGCCGTTGAACATCGAGCTGACGCCGGTGCGTGCCTGGTCATTCGAGTACAGGCTGTCTTCGAACAACGTCCAGCCACCGTCCTTGCCGGGCAACTTTCGCTCGAAGCCCGCGTCGTTCAGGAGATTGTGCCCGTCCGCCACGGCAGGGTGGGGAACGATGGCAATGAGGAATCCAATCAGCGCGGTACAGCATAGTCTGGTGATGTCGAACATGAGCGGATCCTCCGGCTAGTCACTTTCCATCCGGTCGATCAGGGATAACAACTGCTCTGTGCGAAGATTGATTTCTTCCTGCAGGCGCTGGATTTCCTCCCGCATCGCGGCGGCAATGTCACCCTTATCGGCCCTCGATTCAACGATATCCTCGAGTTCCGCGATGGCCTCACGAAGCGCCGGGCAGGTCCTCATCCGCGCCATTTTGCTGCCGGTCTCCCCCGAATCCTGTACTCGCGGGAAGCGAAAGGTCTTGCCAACGGGCAGAACGGAGTTTTTCGGGCGTTTGTAGTCAACTCTCAGGAAATCGACGTTATCGAGGCTGCTCACCGAGAATCCTGCTATTTGCCGCGGATTCTCGACGCCCATCTCGGCCAGTCGTGGGTAGGAATTCATCGTCAGTTGTTTCTCCGGCAACCTTATTGATCAACCGCACCCCACTAGTATGCCAAAAACTGACAGCGCTGTCATATAGGCTTCACGGCATTGAGGCGGCGGATCGAATCTACTCGATCCGCCCGGTCGCCAGCCGTTTCTCGTGGATCTCCTGTAGCTTGTAGAGGTCCTGTTGCAGCTCGAAGAACCCGTGCCAGTGCGCGTAGTCGGGCGCGCCCATCAGCGCGCCCTGGCGGGCTCTGCGCCCCTCGTGGTGCCACAGGTGGTAGAAAACGATCTGGAACTCGTCGGTCCACGGGTTTTCCTTGAGCAGCCCTTTCTCGCCCAACTCGTCGAGCATGGCTTTGGCGGGGTCGTAGTAGCCCTCGTTGTAGAGCCGGACCGCTTTGTCGGCCTGCGCAAAGAATCCATCGGTGTGCAGCGATGAGTGACAGGCGTTGCAGACCTCCTTCATCTTCTTGCGGCCCTCCGGACCGTTACCTTGCAGCGGGCTCATGGGATCCGTCGAGTTGCGAACCTCGGAGCGTTTCGCCCAGGCATTCCAGTACAGACGCTCGGTGATGTTATGGGTGGTCATGAGTTCGCCAATGCCGCTCATGTGGCAGGTGGCGCACGTCGGGCCGCGGTAGTCGCCGGGCTCCCACGCACCCGGCGCCGTATCCCACTCCCATTCGTCGCCCTGGGTGTTGTAAATGTGGCCGTGCTTGGAATTCTCGAAAATCTCGATGTCCGGGTGGTCGGGGCCAAGATGGCACGACGCACAGGCGAACGGTTTGCGCGCTTCGGCAATCGAGAACAGGTGTCGCGTGTGGCAGGCGCTACAGTTGCCGGTGCTGCCGTTCGGGTAAATATTGCCCATGCCGGCATTCGGCCAGGTCTCGGGCGTTGGCCGGCCGTCGTCGTCCAGCTTGATCTCGGTACCGTGGCACTGCATGCAGCCTGTCTCGTCCGGGGCAGTCTTCAGTCCCGGCAGATTGCGTCCCTCGTGAACCTGGACGAGGGCATGCAGACTGTCCTTCGGGATTATCTGATGATAGGAACGGTAGTGGCCGCTTTCCGCAAACTGCTGGTGCTCCACCGCGTGACATCGAGCACAGGTGCTGGGTGGTACGAGCGCGGAGATGTGCACATCGCGGTCCAACAGCGAGGTATCGTATTCGTCCATATCGAACACGCCTTCGTGCTGGATGGCCATCGGTGAGTCGGATTCGACGGCGTGGCAGTCGATGCAGGAGACGCCGACGTGACCATGGCGGCTGTTTTTCCAATCGTTGACGATGCCGGCATCGACATCGCGATGGCAGCTGATGCAGTTCCTGCCAGATTCCGTGAGCCCCCGGCTTACCTCGATGGTCTTGATGCCGCTGAGGTTGCCGGCGTCAGTGCTGTGCTGAGCGACGGCAGTGGAAGCAACCAGCGCGAGGAAGACCCCCGAAAACAGCGTTCTGCAATTCATTGTCATTGTTCTCCTTTGCTCGCCGCAGCCAGGTGAGAACTCAGGTCGTTGTGACCGACGCGGCTGTGGCAGGTGACGCATTTGTCATCAATCTGGCCGAGAAAATACGGGCGATGCGCGACGAAACTAACGGAGCTGGACTCGCTGGAGCGCTCCAGGTCCGAGTGGCATTCGAGGCAGCCCGAATCGAACACGAAATTCTCGCTGTGGGCGCGCTTTTCCTGCCAGTCTATGGCATCGAGGTCGTAGGTCAGCTGCGCCCACGCATCGTGAATGCCGAACCTCGTCTTCATGAACATGTAGTTGATCGCGTTGTCGTGCGGAATGTGGCACTGCGTGCACTTGGCCTGCACGCCGCGCGGGCCGGCCCCGCCATGCACGTCCTCGCGGTAACTGTCGACCATCGGCGTCATCGTGTGACAGCTGCCGCAGAATTCGGCGCCCGACGTTTCGTGGACGATTGTGTCGGTGATCACCCAGGACGCGACGACGAGGGTGGGCACCAGGATCAGTAACGCAATGCCGATTTTTATCGTTTTTGGCGAGATTTTGCGGCTCCCCGGTCAGCAGCTGCACGCTCAGCACGAACTTTACCATCAACTGCCACCGCATGGGCCATGCAAAACCGCACCTGCGGAGACGGTATGGCCGGGCCAATTACACCGCAATTGTTACCCACCAAACACGTTGCTGGGCTAACATCCGTACGCATGCCGCTCACAACAGCCGCTCTCATCGTCGGATTCTTCCTGGCTTACGCGCTCGTTTCGGGGCGCCTCGAGGGCACGGTACTTACGGCGCCTCTCATCTTTGCGACGTTCGGGTTTCTGATCAGTCCGCACGTGTTCGGCGTCGCGTCGATCGGTGTCGAGCACTCTGCAATACACTTGATCGCCGAGGTAACCCTCATCCTGATTCTGTTTGCGGACGCCGCCCGCATAGACCTGAACCGTGTGCGCAAGGATCACAACCTCCCGGCACGGATGCTGTTGATCGCGCTGCCGCTGGTTATCGCTGGCGGAGCGATCACGGCAGCATGGATGTTTCCGGCTCTCTCGATATGGGAAGCGGCACTGCTTGCAGCGCTGCTGGCGCCAACCGATGCCGCGCTGGGACAGGCGGTTGTGTCCGCGAAATCCGTGCCCGTCCGGATTCGGCAGTCCATCAATATCGAAAGCGGACTCAACGACGGTATTGCGCTGCCGGCGGTGCTGCTGTTCGCGGCGCTCGCCACCGGTGCGGCGCATTCGGGTCAAGCCGGCGAGTGGCTGCAATTCGGCTTGTTACAAGTGACGCTCGGTCCGATCGTCGGCGCCGTGCTCGGGTACTTCGGCGCGAGGTTTCTCGATGAGGCGGCCGAACGTGGCTGGGCGACTACGTCCTCGCAGGGTATCGGTATCCTGGCCCTCGCAATTCTTGCGTACGTCCTGGCGGAAACGGTTGGTGGCAATGGGTTCATTTCCGCTTTCGTCGCCGGCATCGTCTTCGGGCACAACATCCGGCATGAGTGCACCTTCCTGTTCGAGTTCATGGAGAGCGAAGGTCAACTGCTCATGCTCGTGACGTTCCTTGTGTTCGGTATCGCGTTGCTGCCCGAAGGGCTTGCTCACTTCGATCCAAAAATTTTCGGCTACGCTGTGCTCAGTTTGACGTTGATTCGTATGATCCCGGTAACCCTGTCGCTGCTTGGTTCCGGCATTCGGCTGCCCACCCACCTGTTTCTTGGCTGGTTCGGTCCGCGGGGTCTTGCTTCGATTCTTTTCGTGTTGCTGATTCTCGAGGAAGCGGATGTTCCGCGCAGTGAGGAGTTGCTCGCGATTACCGTCACGACCGTCGCACTCAGCATCGTCGTTCACGGAATTTCAGCGGCGCCGCTGGCCAGGCTCTATGGCCGGCTTGCCGAACGGATGGGCGAGTGCGAAGAGAGTAAAACTGTTTCCGATATGCCGCTCAGAACCGGTCCGGCAACCAACAACAAAATGGAGGCTTAGGCGATGAATGCACTGCCGATCTACGCGTTTGAAGAACTCGAGGACCGCGTCCCGGCGTATGCGCTGGTTGCGGACGTCGATCTGGTCGTCATTCGTTACGACGACCGGGTGAGCGTTCTCTACGGGCGTTGCGCGCATCGGGGTGCACTCATGGCCGACGGTCACATCGATGGCGACAACATCATCTGCGGGCTGCACGGCTGGGACTATCGATACGATACCGGGGTTAGCGAATACAACAACACTGAAACCCTGCCGAAATTCTCGGCCTGGATAGACGACGGTAGCGTCTTTGTCGATGAAGACGAGATAGCAGCATGGGCCGAAGCGCACCCGCAGCCTTACGTACGGGACGCCTACCAGGGGCTATACCAGGACCCGGTGGGCACTCCGGACGAACCGCACGTGAAGTTCATACGAAAGCTCGCTAACGAAGGCCTGAGCAAGACAGGCCACCACGGTCCGTCGTCGGCAATGGGTGTGCCGCGGGACAGCCTGCCAAAGTGGGAAGACCTGCAGTTCGTCGTTGGTCAGCTGCACAAGTTGCCCTTGCTGGACGATGAGGCAGTGGGCACCGATATCGTCATAGGTCCCAGGGCAAAGAGGCCGCTAAAGCTCGATATTCCGTTGTTCGTATCGGATATGAGCTTCGGTGCGTTGTCAGAGGAAGCCAAAGTCGCACTCTCGAAAGGCGCTGAGCTGGCCGGGACCGGTATCTGTTCCGGCGAGGGCGGAATGCTGCCGGAGGAGCAGGCCGAGAACGCGCGCTATTTCTACGAGCTTGCGTCCGCCCGCTTCGGCTTCTCGTGGGACAAGCTGGAAAACGTTCAAGCGTTTCATTTCAAGGGCGGGCAGGGCGCGAAGACCGGTACTGGTGGACACCTGCCTGGTAACAAGGTCAAAGGCAAGATCGCGGCAGTGCGGGAATTACCCGAAGGGCAGTCCGCGATCTCGCCGGCGCGTTTCCCCGATTGGGACGGCTTGAGTCAGTTCCGCGATTTCGCGGACGATGTCCGCGAGAGGACCGGTGGCATTCCGATTGGCTTCAAGCTCTCGGCACAACACATCGAGAAAGACATCGACGCTGCGCTCGAAGTCGGCGTGGACTACATCATCCTGGACGGTCGTGGCGGTGGCACGGGCGCTGCACCGCTGATCTTCCGGGACAACATATCGGTGCCGACGATCCCGGCTCTCGCCCGTGCAAGGCGACATCTCGATCGTTCGAAAGCGGACGACGTCACCCTGATTATCACGGGCGGGCTGCGCACGCCTGCCGATTTCGCCAAGGCGATGGCGCTGGGTGCCGATGGTATCGCCGTGTCCAACGCGGCGATCCAGGCGATCGGCTGCCTCGGCATGCGCGCCTGTCACACGAACAACTGCCCGGTCGGAATTGCAACGCAAAAGGAACACCTGCGTTCGAGATTGCCGGTCGACGTTGCGGCCGAACGACTGGCGAGGTTCTTCGAAGCAGCGGTCGAACTGATGACGGTTGTCGCGCGAGCGGCGGGTCACAGGCATCTGTCTCAATTCAACGCCTCGGATCTGACGTCTTTCAAAACCGACATGTGTCAGTTGACCGGCGTTGCCTACGGCGGGATCTCGGATCATGTCTAGGTTTCCTGTGCTCGATGTCGACGCAATGCGCGAGACGCGCGACGCGCTGCATGCCTGTTCCCGCGTGCTCGGGGATACGTTGAAAGCAAGTCGGTCGAAGCGCAAACACTGGTGGCATGCGAGTCTGAGGCCCTCGCTTACTGGGCTTACGACCGGCGTCGTACACGCCACAGTCGACTTCGAGATCGAGCTCAGTTTTCGCGATAGTGAACTCCTCGTGCGCAAGGCGAACGGAGCGCAGGCGCAGGAGTCGCTCCGTGGCCAGTCGGCGGCCGACGTCGCCGACTTCCTGAGGACCGCTGGAATCCGCGAAGGCGAGCCGGACGCCGCCGCGACCGAACAGTTCGCCGGCTATTCCCCAACCGAGGCGCAAAAGCTGGGGCAGGCGCTGTCCGCAGTGACGGCCGCGATGGTTGCGTTTCGCGCAACGATCCGCGAGGAGACCAGCCCGATCCAGCTCTGGCCACACCACTTCGACCTGTCGATGATCTGGTTACCGGGGCCGAAGATCGCGGGGCAGGACCCGGACGACGAGGAACACTCGGACAAACAGATGAACTTCGGCTTCGCGTTCGGTGACGACGGCATCGAGGAACCGTATTTCTACGTAACCGCATTCCCGCTGCCGGATGCGTTGCCGACCCTCGAGCTGCCCGGCGGCACGGTCTGGCAATCAGAAGGATTCAGCGGGGCGGTGTTGCTGTACAGAGATCTCGTCGCGACGGACGATCCGGCTGCGTACCTGCATGAGCTGTGGTCGCGGCTCTATGCGGCGGGCAGGACACACCTTGCGAGCGGCAAATAAGTGGAGCTATCCCAATGAGCGAACAAAAACTGAACTGGCATCGTGTGGCCGATCTCGACGAGTTGCCGGCCGGCCGCGTGAAGACGGTAACCGCCGGCGTGCATTCGATGGCGTTGACCAACGTCGACGGCGAGTTCACTGCAATGGAGAATCGTTGCCCGCACCAGGGCGGCCCGCTGGGCGAGGGATCCATCGAGGTCGGCGCCGACGGGCAGTGCTGGTTGCGTTGTCCGTGGCACGGATGGGACTTCGACCCCAAAACCGGACGCCCACCGGGCGGTCACGAAGACAGCGGCCAGCAGCTCTTTCCCGTGGAGCTTCGCGAGGACGGCATTTACGTCGGCATCGAAGCCGAACCACCGCATCGGACGACGGTTACCGATCTCATGGCAGAGACAATGACGAACTGGGGCGTGACGAGCGTGTTCGGTATGGTCGGTCATTCAAACCTCGGGTTGGCCGATGCTCTGCGACTGCAGGAGCGGGAGGGCAAGCTCAATTACTACGGTATTCGGCACGAAGGCGCGGCTGCGTTCGCCTGCTCGGGCTACGCCAAGCTGACGGGCAGCCCGGCTGCCTGCCTGACGATCGCGGGTCCCGGGGCCACGAATCTCATGACCGGACTATGGGACGCAAAAGTCGATCGCGCTCCCGTGCTCGCACTGACCGGCCAGGTCGACGTGCAGGTGCTGGGTCCCGGCGCTTTCCAGGAAATCGACTTGCACGCAGCGTTTGCACCGGTTGCGCGCTTCAGCCAGACAGTGCTGCATACGTCGAAACACGCCGAGCTCATGACGCTTGCGTGTAAGAATGCGATCGTCGAGCGAGACGTCGCGCACCTGATATTCCCCGATGACGTGCAGACTCTGCCAGCGGACGACAGCGCGAGTGCGTCGGGACCCGCGGGCAGGATCGCGTCACCGGTAATCGCGCCGGACAGCAAGGCGATTTCCAGCGCATTGGAGCTCATCGGCAAGTCGAAGCGACCAATTGTTATTGTTGGCTATGGCGCGCGGGACTCGATGGACGACGTCGTGGCTTTGGCCGAGCAACTCAATGCGCCGGTACTCACGACGTTCAAGGCGAAAGGCCAGATCAGCGACCATCACCCGCTCGCAGCAGGAGTGCTCGGCCGCTCAGGCACGCCGGTCGCGAGCTGGTTCATGAACGAGTGCGACCTGATAATTGTTTTCGGCGCGTCGTTCTCGAATCACACCGGCATCACACCAAAGCGACCGATCATTCAGGTCGACTTCGATCGCATGGCGCTTGGCAAATTCCACGGCGTGGCTGTACCGGTATGGGGTGAGATCGGCGTCACCGCGCGCAAGTTCGGCAGCGAGCTGGGATCGGACGCGGATACCGTCGACCAGCGGCCCGAAATCGTGGCGCGCTGGAAGATCTGGCGCGAGGAGAAAGCCAGCAGGCTCCGCGACGACTCGGGTGCGGGCATTGGATCGGCGAACGTATTTGCTGCGCTGACGGACACGGTGCCCGACGATGCGATCATCGCCGTCGATGTTGGTAACAACACGTACTCGTTCGGACGATATTTCGAGTGCAAGGCTCAGCGGGTCCTCATGTCCGGCTACCTGGGCTCGATCGGGTTTTCGTTTCCTGCGGCGATCGGTGCGTGGGCCGCCACCCGGGACAAGGACGAGTACGACGGCCGCAAGGTCGTCTCGATCAGCGGCGATGGCGGCTTTGGCCAGTATCTGGCCGAATTCACAACGGCCGTGAAGTACAACATGAACATCACGCATGTACTGCTCAATAACTCGGAACTCGGAAAGATTTCGAAAGAGCAGCGTGCGGGCGAATGGCCGGTGTGGCAAACGAGCCTGCACAATCCGAGCTTCTCAGCGTTTGCGCGACTGTGCGGGGGCAATGGAACGCTCGTCAAAGAAGCGGACCAATTGGGTCCCGCATTTGAACAGGCGTTTGCTTATGACGGTCCATCGCTGGTTGAAATCGTGACGGATGTCGAACTGATATGAATGCGGACACGCAAAAGGAACTGGCGAGTTTATTCGCCGAAGCGGGACAAGCCCACCACAAAGCGTTCGAAGCGACAGACGGCCACGACCCCGACTGGCCAACCTGGTACGCCGATTTTCTGGCCGAGCCTCTGGCACGGCGATTCAATTTGCAGTTCACTCACAGTTAGCTGGTCTACTGCCTGAGGCGCGCGGATATGGAGCACCAGGCGCGCGCGCCGGAAAGCAACTGGCAGGAATTCTACGCACGCGAGATCGTCGAGCACTGCGTGCCGTCGAATAGTGCCGACCGCGACGCGCTGGCCCTGTATTACATCGACGGATGCCCGTTTTGCGACCTCGTTCGCCGAGAGATCGACCGGCTCGGTCTCGACGTCGAGCTTCGCAATGTCTTCAGCGCCAACGAGCATCGCGACGCGCTCGTCAAAGAGCGCGGGCGTGCGACCGTTCCCGTACTCAGGATCTCATCGCCGGACGGCGAGGAACGCTGGATGCCCGAGTCACGCGACATAGTCAGCTACCTGCAGAAGACCTACGGCCGCCGCGAGGGCTGATTCGATACGAATGTCGGCTGCTGCGTATGCGCGCTTGCGAGGATTGCGGACTATGACGACGCTATTTCGGACTTTACCAGCGGATTTTGCGGAATAGCGTAATTGGACGGCGTCGTGCAGCTGCTAGAATGGCACCGGATGTGAGTTACCGGGCACAGATATGGTCGTGCGACGTGGCGCAGCGAGTTACGAACTGGACGTCCTCCAGGGGTCGGATATCGCTGTGTTCCGTTGGGTCGGGCCGATAACCCTGGAGGACAGGCGCAAGAACAGGCACCGGATGAAAAAGTTTTGCGAAGAACGTGGCGTCCGATGCGTGATCATTGACGGTCGCGAGCAGCAATCCGAAACGGGCATTGTCGATGCCTACGAGTTTGGAGCCGAGGTGCCTGTCGAGATGCAGGGGCTGACGCTCGCCGTCGTCCATCGACCGGACGACGAAGCCCTGAAATTCATAGAAACGGTTGCCAACAACCGGGGTTCGCGAACACGGGCGTTCCAGGATTTCGAAGCTGCGCGAGCGTGGCTGGAGTCGCTCGACGAATAACAGACCATTGGGGGTTGCAATGGCGTTAGCCGTTTTTGGTGCGGGTTTCGGCCGCACGGGGACCACGTCAATCAAGCTGGCGCTCGAGCAGCTCGGGCTCGGTCCCTGTCATCACATGAGCGACGTCTTCAAGAACGAAGATCAATTGTCGACGTGGCGCGATGCTGCGGATGGCAAACCGGTGGACTGGAGCGCGGCATTCGCCGGTTGGCGGTCCGCGATGGATTGGCCGTCGACTCACTACTGGCGTGAGCTTGCAAGTGCCTGGCCCGACGCCAAGGTGATCCTCACCGTGCGACCCGAGGCGCGTTGGGTGACGAGTTTCTCGCTCACGATCAGGAGACTCATCGAGGGCCGCGCCAGCGTTTCGAATCCCTACTGGCGTGACGTCCTCGCGATGGCGCAGAAGATGATCGCCGAGCAGACCTTTGACAACCGGATGCACGATGAGGACGTGCTTTATCGCAAATACCGCGAGAGAGCGGACCAGGTCGTCGGCGAGATTCCGGCCGAGAGGCTGCTCGTCTATGACGTGGCCGATGGCTGGGAACCGCTTTGCGACTTCCTCGGTGTCGATACGCCCGAGACCGATTTTCCACGCACCAATAACGTCCAGGAGTTCTGGGATTTCTACGGAAGCTAAGACACCTGACAAGCTGGACGTGGCCGGTTTTCGCTGGCCGGTGTCGGCCAGGCAGACGATCGGCGCTCCTGCCGCCGACGTCTGGTCGGCGATCGCCGCCTCCGGAAATCTCGAGTCCTGCCACCCGTTCTGTGCCGAAAACCCGGTCCGCATCTGGCCGGGCCCGGGATCGATCGACGAGGTGCACTACCTCAACGGAATCGTCTACGAGCGACGCTTCCAGTCCTGGTACGAGGGCGAGGGGTACGATCTCGAGATCTGGCACAAGCAGCAAAAGTTGGCCGACGTCATCTGGCGTATCGAGCCGACCGGGGATGAATCGAGTGTCCTCGAGATCACGGTGCTGCCATTGGGGCTGCAGAATTTGCCAACATGGCTGCGATGGGCGCCGCACGTGTTCGTTCTGCGACCCCGCATGAAGTCGTATCTGCAGTCGGTCGTGCGCGGCTTCGAGTGGTACGTGACGCGCGGTGAATCCGTGCCGCGGAACCAGTTCGGTACTCATCCCTGGTTCTCGGTGCAGGCCCGTTGAGTCACTCCGTATTTCCCACGATAGGTGGGAGAGGGAGGGCGGGGTAGATTAACTCCCGGATTCATCGGTGCCGTAATCCGGGCTCCACAATTCCGGATCGGCACGTGAAAATGGCAAGTCAAACCCCCGTCTTGCCAGTTGCTATGGGCCCCGGTTGCTATCGGGGCCTTTTTTATTGCGCCGCAAGCACCTTGTCGCAGATATGCGCACCGATCGGTATGGCGGACGTCGCGGCCGGGGAGGGAGCGTTGCATACGTGCAGGCTGCGCGGGGTCTGGGCGAACAGGAAGTCGTGCACCAACGAGCCGTCCCGCAGAACTGCCTGGGCCCGAACGCCGGGCGGATAGGGCCTGAGGTCCGACAAGTCGACCGACGGGCAGTATTTCTGCACCTGCTTCAGGTAACCCGGTCGCCAGAACGAGTTCCGGTATTCGACGACGCCCGTCCGGATGTAGCGAAAAGCGACTTTCCAGAAACCGGGAAAGCGCAGCATTTCCAGGGCATCGCGCAAGTTCACATTGATGCGACCATACCCCTCCCGTTTCCACGCTTGCACGGCGTTTGGGCCGACCGTTATCGAGCCATCGATCATTCGCGTCAGGTGCACGCCCAGGAATGGCAAGTCGGGATCCGGGACCGGGTAGATCAGGTGGCTGACGATGTCGTTTTTCTCGGGCGGCAACCGAAAATACTCGCCCCGGTACGGCACGATTCGAAAGTCGGTCTCGATATCCATCATGTCGGCGATGCGATCGGCCATTAGACCGCCGCAGGCGACGAGGTACCCGGCTTCCAATACCTCCGCGGGCGTCGTGATCTCGATGCAGTCGTCGAATTCGGCGAGGTCCGTAACCGGCGTGGAGAGCCTGATCTCGCCGCCGAGCCTCCTGACCTCCGCGGCCATGTGCTGGCTTACCAATGGGAAACTGACGATGCCGGTCGTTTTCAGGTGAATCGCGGCGAGCCCCGTGATATTGGGCTCTGCTTCGGCCAGCTCGGCCTTGTCGAGCAGCGCGACGTCCAGCTCATTGATTTTCGCCCGCTCGAACAGCGCCTCCAGCCGCTCCAGCTCGAGTGCGTTGGTGGCAACGATGAGCTTGCCGCATTGCTCGTAGGGGATGCCGTGGTCTTTGCAGAATGCGATGGTGTCAATCACGCCCTGCTTGCAGAATCTCGCCTTCAGGGAGCCGGGCTCGTAGTAGATGCCGGCGTGAATAACGCCGCTGTTGTGGCCCGTCTGGTGCGCGGCGACCCGGTCTTCTTTTTCGAGTACGACGAGTTTCTTGCCGGGCTCGCGTTTGAGCAATTGCCAGGCTGTCGAGAGGCCCACGATGCCGCCGCCTATGATCGCGTAGTCGTATCTCATCGGAGGCGGAGTCTAGCAGCCTGCCGGGGCGCGTCGGCCTTGATAAACGAGCGATACCGGCCGTATAATCCCGCGCCAGCGCAGAGCAAGTCGCCGGGTTCCCGGCGTAGAAGAAGCCCCGCTCCGGGGTTTTTTGTTGCCTGAGGGCAGCGACAGTGCGCGGAGTATGAATGGGCCATTGGCCCATTTTTTGTTTTTAAACAGAGGTTTACCTCGCATGATCAGCGGCGACGAATTGAAGGGATTGCTCGAGCCAACCGTCGAACGGCTGGGCTACGAGCTGACAGACCTGGAGGTCAGGGCGGGCGGCAAGCACGGCCTTTTGCGGCTCTTCATCGACAAGCCCGACGGCATCCGCCTCGAGGATTGCGAGACCGTGAGTCACGCGGTCAGCGCGATGCTGGACGTGGAGGATCCGCTTCCAGGGCAGTACAACCTCGAAGTCAGCTCGCCAGGCTTGGACAGGAAGTTGACGAAAGTCGAGCATTTTCAGCGATTTACTGGCGAAATCGTGAAAGTTTCTATGCGATTCCCGATTGCGGGTCGCAGGCGTTTCCGGGGCACACTGCTGTCCTCGGATGGCGAAAACATCGTGGTCGATGTGGATGGTGAATCGCACACGTTGCCGGTGGCGACGATTGATACCGCACGGCTGGTGCCCGCGGAGGCCTGACGGCCGGGGCTAACTGGAGTTCCAGGTACATGAGCAAAGAGATCCTGATGGTGGTTGACGCCGTTTCGAACGAGAAGGGCGTCGAGAAGGAAATTATCTTCGAGGCAATCGAAGCCGCACTCGCGTCCGCGACTCGCCGCAAGCACGGCGAGGATATCGACGTGCGAGTCGCGATCGACCGTGAATCCGGCGACTACGACACGTTCCGCCGCTGGCTGGTGTTCGAGGACGAGTCCACCGAGCTGGAGTTCCCGGATCGCGAGCTGCGCATGATCGATGCCGTAGACGTTGACGAGAATGCGGAGCCCGGTGGCTTTGTCGAGGTGCCGATGGAGTCGGTGGAGTTCGGCCGCATTGCGGCACAGACTGCCAAGCAGGTCATCGTGCAGAAAGTCCGCGAGGCCGAGCGTGAGCAGGTCGTCGAGGAGTACCAGGACCGTGAGGGCGAGCTGCTCTCGGGCCTCGTCAAGCGCGTCGACCGCAATGGCGTGTACATCGACCTCGGCGGCAATGCCGAAGGCTTCGTGCCGCGTGACCAGATGGTGCCGCGCGAACCGGTACGGCCCCAGGATCGCATCAAGGCGTTGCTGACCGAAGTTCGGTCCGAGCCGCGCGGCCCGCAGTTGTTCATGACACGAACCTCGCCGCAGTTCCTGATCGAGTTGTTCAAGATCGAAGTCCCAGAGGTTGGCCAGGGGCTGATCGATATTCTCGGTGCCGCTCGCGATCCGGGTCTGCGCGCGAAGATCGCCGTCAAGAGTAATGACGCACGCATCGATGCCGTCGGCGCCTGCGTCGGCATGCGTGGTTCGCGCGTGCAGGCGGTTTCCAACGAACTCGCAGGCGAGCGTGTCGACATCATCCTGTGGGACGACAATTCGGCACAGTTCGTTGTCAACGCAATGTCGCCGGCCGAGGTCGTTTCGATCGTCGTCGACGAGGACGCGCACAGCATGGACATCGCCGTCGAAGAGGACAAGTTGTCGCAGGCGATCGGTCGCGGCGGCCAGAATATCCGGTTGGCGAGCGAATTGTCGGGATGGGAACTCAACGTCATGACGGCAGCCGATGCCGAGGAGAAGAGCGAGGCGGAGATGCGCGAGCTCATCGAGCTTTTCTCGCGGCAACTGGATGTCGACGAAGAGGTTGGCCTCATCCTGGTCCAGGAAGGTTTCTCGACGATCGAGGAAATCGCCTACGTGCCCGCATCGGAACTCGTGGCCATCGAGGAGTTCGACGAGGACATCGTCGATGAGCTGCGCAGCCGTGCGCGGGACGTGCTGCTGACCCAGGCGATTGTCCAGGAGGAAAAGATCGATGAGGCAGAGCCCGCCGAGGACCTGCTGAGTCTCGAGGGTGTCGACAAGGGCCTTGCCTACCTGCTGGCGAGCAATGGCGTGGTTACGCGCGAGGATCTCGCGGAGCTTGCGACGGACGACCTGCTCGAGATCAAGGAAGACATGGACAACGAGGAAGCGGCGGCGCTTATCATGAAGGCGCGCGCTCACTGGTTCGAGGCGGAAGAGCAGCAGGCCTGAGCCCGAACCTGACAACGGAGTTGAACTATGGCTGATGTGACAGTCACACAATTTGCTGAAGTGCTGAAGGTGCCGGTCGAGAAGCTGCTGTCGCAGCTGGACGAGGCTGGAATCGAGGTTAACGGTGCTGAAGACACGATCAGCGACGATGCCAAGCTCGAGCTGCTGACGCACCTGCGTCGCAGTCACGGGCAGGAAGATGCCAAGGCAACCGTTGCCGCGCCGCGTCGCATCACGTTGAAGCGCAAGTCCCAGTCCGAGCTGAAGCTCTCGGGTGCCCAGGGCCGCTCGCGAACGGTCAACGTCGAGGTGCGCCGCAAGCGTACCTACATCAAGCGCGACGTACTCGAGGAGCAGGCGCAGAAAGAGCAGGAAGAGCTCGATCGCCAGCGTCGCGAGGAGCAGGAGCGCGTCGAAGCCGAGAAGCGCGAGCAGGAACGCGTGCAGGCTGAGAAAGAAGAGGCCAAGCGGCTCGAGGAAGAAGCACGGCAGAAGGAAGAGCAGCAGCGCAAGGACGCCGAGGAAGAAGCGCGCAAGGCGGCCGAGCAGGCCGCAGCGGCAGCAGCCGAGGAGAAAGCGCGGCTCGAGAAGGCCGAAGC
>JAAUXY010143682.1_pt1 | contig 18854 bp, 13 predicted proteins | sample 7278121 | NCBI WGS metagenome assembly JAAUXY01 (sample SAMN14350117, study PRJNA611818) | marine sediment metagenome | isolation source: surface marine sediment (1.8m) | place: French Polynesia: Moorea | collected 2018-08 | reverse complement strand
GTTCACTTTCGCGTGGTCGAGGTTCAGCTCCTGCATCGCCAGCATGGTGACCATGGCAAAAGCTTCGTTGATCTCGAAGAGGTCAACGTCGTCCAGATTCCAGCCGATCCGTTCCACCAGTTTGTTGATGGCACCTACTGGCGCAATCGTGAACTCACTGGGGTGGATGGAATGGGTGGCGTGACCCACGATCCGTGCAAGCGGCTCCGCGCCGCCGAGCGCGTTTTCGCTGCGCAGCAGCAACGCCGACGCGCCGTCGGAAATTGACGAGGAGTTGGCGGCGGTAATCGTGCCGTCAGCTTTGAACGCGGGCCGCAGCGTTGGGATCTTCTCCAGCTTGGCGCGCCCCGGCTGCTCATCGTCCGCGACCGTTGCACCGCCGATCTCGATGGGTGAGATTTCGCTGGCGAGGCTGCCGTTTTCGATGGCGCCGCGTGCCCGGTTCACCGATTCCGTGGCATAGGCGTCCATGGCTTCGCGCGTCAGCTGGTACTCGTCAGCCGTTGCCTGGGCGAACGAACCCATGGAACCGCCCGTTTCTGCGTCTTCGAGACCGTCGAGGAACAGCGCATCCTGCATGCTCGTGTGACCCATACGCAATCCGCCGCGGGCTTTTGCCAGCAGATACGGCGCGTTGCTCATGCTCTCCATGCCGCCCGCCATGATCGTATCGGCGGACCCTGCGCGAATGAGGTCCGTAGCCAGCATGGCCGTTTTCATGCCGGAACCGCACACCTTGTTGACGGTGGTTGCGCCACAGGCGTCCGGCAGTCCGGCAATGCGCATTGCCTGGCGTGCGGGTGCCTGTTTCAGACCGGCGCTTACGACGTTGCCGATGATGACCTCATCGACGCTGTCAACGTCGGCGGCAGCCTGGGCCAGTGCCGCGCGGATGGCGTGTGCACCCAGCTCGGGTGCGCTCATGCCCGCCAGACCGCCTTGAAAGCTGCCCACCGGGGTGCGCGCAGCGCCAACGAGATAAACTGCTTCGCTCAAAATCCTGCTCCGTAAAATCAAGCGGTTGAGTGTACTGACCCGGGCGCGCCTAGGCCACCATTCTGCCCCTTTCGATGCGCTTGCCGCTCGCTGTTGCGCCTATGTCGGCGGCAGCTGGCGCGCCGTTCTCACTCGGCGAAACGGGGCATCAGCTCGGCAAAGTTGCAGGGCTTGAAATTGATGTCGAGCTGATTGCGGATGATTTTCTCCCAGCCGGTCTTGACCGCGTTTGCAGAGCCGGGAAGACAGAAGATGAGTGTCGCATTGGCCAGCCCGCCGACTGCGCGGGATTGGATGGTGGAGGCGCCGATTTCCTCATAAGAAATCTGCCGGAAGAGCTCCCCGAAGCCGCCGATTTCCTTGTCGAAAAGGACGCTGACCGCCTCCGGCGTGCTGTCGCGCCCGGTGAAACCGGTGCCGCCGGTGGTGAGAATGACCTGCACCCCCGGATCGGCAATCCATTGCGAGACCCGTGCACGGATTGCGTACACGTCGTCTTTGACGATGGCCCGGTCTGCAAGCGCGTGGCCGGCCGCCTCAACGGCGTCGCTCAGGTAGTTGCCCGACTTGTCGTCGTCGAGACTGCGGGTGTCGGAAATGGTGAGAACTGTACAGTTGAGCGCCGTCATGCTTGTTGGAATTCCTGCTGGAACTGGATAGAGTACCGCCATTCTACACCCAGCCAAAAAATCGTGGAAAAACAGCTCATTGAAGGCGACCGCCTGTACCTCATCGCCGAAAGCCTGGCGAAAGACTTCTCCCTGTTTCCAGACATCTCCCAAGAACAAGAACCCGTCCAGGGGTTGCTGACTCCGGCTCAGATCGAGCGCCGCACGGAAGAGCTGGCCAACCTCGACATTGATGCCTACGTCGAGGCTGCCGTCAGTCCCGCGGAGGACCAGACGCGCACGCCGGCGCCGGAAATCATTCGCCAGCTGGGACAGGTGGTCGAAGAGGAGAGCGCGGGTCCCTATTACCAGGCCGTGGTGAACATGGACTTCGGAGAGGGCCGCACCCGCGTAGTGGGCTTCCTGGCCCAGGATCGCAGCAGCGATCTCGGCTCGTGGATGCCGGAACATCATCGGCGCGCCGCCAGATTTGCCGACTACTGCTCCACGCGACGTATTCCGATGGTGACCTTCATGGACACCCCGGGCGCGGACGCCCGCGAAGCTGCGAACGCCGACAATCAGGCACACAGCATTTCGCGCCTCATCGCGGAGATGAGCAACGTCGACGTGCCGACGGTAGGCCTCATCTACGGGCTCGGATACTCCGGCGGAGCCATCCCGCTGGCGGCCAGCAACATGATCCTCTCGCTCAGAGACGGTGTCTTCAGCACCATCCAGCCGCCTTCGCTGGCGAACATCGCACGGCGCCTGAACCTGTCCTGGCAGGAGTGCGCAAAGTACGTTGGCGTGTCGCCCTTCGAGCTCCACGCCCAGGGCAACATAGACGGCATCGTCGATTACACGCCAAACGACAGCATCGAGAAGCTGGAGAACCTGCGTACGGCCATCATCGGCAGCATTGGCAACGTGGAAACCCGTGTGAAAGAGTTTGTCGCGGAAAATCCGTACATCCTCGATCACTATCGGCAGAGCCTGCAGCGGTATCTGAATCCTTCGCCGCAGCTGCAGGCGATGCAGACTTCAGCGTCGCTGAAACTCACAAAGAACCCAACCGAATATCTCAACGTCTTCGGCGTGGCATACCGCTATCTGCGCTACCTGCAGGTCCGTAAACGCATCAAAGCGACGACTACCCAGCAGTACGGTCGCCTGGCAACTCAGGAGCTGCCGAAGGGAGAGTTGCACATCCGCGCCGATCGCGAACGGCGTCAGGCGTTTCTCACCTGGTTGCAGGATCCGGACAAAATCGTCTACGACGATGTGCTCTCCAAAGTGTGGCGCAACTACCACGAGAAGCGTCAGGCTCTGCACGACGAGCGGGGCCGCATCGCGCAGCTCATCTTCGGTGAACCGAAACAGAACTACGAAGACGCGCGCGCGTCACTCCTGTCTTCCATCGGAATTTTCCTCTACAACCGCTGGAAGGGCGAGTCGGTGGGTAATCTGCGGGCACTCCGGGAGTATCTGCACAATCACGAAGATACTCGGCAGATCCTCAAGGTCTCCGACATTGGCAATGCCAGGCAATTTCTCAGAGCCATTGTCGCAGATGCTGAAATGCTGGGTGTACTGCGGGAACGGTTTACCTATGAAGGCAAGAAGCTCCTGGCGCTCAAGGGTCTGGACGACAAGTCCGACGTTTTCCTGACAAAACTGCTGACCGCGGAGCTGAACCTGGCGATCACCGGCCCTGCCATGCTGGGTGCAATCGGCCAGTCGGACATACATGCCAACCGTGGGCTCCTGCACCTGCGTTTCCCGAGTTTCGTCAAGCCGACCGAAAGCGTCGGCAAACCCGTGGCGCTTTCGGACATGACCGTCCTCGACGTGCTTCTCGACGAGGAGCTGCGCGACGATTTCATCCGCGAATGCGAGAACCTGCTGCTCTTCGATTCGGTCTACGATCAGATCATTGCCAACCTGGATTCGATTGCCGCAGAAGCCCAATCCGACCAGAGCCTGAGCCAGGAGTCGCTTGACCAGCTCATAGAAACCACCCTCAAGTTTGCTGCCAGCGGACTGACCCTCGGGGGTGTTGAAAGCCAGGCGCAGCCCACCGCGGGAATGCTGCGCGATCAGTTTTTCGACTGGTCACAGCGTCTCGAGAAGATGCCGAAAGGCACCGACTTCTATCGGCAGGTGGAAGAGTGGAAGAAGCTGAGCTTCCCGCATCTGGCTGATGCGCTCTTTGTTGTGGTGACGCACCTCTTCGAGAGCCTCTTGAGCTCGTATATGGCGGCTATGCGTGACGGCAAACAGTACCAGGGTCGCATTGCGCCCAGGAACATCGGGCGGCGCAAAGACTTCTGGAACCGCCTCAACATGGCGTACAACGATTTGTTGATGCAGAACGTATTGCGCAAAAGTCGTAACAGCAACCGGTTCACTTACGAAGATCTGGTCGGCCGCTATTTCGACGACTGGGAGAGCCGCTTTGATGACCTCCTGAGCTCGGATCCGTGCTCATTTCCCGGTTTCCGGCTGTCCATCGAGCAGGCGCTCAACAAGAATCTGCCGCCGTGTGGCATCGTTACCGGCTTCGGCACGCTCAAGGGTGACGGGCCACGCGTGGGCGTGGTGCTCTCCAACGTTGCGTTCCAGGCGGGCGCGTTCGATATGGCGAGCGCCGAGAAGTTCTGTCGTCTCCTCGTCGAGTGCGCCGAGCAGCACCTGCCTGTGGTGTGCTTCATTTCCTCGGGGGGCATGCAGACGAAAGAGGGAGCCGGCGCGCTTTTCTCCATGGCGGCGGTCAACGACCGCATCACGCGCTTCGTGCGCGATCATGACCTGCCGGTCATCGTTTTTGGTTTTGGCGACTGCACCGGCGGCGCCCAGGCAAGCTTTGTTACCCATCCGCTCGTACAGACGTATTACTTCTCCGGGACCAGCATGCCGTTTGCCGGGCAGATTGTGGTGCCCTCGAACCTGCCGCTGAACTCGATCCTGTCGAACTACCTGTCGGCCAACGAAGGCGCCATGCAGGGCCTGGTCGAGCATCCGTTTTACCCGGACATGGACGAGGAGCTCAAAGAGATCGACCCTGCCATCCCGGTGCCTTCCGAAACCGTCGAGCAGGTGGTGCAGCGCGTGCTTGCCGGCGGCTTTGCCGAGCAGCGTCCGGTGGTCGTGGCGCACCGGCCGAAATACACCGACAAAGATCTGATCCGACCGGTGAAGAAAGTGCTGATACACGCCCGCGGCTGCACGGCAGCGAAGCTCGTACGCATTGCGCAGGCACAGAACATCGACGTGGTGCTGGTGCAGAGCGATCCGGACATGGAGTCAGCGGTTGTCGATCAGCTGCGCGAACGGGATACCCTCGTGTGCATCGGCGGCAACACGCCCGACGAAAGTTATTTGAACGCCATGAGCGTGCTGAACGTGGCCGAAAACGAAGGTGTGGACAGCCTGCATCCGGGAATCGGCTTTCTCTCGGAAAACTCGTCCTTTGCAGAGCTCGTGCGCAGCCACGGCATCAACTTCGTCGGGCCGTCCGTTGCCAGCATGGAGACGATGGGCAACAAATCGAACGCGATCAACACGTCGCTCCGGCTCAACGTGCCGGTGGTGCCCGGCAGTCACGGTATTCTGACGAATCCGGAACGGGCAGCGGAAGTGGCGGAGGAGATTGGCTATCCCGTGCTCATCAAAGCCGTGCACGGCGGCGGCGGCAAGGGCATCCAGGTAGTCGAAGATCCCAACGATTTTGTAGAGCTCTTCCACCGCGTGACCATGGAAGCGCGTAGCGCCTTCGGCAACGGTGACGTGTACCTCGAGAAATTTGTCACCTCGCTGCGCCATATCGAGGCGCAGCTCCTGCGCGATACGCACGGCAACACCCACGTGCTCGGCATCCGCGACTGCAGCGTGCAGCGCGACAAGCAGAAGGTCATCGAAGAGTCGGGCTCCACGACGCTCCCAGAGCGACTGCTCGAAACCGTCAAACGCTCAACGGCGGACATTGCCAACGAGGTCAACTACGTGGGCGCGGGCACGGTGGAGTTCATCTACGATCTGGCCTCGGACGCCGTCTATTTCATGGAAATGAACACGCGCCTGCAGGTTGAGCATCCGGTGACGGAGTGGACCAGCGGCGTCGACATCGTCGCCCAGCAATTCAATATCGCAGGCGGCGGATCCATTGCCGATCTGGAGGCGAAAGACGAAGGTTATTCGATCGAGGCGCGCGTGACGGCCGAGCGGATTCAGCAGGTGGGCGACGGTAGTCTCGCGTTCAAGCCGCATCCCGGTCAGATCACCTCCTGTGAGTTCCCGGCGGAGGATAACGTCGAGATCATTACCATGGCCGGCACCAACAAGTTTGTCTCGCCGTACTACGACAGCATGATTGCGCAGGTGGTCGTCTACGCCGAGGACCGCAACGCGGCCATCGACAAGCTGGTCGATTATCTCAAGCGCGTGACCATCTCCGGCATCTGCACGAACATTCCGCTGCTCATTCGAATTCTGAGCGACGATGTGTTCCGTCAGGGCGTCTACGATACGAACTACCTGCCGCAGCTCCTCGGCCGGATCGACGTGGCGCAGCTGATCGACGAGATTGAGCAGGCCGGCAGCGGTGGCGAAGGCATTGACACCGAGGCCATCCGCATCGAGGAAAGCGATGAGCTGAAGGTCCTGGCGCCGGCAACCGCAATTTTCTATTCCACCCCGTCACCTTCGGAGCCGGAATACGTCAACGTCGGCGATCGCATCACCCTGGACCATACGCTGTGTCAGCTCGAAGCGATGAAAATCTTCACGCCGCTGTCGCTGGCGGACTTCAACACGGAGACCGAGCTTTATCCTGCCGGTCACGAGTTTGAGGTGACGCGCGTCAACATGAGCAGCGGCCAGCAGGTCAACGTGGGCGATCTGCTCTTTGTCGTCAAGCCGATAGCCGCAACCTAACCGGGCAGCAGCATGCGCACCCCCTGCACGACGCAGAGGGTGGCGATGATGAGAATGATGGCCTGGCTCACTTTCTGGAACGCGGCGTCGTTCCAGCGCATCAGCAGCTTCGTGCCGATGCGCGTGCCGCTGACAGCCACCACGAGTGCCGCGGCAAAGAGAAACCAGGGCAGCGTGGTGCCCAGCGAGACGATCACCCCGTAGTAGACGATCTTCAGCAGGTGGCCAATCGTCTGTGTCAGTGCCTTGTTGGCGACAATCTCCTGTCGCGTGAGGGGCGAATTGAGATAAAAAACATCCAGCAGCGGCCCTGACGCGCCGGCCAGAAGCTGTGCCGCGGTGACCACAATCCCGCATGCAACCGTGGTTGCCGGCTTCGTCACGTCCAGGCCGCGCAAGCGTTTGTTGACCCGCGCGAACCACGGGAACAGCCCCACCAGAATCAGCACAATCCCGGCGTCCGGCACCAGCGCCAGCCACGTGAAAAAGCCGACCGCCACGGCGGCGCCCGTAAGATACATCGGCAGGATCTGCCAGCGGATGTGGGTGCGCAGAAACCAGGCGCGTGAGCCGTTGGAGGTGGCCTGCACGGCGCCGTGCAGGAGCATTGCGTTGGCCACGGTCATGGTGCTGACCAGGATGGCCATCAGGATCATGCCGCCGGCCATGCCGAGAATGCCCGATAGGACGCTCGTGGCGAGGACACTGACAAGCACGATCACATACAACATGGGTGCATGATGGCGAGGCGCAAACCATGAAAAAAGAGAATAGATGGAATATGATTGTTGCGTCTGTCGAAACTAAGCCGATCTCATGATCGAAAATCTGGAAACGCTTGTGGCGCTGTCGAAAGCCGGCACCATGATGGAAGCGAGCACGCAGCTGAAGATTTCCCAGTCAGCCGTCAGCAAACGTATTGCCAACCTCGAGCGCTACTACGATCGTAAGCTCATAGAGCGTCATGGCCGTCGCGTGGTGTTTACCCATCACGGCACACGGCTGGTGGAACGCGTGGGACCGCTCCTCTCGGAGTTGCGCAGTGTCTTTCTGGAAGACAACGCGCTGCGTAAAGGCAAAATCATCATGGGCGTATCCGAGGCCATCCTCGCCAGCTGGGGGCCGCGGCTCTTCTCACAGGCAGGCGAGCAGCTGCCGGGCGTCGAATTCGAGTTCCATGCCCAACGCTCCCCGGTGGTGCTCGACCGGCTGCGCTCCGGGGAGTATATGGTGGGAATCTGCACGGGTTCGCCGGACGCGGATACGGATCTCGTCAGCGAGGTCATCCGCCAGGAGCCCATGGTCATTGTGCCTTCCGGCCTGCAAACCCTCGAGTACAGCGTGGGCGAACCGCTGAGCGTCATCACCATTGAGTCGCGCTCCGGCGCCTGGGCGTCGATCGAGGAAGACATGGACCGGCTGAATCTGACCCGCGCCGTCTCGCTGGAGTCGTTTTTTGCGGTGGCGCAGATGGCCATCGCCGGTTTTGGTCATGGCCTGGTCCCGGCGGGCGTCGCCCTGACGCTCGGGGTGCGGGAAGAACAGTTCATTCCGCTTGCGGCGGAAGGATTGACCCGCCCGGTGCGGTTTGTTGCCCGCAAATCGATGTTTGCGCAGGACCTGGTGCGTTCGTTCTACAACGAGGTTTCGAGGCTTGCCGTCTCGGTTTGAGGCGCGAGGAGGCTCTCGAGTATCTCATCGAGCGCATCGACCCAGCCCTGCTCGTCGTTCAGACAGGGGATGAGGTGGAAGTGCTCGCCACCGGCCTCGAGGAAAGTCTCGCGGCCCTGAATGCCCATCTCTTCGAGCGTCTCCAGGTTGTCGGCGACGAACGCCGGACACACGACGGCAAGGTTTTTCACGCCGCGACCGGGAAGCTCGGCGAGCACCTGATCCGTATATGGCGTCAGCCAGGGCAGACGCCCGAGGCGGGATTGGAAGCTGACGGAGTATTTGTCATCCGCGATGCCGAGATCCGCGGCCAGATTGCGTGAGGTCACGAACACCTGATGCCGGTAACAGGTGGCGTGTGCCGGAGAGGCGACTTCACAGCAGGATTCGTTCTGCAGGCAGTGCTTGCCGGTTGGATCGGCCTTCGTCAGGTGCCGTTCGGGCAGGCCGTGGTAACTCATGAGCAGGTGATCCACGTCAGGCGGCAGATGCGCTTCGACGGAAGCGGCCAGTGCCCGCCGGTAAGCCGGGTGCGCGTAGAACGGCGGCACAAACTCAGCCCGCATGGCGGCCGGCAGGGCTTCGTGGACGGCTTCGATGATCGTGGTCACGGTGGAATCGGCATGCTGGGGATAAAGCGGCACCACGACAAGATGGTTCACACCCGCCGCGGCCAGCTCAGTAACGGCGTTCAGGATCGAGGGTTCGCCGTAGCGCATGGCAAGGCTGACGGGAAGCGGGCTGCGCTGCTGCAATGCTGCCTGCAGCGCCTGGCTGTAGAGCAGGAGCGGCGAGCCGTCATCCGTCCAGATGGAGGCGTAGGCGTGGGCACTTGCTTTCGGACGGAATGGCAGAATAAAGGCGCTCACGATCAGACGCCGGATTGGCCAGGGTGCGTCGAGCACATGGCGGTCCATGAGAAATTCGTTGAGGTAGCTGCGTACGTCGGCTGTGGTCGGCGATGCCGGCGTGCCCAGGTTGATGAGCAGAATGCCGGTATTGTGCCCGTTGTTCTTCAATGTATTTCCTGATCTTCGAAGGCTGAGCGCAGTCTGGACTCGCGCTGCTCAATTCTTGTCCAGAAATTGGTATCCATGCCAATTTCTTCCCATGGTTTGCTTCGCAAACTATCGCGCTATCCCTGCGCTCGCTAGTTCTTGTCTATTCTGGACAGTAACTAGTTAAGAAAACGTCAATGCTATAGTATCCGCGCTCCCGGGATGCAGCGCCATGTAGGCATCCCGCCCCGTTTTTGGACATTGGAACCTCGAGTGACCCTGATAGTCGACTATGACGCCGGCAACCTGCGCAGCGTGCAGCGGGCGTGCCGCGTGGTAGGCCTCGATGCTGAGATATGCGCAGATCCCGATCGTCTGCGCGATGCCGAACGCGTCATTTTTCCCGGCGTGGGCGCTGCCGGCAGCGCCATGAAGAGTCTCACGTCACGCGGCCTCGATGCTGCGCTGAAGGAGGTCATTGCCGACGGGCGCCCGGTGCTGGGCATCTGTCTGGGGCTGCAGATCAGCCTCGACTACTCAGAAGAGAACGACACGACCACGCTGGGGCTCATTCCTGGCAAGGTGCAGCGCTTCGATTTCAACAATCCGGAGCTCAAGATTCCGCACATGGGCTGGAACGAGGTGCGCCCGGTCAAAGCGCATCCGGTGCTCGCCGGCATCGAACCCGGTGACGAGTTCTACTTCGTGCACGCCTACTATCCGGTTCCGGCTGACGCGCAATTCATCTATGCGGAGTCCGATTACGAGCACGATTTCGCTTCGGCCATCGGCAGGGACAACTACTTTGCAACACAGTTTCATCCGGAAAAGAGCGGCCGGGTGGGATTGCGTCTCCTCTCCAACTTTGCCGCGTGGGACGGTCAATGCTGAGTAAACGTTTGATAGCTTGTCTCGACGTGCGTGACGGCAAGCTCGCCAAGAGCGTGAAGTTCGTGGATACGAAGGACATTGGCGATCCCGTCGAGAAGGCGCGGGAGTATTACCTTGACGGGCTCGATGAGCTGGTGTTCTACGACATCACCGCGTCGAGCGACAAGCGCAACATCATGCTGGACGTCGTGGAAGCCGTAGCCAGCGAGGTGTTCATCCCCCTGTCAGTGGGCGGTGGTGTGCGCAGCGTCGCGGACGCAACCGACCTGCGGCTGGCCGGCGCGGAGAAGATCAACGTCAATTCAGCAGCCGTGCAGCGCCCGGCGCTCATCGCCGAGTGTGCCGAAGCGGTGGGTAATCAGAATATTGTTCTCTCCATGGACATTCTGCGTGTGGACGAATGTGAGGAGACGCCCTCGGGCTATGAGATTGTCATCAACGGTGGCCGCACGCGGACGGGAAAAGACGCGCTCGCCTGGGCGCTGGAAGGAGAAAAGCTCGGCGCCGGTGAGCTGGTAGTCAACTCGATTGACGCTGACGGCACCAAGGCGGGCTACGAGCTGAAGCTGACCGCCATGCTTGCCGAGGCCGTGCGCATACCGGTGATTGCCTCGGGTGGCGCGGGTAAGCCCGAACATCTCTACGATGCGCTGACGACCGGCAAAGCGGATGCGGCGCTGGTTGCCTCCATGGTGCACTACGGCGAATACACCGTGAGCGGTTTGAAAGGCTACCTGCACGATCGGGGTCTCAAAATGCGCATGTCCTGGTAACGGGGGAGGAAGTCGTGAAAGCAATTCAGGTGGAAGATGGCGCCCTGGTATGGGCTGATGCGGCTGATGAAGCCTGCGGTCCGGGCCAGGTCCGTATCAAGGTGAGCGCAAGCGCGGTGAACCGCGCCGATCTCGTGCAGGTGAGCGGCGGTTACCCGCCACCGCCCGGTGCAAGCCCCATTCTCGGGCTCGAGTGTGCCGGTGTGGTCTCTGAAATTGGCGAGGGCGTGCAGAGCGTGGCCGTGGGTGACGCCGTCTGTGCGCTGCTGGCCGGGGGTGGATATGCCGAGGAAGTGGTTGTCCCTGCCGGGCAGGTGCTGCCGGTGCCCGCGGGCTTGAGCATGGCGCAGGCAGCCGCGCTGCCGGAGGTGTTTGCCACGGCCTATCTGAATATCTACATGGAAGCGGGACTCAGGCGTCAGGAGAAAGTCGTCGTGCACGCTGGCGCCAGTGGCGTGGGCACGGCGGCGATCCAGCTGCTGAAGGCCAGCGGTAATCCCTGTTTTGTCACCGCGGGGTCGGCGGAGAAAATTGCACAGTGCGTGGCACTCGGCGCCGATGCCGGCTTCAATCGCCATGATGGCGCGTTTCTCGATGCGGTTAGCGCCTGGGCGGGTGAGGGCGGGGTGGATGTCATCCTGGATCCGGTAGGCGCAAGTTATCTTGCGGACAATCTGGCTGCCCTCGGCCTCGAAGGTCGTCTCGTGCTCATTGGTCTCATGGGCGGCGTGCAGGCTGAGCTCAATCTCGGCCTCATGATGATGAAGCGCCTGAGGATCATCGGCTCGACGCTGCGCGCGCGCTCCATTGGCGAGAAAGCGCTGGTGATGGACGCGCTGCGCGAGCGCGTCTGGCCGCTGATCGAAGACGGTGAGATTAAACCCATCATCGAGGCGGAGGTGCCGCTGCCCGAGGCGCAGCGTGCCCACGAGCTCGTGGCCGCGAATGACACGGTGGGCAAGGTCATTCTGACCCTGGGCTGAGCCGGCCGGGCAAAAAATACCGTTCATCTGCAGCAAGCTACCGCCCGTAGGGCGGCGCTTCAGGCTTGCGCGCGCCTTATTTAGTCTGTCATGAATCAAAATTGGCGGACGAATGCATGAAAACGCGCGGTTTCACATTAATTGAGCTCATGGCGGCACTGGTGATTTTCGCCCTGATCTCAGCCATAGCGATTCCTCTCTACACGAATTATTCCCAGCGCACGTTCCGCACGGAGCTCATGACGGAGCTGATGAGCTGCGCCCAGGCGCTGGAGCGTTTCAACGCAATTAACTTCACGTACAACGGCGCGGTGGACAACGACGGCGACGGTTCAGCGGACGATGGCGCGAACAACGGGGCCCCGGCGGAGGACGTTTGTGATGTCTTCGCCAGCATTCGCGGCGGCCGCTACAACGTCAATATTGTCACGACGGTTGACACTTATGACTTCACCGCCACGCCGATCGGCTCCATGGCGAATACCGGGACCCTGACCCTCGATGAAGCCGGCGCGCGCTGGTGGGACGAGGGCAATGACGGCATGGATGCCGGCACGGACGACAACTGGGAGGAAGGCTGATACGGGGTATCGGCGTCCTGCTACCGCTCGTCGCGCTCAGGTAGGACCTCCCGGCAACTTCTTTTAGGTTAGGCTCATGAAAGCACCAGGAAACCAGGCAAAAGGCTTTACGATCATCGAGCTGATGGTGGCCCTCACCATTGCTGCCACGATGATGGCGTTCGCCATACCTGCCTTCAATGACTTCACCACGCAGCGCCGTATGGCCTCCAACGTCAATTCGATGATTGGCGCCATCAACTTTGCGCGCAGCGAAGCCGCACGCCTCGGCGATACCGTGACGGTGCAGTCGGCCGATGCGTCGAGTGCCGGCAACGAGTGGGGCGAAGGCTTCTGTATCCAGGTGGGTGATCCCGGTAACTGCAACGACCCGCTGCGGGATTTCACCCTTGAAGGCGACGTCACCTTCAACGCGCTGGGCGGTCTGAACGGTATCGACAGCATGTCGTTCAACTCCCGCGGCCTCATGATCGGCGGGATGGTGGGCTCCATACAGCTTTGCGGCCAGGACACGGATGACGATCCGGGCCGGACAATCAACATCAATGCCATTGGACGGGCAAACATCGTCGATCTCACGTGTTTCTAGGGAGAGGCAGGAACGTGATTAGAAATAGCAAACAGCGCGCTCGCGGTTTCAGCATGGTAGAGCTTCTCGTGGCGGTACTCGTCATGGGTGTGGGCGTGCTCGGCGTCACCGGCCTGCAGATGGTGAGCCTGCAGAACAACCGCGATGCGCTTCTGCGCAGTGAGGCGCTGCAGCTGGCCTACGACATGATGGACCGCGTTCGCATCAATCCCGGCGCGGGTGTGCCGGGTGCTGCCTACGACGGCATCGACTTCACCGACCCGCCCACCGCGCCGCCGGATTGCTATCAGAACAACTGCTCCGCGGCGCAGATGACGGATTTCGACGTTTCCGTCTGGCAGTGTGCGCTCGGCAGTCACAACGAGACGGCGGTTTGTCAGGACCTGCGTCAGGACACGATCCTGCCGGCAGAAGACGATCAGCCGGGCCTGCCCGACGGGGAAGGCTCCATTGAGGTGGACGGCGCCGGCGTTGTCACCATCAACGTGCGCTGGACCGGCTTCGGCGGCGAAACCGAAACCCTCACCATTCAGAGTCAGGGGTAAGACATGCAACGCCAGGCAGGATTTTCCATTCTCGAACTGATGATTGCCCTGATGCTGGGGCTTGTGGTCGTTGCCGGTATTGTCCAGCTCTTTGTGGGCAACTCGCGCACGTACGACATCGTCAACGCGCAGTCCCGGCTGCAGGAAAACGCGCGCTATTCGTTCGATTTCATTACCGAAGCGGCGCGCACGGCGGGCTACTTCGGCTGCGCGCCGGAAGCGGATTTCGTCATTAAAGGGCTGACGGGTAACTGGAACGTCATTCCGGAATACGACATGAGCCGCCCGGTGGACGGCTTCGAGTCCAACGGTGACGGCACGTACGGACCCAATAATCTGCTGACGCTGCCGCGCTCGACGGGTGCCACCAATGTCAACGTTCATATCAATGGCAACGGCATCGACGACACCGAGCTCGACACCGATTCGGACATCCTGATTTTCCGCAGCGTACGCCAACCGGTGAACCGCCTCCTCGAGACGGTGCAGCCGAACGGTGACCCGGTCGTTTTCACGCCGGCAGGCGCGCCGACGTTCGAGGTCAACGACGTGGTGGTGCTGGCGGACTGCGAGCAGGCGGCAATGTTCCGCGTGACCGGAATTACCGCCGGTGCGGACCGGCAGACGCTGGCGCACGCAACGGCTGCCGCAGGCAACAACTTCGAGAACAGCTCCACCGTCAACACGCTGGGCGAGCCGCTCGAGATTGTGCCGGCAACCCTGTCGGTGCTGGGCCGTCCGTATGGCGCCATGGCCACGATCAGCGAGCTGCAGTCCACTTACTTTTTCATCGCACCCAGCACTCAGGCCAACAATGCAGGCGTCAACGTGCCGGCGCTGTGGCGCAAGGTCGGCCGCGACGAGCCGGTTGAGCTCGTGCAGGGTGTGGAGAACATGCAGGTGTTCTACGGCGTCGACACCACCGGCGACAACGTCGCGAATGTCAATCGCTATATCACCGCCGATCAAATCACCGATCCGGGCGCCATTGTGGCCGTCCGGGTGCGTCTGGACGTTTCCAGCCCGGACCAGGTTGCCGAGGCGGGTGACCGGATGCGTCGGACATTCTCCAAGACCATCAGCGTCCGTAATCTCGGGTTTTAGGAGGTGGATGTGAACGTGATGCGTAAATCGCCTAAGTCCCTGCCGCGCCAGCAGAGCGGCGTGGCGTTGTTCATCTCGCTCGTGCTGCTGCTGGTGTTGACCATCATTGGCGTTTCCTCAGTGCAGACCACGAGCCTCGAAGTGCGCATGTCGCGCAACGAGCACGATACTCTGCTGGCCTTCCAGGCTGCCGAGTCCGCCCTCAGAGATGCGGAAACCCAGCTGCTTGCGATTACCTCAACCGCCCCGTTCAACGGGACCGCGGGTCTCTACCGCGTTGCCGACATGGGCACGACGGAGAACTGGGATACCGCCGGCGTATGGACGGGCGGCACCAGCGTGGTGGCCAACGCCGTTGAAGGCGTGGCAGAGCCGTCACGCTACATCATCGAATATCTCGGCCCTGTCGTGCGCGAAGAAAACGCGTACGAGCAGAACAGCCCTTATGGCTCAGGTCAGGTAGACCGCATAGAAATGTTTCGTATTACCGCCAGAGGGATCGGCGGCACCAACAATGCTTCAGTCCTGCTGCAATCAACGTTCGGCAGGATTATGGACTAGCGCATTATGCGCTTAAGTATGGAGATCGGACCGATGGCTAACAAAGTAGTACATGCCTCGATACTCACACTCGTTCTGCTGTTGCTTGCGCCGCTCAGCGCGCATGCGTTGCCGCCTGTGGCGAACCCGGATATTTACGTTCGGGTGCAGGGTGACGATGTGCAGGAAAATCTGCTGGCAAACGATACGCCCGACAACGGGATGAATTTCCTGGCGATGACAGCGATCACATCGCCTGGTTTCGGCACGTTCAGCTGGTTTACCAACGGTGACATCGAATGGGAGCCGCCTGAGTACTGGAGCGGCACGGTCACGTTCCCGTATACGGTCTGGGAGTCCGAGCTCATCTGTTTCGGCGGTGGTGCGCCGCCGACGTGTGAGGCCTCCGCGCCGGTCATCATTTACTTTGCGCCAGTCGCGGACATGGTGGATTTGAGCACCAGCAACGTTTCCGGTCCTGAAGACGTACCCCTTGCGCTCGGCATGACCATCACCGAATACGACACCGACGGTTCAGAAACCGTGGACATCGTCCTGAGCGGTCTGCCCGCGGGCGCCACCATCAGCCCCGGCACCGATCTCGGCGGCGGCGCGTTTCAGCTGACCCCGGCTGAAATCCCCGGCGCTACCCTGACGCCGCCGCAGGACTACTTCGGCTCATTCACCGTCAACGTCGACATTACGGTAACGGATACGGCGCTGGATCCGGCTTCGAGCCCGGTGACGGACGTGGATACGGATACCGATGCTTTCAACGTGGACATCACGTCGACGAACGACGACCCGACCCAGGTTGGCGCCGTGCCCGTGCTCGTCACGGACGAAGACGTGCCCGTGAGCCAGTCGCTCAGCGGCATTGTCGACGACGCCGACATTCCGACCGGCGACGTGCTGACCTTCACCGTCATGAGCTCCACCAACCCGGCAGTTGATCTCGGCAGCACCTCGATGGCCGGAGAAACGCTGAACGTGGTACTGCTGGCCGACCAGTGGGGCGTCGGTGACGTCATCGTCGAGGTCACCGACATTGCCGCCAGCGCGCCGGTGACGCTGAACATCCCGCTGACGGTGAACTCCGTGAACGACGATCCGTTCCTGGATGTACCGCCGCCCGTGGTCGTCACGAATGAGGACGTCTTCACCTCGGTAGACCTCGTGAATACCGTTGACGACGTCGACATCGTGACGGACGGCGACTTCCTGACGTTCTCGCTGCTGACCATCTCACATCCGGCCATCGATCCGGCGTTCACCAACGTGCTCGGCACGGACCTCAATATAGGTCTCTATTCGGACGTGTCTGGTACCGGCTCGGTCACGGTGCGTGTCGTCGATAATTTCGGCGGCTTACCTGTGGACGTTGTGGTACCGGTTACCGTTACCGCGGTCAACGACGATCCGCAGCTGATTGCGCCCATTCCGTCCATCAATATGTTTGAGGACACCACGGAAACGCTCGACATCGCGACGCTCGTCGACGACGTGGACATACCCACGGGTGACTTCCTGACTTACAGCATTCTCGGCGCCACGAACCCGTCGATCGACCTGGGCGCGTCCAACATGTCCGGCTCGGTGCTGAACGTCCTTCTGCTGCCGGATCAGTTCGGCATTGGCGACATCGTCGTCCAGGTTGAGGACAGTTTTGGCGGCGTTCCGCTGGTTCTCAACATTCCGGTGAACGTGAGCCTCGTGAACGACGATCCCGTGCAGACGGGCCCGGTTCCGATCATTGTCACGGACGAGGACGTATTCCCTGCGCCGGAAGATCTCAACCTGATCGTAGACGACGTGGACATTGCCACCAACGGTGACAATCTCAACTTCACGATCACCAACATCACCAACCCGGCGATTGACGTCGCTCAAACCGACGCCATGGGGGGGCTGCTCACCATTGAGCTGCTGCCCGACATGTTCGGTACCGGTGACATCACCGTCGAAGTGGCAGACATCTTCGGTGGCGCACCGTTTGATCTGGTCATTCCGGTGACGGTCAATGAGGCGAATGACACTCCGATCATCGTCGGCACGCCGGTGCCGGCCAACGTCGACGTGGACGAGGATTCAGTGCCTGTTGCGGTCGACTTCAGCGGCGTCTTCGATGACGTCGACATCCCCACTGGCGATAACCTGACGCTGACGGTCGCGCTCGACGGCGGTGACAACGTCTTCGACAGCATGGGCTTTGCGGGCGACATTCTGAACCTGGCCTTCACCGCCGAAGCCAATGGCTCCGCCATGCTCCGCATCGAGGCGTCGGACAGTCAGGGTGCGGTTGTGCAGCTCTTGTATCCGGTCATCGTGAACGCCGTCAATGACGCGCCGTTCGTTTCCGGCACGCTCGTCAACCGAAACATGAACGAGGACGATCCGCCGGAGATTGTGCCGCTCGACGGTGTATTCGACGATGTCGATATCCTCACGAACGGTGACTCGCTGAGCTATGAGGTGAGCACCGACAATCCGGACCTCTTCACCTCGGTTGCGGTAGTTCCCGCCATGGTTGGCCCCGGTTTCGACATCGTGCTGACCCTGGCCCCCGACGCCAACGGCATGGCGGACATCACCGTCAACGCCCGCGACGTTGCCGGTGAGCTGAGCCCGCCGGTTGTCTTTACGCTCGACGTGACGGGTGTGGACGACCAGCCGGCAGCAGCGGACGATGCCGTTGCCGGTATCAACGAAGGCGATGCGGAACTCCGCGTTGATGTGCTTGCCAACGACTACCTCGGTGACGTGCCGACGACAATTCTCTCGGTCGGTGACGCGGGTGTGCATTACGTGGTGGACATCAATGGGGATACCAACGCGATTGCCAACGGTTCGGTCACGCTTGACGGCACCGAAGTCGTCTTCGTCCCTGCGGACAACTTCTGGGGTTCGGTGAGCATTCAATACTTCATCGAGGACAGTGACGGCGACGTCGACGACGCCTTCGTTACCTTCGATGTCGCGCAGGTCAACGACGCGCCGGAAGGTCAGCAGAACCTTTACTACACGGTGCTTGAAGGCTCTCAGCTCGACGTGGACGTCAACAACGGCCTCCTGGTCGGTGCTTACGACATCGATGGCGCTGTGGTCGACATCAACGGTGACCCCGTTTATGTCGAGCCGCTGAGCGCCGTCTTCCAGACTTCGCCGGATCCCGCGGAAGGCACGCTCATCACGACTGCCGGTGACGGCACCTTCTCGTTCGTGCCGGCTGTCGGCTTCATTGGCACTACCAGCTTCACGTTTACCGTGTTCGACGGCACCGAGCAGAGTGTCGTGGCAACCGCGTTCATCGAAGTGGTGCAGCTGCCGCCTGCGGGTGCCGCGCCGAATGCAGGAGAAGTGGCCGTGCTCTTCAACCTGAGCAACACGCCGCTGGAACAATCTGCGTCGGTTCCGCCGAACGTCCTCGTGAGCATGGACGACTCCGGTTCCATGGACTGGCACGTGACCGTGGACTCTACGGATGACAACGGCCGCTTCGTGATCACGAACTCGTCGATTGCGAACTCACGAGTGCGCACGCGCCTGTACACGTATCTGTGGAACCTGAACGTTAACGCCTACAGCTCGGGCAGCTCCTGCTGTGGCCGTATCCTGCCGACCCAGGAGTCGCTGCCGGCCG
>JAAUXY010206090.1_pt1 | contig 18863 bp, 23 predicted proteins | sample 7278121 | NCBI WGS metagenome assembly JAAUXY01 (sample SAMN14350117, study PRJNA611818) | marine sediment metagenome | isolation source: surface marine sediment (1.8m) | place: French Polynesia: Moorea | collected 2018-08 | reverse complement strand
GGACAAGGACGAGGTCAAGGAATTCGTCGGCTCGGATCGCTATCTGGGCGGCCTCTACAATGCCAACGGCGGCGGTCACCTGCACCCGCTGAACCTGTGCCTGGGCGAGGCAGCGGCCGCTGCCAGCCAGGGCGCACAGATCTTTGAGCAGTCCAAAGTCATTGCGATCGAACACGGTGAGCGCGTCACGCTGCGCACCGAGCGCGGCAGCGTGCGCGCCAAACGCGTGGTGCTGTGCGGCAATGCCTACATGGAGAACCTGGTGCCGCGGCTCGCGAGTCGAGTGCTGCCTGCCAGCACCTGCATGATTGCCACCGAGCCGCTGAGCGAATCCCTGGCACTCGATGTGCTCCCCAAGGACGTCGCAGTGTGCGACCCACGTACCGCGCTGGATTACTTCAGGCGTACTGAGGACAACCGCCTGTTGTTCGGCGGCCTGTCCAACTACACCGGGCTGGTGCCCACCGACTACCAGTCAGTGATGGTGGGCAAGATGCTCAAGGTGTTTCCCCAGCTCGAAGGCGTGAAAATCGACTATGCCTGGGACGGCCAGATGGGCATCAGCATCAACCGTATGCCGCAGCTCGGCAAGCTGGCTGACAATGTCTACTACGTGCAGGCCTACTCGGGCCACGGGGTGGCGCCGACTCACATCATGGCGCGGGTAATTGCCGAGGCCATGCACGGCGAAAGCGACCGCTTCGAAATGCTCAGCACCATCCGCCACATGGCCTTCCCGGGCGGCAAGTTCCTCCGTCGCCCCGCCTACGCGGTAGGCATGAGCTACTTCAAGGCCAAAGACTACCTCTAGGGTTCTCTTGCCCCGCGCGGCATAGCTTCGTAGCGCGGGCGTGAACTGGGCTTACCCGCTCCCCGGACACGCTAAAAGCGTGACGTCCATGTCTCGCTCGACGCAGGCCATCCATGGCCTGCGACGGTCCGTGGAGCGGGTAAGCCCAGCTCACACCCTCGAAAAAGCCTGGATTCAATGGCCAAAGATTCGAAGACAGCCGTTTGATTACTCATCGATGGAGCGCATGCGGTGCCCCCAACCCCATCCGGGACCGTCCGTGGCCATGGATGGCCACGGTCGAGCGAGCCATGGACGGCATGCTTTTAGCGCGTCCCGGATGGGGTTGGGGGCATCGTGTGCGCGGCACCAGTACCACGAACGCGATACCTGAGACTCAGGCGTGTTCGGCTATGCCCCAGTAGTTGAAGCCGGCAAAGCGCGGCGTACTGGGTAGGTACATGCTGTCCATGCTGGTGATGCTGAAGCCGCCGCTCTCCAGCAGGTTGGGAATCGGCCGGTGCAGGTTGCAGCCGCCGGCGATGGCCTTCCATACCGGGTTGATGCGGTCCTGCCATTTTTTAACGCCGGGGTCCGGCGCTTCGCCGTGTTCACAGAACACCAGCTTGCCACCGGGCTTCAGTACACGGCGCATGCCGTGCAGGGCGGTCACCGGGTCGGGGATGGTGCACAGGGCATAGGTGACCATTACCGTATCGATACTGTTTTCTTCCAGCGGGATTTCCTCGCCCGGCAAGCCGATGAATTCCAGCGCGAAGGGCAGGTCCGGGTTGTGGCGCTGGGCGATCTCCCAGGATTCCTCGGAGGGATCGAGGCCGATCACCTTGTCGACCTTGCCGTGGTCGTAATGGCGCAGGTTGAGCCCGGTGCCTATGCCGATCTCCAGTACCGTGCCGCTGGCCAGTGGCACCACCTTCTCCCGTTGCCGGGTAATCGGCTTGGTACCGCAGGCGCAGTCGATGAAGCGCGGCAGGATGTAGCGGTCGTAGAATCCCATAGTGTGTTCCTGGCTGGTGCTTCTGTTGGAAGCGTTTGACCCGCGAGTATAACAACACTGGCGCTCGCGGTTTTGCCGCTGCGCCGGGGTACAATCCCGGCAAACCTTGAGGACCCATGACCATGATCCACCGCCTGCTGATCTCGCTTCTGTTGCTTGCCTGTATCCAGCCATTCGCGGCGCTGGCCGATGACGCCGCCGTGGCCACCGCCATCGATGCCTTTCACGATGCCGCATCGCGGGCTGACCAGCCCGCCTACTTCGGGCTCATGACGGACAACGTGGTGTTCCTCGGCACCGACGGCACCGAGCGCTGGCAGGGCCAGGAGTTCCGCGATTTCGTCAACCAGTACTTCCCGAAAGGGCGCGGTTGGACCTACATACCCACAGAGCGCCACATCGACATGGGCCCCGGTGGTCAGTGGGCGCTGTTCGACGAACTGTTACAGCACGACCGATTGGGCCAGTGCCGCGGCTCCGGGGTGGTGGTGCTGGAAGAGGGGCAGTGGAAGATTGCCCAGTACAACCTGAGCGTGCCTGTACCCAATGCCATCGTCGAGGATGTCGCCCAGCGCATCCGGGCGCTGCCCGCCGAAGAATAGCGCCAGAACGGTTGCAAACTCGCTGTGCTATATTTGCGCCCGTTCTGAAGGAGGCCCTCCATGATCAACACGCTCGCTCGCCGCGGTGCCGTATGCCTTGTAGTAGCCCTGGCGCTGTCTATGCCCGCCTCGGCGCAGAAGGTCCAGCTGCTGGCCAACACATCGCCGCCCTATGCGGACAAGAAACTACCGGAGCAGGGCCTGGCCCTGGAACTGGTCAGCCATATTATGAAACGGGCGGGCTACGATCCCGATATCCAGATTGAGATCTGGTCCCGTGCCATGGAGGGGGTGCGCATCGGGCTCTACGACGCGCTGGCCACCGCCTGGCACAGCGATGAGCGAGAGAAGGACTTCATTTTCAGTGAGCCCTACCTGGAAAGCCGTTTGATCCTGGTGTCGCTGCGCTCCAACCCGGTGATCTTTCGCGAGCTGTCGCAGCTGCAGGGCAAGCGCCTTGGGGTGCGCTCTGACTACGCCTATGGCATCGACTTCGCCAGCATACCCGGGCTGACAATGGTGGAAGAGAACCACCTGATCCAGAACCTGATGGACCTGCTGAATGGGCGCGTGGACGTGGTGGTCGGCGACCAGCGCACCATGGCCCTGCAGCTAAACGAGTACCTGCAGACCCAGGCCCACAAGTTTGAGGTGGCGCCGGTGAGTCTGCCCGGCCGCAGCCGCCATGTGGCTGCCTCTCGCGAACTGGCGGGCAGCCAGGCCATGATCGATGCCTTCAACAAGGCGCTGGCCGAGACCATCGAGGACGGCAGCCACGCGGCCATCGTCCGCAAGTGGGACGAGCGCTACAACATTCCCACGGGTTCGCCTGAGTAACTTTCCGCCTCAGGCGATGGCCTGCACCATTTCGTTTTCGCTGAAGTGGCCTTCGAACAACGGCGCTGACAGGTAGCGTTCGCCGGAGTCCGGCAGGATCACCACGATAGTCTTGCCCTGGTGCTCCGGCTGCTGCGACACACGGTCGGCCACGGCCATCGCCGCGCCGCAGGACACACCCGCGAGAATACCTTCTTCCTGCATCAGCCGGTGGGCCCAGGCCATGGCGTCTGCATCACTGACCGCCTCCACCTGGTCGACCATGTCGAGGTCCAGGTTCTTGGGCACGAAGCCGGCGCCGATGCCCTGGATCTTGTGCGGTGAGTGATTTGGCTCTTCGCCGGCCCTGGCAGCGCGGATCATCACCGAGTTTTCAGGCTCTACCGCCACGGTGGTAATGGCCTTGCCCCGGGTCTGCTTGATGTAGCGCGAGATGCCCGTGAGGGTGCCGCCGGTGCCGACCCCGCTGACCAGCACATCGATCTCGCCGTCGGTGTCTTCCCAGATCTCCGGGCCGGTAGTGTGCTCGTGGATGGCCGGGTTAGCCGGGTTCTCAAACTGCTTGGGCAGGAAGTAGTGACCCGGTTTCTGGGATGCCAGTTCCTCCACCTTGGCCATGGAGCCCGGGATACCCAGCGCGCCGTCGGTGAGGATGATATTTGCGCCCAGCGCGACCATCAGCTTGCGCCGCTCAAGGCTCATGGTGTGGGGCATCACCAGGGTGCAGGAATAGCCCTTGGCGGCCGCTACGAAGGCCAGGGCGATACCGGTATTGCCGCTGGTGGGCTCGATGATTTCCATGCCCGGCTTGAGGCTGCCGTCTTCCTCGGCAGCGACGATCATGCTGGTGCCGATACGGCACTTGACCGACATGGCGGGGTTGCGGTTTTCCACCTTGGCGAGAATATTGCCCTCGCTGATGCGGTTGATTTTCACCAGCGGCGTCTTGCCGATGGTGACCGCGATGTTTTCGTAGATATTGGACATGGTACTACCCCCCGTTGAATGCCTAACGGGCCAAGTATAGGCGCGAATCAGCGGGCTGCAGCGATTTTGCGGGGTGCTGCGTATTTTTTACGACGGGAATGAACTTTCCTGTTGGGGCCCGGTCTATTTAGTCAATAGCAGGGACGGTGCAATGTCACCTCCGGCATTTTCAGTCGCCGCACTTGCTGTTCATGTCCCCTGAAGCTCTTTCAAGTTCGATAGTAGAGAGTCTGTTGCCGGCCCCCATGGGCCGGCTTTTTTTTGCGTCACCGGACAGCATTAACCTTTACCCGCTAGACAACCGTCACCCCCGCGAAGTACTGACCGTCACCCGCGCGAAGGCGGCGGCCCGCGCAGGGGGGTCCAGAATTTCTACAAAACCATTGGAATCCCCTACGCGGGCCGCCCACTAAGCGGGAATGACAGAGGGTTCCCCTACACTGGAACCCGATCAGAACCAGGCGGAATAGGTGAGGAGTATCGAGTAGCCCTCGATGTCGAACTCGCCGACGGTGTCGTTGAAGTCCATTTCACCGCCCAGGTACTTGAAGCCGATCCCCCACTGGCGACCGCCGCCGATATCAAACTCCAGGCCCGCGCGGGCGTGGTAGCCGATGACAATATCGGAATCGCTGTCATCGGTGAGAATGATGGTGCCGTTTGCAGTGACCAGCGGTTCGGGGGTGCCGTCGTCGTCGCTATCGTCGTCGTCCGCGTCGATCTCAGCGTAGATGATGGCCGGGCCGGCGCTGACATAGAAATCGACTTTCTTGCCGATATGGGTGCGCAGGTAGGGCCCGATGTGGCCCTCCACCAGCCACATGTCATTGTCGACATTGAAGACCACCGTACCGCCGCCCTCGCCAACGCGGCCGGCGTATCTGGTGTTGCTACCCCGCCAGCCGAAACTGATGCCGGCATTCACGCCCCACTCAAAGCCGCTGTCCGGGGTGTTTACCGGTGTTTCGCCATCGAGGCCAATGTTGAGCAGGTTGGCGAAGTCGATATCGACCGGCTCGCCGCTCTCGTTCTGTAACTCGCCGGTCTGGTCGTCAAATTCCATGACGCCGATATACGACTGTATCCGGGTGTCGCCGTAGACCGTGCCCTCAGACCAGGCCGGTGCGCTCGATGCCACCAGTATCAGTGCGAATGCAGCTATTTGAGAATCGAGGTTGCCCTTCACCCAATATCTCCCAGTTTCACAACCCGGGTTTCGAGCCCCGGGTGGTCATCGGCACCGATCCAGCGCCAGCACATGGTTCCGTCGGCGTGTCCCGCGGTGTCGATCCAGTTGCCAACGCCGGGGTCCTTCGCCGCCACGTACAGTAGCACGCTGCCGTTATCCTCGTAGCGGGCGGTGTGCTTATTCACGGTAATGCGGTGGTAGCGGTAATCCAGCGACTCCATCCAGTAGTTGTCGAGCTGGAAGTTCCAGGTCTGGCACTTCGGGATGGTGGGGGCGCGAATCTCCAGCGCCTCATCCTCGGCCAACGCCCAGTGGGCGTGGAAATAGAAAATATTGGGATCGCCGCCGATCGACTGGCAGTAGGACTGGTCCGCCGGCGGCAGGGCATTCATGGCCGGCTTCAGGCTGTCGGTCCAGTCGGCGAACAGTTTGACGGTACCGTGCAGGTTGCCCGCCACTCGCTGCAGGTGCTTGTGCAGTTGCTCGGCCGAGTAGGGCGGCGGCGTGGCTGCGTCATCCAGGCGCTCGATGTCGATCTGCGCGGGTCGCTCGCTGGAGCGATCCAGGAAGGTCTGGCGAATGTTGAGTGAACGGGTTGCAGGGGTCAGCGGCAACCAGTTGCCGGGGTGCTCCTTCTGGCTGAGGATGATTTCGAAACTGCCGTCGGGCTCCACCTGCAGCGAGCCGGTGTCGAGGAAGCCGTCGGTGATCATAGTGCCGTCGGCGCCGTAGCCGCCGGAGATCGATGCGAAGCTCAGGTAGAACACGCTGCCGCGGGTGCCCCGCAGTCGGTACTCGTAGTCGCCGTGGATGGTGGCGCCCTGGTACATGTTGTCGGGGTTGTCTGCTCCCAGCTTGACCATGTTGCCCAGCCCACGCATTACCGGGTAGTCGGCACTGCCGCTCTCGATTACGCCCTCCAGGCTGTTGCGCAGCAGTCGAGTCAGGTAGCGAAAGCCCTCGGCGCGGTTGAAGGCATCGGTGGGTGTGCGTGAATCGGTAATGTACTGGCCCAGCCCCTTGAGCTGGTCGCAGAATTCTTCCCAGGCGGCTCCGCTGGAGACTCTCTCCTCGATCTCCGCCGCGCTCAGCTCCTCGCTCATGTTCCGCTCTCCTGTTTGGTTGTCGCTATGCCCGGGTGCTGGTTTCCGATTCGATGCGCGCCATCCAGGCGGTGACCGTGGGGTACTCTTCGAGCATGGCGGCCACAAAATCCGCATCGCGGAAACACTGGAACATGGCATAAACCGCCAGGTCCGCCAGGGTCAAGCGATTGTCCAGCAGCCAGTCGTCCTGGCCTAACATGTTGGCCACGGCCTCGATATGTCGGCGGGTGTCTTTGCTGAGCTGCTCGCGGCCCTTGCGGCCGATGCCCTGGCTGCTGGTGGCCTTGCGCAGCAGTCGCGGGATCATGCGTTTGAGTAGCCAGCGCAGGGCGGGAGCTTCGTTTTCTATCAGCTTCGGCACATTGCGCTCGGCGTTCCCCTCAGTCGTGAAGCGCAGGGTCATCTCGTAGAAATACAGGCTCTCGTCGGCCCAGTCTTCGATAGCGTGCAGCACACCGCGCAGTTTGGGGTCATCGGGGATCAGCGGGTTTTGCGGAAAGGCCTCCTCGATGTAGTAGGCCATGTCGGTCGAGTCCACCACCAGCTTGCCGTCGTGCTCCAGCGCCGGCAGCTTGCCCGAGGGGCTGACCTTCAGCACCTTGCTGCGATCGGCAATGCGCCAGTAAACCTCTTCAAAGGGCACGCCCTTGTAGTTGAGCATGCGCTGGATCTTCTGGTTGAACGGCGACTGGTTGTACTGATGCAGGGTCAGCATGACAGCGATTTCCTTATTGTTATGGGCGGACGTGGGTGGGAATTATTGTGACGGGTTTGTGCTCTCCCGGGCCAGTGCCAGCTCGTGCCTGATGGCCGCTTCGGTCTGCGGGCCGATCAGCCGGGTGACTTCCTCGCCCGCCGGGTTGAGAATCAGGGTGGTTGGCAACACCGTGGGTCGCACCAGCCCGAGGCGCGGCCCCGGATCGGTGGACAGCAGCGGAAACTGGATATCCAGGTCGGCGGCCTGCGACAGCAGCACGTCGCCCTGCACCTCGTCAAAGTTCACCGCATAGACGTCGAGCTCGCTGCTGCTGAAAGCCAGCCGGTTGAGTTCGGGGATTTCATCGCGACAGGGGGCGCACCACTCGGCCCAGTAATTGATAACCGTCCAGTTGCCCGCCAGCGCCGGCGCACTGAGTACGCCCTCAGGCGTGCCCATACGCTCGCCGCAGGCGCTGAGCAGGACCAGCGCCAGTACCGCAACCATCCTCACCGGGAGAACAGCTCCGCCAGGCTCAACGACAGCAGGTCACGCTGCTGGAGGCGTTGGGTTTTCAGCAATTCATGGGCGTCGGCGCGCCAGCCCTCCAGCTCGGGCAGGTCCATGTCTTCCAGGGTGATCTCACCGTTGACCCATTCCTTGAGCTGCCACAGGTGCACCTGGCTGAGGTCTCGCGCCAGCAGGTAGCGGCCGCGCTCGTCCACCACCACCAGCTTGCGTTGAATGAACTGGTCCCGCAGTGCCGTCCATGTCTCACTGTCGAGCTGGGCCTTGCGCTGGTTGGCAGTGCGCACCAGGTCGTACTCGCTGATGCTGTCGCCGGATTGGTGCTTCTCCCACAGCAGTTCCAGCACTACCAGCGCCTTGAGCAGGGCCGGCACCGTGCCGCGGGATTCGTAGCGGAAAGTCGACAGGGAATGCACGATCACCGACCCCGACAGCACGATGTTCCAGGACAGGTAAATCCACAGCAGTAACAGCGGGAAGGCGGCGAAGGCGCCATAAATAGCGGTGTAACTGGTCTTGGCGATCAGCTTGCCGAAACCCCAGCGGGCGATGTTGAACACCACGGCCGTCAGCAAACCGCCCAGCAGGGCGTGCTTCACGTTGACCTGGCAGTTGGGCACTGCGGCGTACAGCAGGCTGAAGGCCACCGTCGACAGCAGCAGCGGTGCCACCGACAAAAACAGTCGCCTGATGCCGATCACATCGAAGTCTGCAAAGCGATCGGTGATGCCCAGGTAGGTGCTGCTACCCAGGGCCAGGCCGATCAGGATCGGGCCCAGGCTCAACACCGCCCAGTAGAGCAGGAAGCTGGAAACGATGCCGCGGTTGGTACGGGTGCGCCAGATACGGTTGAAGGTGCTCTCCACGTTCCTGAGCATCAGTACCGCGGTCACGATCAGTACGCCGACACCCGGGCCGCTCAGGTTTTGGGCCTGCTGGGAAAAGTTGGACAGGGCGCCGGTAACTTGGTCCTTGACCTGGGATATGGTGTCGCCGCCGCTGCCCTCGGGGAACAGGTTGTCGAACAGCGTGTTCTGCAGGTCGGCGGCGCGCACTTGGAGGTCGGGTATCGCCGACAGGATCGCAAACATCACCGTGAGCAGCGGCACCAGCGCGAACAGGCTCATGTAGGTCAGTGCCGCGGCGCTGCGGTTGCAGCCGTCGTCGACGAAGCGCTTCCAGATGTACTGGCTCCAGGGCAGCAGCTCCGTCCGCAGGTTGTCCAGACGGTCCAGGGTAGAGCGCTGTTGGCTACGGGCGTCCATAGGTCCACATTATGTCATGTTTGCCATACCGCCGCGTCCAGCTTGGTATAATCCGCCGCCCCAAATACCACGTAGACGCCTGGCAATGAGCAAGTTCACCATCTATCACAATCCCCGCTGTTCCAAGTCGCGCCAGACCCTGGCGCTGCTGGAAGAGAACGGCGTGACACCCGACATCGTTCTGTATTTAGAAACGCCGCCCTCGGCTGCCGAGCTCATGGGACTACTGGGCAAGTTGGGTATCGAAGCCCGGGCGCTGCTGCGCAGGGGCGAGGAAGCCTACAAGTCGGAGAGGCTCGCGGACACGGGGCTCGACGACGACGCCCTGGTGGCTGCTATGGTGGCGCACCCGAAATTGATCGAGCGCCCTATCGTGGTGTGCGGTGAGCGCGCAGTGCTGGGTCGCCCGCCCGAGAACGTTCTGGACCTGCTGTGAGCCAGCCTTACATCCTTGTTCTTTACTACAGCCGCCACGGCGCCACAGCCGACATGGCCAAGCATGTCGCGCGCGGGGTAGAGCAGGTCAGTGGTATCGAGGCGCGGGTGCGCACGGTGCCCCCGGTGTCTCCAGAGTACGAAGGTGGCGGCAGCGATATCCCCGAGGAGGGACCGTTGTACTGCGAAGCGGAAGACCTGCGGGATTGCGCCGGCCTGGTGCTGGGAAGTCCAACCCGTTTTGGCAATATGGCGGCACCGCTCAAGTATTTTCTCGACCAGGGCTCCAGCCTGTGGATGAGCGGTGCACTGATCGATAAACCCGCGGCGGTATTCACCTCCACCGCCAGCCTGCACGGCGGCCAGGAGACTACCCTGCTGAGCATGATGTTACCGCTGCTGCACCACGGCATGGCGATTGTTGGCCTGCCCTACAGCGAGACCGGGCTGATGACCACCGAGGGCGGCGGTACCCCCTACGGCGCTTCCCACGTGGCCGGCCAGTCCGGCGAGCGCGCGGTAGACGAGACCGAACTGGCCCTGTGCCGGGCGCTAGGGGCGCGGGTGGCGCGCTGGGCCCTTGCGGCGGGAGGTGTCCGTGACTGAACGCAGCCTGCGCACCGCCAGCACCCGCTGGCTGGCCCTGGCCGGCCTGGCCTTGTTTGTCGTCGCCCTGGCCGCGGCGATTACCCGGCGGGACGCGCCGATCGGCATTTACCTGCTCTGTTTCGTGCCACTGGCGATATTTTTGCCCGGCCTGATTCGTGACCGGGTTCGTACCTATGTCTGGCTGTGCTTTGTTATTCTGTGGTACTTCATAACCGTGGTTTTATGGCTTTTCAATGAGCCTTCAGACCCGGTACTGGCCTGGGCGGCCATGTTTGGCATCGTGGTGTTCTTCAACGCCGCCATGATGTACGTGCGCTGGCGCTCGCAGGAGTTGCGCGCCCAGGCCGAGATCTCGGAGGTAGAAAGACCATGAGCGACATCGAGCGCCGAGTGGAGGACAGGCCAGGGCCGGTACGACATGTACTGGGCACCCTCTGGGCCGGTGTGACGAAAATCCGGCTGGCCATCTCCAACCTATTGTTTTTATTGATTATTTTCCTTGTATTCTGGGCCTTCCAGGACACCACCCCGGAGCCGCTGCCAGACACGGCGGCGCTGTTGCTGAACCCGGTGGGCACGGTCGTGGATCAGCGCACCTTCGTGGAACCCCTGGAGGTGCTGCTCAGCGACCAGGCGCCCCAGGAGCGCGAGGTGCTGCTGGGCGACATGATCGACGCCATCCTGCTGGCCAAGGATGACCCCAAGATCAGCGCCCTGGTGATGGAGCTGGACCAGCTGTTTGGTATCGGCACCAGCAAGACCAGTGAGGTGGCCAGCGCCATCGCCGAGTTCCGGGCCAGCGGCAAGCCGGTGATTGCCTGGAACGACAGCCTCAGCCAGTCGCAGTACCTGTTGGCGGCCGAAGCCGACGAGCTCATCATCCACCCCATGGGCAGTGTGCTGCTGGAGGGCTTCGCCAACTACCAGTGGTATTTTGCCGACGCGCTGGAGAAGTTCTCCGTCAATGTGCACGTGTTCAAGGCCGGCCAGTTCAAGTCCATTGCCGAGCCGTTCCAGCGCAACAGCATGTCGGACGGTGAAAAGGAAATCAGCCGCCGCTGGCTGGACGGGGCCTGGGCCCATTACACCGACCAGGTGGAAGCCCGCCGTGACCTGCCGGTTGGTGCCATCAATGATTATGTGAACAGCTTTGCCGACACTGTCGACAGCAACGGAGGCGACCTCGCGGCCACCGCGCTGGCCACCGGCCTGGTCGACAAGGTCATGCAGCACAGCGAGGCCAATGCCTACATCGCTGGCATCGTCGGCGCCTCTGACAGCGACGGTTTCTACGAGGCGGTGGAGTTTGAACGTTACCTGCAGCGCAAGCGTGCGCCGATTATGGGCCTGGGCGGCAAGCCCCAGGTGGCTACCATCGTTGGCCGCGGCACCATCATGGGCGGTGAGCAGCCTGCCGGTACCATCGGCTCTGCGACTCTCGGCCCGCTGATTGAGGACGCCGCCAACGACCCGCAAATCGCCGCGATTGTGCTGCGACTGGACAGCGGCGGTGGCGGCACCTTCGCCTCGGAAGTGATTCGCCAGAAAGTGCTGGAGGCGCGCCGCACCGGCAAGCCGGTGGTGGTGTCCATGGGCAGCATTGCAACGTCGGGAGCCTACTGGATCGCCTCGGCTGCCGATGAGATTCTTGCCACCCCGACCACGCTGACCGGTTCAATCGGCGTGTTCGCCGCCTTCCCGACCTTCGAAAAAGTGCTGGATCGCGCCGGCATTACCACTGACGGCGTCGGCACCACCGAAGTGGCTGGTGCCTTCCGCCCCGATCGTCCCATCCAGCCCCAGGTCAGTCGCACCATCCAGGCCTCGGTCGACCATTTCCATCGCCTGTTTGTCGACGTGGTAAGCAAGGGTCGTGAGTTGCCGGAGGAGGATGTGCGCGGCCTGGCCAATGGTGGCGTTTTCCTGGGCGGCTATGCGCAGGAGCTGGGCCTGGTGGATGCGCTGGGTGATGGCCGCGACGCGGTGGAGGCAGCGGCGCGGCTTGCCGGCCTGGAAGAGGGCGACTACGACTCAGTGCTGTTTGAGGAGGCGCCGGGCCCGCGCGAGATGTTCCTGCGCCAGCTGGCGGGCAACGCCCACCAGGCGCTGGGTAGTTTACCGACGCAGGACTGGCAGGCAGCATTGAAGAGCTGGGGCCAACCGCTGCGGGCCGGCATGTCGGTGTTGGAAAGCCTGGACGACCCGCGCGGTGTCTATGCCCACTGCCTGGTGTGTCTCGCACCTTAAACAGAGAGCACCACAAACCAGTAAGGACATTTCCATGCCCAAGGCCAGTGACCTGAAGCGCGGTAGCGTGGTCGAGATCAACGGCGAGCCCTATATCGTCATCAACATCGACGTTAAGGCGCCCTCGTCCCGCGGGGCCAACACACTTTACAAGGTGCGCTTCAACAACGCCCGCACCAAGCAGAAGCTCGATGAGACCTACAAGGGAGAAGACGTGCTGGGTGATATCGACCTGGAGCGGCGCCAGCTGCAGTATTCCTACAAGGACGGCGATGACTTCGTGTTCATGGACGAGGAAGACTACAGCCAGTACAACCTGTCTCCCGACAGCCTGGGTGAGCAGGCCCAGTTCATCACCGACGGCCTGGAAGGCATTATGGGCATGCTGGTGGAAGGCGCCCTGATCGGCATCGAGCTGCCCCAGTCGGTGGTGCTGGAAATCGTTGAGACGGCTCCTGGAATGAAAGGCGCCTCCGCCTCGGCACGCACCAAGCCCGCCACCTGTTCCACCGGCCTGGTGGTGCAGGTACCGGAGTACCTGGAGGTAGGCGAGCGCATCAAGGTAAACACCCAGGAAGTGCGGTACATGTCCCGCGCGTGAGCAAGTTCAGCCTCGCGGCACGCATGGCAAGCTTCAGGTACGCTTTCTGGGGATTCGTCGACCTGCTGCGGTCGGAACACAATGCGCGCATCCACCTGTTGGCCACCGTCCTGGTGGTCGCCCTGGCCTGGTGGCTGAAACTCGAGCGCGCTGACTGGATTGCCCTGTTGGTGGCCATCGCCCTGGTGTGGATCACCGAGGCGCTCAACACGGCGCTGGAGTATCTGGCCGACGCCGCCGTGCCGGAGCAACACCCGCTGATTGGCAAGGCCAAGGATGTGGCGGCTACCGGGGTGCTGATCGCATCCCTCGTCGCTCTGTTGATCGGCCTGCTGGTATTTGTGCCGGCGCTCTGGCCGCTGTTCCCCTAGTCCTTACAGTCGCCGTAGGGCTCCAGACTGCCGCTCATGTAATTGAACGTGGTGCCAGGCTGGGCGAACGTTCTGAGCCCGTGCCATAGAACCACGCAGTCGCCCAGCTCGAAGCTGCGTGCACTCCGATTCCGCAATTCCTCACCGGCGCGTGTGCGCAGCGTGTAGATACGAGTGCGTACTGTCTGTGGGGCGGCGACAGGGACAGGGATGCCCCTGGACCCCACGTCGACGATGCCACTGCGAATATCAGTCTTGGCATCGTCGATTTTGACGATGCGGCCTGGCGTGCCGTAGATGGTATTGGCGGCCGGGTCGACGCTGGTGGCGCAGCTTGCCAGCAGGCTGGCCATCGCCACCAGCACGGCCGCGAGGCGCAGCCTAGTCCAGCAGCTCAATGCTGTCGCCTACTGCCACCGTTCCCGGCGACTCGACCGTCGCGTAGACGCCAAGGCTGCCGCCGGCCTCCTGCACCAGGGTGCGCATGATGCCGGGATCCCTCGGCAGGTCGTCGAAGCCGTGCGTGGTCATCACGCAGCGCGGGCATTCCACGGTGACACTCAGCACTGCCTCGCCGAGCTTGACGCGGCGCCCGTGCCACGCCTGCTCCGGCAAGCCGGCTTCCGGCAGGTCGAGCAGGAAGTTGGGCCGGAAGCGGCGTACGTCGATGACAGAATCCGAGGCCGCCCGCAGCGTCTCCAGCGAGGACGTACTCAGCAACAGGATGGGAAAGGCATCGAAGTAGGTGCCGGGGGGTGATTCGAATTCGATCAGCTCCGGTGGGAACAGCGCCAGGTCCGGCAGGGGCTCGTGGGGCTCGCGGCCGAACATGTCGCGCAGCTCCTGCTCGAAGTCTTCCTGGTCCGGTGCGCCGCGGCGGTAGTGATCCAGGGCGTCGGCCGGCAGCAGCGGCCACAGCGATACGTTGTGGTCCAGCGCTGCGCTCAAGCGTTCATTGACATCGACGTCGCCGGTGCCGACCGTACTGCCGTCGGGCAGGGTGATCTCCGCAGGGCTTGAGCCGGCGGCCGCCGGCGGGTTGGAATAGGCCGCCTTGAGTTGCATCAGCCCGGGAATTTTCTTGCCGCCGCGAATACCACCGCGCACCTCGTCGCGCACCGCCCAGGCGCGATCTCCCGGCACACCGCCGAGGCCGACTTCCGTGGAGGGCAGGCACTCGCCGCCCATGCTCTTGACCGCGTAGCGCCAGACTTCGGCAACCGTACCGATGCTCATAGTGTTTTTCCTTAGTGGGTTTTGGATAGCGTATCGGAGAACAGGCTGATCAGCACCACGCCGGCGACAATCAGGCCGATGCCCGCCAGGGCGGCAAGGTCCAGTACCTGGCCGAAGGCGAAATAGCCGACCAGTGCAATCAGCACGATACCCAGGCCGCACCAGATGGCATAGGCAACACCCACAGGCATGGTCTTCAACACCAGCGCCAGGCAATAAAAGGCGATGCCGTAGCCGATCACGGCAATGGTCGAGGGCATGCTCTCACTGAAACCGTTGGAAGCATTCAGTGCGCTGGTGGCGATGACTTCAGCGATGATGGCGGCGGCAAGGTAGAGATACGTCATGGTTCCTGGCTCTTGTGGGCGAGCGTGTCGGCGTGCTGCTCCCAGTTCTTGCCATCAAACTCGGTGACGTTGATCGCGATGGGTGGCGTGTCGAGGCAGTTGACGTTGATGTCGATGCCGTCCGGGTTGGAGCGCGGTGTGTAAAACGGTTTTACCCCGCAGTGGCGGCAGAAGGTGTGCTTGGCCACCCCGGTGTTGAAGGTGTAGGTGGCGATAGCCTCTTCACCGCTGAGTAGCTTGAACTTGCTGAGCGGCAGGATCAGGTGCAGGAAGCCCGACTTGGAGCAGATCGAGCAGTTGCAGAGATCAGCCTCGATGATTTCGGGCGCCTCGATCTCGAAGCGGATTGCCTGGCAGTGACAACTTCCCTGGTACTTCATGAGTGTCCCGAATCATGACTGGTGATAACGGCGGTTAGTAGAACACAGACCGCTAGAAGCTGTCGCTCTGGGGTACGCCGTCCTTCAGCTCGTAGTAGTCACCCTTATCGTTCACGAAGGTGTGCTTGGCGAGCCTGGTACCGGTGGGGCCGTCAAACAGCCCCATGGCCACGGCAATCCAGTCATAGTCTTCCATGTTGGGCGCCCAGAACAGGGTAGAGCCGCACACCGTGCAGAAACCGCGATCGACCTTGTCAGAAGAAGCGTACCAGCCAATCAGCGATTCACCCTCCACTGTCAGCGCCGACTTGCGAACATTGACCGCGGTTAGGAAACTCCCTGATTGCTTGCGGCACTGTCGGCAGTGACAGGCTTCCGGTGCGTGCTCAAGCTCGCCTTCAACGGTGATCTTCACGCCCCCGCAGAGGCAGCTGCCGCTCAACATCATCGTAGCTCCGGGTAGGGCAGCTAACGCTGCTTGTACTGGGTGGGGCAATAGCCCCGGCTGACTTCAGGACTCCGCAACTTGCCATGCTTGGTCTTGCGCCCGCTCACACGCGCTCGCCACAGCCGGAAACTGGAAGGCTTGAGCGAACGGCGCATGAGCTTGATCACCTGGGCTTCAGAAAGACCATAGCATGACCGAATAGCCTCAAAGGGAGTTCGATCCTCCCAGGCCATTTCAATAATCCTCGATGTATCTTCGCGGTTCTGCATTTCATGGACGCTATTTCTGAGTTGCGCAGAAGTCTACCCGATCGGCTCAGCAATCAACGGTCGGCTGACGATGATATGCGAGAGCACGTCCAGCACGGATTGCACTTTACTCTCTGTCATTTTCATGCCCATTTGGTTAGGAAGGCTGCCGCATCTGTGTGCAGGACTCTGGTTGTTGCGGTTAGGCGTCTTGATGTTCGGTTGGATTGCGCGCGAGGCAAACCAGCGTGCCTTCAACACTTTTTACGTAGGCAACCGTATGGCCCCAGGGTGTGACCTTGGGCTCACACAGGCTGACACAGCCGTGCTCGATCGCCGTAGCGTATGCCTTCTCGACGTCGTCCGAGAAAAATGCCAGCTCCACGTTCTTCGGAAACCCATCGGATTCGGCAGCGTAGCTGTCTCCTACCATGACCTTGCCCGTGGAATGTGGCGCTATGGCGATGGTCGTCTCCCCTGTGTCCAGTTCCCCAAAATCAAGCTCTGGGTCGTAGAACTTGGTGTCGAGTCCAAAGGCTCTCTCATAGAAGTCCAGTACAGCTTTCGCATTGTCTGGCACGTAGATAACGGTGGAAGCAAAACGGTTCATGCTCAAAGCTCCTTTGCCAGTCTACGGGGTTTCTATGCGCTTCAGCGCATACAGGTGATCCAGGTGGTCATAGTCGGGCATCATCACGTCCTTTTGAGCAGCGGGCAATCCCTCAGCTCCAAAGCCTGAACGGAATCATGCTGTTTATGGCTAGCACGACCGACCATTGCAGCACGCCTGTCGCGGCCACGGCATGCAGCCATTCCCACGTTGTAGCTTGCTGCCTTCGAGCGGTGCGCCAGAGGGTAAGCAGCATTCCCACTGGCAAGAGGAGCGTTGCCAATGCCAGAGACAAGCTCGCGGCTGTTACATCGCCCAGAGCCATAAACGACTGGCTCATAAACAAGGGAACCGGCAAAAACAGGAACACAGTGGCGAGGTAAGCAGGGGCCACCGGTTGCCGGAGCACCGCCAGGCGATTGCGAAGCAGTGAAGCGCTGCCCGCCACCAGTAGCCAAACCAGTCCCGCAAGCCCCAGCAGCATGCTGCTCCAGTGCGCAGCCAGGTAAGCCGCGGGCACCTTCTGGTAACTCACGAAGCCATCGCTTAGCCGGTGCTCGCCGTGCGCTCCCCGCAGGAAGACGTGGGATTCTGTAGTGCGATCACTGGCGGAGAATAGGTGGCCTCCTGCGGGCCTGAGTCGGCGTGTTGCCCCCTGTACCGACGCCATGGCCAGCTCGTCACCCTCGGATGATATCCGGACTGCGCCAAACAGCTTGTCAACATAGGCGAACATCTGGAATCGATTGGGGCTCAGCACATACAGGCCGTACCAGTCGGAGATAGCGGGCGCTGGTTGCGCTGTCGGCGGTGATGGAGCCGGGTTGATCCCGAGCACCTCGATAAACAGCTTGTCCAGCTGCCCGTAGTTGGCAGTCTCACTGTCGGTATTGACGCTGTAGGCGAAGGCTTTCTGCTGTTCGGGAAATAGGCAGAGCATGGCCACAAAGCCGACGATATTACCGCCGTGGCAGTATCCCACCACGCCGTGCCGATCCCGGCGACCCAGGCCCAGAGCGTAGCCGGCGACCAGGCCTGCACGCGCTGACTCGGTATTCATGGGTTTGCCGCGTGAGCGCATCAGTTCTTTGCTGATGAAAACCCGGTTGTCGATGATCCCGTCGCCCATCAGGAAGTGTGCAAATCGCGCCAGGTCTGCTGTGGTAGTGGTGAACTGCCCGGCAGGCCTCAGGAAGGAAGCGCGTGCGGCGTAGCGCGAGCCATCGTCAATGTGGCCCCATGCCAGGGCTGGATCTGCGCCCACACCTTCCTGGGCGGTAAACTCAAAGGTGCTGTCGAACATGCCCAGCGGTAGCAGCAGCTCCCTGTCCAGGTAGGCCTCATAGCGCTCGCCGACCGTCGCTTCGATCAGCATGGCCAGCAAGGTGTATCCCATATTGGAGTAGGAGAAGGTTTCGCCAGGCGTTGTCCGAACCTGCAGTTGCCCGGTGGGGTCGGGGAAGGCCTCCAGCAACGGCGTCCCGGGCGTGGGGCGCTCACTGAACAGCTGCCAGAAGTGAGCGTCGTTGATACCGGCCGTATGATCGAGGAGGTGTCGAGGGGTCACCTCGGACAACTCATCTGGCAAATGGCCGACCAACAGGCGGGGTGCCTGGGCAAGCAAGGGGGCATCGAGATCAATGCGCCCCTCGGTGGCCAGCCTGAGTACACCGGTGGCCAACACCGCCTTGGTCAGTGAACCGACGTGAAACCGCGTGTCCGTGGTGAAAGCGATGCCGGCACCGTTGTCCCTGAACCCTGCCGTGCCGGTGCTCTCATGGCCAGGGCCGCTTACCAGCGTCCAACCGATGCCCGTGAGCTGCTCTTCAGCGAGTATCCGCTCGACACGCGCCTGTAAATCGGGTTGAGACGCCGGCACAAGGCTCGACCAGATCAGCGCGACCAATGTGACCAGTGCACGGCGCATCAGAGTTGCCGGCGCATCAGGTAGTTCCTGAGTATGACGCCGCGGAGTTCGTTGTTTTGCTCACGCACGACGCGAAAACCGCATTCTTCGAAGAACGGCCTGGCGGTGATGCTGACATGGGATTCGAGCTCTTTGAGGCCACTGCGAGACGCTCGCTGCTCAATCTCCTGCATCAGCCGACGAGCAACACCTCTCCCTTGCCACTGGTGATGTACAAACAGGTGATCAATCAAGCCATTAGACTGCAGGTCGGAATAGCCGACGATCTGGCCAGCCACTTCCACCACAAACGGCCGGATTTCCTCCAGCTTCCTCTGCCAAACGGCCGCGTCCAGGTCAGTGGGCGCCCAGGCTTCGACCTGCTCGGTGGAATAGTCCCGCACGT
>JAAUXY010017469.1_pt1 | contig 18865 bp, 19 predicted proteins | sample 7278121 | NCBI WGS metagenome assembly JAAUXY01 (sample SAMN14350117, study PRJNA611818) | marine sediment metagenome | isolation source: surface marine sediment (1.8m) | place: French Polynesia: Moorea | collected 2018-08 | reverse complement strand
CGGCAGTTCTCAAGGGGCTCGACGGCCGCAAGATGTCCAAGAGCTACAACAACACGATTCCGCTGTTCGCCGACGAGAAACGCCTGCGCAAGCTGATCATGAAGATCAAGACGAACAGCCTCGAACCGGGTGAGCCGAAAGACCCGAATGACAGCACGTTATTCGACATCTACAAGGCGTTCGCGACACCGGACGAGGTGGCAGAGATCGAGAAGCAATACGCCGATGGAATCGCCTGGGGCGCAATGAAGCAACTGCTGTTCGAGTACATCAACGAGCACATCAAACCGGCGCGCGACGAATACGAACGATTGATCAGCAATCCGGCCGACATAGAAGCGGAACTGAAAAAAGGCGCAGAACGCGCTCGCGAGATCTCGGTACCATTCCTTGCCCGGATTCGTGACGCTATCGGGATACGTCCGCTGGGCTGACGTGATGAGCAAGACGAAACCGGGTTTAGCGCTGCTACTTGTCTTCGTGGTTGCGGCCTGCTCGGGCAAGCCGCAGGACACGCCGACAGGAGCGGACCTGCTACAGCCGTTCAAAGCGCAGCTCAAGGAGGCGTTGCAGGCCGGCATAGCCGAAAGCCCGGTCAGCGCAATCGACGTCTGCGCGGTGAAAGCGCCGCAGATCGCCGCCTCTCTCTCAATAAATGGTGTGCGAATGGGCCGGACGAGTCACAAGTTGCGAAACCCGCGTAACGTGGCGCCCGCCTGGGCCAACGAGATACTGGAAACCTACCTGGAAGAGCCGGTGCAACGGAAGCCGGTGACGGTGGCGCTAGGCAATTCGCTCATGGGTCACGTGGAGCCGGTCGTTGCGCAACCGATGTGTCTCGCCTGCCACGGTGGCACCCTTGCGCCGGACATCGCCCTGGCCATCGACACCGCCTATCCCGAAGATCGCGCGACGGGCTTCGAGGCCGGAGATCTGCGGGGGATCTTCTGGGTCGAGTATCCGGAGATCCGTTGAGCCCGCGGGCCTGGTTGCTGGCCGCAGACGCGGTACTGCTGCTTCATACCCTGTTCGTGGCATTCGTCATCGCCGGACTGATACTCGTTCTCATCGGCGGAGCCTTGTCCTGGAGCTGGGTGCGCAATCGTCTGTTCCGTGTGCTGCACCTGATCGCGATCGGCATCGTCGTCGCGCAAGCCTGGGCGGGAGTCATCTGCCCGTTGACTACCCTCGAGATGTCGCTGCGGAACAGGGCGGGCGACGCCGTTTACCAGGGGGCCTTTATCTCCCACTGGCTCGAGTCGATTCTGTATTATCAGGCTCCGGCGTGGGTGTTTGTCGTTGCGTACACGCTGTTCGGCCTTGCCGTGATTCTCAGCTGGTTTCTCGTGCGGCCGAATCCGTCTTACAAGAACAAATAGTACGGAGCGAGCATGAGCGACCGAAAGCTTGGCAACTGGGGCGGCCCGATAATCGCATACGTGCTTGTCGTCGCAGTCAGCGCGGCGGCGAACATCGTGCCGATTGGCGGTAAGCGGACCGGAGACGTTGCCGACAAGTACGCCTCGCTGTTCAACCCGGCAGACTACACGTTCCGTATCTGGAGCGTCATTTACCTGGCGCTGGCGTGCTATGTCGTCTACCAGGCACTGCCGGCGCAGCGCGGCAACGGCACACTTGCGAGGATAAGCCGCCTGTTCGTTTGGAGCTCTGCGGCGAATGCCTTATGGATGTTCGCGTGGCACTACGAACTCATTGCCGTTTCGCTCCTGTTGATGCTGGTGATACTGGTACTGCTCGTCATGATCTATCGCAAGCTGGAATTCGGCAACGACTCGACTTCGATCGGTGAGCGACTTTTCATCAACCTGCCGTTCGCGATGTACACGGCATGGATCAGCGTTGCGACTATCGCGAACGTAAGCGCCTTGCAGGCGGCACTCGGCTGGAACGACCTTTGGATGAGCAATGCGGAGTGGACGCTGTCGAAGATCGCAATCGCAGGCGCGGTTGCGGCTGCCGTGACCGTGCAGAACAGGGATTTCGTGTTCGCACTGGTGGTGGCATGGGCTGCAGGAGGCATCGCAAATGGTCAGCCGGAATCACCGTCAGTCGCCGGTGCCGCAACCGTCGTGGCTGCCATTGCGCTGATGCTGGCTGCCTACGAGCTGCTGCGGCGCGCACGGTAGCATGGAGTTCTTCAGGAACGAGGGCGCGAGGACCGGGCTGTTCTTCGGTGCGACGTCCGGGGTCATTACGACAATCGGGCTGATAGCAGGCCTCAATGCCGGCACGGAGTCGCTGGCTGCCGTCCTCGGCGGCATATTCGTCATCGCGGTCGCCGATGCCATGTCCGACGCGCTCGGCATACACCTGGCCGAGGAGGCCGATCCGGCGACGAGCCATCGACACGTCTGGTCAGCGACGATTACGACGTTCCTGACGAAGTTCGGCTTCTCGCTGAGCTTCGCGGTGCCGCTGCTCCTGCTGCCGCTTGGCCCTGCCGTTGTCGCGTCGGTGGTCTGGGGTATGATCGTTATCGTCGTACTCAGCTACTTCCTGGCCAAATCCCAGGAATCCAGACCCCTGAACGTAATCGGCGAGCACCTGTTCATTGCGATCCTGGTCGTTATCCTGTCCCATTTCATAGGAGTCTGGGTGAACAATACCTTCGGATCATGAGCAAGAAAGGTTTCAAACCGGATGGCAAGAAAGAGGATATCGTGGTCAGTGTGCCCACGGCGATATTGTTTGTGACGCCCGGCGCGGGGACGACTGGCGCGGAGCGGCCGGAGCGTGGCGAAGCGTGAGCGCCAGTGGCGAGAAAGTCGATTGGCGGCAGCTGCGCGAGTTTGCGGGAGTCGACGTTTCGAATTCGTTTGTGCTGTCGTGGCGAATGCAGGGAGAGACCCTGCTCATTGACGTCGACCTGCTGCTGATGCCCGAGCATCCGTTCTATGAGAAACCAAGGCCTGCCGAGAAAGTCTGCATTCGGCCGGCGATCGTCGAATTTCGCTATTGCGATTCGGTGTCGGCCGACATCTCCCAACTCGGGCACGGCGCGATCGCGGGATTCACTGTGCAGGACGGCACCTATGAAATCGTCGGAGAGTTCGGCACCGTAAGAATCGACGCGGAACGGCCATTACTCCGCTTGAAGGGACCCTGACTTAAGGAGCAGCACGTGGCGAAGAGCGAAAAGCGTATTGACTACGTCGAGATACCGTCGACGAATCCGGCGGAGACCCGGGCATTCTTCGGTGCCCTCTTCGACTGGCAATTCGAGGAATGGGGCCCCGACTACCTGAGCTTCAACGACGGTCGCCTTGACGGCGGAATTCGCCGGTCCGAAGAGCCCGTGCCGGCCAACAGCGTTTTGCTTGTCTTCTATAGCGAAGACCTCGAGCGTGACACGCAGCGCGTGGTTGAGCTGGGTGCCACGATCAGCCAGGAGATCTTTTCGTTTCCGGGCGGGCGCCGGTTTCATTTCATCGATCCGGTCGGCAATGAATACGCGATATGGTCCGCCAATGAAGCGGCTGACGAAGGAGACTGACCGTGCATACACTCGTCGAGCACCCGTGCGTACAGCACAAACTGGCGATCATTCGTAACGTCGAAACGGGCCACAAGCGATTTCGGGAACTGGCGACCGAAATTACCAAGTTCCTGTGTTACGAAGCGCTGCAGAACGTCCGCGTCAGGGATATCACGGTCACGACGCCGATCGGCGACGCCAAGTGCAAAAAGATCGACACCGACCTGGTGGTCGTCCCGATCCTGCGTGCAGGCGTCGGTATGCTGGACGGCATACTCGAGCTGGTACCAACGGCGCGCGTCGGCTTCATCGGCCTGTATCGGGACGAAGAGACCAAGCAACCGGTTACCTACTACGAACGTTTCCCACCGCAAATCAAGGGTGGCACGTGCATCGTTATCGACCCGATGCTCGCCACTGGCGGGTCCACGGTCGCTGCGCTCGACCTGCTCAAGCAAAGCGGGGCCGACAACATTGTCGTGATTTGCATTGTCACTTGCCCGGAGGGCCTGCAGGTCGTCGAGTCGGAGCACCCGGACGTCCCGGTTTATACCGCCGCCATCGACGAACGGCTCGACGAACGCAAGTACATCGTGCCCGGTCTCGGCGACGCGGGCGACCGCCTGTTTGGCACATCGCACTGAAAATATCGAAGAAATCATCGTGTTACGTATGTAGAATGTCGGTATGGCTGAGTTGAAGACCCGGCCGACCAAGGCCAGCGTCACCGAATTCATCAACGGCATCGAAGACAAGCAAAAACGCGCCGATGCCCGTACCGTCGCCTCGATGATGCGAAGGGCGACCGGTTCCCGCGCCAGGATGTGGGGTGACAGTATCGTCGGCTACGGCAGCTACAAGTACACCAATACTGCCGGTAAAGATTTCGAATGGATGCTGACGGGATTTTCGCCCCGCAAGCAGGCGCTGACGGTTTACATAATGCCCGGGTTCTCGAAGTACGAGTCGCTCCTGAAACGACTGGGCAAATACAAGACCGGCAAATCCTGTCTCTACATCAAACGCCTGAGTGACGTGAACGAACGCGTGCTGGAACAGCTCATCGGCCAGTCCGTCAAGCACATGCGCCAGAGTTACGAGACCCGGTAACCATGTCCGGTACGATCCGTACATCGCGTCTCGAAGGTTCGGAACTCGTCGTCGAAACGAAATTCGGCACGCGAACGTACGATTCCAAGTTCCTGGTCGCGGCGCTGCTCATTTACATCGCGCGCGGTAGCGGAGGTATAGAGCCCGAAGAGTCGGCGAAAATGATCGAGCTCATCGAAAGGCACTTCAGCCTGCCAAGCGCGGAGTCGCTCGAGCTTCTCACGCGGGCCGTGTCCGAGCTTGCCGACGACCCGGAGCTCGGTGAGGAGCTGACGAAGCTCTCGCCAACGCTCTCCGACGACGATCGTGAGAACATCGCGCTGATGGCGCTCAAGGTCATCGCCGCCGATGGAAAACGCGAGGTCGACGAGATGGAGCGATTCAACCAGGCTGTGGAACGTATGGGCATTTCCGCGGACATCGTGCACCGTGCGTTCGACCGCTATTTCGCCGAGACAATGCCGGGCGACTGATCTTGACCGGGACAATCTTGCGTGACGACTGGCGTCTCTGTACCGCCACACGTGATGACATGGATGAGCTCATGAGCTGGTTTCCGGACGCGAATGCCGTAAAGCTCTGGGGTGGTCCGCGATTCCGCTATCCCTATACCCGGAAAACCTTCCTGCGAGACTGTCATTGGGGGAAGATGGCATCGTTCGGTTTGCGGGATCCAGGCGATTCGTTGACGGGATTCGGCCAACTGTACGAGCGAATCGGTCGCATCAATCTCGCGCGGCTTGTCGTTCGCGAAGACAGTCGCGGCCAGGGAGCGGGCAAACGGCTTATCGAACTGCTGATGATCGCCGGCCCGACACTTTTTCGCTGTCGCGAGTTCTCGCTGTTTGTCTATCGCAATAACCTGCCCGCGCTGAATTGTTACAAATCAGTGGGTTTCTCGGTGTCGGAATACCCACCGAAAGCCCCCATGGCGGACGAGTGCTACTATCTGACGCGACCGGTCGACAGCCACCCACAGTGACTGGCTAGCCGGGAACCTCGTGACATCCGGACGGCCGGTGCTCTAGCGCTTCCGCAGCAGAGACTCCTGCAGCGACTCGAGTTCGCCCCAGCGTTCGACGCGAGCCTCCAACAGCGCTTCGCACTCGGAAAGCTCTTCGAGTCGCTGCTGAACGACTTCGTTCGCCTGCACGTAGAAATCGGGAGCTGCGACAGCCTCCTGCAAGGCCGTGAGCTTCGTCTCCAGAAACTCGATTTCCGCCGGCAGGCTATCCAGCTCGCGCTGGTCCTTGTAGCTGAGCTTGCTCGGACGCTTCTGCTTGCGGCGCTCGACAGGCTCCGACTTGCGCCCTCCGGCTGTTGTCGGATCGTCCGACTCGGCGAGCTTGTGTCCACGCCGCTGCCAGTCGCTGTAACCGCCGACGTACTCCCGTGCCTTGCCGTCGTCCTCGAAAACCACCGTGCTCGTCACGACGTTGTCGAGAAATTCGCGATCGTGACTCACGACAATCAGCGTGCCTGCAAACTCGCACAGTTTGTGCTCGAGCACCTCGAGCGTTTCGATGTCGAGGTCATTGGTCGGTTCGTCGAGCACAAGGAGATTGGCCGCGCGTGTAAACAGCCTGGCGAGGATAACCCGGTTGCGCTCACCGCCCGACAGTGCGCTGACCGGCATCGCCGATCGCTTCGGGCTGAACAGGAAGCCCTTCAGGTAGCCGACGACGTGGCGGTCCTTGCCGTTGAGCCTGATGTACGTACGACCCTCACCGACGTTGTAGGCGACCGATTTGTCGAGCTCGAGCGTCTGGCGCAGCTGGTCGAAGTAACCGAACTTCAGGTTCGTGCCGTGTTTGATCGTACCCGTCTGCGGCTCGAGCTGTCCGAGCAGCAAGCGCAGTAACGTGGTCTTGCCCACGCCATTGTTGCCGATCAGGCCGATTCGGTCACCGCGGTTGATCTTGATCGAGAAACTCTCGATGACCTTTTCTTCGCCATAGGCGTAGGAAACGTTTTTTGCGCGTATGACCTTGCGACCGGAACGTTCGGCCTCCTCGATATGAATGCGGGCGCGTTGCTCCTGTGTCAGCCTCTCCGCTCGCTCTTCGCGCATCTTCTGCAAGGCGCGCACACGTCCCTCGTTGCGCGTACGGCGTGCCTTGATGCCCTGGCGGATCCAGGCTTCTTCCTGTTCGAGTTTCTTGTCGAACTTTTCGGTGGCGACCGCCTCGTCCTCGAGCGCTTTCTCCTTGCGTCGCAGGTAGTTGGCGTAGTCGCCGGGCCAGCTCGTCAGCCTGCCGCGGTCGATCTCGACGATGCGGGTGGCGAGCCGCTGCAGGAACGCTCTGTCGTGAGTGATAAACAGCACCGCGCCCTCGTAGTTGAAGACGCGATCTTCGAGCCAGCGAATCGTGGCGATGTCGAGATGATTGGTCGGCTCGTCGAGCAGGAGAAGATCGGGTTTCTGGACGAGTGCTTTCGCGAGTGCAACGCGGCGGCGCCAGCCGCCCGACAACTCGTTCATACGCTTTTCGGCCGGCAGGTTCAGGTCGCTGACTGTCGTGTCGACACGCTGCTCGATATGCCAGCCATCGTGGGTGTCTATTTTCGCGTGCAGGGCTTCTAGTTCCAGCATGCCGGCTTTGTCGAGGTCGAGCTCCGATCGCCGCTGGTAGTCGTCGAGCAGGCGCTCGATGTCCCGCAATCCTGCACGAATGACATCGCGAACCGGCAGGTCCATCGCCTCCGGCAAGGTCTGCTCGAGCTTGGAGATCACGAGTCCGGTCTTCCGCGTTATTTCGCCGCGGTCCGACTCGATCTCGCCGGTGATCAGTTTGAAGGTCGTCGATTTTCCGGCGCCGTTGCGGCCGATCAGGCAAACCCGTTCCCCGGCTTCGATCGAGAAGTCGGCGTCGCGCAGGATCAGCTGTTCGCCGAACTCGAGAGCGATCTGGTCGAAGCGCAGCAAGGTCATAGCGCCCGGTAGGATACACTGTCCTCGTTGGCGTGGGAGGGCCGTCCCGGCCCGATCGCGGCGAGGTCGCTCTCGGCCATCCATGGCCTTCGCGACATTTGGACTATCCTGTCCATCACGCCGCTCCCACGACCGCGACAGGGGACAAAAAGAATGACTGAAGACCGATTCGAGGCCATCGAGACCAAACTCGCCCACCAGGAGGCCCTTCTCGCCGACCTCAATGAAGCATTGGTCAATCAACAGGATTCCATCATGAAACTCGAAGCCCTGTGTGAGTCACTGAGGCTGCGGTTGCGTTCGCTCAGCGACGCACTGCCGGGCGACGCGCCGCAGGACGAGCGACCGCCGCACTACTAGGGCTAACCCGGGTGCGGCGCTCGCTGCGTTGACGCAACAGGGGCGACGTAAGTGGCAAAGGAGGCACCATGTTGAATCGACTCAGGATGATGCTGGTCGCGGCGTTGCTGCCGATGGCAGCGATCGCTGCCGACCCGCACGTGCCGGAGGCGCTTCGCGACTGGCAACGCTGGGTACTCGAGGGCGAGGAACACAGGGACTGTCCGTTCTACTTCGACCGGGGCGCAACCGACAAGGGAAATTTCATCTGTTCGTGGCCGGGCGACCTGCGCCTCGACGTCGACGGGCAGGGCGGGCGGTTTTCGCAGTCGTGGACCGTGTACGCCGACTCGCAGTGGCTGTCACTGCCGGGCGATGCGTCATACTGGCCGCACGACGTAACCGTCAACGGGCGCGAGGCTGCGGTCGTCGCCCGGAACGGTCTGCCCAGCGTTCGACTGGAGCCGGGTGACTGGCGTATCGCCGGCCGTTTCGAGTGGGACCAGCGGCCTGGCGTACTGCGCCTGCCGGAGCGCAGCGGCCTGGTTTCACTGACGGTCGACGGCAATGCGATCGGCCGCCCGGATATCAGTCGCGGCGGCGTCTACCTCGGGGAACGCAAGCAGGAGACCCAGGCACGGGATGCCGTGACGAGCCAGGTTTATCGGCTCGTGCAGGATGCCGTACCGACGCGCATCGCTACCGTCATCCAGATCGACGTGTCTGGCGGTGTGCGGGAAGAGTTGTTCGGCCCGGTCCTGCCCGAAGGATTCGTGCCGCTGGCGCTCGAGAGCGACCTCCCGGCACGGCTCGAAGCGGACGGCAACCTGCGCGTACAGGTGAGGCCGGGGCGCTGGCAGGTCACGCTGCAGGCGCGCGCGCCGGGCGTTCTGGATTCGATCTCCCTGCCTGAGCCGCAACTCAACCTGCCGACGACCGAAATCTGGAGCTACCGCTCGAACGAAACCCTGCGAATTACGTCGGCCGAGGGCCTGCCACCCGTCGATCCGGTTCAGGTCCGCGCGCCCGAGCAGTGGCACAACCTGCCGGCGTTTCGCATCCAGCCGGGCCAGTCGCTCGAGATCAAAGAGCGCAGCCGTGGTGTGGTCGGTGCCGACAACGAGCTGAAACTCGAGCGCACGATGTGGCTCGACTACGACGGTGGCGGCTTCGTCGTTGCCGACCGAATCAGCGGCACCATGCGCACCGGCTGGCGCCTCGACATGGCGACGCCGTTCCAGCTGCTCAGTGCCTCCGAATTCGGCGACAACCTGCTCATCACGAAAGGAGCGGGCGAGGATCTGACCGGTATCGAGGTCCGCCAGACGGACGTGGATGTTCAGTCGATCGCAAGGTCCGAAACACGCGACGCGATGTCCGTTACCGGCTGGCAGGAACGCTTCACGGCCGTGGACACGGAACTCAATCTGCCACCGGGGCACAAGCTTCTCGCAGCACCCGGTGCGGACGACGCTTCGGGCAGCTGGGCCAGCCAGTGGCGTCTGCTCGACTACTTCCTCGTGCTCATCGTGACGATTGCGACCTGGAAGCTGTTCGGTGCCGTACCCGGTCTCGTCGCATTCTTCGGGTTGGCCCTGAGTTACCACGAGTCCAGCGCGCTTGCGTGGCTGTGGCTCAACGTGCTGGTGGCAATCGCGCTGATCCGGGTGGCCCCCGACGGCCGACTGAAGCAGTCGCTGCGGGTCTACCAGGGCATCAGCGTGCTGGTGCTGCTGGCGACGCTCGTGCCTTTCATGGCCAACCAGCTTCGCATAGCCATTTATCCACAGCTCGAGCCGCAGTACCGGACGCAGGCTGCACCCGACGTCGCTCGGATGAGGGCGCCACCGCGCGCTGCAGCAGAGCGCGCGCCGAAGGTAATGGAATACGATGCGATCGAGGAAATTACAGTCACGGGGGCCAACCTGGCGCGAACCTATTCGCGCTATGCGCCCAGCGCGATCGTCCAGGCCGGGCCCGGCGTGCCGAGCTGGTTGTGGAACACCTACTACCTGAGCTGGAGCGGCCCGATCGACGCGGAACAGTCCGTTCGCCTCATGATCCTGCCGCGCTGGCTCGTCAGCATTGCGCGCTTCCTGCAGGTCGGACTGTTGCTCGCGTTCTCCGCAGTACTCGCCGCCGAGATTCTCGGGCGGCGATTGAAGCTGCCGTCGGCAGCGGGGAACACGGCGACGTCGGCGATCGTCGCGGCGTTCGCAGCCGGATTGCTGTCCCTGTCGAGCCCGGTGGTAGAGGCGCAGATGCCGGACGCCGAGATCCTGCAAGAGCTGAAAACCCGCTTGCTGCAACCGCCGGATTGCGTGCCTCGGTGCGCCGAAATCGCGTCCGCGGAGGTAACGGCCAATGCGGACACCATCACCGTCGCGATGAGCGTACACGCGTTCGAGGCCGTTGCCCTGCCGTTGCCCGGGTCGATCGCGGGCTGGCGACCCGGCGCCGTCATTGTCGATGGCGCATCGGCCACCCAGGTAATGCGTGGACCGCGACAGTTGCTCTGGCTGCTCGTCGAACCGGGACGGCACTCGGTGACTTTGCGCGGTGCCGCACCGGACGTCGACAGTCTCGAGATTCCGTTTCCGACGCCGCCGCGATTCGTTCGCGTCGACAGTGAGCAGTGGCTGGTGTCCGGCGTCCGGGATCGACGATTGTTGTCAGGGTCCTTGCAGCTGACGCGACTGCAATCCGAGCAAGGCGACGATTCCGCGCGCTGGGAAAGCAGCCGCTTTCCACCGTTCGTGCTCGTCGATCGCAGCATCGAGCTCGATCTCGACTGGCAGGCAACGACAACCGTAACGCGCGTGGCGCCACGACAAGGTGCCGTTACCCTGGACTTGCCGCTCATCGAGGGCGAATCCGTCCTGACGGAAGATATGGCGGCGGAGAAAGGGCGCATCCTCATCTCGATGGCACCCAATCAGCGGTCCGTGAGCTGGCGCTCGAACCTGCCGCGTACATCGCCGCTGTCGCTGACCTCGGACTCGGATGGCGCGTGGAAGGAACGCTGGCGCATCGTCGTCGGGCGAATCTGGAATGCGGACTTCAGCGGCGTGCCGGAGAGCGAAACCGGCGTCAATACCTCCGATGTCCGCATCGCCACCTTTCATCCGCGCGCCGGGGAGTCGCTGACGATGATTGCCACTCGCCCGGATGCCGTCGAAGGCTCTACGCTGGCCTTCGACGCCGTCGGTCTGGCGACACAGCTCGGTGATCGCAGTCGAGACGTTATGCTGGACCTCGAGTACCGGAGCACCCGGGGCTCGCAGCATGTCATCGAGCTACCGGGCAACGCCGAGGTCACGGCCGTCAGGGTGGACGACGAGGTTCAGCCGTTGCGGGCGGAGGACGGCCAATTGACATTGCCGATTCTGCCTGGCGAGCATTCCGTCCGGATCGAGTGGCGAGAGAGTACGGCAATCGCCACTCGCAGCACGTTCTCGACGGTCGACATTGGCGCGCCGTCGAGCAACATCGAGCTCAGTATGACCCTGCCGGCGGATCGATGGGTGCTGGCCACCCGCGGACCGGAGCTGGGTCCCGCAGTGCTTTACTGGTCAGAACTGGCCGTGCTGGTTCTTGCCGCGCTGATCCTCGGACGCGTGAAGCTGACGCCACTCAGGACAGGTCACTGGCTGTTGCTCGGCCTGGGCTTCAGCATGTTCAGCTGGCCGGCGCTCGCGTGGGTCGTGGCCTGGTTGCTGGCTTGCGGTGCTCGCGAGCGCTGGAGCGGCGGTACGAGCTGGTGGCGATTCAACCTGGTCCAGGCGGGCGTCGTGTTGCTCACGCTGATCGCAATCGGTTCGATCATAACCAGCCTGCCGATGGGCTTGCTCGGTTCGCCCGATATGCATGTCGCAGGCCACGGTTCGTACGGCAATTCGCTCAACTGGTTTGCGGATCGCAGCGATTCGATCCTGCCGCAGGCATCCGTTTTCTCGGTGCCGATGTGGATCTATAAACTGCTGATCCTCGGATGGGCACTCTGGTTGAGTTTCGCATTGCTGCGCTGGTTACCGTGGGTCTGGCGCTGCTTCAGCAGTGACGGCTACTGGCGATCCTGGAAGGCATGAACGCGTTCAGGTTCGCCTGGTTCGCGGTGTTCGGAGCCGTGCTGCTGTGGTCCGGTATTGGCCCGCACGACCGGCCGACCTGGTTGCTGGAGGTGGCCCCGGCCGTTATCGCCGCTGCCATCCTGTGGACGACCTGGGATCGTTTCACGCTGACCAGGCTGACCTACGTCCTGATCCTGATCCACTGCATCATCCTGATCGTCGGTGGGCACTATACGTATGCAGAGGTGCCGCTCGGCGAATGGCTGCAGCAGACGTTCGACCAGTCGCGCAACAACTACGACAAGCTGGGCCATTTCGCCCAGGGTTTTGTACCGGCCATCGTTGCGCGTGAGGTCGTGATTCGCCTCAACGTATTCAACTCCGTGTCATGGCGGAATTTCTTCATCGTGTGCCTGGCGCTCGCCGTGAGCGCGTTCTACGAGCTCATCGAATGGTGGGTTGCGCTACTGTCCGAAGAGGCGGCAGACTCGTTCCTTGGCACCCAGGGGTATACCTGGGACACGCAATCGGACATGGCCTGGGCGCTGCTAGGTGCGGTATCGGCGCTGTTCCTGCTGGGGCGCTGGCACGACAGTCAGCTTGGAGCCGCGGGACACTGAGGCCATCGTGATACGTACACTGACACTGTTTCTGATCATGGCCCTGACAAGCAATGCCGTCGCCAGCGAATGTGTCGTCGTCCTGCACGGCCTCATTCGTTCGGCGTCGTCGATGGAGAAGATGGCGAAGTCTCTCGAGAAGGAGGGCTTCGACGTCGTCAACGTCGACTACCCGTCGCGCGCCTACCCGATCGAGGTGCTCGCACCGATGGCGGTGGAAAAGGGGCTGCTGCAGTGCCGGGCAAAAGGCGACTTCGATAGCATACATTTCGTGACCCACTCGCTGGGCGGAATCCTGGTGCGCCACTACCTGTCGGAATTCGACATCCCGGAACTCGGGCGCGTGGTGATGCTCGGACCGCCCAACCAGGGGAGCATTGCGGTGGATAAGCTGGAAGGCCTGGTCGGATTCGACTGGCTGAACGGGCCGGCAGGGCGCCAGCTGGGCAAGGGGCCGGGCAGCGTGCCGCTCAGGCTTCCGCCGGCCAACTTCGAGGTCGGTATCATCGCCGGGAATCGCACGATCGACCCGATTACGTCGGCAGTACTCGAGAGTCCCGACGACGGTCGGGTCTCTGTACAGGACACCAGGCTCGACGGCATGTCGGACTTCGTCGTCGTCAATCACTCGCACGCGTTCATGATGCGTATGAGGAAGCCGATCGAGCTGACGATTCGCTTCCTCAGAACCGGTTCGTTCTCACAGCCGGAGCTGTAGGAGCAGTCTGTAGGAGCGGTATGTAGGAGCGGTCGTAAGACCGCGATCCTACCTAAATCGCGGTTTCGCTACGCTCAACCGCTCCTGCGGCGCGAAGGGCATGCGCAGCGCTTCAATCGCTGGTAACCTGATTTCAAAGCATACCTGAAGAGTCACATGGCCAATCTCAAAGACCAGATACAAGAGAAAATCCAGGATCAGCGCGAACGCTCTGACCAGCCCGCGCAAGTCAAGCGCGTGGACGAGGGTGAGATCGACGAGCGCCTCGACGGCATACGACCGCGACTCGATGAACTGGCCCATTCGACCGACAAATACAGCCTGGAAGTGGACTATGCGAAAGGGCCGTACGGTGCCGTTATTGCGGTGATAGAACTGGACGAGGCCGATGGTACCTGGGTGGCCGCATGGCAAGTCGCGACGACGGTCGGCGGCTCAGTCCATGACTGGGAAGTCACCTACAATCCTCATGGGGTCGAAACGCAGCACGAGTGGCTGAAGAACACGGACGATTTGTTCACGTTTCTGACGGCTTCAATAGCGCAGCGCATCGTCCAGATGGAAGCCGACGCCGAAGATTAACTCCTGTCGCAGGATGCATTCATCATGGCTGTTCAATTCCTCTCGTAGTAGGCGTATGGCAACGTCGCCGGGCCAACGCGAAGGCCCGCTGCAAACAGCCAGCGCCCGGCCACTGCGGAGCTGATCGTCGCACCCGCGCTGTCCGCCAGCCAATGCCTGCGATCCGTTTCGTAGCCCGCTGACAAATCGATACTCAGGTGTCGCCACACCCGGCTAGTCCAGGTTAGCTGCCCGCGAATTGCCTCCACGCGATAGTCGAAGCTGCGCATGAAATCGTCGGTCGCGACACGCCACTGGTGACCTGCAGGAAAGATCCTCGCCTGCACGGCTTGATGCTCCGAGAGCTGTAATGCGAAACCCGGATCGGGAAAAGCGAGGCGAATCCGCACGTCTGGCGACGGCACCAGTTCGACGCCGGCGACCGGGTAGACTTTTGGCTCGCCGAAACTGCGATCGTACGCGACGCCAACGAACCACTCGTTTTTCGTGTCACCACGGTGCATCGCGGCCCGGGCGCTGACAAACGCATCGTCGCTACTGCCGCGGTTCAGGAAGTCTTTGAACACGTTGGAAGACGTCGAAACGCCCGGGGCAACGAAGCCCCGCAGATGCCAGCTCTCGAAATCGGAGTCGAACAGCAAAGGGATTTGCAGTCGATGCAGGTCGCGGTTGCGGCTATCGACGTTAGTGTATTCGTAGCGTACGTACTTGTAGTCGATACCGACATCGAACGTCGTAGTAGCCGCATTGAATCGAGAGAGTCCGAGGGACACCTGGTACTCCCTGCCTGAAAGCTCGGCGCCAGCCGACAAGTCTTCGAAATCCGACGCCGGCAGCCATGCGATGCTGGCGGCGAGGTAGGGCGGACCAGGGTCCTGTGGCTCAACGGCCCGGGCCCCGTCCACAAGCAGAATAGACGCGCTGAGTAGCAATCCCGCGACGCGGCGTGCGCAAATCACGACGCCTTGCGCTTCGACTTCGATACCAGCGGTTTGAGGAATTCACCCGTGAACGACGACTTGTTCGCGGCGACGTCTTCCGGCGTACCGGTCGCGATGATTTCGCCGCCCCCGTCGCCGCCTTCCGGTCCGAGGTCGACGATCCAGTCGGCCGTCTTGACGACATCGAGGTTGTGCTCGATCACGACGATCGTATTGCCACGATCCCTCAGCCGGTGCAATACGCCGAGCAGCTGCTCGATGTCGTGGAAGTGCAGGCCCGTGGTCGGTTCGTCCAGGATGTACAACGTGCGGCCGGTATCGCGTTTCGACAGTTCCTTGGCGAGCTTGACGCGTTGCGCTTCGCCGCCGGACAGCGTCGTCGCGTTTTGTCCGAGCCGAATGTACGACAGGCCGACGTCCATCAGCGTTTGCAGCTTTTTCGACACCACCGGCACGTTTCTGAAGAAGTCGCTCGCATCTTCGACCGTCATGTCGAGGACTTCGTGAATGTTCTTGCCTTTGTAGCGTATCTCCAGCGTCTCACGGTTGTAGCGCTTGCCGCGGCACACGTCGCACGGCACATAGACGTCCGGCAGGAAGTGCATCTCGACCTTCAGGACGCCGTCGCCCTGGCACGCCTCACAGCGACCGCCCTTGACGTTGAAGCTGAAACGCCCTGGCATGTAGCCACGAGACCGCGATTCCTGCGTTCCGGCAAACAGTTCGCGGATCGGCGTGAACAGACCGCTGTAGGTCGCCGGATTCGATCGCGGCGTGCGACCGATTGGCGATTGCGAAATGTCGATGACGCGATCGACGAGATCCAGGCCACGGATTTCCTCGTGCGGTGAAGGATTGCGGCTCGTGCGATTGAGCTCGTCAGCGACCGCTTTGTAGAGAGTGTCGTTCACGAGCGTGGACTTGCCCGAGCCGGAAACGCCGGTTACGCATGTCATCAGCCCCAGCGGTATCTCCGCGTGCACGTTTTTGAGGTTATTGCCGGTCGCACCGACGATCTCGATACGTCGTTCCGGGTCGGCCGGTGTGCGCGTCTCCGGAACGGGAATCTCGCGTTTGCCCGACAGGTACTGGCCCGTCAGCGACTGCGGATTCTTCTGAACTTCCGCCGGCGTGCCTTCTGCGACCACCCGGCCACCGTGCACGCCGGCTCCCGGTCCCAGGTCGATGACGTGATCCGCCATCAGGATGGCTTCCTCGTCGTGCTCGACGACGATTACCGTGTTGCCGATATCGCGCAGGTGGGTCAGCGTGCCGAGCAGCCGCTGGTTGTCGCGCTGGTGCAGTCCGATCGAGGGCTCGTCGAGGATGTACATGACGCCAACGAGGCCCGAGCCAATCTGGCTGGCGAGACGAATGCGCTGTGCTTCGCCGCCCGAGAGCGTCTCCGCGCTGCGATCGAGCGACAGGTACTCGAGACCGACGTCCGACAGGAAGCCGAGTCGGTCCCCGATCTCCTTGACGATCTTGTCGGCGATGGTCGCGCGCCAGCCCTCCAGCGACAGGTCGTCGAAGAACTTCAGCGCATTGCCCACGGACATGCGGGTGATTTCCGGCAGCGCGTGGTTGTCGACGAAGACGTGCCGAGCAGCCGTGTTGAGGCGCGTACCGCCACAGTCGGGGCAGTCATGGCTTGCAAGGAAGCGCGTGAGCTCCTCGCGCACGGCTCCCGAGTCGGTCTCACGATAGCGCCGTTCGAGATTCGGGATGACGCCCTCGAAGCGATGCGTCTTCTTGATCTGCATGCCGCGTGAATTGGCGTAGTGAAAGTCGATCTTCGTCTGGCCGGACCCGTAGAGGACGACCTTCTGCAATTTCTTCGGCAGTTTCTCGAACGGGGCCTCGATGTCGAAATCGTAATGGGCGGCGAGACTCTGGATCATCTGGTAGTAATACGTCGTCTTGCGATCCCAGCCGCGAATCGCGCCGCCCGCGAGCGACAGGCCCGGGTTGACGACGACCCGATCGGGGTCGAAAAACTGCTTCACGCCGAGTCCGTCGCAGCCCGGGCAGGCGCCCGACGGATTGTTGAACGAGAAGAGTCGTGGCTCGAGTTCGGTCAGGCTGTAGCCGCAGATATTGCAGGCGAAGCGGTCGGAGAAGATCAGCTCTTCGTGGTCGCTGTCGTCCATCCAGGCGATGCGGGCCGTGCCATCTGCCAGCCGCAGCGCGGTCTCGAACGACTCGGCAAGCCGCAGGCGAACGTCGTCCTTAACCTTGAAGCGATCGACGATCGCCTCGATCGTGTGCTTCTTCCTGAGATCCAGCGCCGGCGGCTGGTCCAGTTCGTAGACTTCCCCATCGATACGCGCGCGTATGAAGCCCTGTGCCTGCAGATCGGCCATGAGCTGTACGTGCTCGCCCTTCCGATCGTCGACGACGGGCGCCAGTAACATGAGCTTGCTGCCCTCGGGCAGCGCGAGCACCTGGTCGACCATCTGGCTGACGGTCTGTGCTTCGAGTGTCGTGTCGTGATCCGGGCACTTCGGGATTCCGGAGCGCGCGTACAGCAGGCGCAGGTAGTCGTAAATCTCGGTGACCGTGCCGACGGTCGATCGTGGGTTGTGCGAGGTCGACTTCTGCTCGATCGAGATAGCTGGTGACAGCCCGTCGATATGGTCGACGTCGGGCTTCTCCATCATGGACAGGAACTGCCGCGCGTAGGCCGACAGCGACTCCACGTAGCGGCGCTGACCTTCGGCGTAGATCGTGTCGAAAGCGAGCGACGACTTGCCGGAGCCTGACAGCCCGGTGAACACGATCAGCTTGTCTCGCGGCAGACTCAGGTCGAGATTGCGCAGGTTATGCGTACGCGCGCCGCGGATGTCGATGGATGTCTGCTGCATGTGGATTCAATGATGGGCGACCAACCTGCTAATATACGCCGCCGCGTGACTGCGGCGCAAAGGCGCATGAACTCACCTTCAGACAACAAAGCGGTCGGAATGTTGCCGGCCGAGCGACGCGCGGTCGGTATCGTGGCGATGCTCGCCGTGTTGCGCATGTTCGGGCTGTTCGCGTTGCTGCCGGTTCTGTCGCTGTATGCCGCTACACTCGAAGATGCGACGCCTATGCTCGTCGGTCTCGCCGTCGGCGCTTACGGTCTCACGCAAGCTGGCTTGCAGGTGCCCCTGGGTGCCATTTCCGATCGCATCGGGCGCGTGCCGGTCATTGTCGCAGGGCTGGCCATCTTCGCGGCAGGCAGCGTGCTGGCCGCAATGAGCGACACGATCTGGGGGGTCATTGCAGGTCGCCTGCTGCAGGGTGCGGGTGCGATATCCGCGACATTGACTGCGCTGATCGCCGACGCCACCCGTGAGGAAGTGCGCACGCGGGCCATGGCCATTTTCGGCGTCGGCTTCGGACTCGCGTTCATGCTGGCCTTCGTCGCGGGACCGCTGATCGCCGGGGTCTGGGGCGTCGGGGTGCTGTTCTGGATCGCCGCCGGCCTGGCAATCGTCGGCGCTTCGCTCCTCGCGTTGCTCCCCGGGGGCATCGAGCGCGAGACCAAACCGCAGCAGTGGAATTTGAGGCCCGCGTTTCGGGCCGATCTGCTGCAGCTCGATTTCTACGTGTTTCTGCTGCACGCAATCATCACGGCAACGTTCGTCGCCATGCCTTTCTTGCTGACACGCCGGCTGGAGGTTCCGCTCACCGACCACTGGATGTATTACGTGGGCGCGCTGTTGTTGTCGCTCGTCATCACCGTGCCGATGATCCTCAAGGACCATCACCAGGGCCGTCGCCGCTTCATCAGCCTCGCCGTCATGCTGGTACTGGCCGCCCAGGCGATGCTTTCGCTCACTGGATTTACGCCGGTCACGGTATTCGCAGCGCTCGTGCTGTTTTTCGGCGGGTTCAACTTCCTCGAGGCCGGACTGCCTGCGCGCCTGTCGGTCATGGCCGACGAAGACGTACGAGGCGCCTCGCTCGGCGTGTTTTCGACGGCGCAGTTTCTCGGCGCGTTCGTCGGCGGCCTCGTGGGTGGGCGTTTCATGGGAGCGGGGCGCCCGGCAGACGTGTTCATCGTCTGCGCGCT
>JAAUXY010088687.1_pt1 | contig 18900 bp, 14 predicted proteins | sample 7278121 | NCBI WGS metagenome assembly JAAUXY01 (sample SAMN14350117, study PRJNA611818) | marine sediment metagenome | isolation source: surface marine sediment (1.8m) | place: French Polynesia: Moorea | collected 2018-08 | reverse complement strand
CGGCCCGAAGAAGAAGACGAATAAATGGAAAACCCGGTTGACTATGGATTCGTGTCAATCCTTCCTGCGCTCATTGCTATCGTCGTCGCACTGGTGATTCGCAACGTGATACCGGCGCTGCTCGTTGGAATCTGGCTCGGTGCTACCGCACTGAACGGCTTTACTCTCGCTGGCGCATGGATGGGCCTGCTCGAGTCATTTCAGAAATACATGGCGAATGCCCTGTCGGACCCGGATCGCGTCTCCATCATCCTGTTCACGATGATGGTCGGCGGGCTCGTCGGGATCATCTCCCGTAATGGCGGCATGATGAGTGTCGTTCAGCACATCGTCAGCCGCGCCAAGACCATCGTTGGCGCCCAGGTCGCCGTGTGGGCGATGGGGCTCATCATCTTCTTCGACGATTATTCGAATACGCTCGTCGTCGGCAATACCGCGCGACCCCTGACTGATCACCTGAAGATTTCCAGAGAAAAACTCGCCTACATCGTGGATTCGACGGCAGCGCCGGTCGTCAGTATCGCGCTGGTTACGACCTGGATCGGCTACCAGGTAAGTCTGATCGACGACGCGATTGCGACGATTGACGGGCTGTCCGACGTGTCGGCGTATTCGATCTTCCTGAATTCGATCCAGTACAGCTTCTATCCGATTCTTGCGATCATCTTCGTGTTTACCGTTGCAGTCAGCGGCAGGGATTTCGGACCGATGTACAAAGCCGAGTTGCGCGCACGCGCGGGCGACGTAAAAGGGACCAGCGAAGAGAAGTCCCCGGCCATAACGGGCGAAGACCTGAAGGCCAAAGACGAGATCCCCCTGCGCGCCGTCAACGCTGCGGTGCCGATAGCCGTTCTGATTACGTCCTTGCTCGTGAGCCTGTATGTCACAGGCGAGGGCGATTCGATCAACGAAATAATCGGTTCGTCGGATCCGTACAAATCGATGCTGTGGTCGTCGTTCATTGCCGTCATGGTCGCGGCCGCGATGTCGATGGGCCAGCGTATTCTCGACGCACATGAAGTGGTCGATGCCTGGTACGGCGGCGCAAGAGCTACACTCGTGGGCCTGATCGTACTCGTGCTCGCCTGGTCGCTTGCCGACGTTACCGGGGAACTCAATGCCAAGGTATTTCTCGTATCGGCACTCGGCGATTCATTGCCGCTGGCATTCGTGCCGGCCACCGTATTCGTGCTCGCTGCCGTGACCGCGTTTGCGACCGGTACGAGTTGGGGCGCTATGGGCATACTCGTACCGCTCGTCGTGCCGCTTTCATGGGCGATCATGTCAATCAATGGATCGACTGACCCGGCAGGCATGCATATTCTCTATTCGTCGGTTGCCTGCGTGCTGGCGGGCGCCGTCTGGGGAGACCATTGCTCACCGATTTCGGATACGACAATCCTGTCGTCGATCGCCAGTGGCTGCAGTCACATCGAACATGTTCGCACACAGCTGCCCTATGCCGTGCTGGTCGGAATCGTGGCATTGGTCGTCGGGACGATCCCGGGTGGCTTCGGATTTCCGCCCTGGATCTCGATTCTGGCCGGAATCGCTATATTGGTCGGCGCACTGAGGCTCATCGGCCGGCATGCCTGAACGTATACTTGGTCCGGCAGGGTAGCGTATGCTTGCCAGGTGCTGACTTCACAGGAGTGCGGGGGTTCGTCCCCATATGAGCCATAAACCCATCATCGGTGTGCCGGCAGACCGCCGGATGTATGAGCCCCATCCGTATCACATGGTGGGCGAGAAGTACCTGACGGCAATCATCGAATGCTCCGACGGATTGCCACTGATGATCCCGGTACTCGCCGAGCATCTGGACATTGACGAAGTGCTCGACCAGATCGACGGCATTGTCCTTCCCGGAAGCTACTCCAATATCGAGCCCGACCACTACGGCGGTGCACCGAGCGACCCGGGCACGCTTCACGATCCGCACCGCGACGCCATGACGCTGCCGCTGGCACGGCGTGCGCTCGATCATGGCGTGCCGGTACTCGCCATTTGCCGGGGTTTCCAGGAACTGAACGTCGTTCTCGGCGGCACGCTGCACCAGAAAGTTCACGAAGTCGACGGCTACCACAATCACCTGGAAGACCCTGAAGATCCCCTCGATGTGCAATACGGGCCGGCACACCCGGTGACGCTCGTGGATGGTGGCCTGCTCAATGAACTCATGGGCTGCGACTCTGCGCAGGTGAATTCACTGCATGCCCAGGGTGTCGAGCGGCTCGCCGATGGCGTTACGGTCGTAGCCGTCGCCGATGACGGTTTGATCGAGGGGTTCACTGTCGACGAAGCACCCGGCTTTGCCCTGGGGGTGCAATGGCATCCCGAATGGAAGGCGCCTCGAAACGAGTTGTCGCGGGCGATATTTGGTGCGTTCGGAGACGCCTGCAGAGAACGAGCCGCGGGGCGGCAGGGGTAACATGAGCAAGGACGACGTATTCCAGAGCTGGCTCAAAGAACGCCGCATCGAAGACGTCGAGGCATTCGTGCCCGACATGGCCGGCTCCGCTCGCGGCAAGGTCGTGCCTGCCGACAAGTTCGGCTCGAGCCCGATGAAGATGCCGGAATCGATATTCAGTCAGACTATCTCGGGCGACTACATCGCAAACGAGGCAAACGTCGAGGATCGCGACATGATCCTCGTACCCGACCCGTCGACGCTGCGTCCCGTCCCGTGGGCCAGCGATCCGGCCGCGTCGGTGTTCCTCGACTGCTACCGTCGCGGCGGCGAGCCGGTCGAGACCTCCCCGCGGAGTGTGTTGCGCTCGGTGCTTGCCAAGTACGAGGCGCGTGGCTGGGTGCCGGTGGTTGCGCCCGAAGTCGAGTTCTATTTGATCAGTGCGCACACCGATCCGCACAAGGAAGCCGAACCGCCCGAGGGCAGGCTCGGGTGGACCGAAGGGGCGCGACAGCCCTACAGCGTCGATGCCATGAACGATTTCGACCCGTTCATAAACGACCTGTACAGCTACTGCGAGGATCAGGGCATCCGGATCGATACGCTGTCGCAGGAAATGGGTCCGGCCCAGTTCGAGATCAATTTCCTGCATGGCAATCCCGTCGACCTCGCGGACCAGGTATTCCTGTTCAAACGCACGGTGCGTGAGGTGGCGATCCAGCACGAGATGCACGCTACGTTCCTGGCCAAACCCATGGCGCAGGAGGCGGGCAGCGCGCTGCACGTTCATCAGAGCGTCGTGGACAAGCAGGGCAACAACGTGTTTTCGAGGAAAGACGGTGAGGCGAGCGAGCTGTTCTTCGGTTTCATCGCAGGACTGCAGCGCTATATGCCCGATGCAATGCTGATCTTCGCGCCTTACGTAAATTCCTATCGGCGCTTCATCAACCCCGACTCTTCGCCCGTGAACCTTGCGTGGGCTGTCGACAATCGGACCGTCGGCCTGCGCGTTCCGGATTCCGGCCCGGAAGCACGGCGCGTCGAAAACCGGCTGGCCGGAGCAGACGTCAATCCCTACCTGGTGATCGCGGCGTCACTTGCCTGCGGTTTTCTCGGCATGGTCGAGGGCTTGAAGCCTACCGAGCCTACTGAGGGCAGCGCATACAGCGCCGAATTCGACCTGCATCGGCATATTCATGCTGCAATCCTGGCGATGCGTTCCAGTAATGCAATGCGGAGCATACTCGGTGACGCTTTTGTCACGCTGTACACGGCACTGAAAGACGACGAATATATGGAGTTCCAGGAAATCATCACGCCGTGGGAGCGTGAGATCCTGATGCTCAACGTCTGATACCGAGGTTTTCATGGCTGCGATCGAGACCCGCTCCGGTGCCCAGTGGCAGGAACTCGACAAGGATCATCACCTGCATCCGTTCACGGATCACAAGGCGCTGTACGAGAAGCGCTCGCGAATAATCACGCGTGCCGATGGCGTTTACATCTACGATGCAGATGGCAACAAGATCCTCGACGGCATGTCGGGGCTCTGGTGCGTAAATGCCGGCTACGGTCGTGAAGAGCTGATCGAGGCTGCGACGCGGCAAATGCACGAGCTGCCGTACTACAACAACTTCTTTCAGTGCACGCATCCGCCGGCGGTCGAGCTGGCGGCAATGCTGAAAGAGGTGAGTCAGCCGCAGTTCAATCGCGTTTTCTTCACGGGTTCGGGATCCGAATCCAATGACACCATTGTGCGCATGGTACGCACATACTGGGACCTGCTGGGTCAGAGCGATCGCCATACGATTATCTCCCGAAAGAACGCCTATCATGGCTCGACCGTTGCTGCCGCGAGTCTCGGCGGCATGAAACCCATGCACAAACAGAGCGGCCTGCCGATACCCGGTATCGTGCATGTCGATCAGCCTTACTGGTTCGGCAGCGACCAGTCGCTATCGCGCGACGAATTCGGTGTCGCAGTTGCTCGACAACTCGAGGAGAAGATCAACGAATTGGGCGCCGACAAGGTTGCCGCGTTCATTGGCGAGCCGATCCAGGGGGCCGGAGGCGTCATCATTCCGCCGGACAGCTACTGGCCGGAGGTGCAGCGCATCTGCAGCGAGTACGACATCCTGCTGATCTCGGACGAGGTCATAACGGGTTTCGGTCGACTCGGGGAGTGGTTCGGCGCCGACTACTACGGCACGACGCCGGACTTTATGCCGTTTGCGAAGGGTGTTACGTCCGGATACCTGCCGCTCGGCGGCGTGCTCGTCAGTGACCGTGTTGCCGATGTGCTGATCGAGAAGGCCGGCGAATTCGCGCACGGCTACACGTATTCGGGGCATCCGACGGCCTGCGCCGTTGCAATGGAGAACCTTCGGATCATTCAGCGCGAAGGGCTGGTCGAATGTGTACGCGACGACATCGGCCCCTATCTGCGGGCGCGTTGGCAGAACCTGGTTGAGCATCCTCTGGTCGGAGAAGCGCGCATGGTCGGCCTGATGGGCGCGATCGAGCTCGTCAAAAGCAAGCAACCGGTCGAACGCTTCCCTGAAAAACAGGGCGTCGGCACGATCTGTCGCGACTTACTGGTCAACAACGGCCTGGTCATGCGGGCCGTTGGCGACACGATCATTTGCGCGCCGCCATTCACGCTGTCGCACGCAGAAGCCGACGAACTGATCGACAAAGCGAATCGCTGTCTCGATATGACGCTGGAGGCGGTTTCCAGTTGACGAGTGACTCGAGCTCAAAGACCGACAATGCCATAACCCGCGAAAGCCTGTACGGCACGACGGCAGAACCGACCTACGCGGGCGTTACGTCGTTCATGCGCCGAAAATACACGAGGGATCTGACGGGGGTCGACGTGGCCGTAACGGGTGTCCCGCTCGATACGACCACGACAAATCGTCCCGGGGCGCGTTTTGGGCCGCGTGCGATCCGGGCGGCATCGACAATCATGGCCTGGGAGCGACCGTACGGAATGTCTTTCGATCCGTTCGACAAGCTTGCCGTCATCGACTACGGCGATTGCGCGTTCGACCACGGGGACCCGGCTTCGGTGCCCGACGCAATCGAGCAACACGCGTTCGGAATCATCGACCAGGGCCCGGCGCTGATGATACTCGGGGGCGATCACTTCGTGGCGTATCCGTCGATAAAGGCGCATGTCAGGAAACACGGTGGTCCGCTCTCGTTGCTGCACTTCGACGCGCACAGCGACACCTGGTCGGATGGCGACGACAAACGCGTCGACCACGGCACGATGTTCTACTGGGCCGCCAAGGAAGGCCTCGTCGACCCCGCGACCTCGGTGCAGATTGGCCTGCGGACCCAAAACACTGACACGATGGGATTCAATGTTCTGGATGCGCCGTGGGTGCACGCCAATGGTATCGACGCCGTCGTCTCCGAGACGCGCCGCCTGCTCGGTGACAGCCCGGTCTACCTGACTTTCGACATCGATTGCCTGGACCCGTGTTTCGCGCCCGGTACGGGTACGCCGGTCTGCGGCGGTCTTACCTCGCATCAGGCCATGACGATTCTGCGCGCCCTCGCCGGAATCAACGTAGTCGGCATGGATGTCGTCGAAGTCGCTCCTGCCTACGACGTGGCGGAAATCACCGCACTGGCGGCGAGCCACCTGGCGATGGAGATGTTGTACTTGTACGCGTCGCGCTAGCATCGCCGGGCAGAAAGACCCGGATGATCATGTCGCAGAGCTCGTCGAGTTTTTCTTCCGTCTCGAAGTCGACGCCGCCGGCGCCGCGTGCAGTCAGGTTGCGCGCAACGAGTGCACCTGACGACGCCCGAATCATGTTGAGCAACAATGCCGTGTTCCCCTGGGGCGCGATTCCGCGTGACTGAAGTTCGGCGAGTTCGTCGTGCGCTTCACTGAACAAGGGTCGCAGGTAGGTATGTATCAGCCAGTCGAGTCGCGGGTTCGGGTAACTCGATTCCTGCATTATGAGGTTGTGCACCGCCGGTTGGTGGTAGCAATGTCGGGCGTAGGTGCGGATTCTCCGGTCCCAGCGAGACTTCAGGTCCGTGATGCCGGGCGCTGCAAGCGCATCGTCCAGAGCATCTTTGAGCTCCCCGAAGATACGGTTGGCTGCAGCCCGCCAGAGCTGTTCCTTGTTCTTGAAATGATAGGTGATCAGCGGGTGATGGACGCCGGCGCGCTCCGCGATGTCGCGTGTCGATGTGCCCTTGAAGCCGTTTTCAGAGAACGCAGCGATCGCGGCGTCCAGCAGTTTTTGCTGGGTCACGAGAGACCGCTGCTGTTGCTTGCGGGGAGATTTTTCGGTTTTTTTCGCCGTAGTTACCACCGTCACGCTGCCAGAAGCCGGCCTGCAACGGTGTGAGAGTAGCGCGATTTCTAGTCGATCGCGAACATCATCCGGACGCCGGCACGCTTCTTGACTGGCATGCCGTCGACGATAACCGGCTCAAACTCCCATTTTTCAACGGCTTTTACGGCTGAACTCACGAACACCTCACCCGGCTCCGACTCCCGAATCTCGATGTCCTCTACCTTGCCTTGCGTGTTGACGGTGAACACGACGTCCACGTAGCCGGACAGCGAACGGCGTTGTGCCGAACGCGGATACTTGGGCGACACATACTTCGTGCGTTTGAGTGAGGTCACAGAGACCGGCCTGGGATCGAACACCGCCTGCCGTGGCTGCGGCGGCATCGTTCCGGCTTCCGGCCGGGCCGCTCCCGAACCGTCCGGGTTGGAATCGGCCAGGGTTGCGGCTGACGCTACAGGAATTGCGGCGTTCCCACTGTCCGCTCGTGGCTCCGCCGGGGGTGGGCTGCTCTGTGCAGCCGCGGCCGCTTCAGCTTCCTGCCGTTCCCGGGCTTCGCGCTCGACCCGGGCGCGCGCTTCGGCTTCGGCCTGTTCACGCTCCTGCCGTTCGCGTTCAGCGGCTGCCCGACGCTCTTCTTCAGCGCGCGCTTCGGCTTCTGCGCGCGCCTGCTCCTGCACGATGCGATCGCGGGCTGCCGCCAGTGCCGTCACGGTTGCTGCGACTTCTGCACTTGCCGGGTCGAGTTGCTGCGCGTCGGCCAGCAGGGCCTCAGCACCGGCAAAGTCGCCGTCGTCGATTTCGGCCCGTGCTGCCAATACCAGCTTGCTCGCCACAACGGCCAGGCCCTGGCGAGCGGCGGGGTTGTTCGGATCATTCGTGAGGGCGAGCTCAAAGTAATACCGGGCGTTGTCGTTCGCCGGTTCGATGAACAGGCCTTCTTCGAGGCGCGCATTGGCCAGCGCAACGACTTCGTCAACCTGCTGTTCGCTGCGGGCCGTCTGGAGCTCCTGTTCGACGATGTCGATGGCCGATGTGTCGGCAAGCCCGAGTCCGCGCGCCGACGCAATCGACGCCGAGGCATCTTCGAAGCGCGTATCGCGGATTGCGTTGCGCGCATCGTCGAGATACCCGCGCAATTGCATCTGAGACAGTTGCGCCGTAAGGAAAGGTAGCCGCGCGTTTGCGGGGTCGGCCATCGCGACGCGCTCCAATGCGGCCGCGGCATCATCCGCGCGGGATTCCAGAACCGCCGTCTCGGCCATAGCAAGCGCCTGCTCAATGGCATCGGCGAGTTCGTAAACGGCTTCGGCGTTGCCGGGATTTGCTTCAAGCGCCGCCATGTACAGCTCGATCGCGTTGCTGCCCGGCGGGTTGAAGATCTGTCCGGCGTCATAGGCAAGCCGCGCCTCATCAAGCAACGCCGCGACTGTCGTGTCCGTCTGTTCCGGAATCGGCGCTTCGGAGACGGGATCGGACACTCCCGGTTCGGGCACTTCCGGTTCGGGCCCGGCAACGTCGGCTTCTGCGACGGGCTCGGCTTCGACGACCTCTGGTTCGTCGGAACCGCCCATGGCCCAGAATACGCCGACGACCAGGACTGCGACCGCGGCCGCGGCGATGCCGATTACCTTCGGATTCGTGAATGGTGAGCCGCTGGCACCCTCGGTAACGGCAGGCTCGGCGTGCTTCTTCTCGTCAACCAGGGAGTCCTTGACCTTGGAGATGGATTTGCCGACCGAGGTGACGATGCCGGTCATGGTTTCGGTAAAGCTGGTGTCCTCGCCGGTGAATGCGTCGTCGAGACCGCTATCGATCGGCGATGCGTCGGTAATCACCGGTTCGATTTTCTTTGCCGGCGGCGCCGCAGCCTTCTTCTTGGCCTTGGGTTTTTTCTTCGGCGGCGCGTCGGGAACTGCCTTGAGTTCCGGCTTGTTCGCCGGCTTGGCCTCCGGCGCTGGTGCCGGCTTTTTCTTGGGGGCGGGCTGCGCCGCAGGCTTCTGTGCCGCCGGGCCGTCGGCCGCGACCGTGAACGCTGAGTCGGGCGCCTCGAGGTGATGTTTGATAGACGCCTCGATAGCCAGCCTTGCGCGACCTGGTGATACCGGCTTGAGCAGGAAGCGGTAAACCTTGCCCCGATTGATCAGGTCCATGAGCATTTCGCCGTCGTCGCGACGACCGGCGACGATCGACACGAGACGAGGCGCTGTCTTCCTGAGGTGCAACGTCAGTTTCTCGACGTTGCCGCCGACCATCGCGGCGTCGACGACTACGACGCCGACGGCGTGATTGCTTATCGCATCGTCTGCTTGCGCCAGGGTTTTGGCGGTGTGCACGTTGTGCAAACCGCGCACCGAGTCACGAACGGTCGACAGAAACTCTTCGTCTTGCGTCAGCACGAGGAGATCGACGGCGCGTGCACCGACAGATGCTGCCGCGGATACCTTGTCCGGATCCAGGATCGGCATGCGGCCAGTACCATCGCTGATGATCGTCGACCCGTTTTCCGACGTCTCCATGATGATATGTTCGGTCACGGTATCTTCCGCGGTCATCGAGTCGTTCGCGGACTCCGCGAGAGCCATCAGACGCATTCTCTGCGTGGCGTTTTCGATCAACTTGAGCAGGCCGTCTGGCTGCACGTTGCCGCGCACGACTTCGAAAACCTCCTCGTCGCCAACGACAGCCTCTATGCTGTCAGCGCTGCCACCGGCGAGGAGAATACCGATGGTTTCCGGGGAGCGTTTTTTGGCCTCGCGGAGCGCCTCGGCGCCGCTCATACCCGGCAGGTTTTGCGCCGAGATAATAACGTGGATCGGGGTATCACCGAGAAAGTTGAGCGCTTCTGTGCCGCTGGTAGCGCAATGGACTGTATAGCTGTCGTTGAAGCCCGAACTCAAATTGTCCAGGGCGCTCTGCTCGCTATGCAGCAGCAATACCTGCGTTTTGAATTGGTCAAGCGCCACTTGGGTCTCCTCCGGGTGCTTATGTTCAATGGCACACGCAATCCCTGCGTCGGAGGAGTATAGCCCTGCGGATTAGGACAAATGTCGGCGCGCTGCGACAGAAACATAAATCTGTGACACGCCGCACAGTGAAAGTGCTGGACGCGTCACGTTCCGTGTGAGGCCACTTCCTGGGCCAGCGAATCGACTGCTTCGTCGAGTGCCGCTACCTGCTGGTTCTTCGATCCGAGCCGACGGATAGCGACTGTCCGATCGTCGACCTCTCGCTGACCGATTACCAGCAGGACAGGCACTTTCGCAACACTGTGTTCACGAACTTTGTAAGAGATCTTCTCGTTCCGCGTGTCCGCTTCGCTGCGGAGTCCGCGGGCGCGCAGCGCTGAGACGATCTCGCCAACGTACGCATCGGCGTCGGAAGTGATCGTCAGTACTTTCACTTGCAACGGTGCAAGCCACAGCGGCAGATTTCCTGCATGGTGTTCGATGAGGATGCCCATGAAGCGCTCGAGCGAACCGAAAATCGCCCGATGCAGCATTACCGGTACGTGCTTGTTGCCGTCCTCGCCTATGTACTTTGCGCCGAGTCGGCCGGGCATATTCAGGTCGACCTGCAAAGTGCCGCATTGCCAATCGCGCCCGATTGCATCGCGCAGTACGAACTCGAGCTTCGGCCCGTAAAACGCGCCTTCGCCCGGGTTATGTGTGTATTCGAGTTCTGCCACTTCGAGTGCCTTGAGCAATGCCTGCTCGGCCTGGTCCCAGATCTCGTCTTCGCCCACACGCACTTCGGGACGGTCAGCAAACTTGATCCGGGCGTCGTCAAACCCGAAGCCCTTGTAGATGCTGAGAATCAGTTTGCAGACGGCTATCGACTCCTCGGTGATTTGCTCCGGCGTGCAAAAGATGTGGGCGTCATCCTGCGTGAATGCGCGCACACGCATCATGCCGTGCAGCGCACCGGATGGCTCGTAGCGATGGCACTTGCCGAATTCTGCGAGTCGGACGGGCAGGTCGCGGTAACTCGTAATGCCCTGCTTGAACACCTGAACGTGGCCTGGGCAGTTCATGGGTTTTATAGCAAACATCCGACCATCGACGGTTTCCGACGTGAACATGTTGTCACCGAAGGCGGCGGAATGACCTGATTTCTCCCACAGCGACTTCTCCATTATCTCGGGAGTATTGATCTCCTTGTACCCGGCGGCGTTTTGCGTCTTGCGCATGTACTCGATGAGCTGTTGAAAAACAGACCACCCCTTCGGATGCCAGAAAACGGCGCCCGGCGCTTCTTCCTGGAAATGAAAGAGATCCATTATCCTGCCGAGACGACGGTGATCACGCTTCTCCGCTTCCTCGAGCATGTGAAGGTATTTTCGAAGCTGCTTCTCGTTCGACCAGGCCGTGCCGTAGATACGCTGCAGCATCTCGTTGTTCGAGTCGCCCCGCCAGTAGGCACCCGACACATGGGTCAGCTTGAACGCCTTGCCGAGCCGGCTCGTCGACGGCAGGTGCGGACCCCGGCAGAGATCGATGAATTCGCCCTGCCGATACAGTGTGATGTCCTCGTCGGACGGGATGCTCGCGATGATCTCGGCCTTGTACTCTTCGCCAATCGAACGGAAGAACTCGACGGCATCGTCACGTTTCCAGACCTCCCGAACGATCTCTTCGTCGCGTTCAACGATTTCCCTCATGCGGGCTTCGATCGTCTCGAGATCGCTCTCGGTGAATGGCTCCTCGCGGGAGAAATCGTAGTAAAAGCCGTTTTCAATAGCCGGTCCGATCGTCACCTGCGTGTCCGGCCAGAGCTCCTTGACCGCCTCAGCGAGAACATGCGCGGCATCGTGTCGCAGCAGCTCCAGTCCGTCGTCCGACTCCCGAGTGACGATCTCGACGCTCGCATCCGTGTCGATGTCACGGGTCAGGTCCCACAGTTCGCCGTTGACGCGTACCGCGACAGCGGCGCGAGCAAGACCCTCGCCGATTCCGGCGGCGATGTCGCTGCCACGCGTAGCAGCGTCGAACTCCTTGACGGAGCCGTCAGGCAAAGTGATCTTTGGCATGCGCGGCATTGTACGCGAATTGATCCGCTTCGCGTACAATACCGCCCCTTTGGACAGGCTTGGCACAAGCATGAGCGACACTGCCCCGCGGGACTTCATCCGCCAGATTATTCACGACGATCTCGAGTCGGGGAAACACGACCAAATCGTTACGCGATTCCCGCCGGAACCGAACGGCTACCTGCACATCGGCCACGTGATGTCCGTGTGTCTGAATTTCGGCGTCGCAGCGGAGACTGGCGGCCGGACGTTCCTGCGGCTCGACGACACAAATCCGTTCAAGGAAAAAGCAGAGTATGTCCGCGCCATCGAACGCGACGTCCACTGGCTGGGTTTCGACTGGCAGGATCGGCTTACGCATGCGTCAGACTACTTCGATGCAATCTACGAGTCGGCGGAAAAACTCGTCGAGATGGGTCTCGCTTACGTGGACAGTTCGACGGCCGACGAGATTCGCGAGCGTCGCGGGACGCTGACGGAACCGGGCACAGACAGCCCGTACCGGGACCGTTCCGTCGAAGAAAACATGGACCTGTTGCGGCGCATGCGCGCCGGTGAATTTGCGGACGGCGAACACGTACTTCGCGCGAAGATCGACATGGCGTCGCCGAACATGAATCTGCGCGATCCCGCGCTGTACCGCATTCGCCATATCGAGCATCAACGGACGGGCGACAAGTGGTGCATCTATCCAATGTACGATTTCGCGCACACGCTGTCGGACGCGTTCGAGGGTACGACACATTCGCTTTGCACGCTCGAGTTCGAGGATCATCGCCCCCTGTATGACTGGTTCCTGGATCAGTTGCAGCCGCCGAACCGGCCGCGACAGATCGAGTTTTCGCGACTCAACCTCGCGTACACAATCACGAGCAAACGCAAGCTGAACGCGCTTATACAAGAAGGCATCGTCGAAGGGTGGAATGATCCGCGTGTGCCGACGATTGCGGGTATGCGGCGGCGGGGATACCCGGCGGCAGCACTTCGCGATTTCGTGACCAGGGCGGGCGTTACAAAGAAAGACAAGCTAATTGAGATGAGCATGCTCGAGAACAGCGTTCGCGAGGCGCTCGGTGATGAGGCGCCGCGGCGTATGGGCGTGTTGCGCCCGCTCAAGGTCGTGCTGACCAATTACCCGGAAGATCAGGTAGAGATGATGGAGGCACTCAATCATCCGAATCGCCCCGACATGGGTACGCGCGAATTGCCGTTCTCCCGGGAGCTGTGGATCGAGCAGGACGACTTTATGGAGGAGGCGCCGCGCAAGTTCTTCCGGTTGAAGCCGGGTGGCGAGGTAAGGTTGCGTTTCGGCTACATCATCCGTTGCGACGATGTCATCAAGGACGACAACGGCGCGGTAATCGAGTTGCGTTGTAGCTACGACCCGGAAACGCGCAGCGGCACCGGGAGCAGCGATCGCAAAGTGAAGGGAACGATCCACTGGGTCTCTTGCCGGCATGCACTAACTGCCGAAGTGAGACTTTACGATCGCCTGTTCACCGTGCCTGATCCGAATCTGGCAGATGACTACCACAGCGTGCTGAATCCGGAGTCCCTGCTTAGCGTAGGCGCAATGCTGGAGCCATCACTCGAGCAGCTCGGGGAGGGTGAGGCCGTGCAGTTCGAGCGGCTCGGGTATTTCTGCGCCGACAGCGAGGACGATGCGCCGGACAAGCGGGTCTTCAATCGCATCGTTACGCTGCGGGACTCGTGGGCCAAAATCGAGAAACAGGCAATGGCATCCTGACGGCTTCTTTCTCGGGGACATTCTGTTTAAACACGCGCGCTATGCGCGCAGTTATCGCTCGCGCCGCCAGCGGCGCTCCCACGGTGCCTTCGATGACTCCCAGGGCCCGGGGCGCCGTGTCAATCGTCAGGTCGTCAGACCGTCGGTGATGATGATCGGCGCGCCGCGATCCGTGCCCAGCCCTTCTGAGGCATTGCCTTCGGCCCTTGCGACCTCGACGACGTCAAACGAGTTGACGAGCGCCAGGTAGGTTCCCGGCTCGGCGCGGCCGTAGGTCTGCAGCATGTCAATGTGGTGGCCGGCGAGGTGCACGATCGGCGCCTTGAACTCGCTGATCAGTTCGCGATCGATGTTGCTGATCAGGTTACCGAACGTGTCCACGGTGACGACGACGCCCGAGACCTTGCCGGGCGATACTTCCGGTTCGTCGAGCCAGGCGGGTGTCCACTCGTCGGTCCGGGACGCGATCTCATCGATGGACACGCGGCCAGCCGCAAGCTCCGCTGCAACCGGCGCGAAAATATCGCGGCCGTGAAACGTCGCGCTCGGCGCATCGAGGTGCAGGTCGCCCAGCTTGCTGTCGTCAAGATGGTAGACCAGCACATCGTCAGAATCCTCGAGCAGCCGGCCAAGCAGTCCGTTGTCAGGCGCCATGAAGCAGTGGCCGTCGACATTTGCGAGCAGAATCTTGCGTTCGGTGCCGACTCCGGGATCTACGATGGCCAGGTGTACGGTGCCCTTCGGGAAATAGCGGTAAGCCCGGCTGACCCAGAAGCCTGCCTCCGGTGGCCACTGAGCCGGAATGTCATGGGACAGGTCGACGACCGTCGCATCCGGGAAGCGCCCGATGCTCACGCCTTTCATTACTGCGGCGAACGGCCCCTTGTGGCCGAAGTCAGTTGTGATCGTTATGACGCCCGACGGGTTCATAGGTCGAGTGTATCAGCCGGCCGGCGTCTCGGCAGGGTGTCGCTTGCGGAAGCTGTGGCGTGCCCAGTAGATAAAAATCGTGTCAATCGCCGCAATGCCGACTTTAAAGACGTACTTGGCGGCACCGAGCGCCAATGCAGTCTTGAGGTCAACAATGCCCCACCAGGTCACGAGCGAGAAGATAGTCGTGTCAATGGCCTGCGAACACAGCGTGGACAGGTTATTGCGCAGCCACAGCCAGCGGCCACCGGTGATCTTGCGGATCTTGTGGAACGCCCACACGTCGAAACTCTGGCTGACGTAATAGGCCAGCAACGAACCGAAGATGAACCGTGGCGTGTAATCGACGATCGTGGCAAACGCCTGGTGGATGTTCTGGGAGAATTCGGCGGAGGCCGGCCGGTCGCTCGGCAGGTAGAGCAGGGCGAAGCTCAACATCACGAGGACTATTACGCTGACCGCGAACCCCATACGCACGGCCTTGTTCGCCTCGGCCTTGCCATAGTTCTCGCTCAGGACGTCCGTGGCAAAGAAGATACTGGAATAAAATATGACGCCGAGGCTCGTCTGCATGCCGAAGATAACGGTTAGCTTCGGGCCCTGCAGATTCGCAAGAATGATAGCCGTTGCAATCGCCACCTGCAGGCCGGCCTTGCCGAACAAGCGGTAGAGCACGACGGTGCCGCCGAGGTCGAGCATGAGCGTCGTCAGCCAAAGCAGCTCCTGATTCGCTGCGAAGAACGTGACGACGCTCTGCGGTATCAAGGCGGATGCCCCTGGGGTTGGTCAGGCTGCCAGCTGGTCCAGGTGCCAGTCGGCGTTGCCGAACATCTGGCCGATCGCGGTCAGTCGTTTGAAGTAATGTGCAATATCGAGCTCCCACGTGACGCCCATGCCGCCGTGCAGCTGCACGGCTTCTTCGCCGACCGCCTGGCCTGCCGTACCGACGTGGTACTTGATGGCGCTGATCGCGCGCTTGGCTTCCTCGCCGCCTGCGCTCGCGACCATGGTAGCGTACATAAGCAGAGATTGACTCTGCTCGCAGTCGGTCAGCATGTCGACCATGCGGTGCTGCAGCGCCTGGAAGGTACCGATCGGGACGCCGAACTGCACGCGGTTCTTGGAGTACTCGATGGTCTTGTCTTTCATGGTCTGCATGATTCCGACAGCCTCAGCGCAAACGGCAAGCGTTGCTTCGTCGACCGTCGCATCCAGAACGTCAAAACCCTGGTCCGCATCGCCGAGCAGCGCATCGGCGTCGAGACGCACGTTGTCCAGCGTCATTTCGGCGGCCTGGTGGCCGTCCACCGTCGCGTAGGCGTTCACGACCAATCCGCTCGAATCCGAGGGTACGGCGAATAACGAGATGCCGGCACTGTCCGTTCCGGCGCCCGACGTCCGTGCGGGTACGATGATGAGATCGGCGTTGCCGCCGTTCAGTACCATACCCTTACGGCCGTTGACGACCCAGCTATCGCCGTCGCGTTCCGCGGTCGTGGCTACATTTGCAAGTTCGTATCGCGACTGCGGCTCGACGAATGCCAGCGTCGCCTGCAGTTCGCCGCCGATCATCGGATGCAACCATCGCTCTTTCTGGGCCTCATCAGCGGTACGTTTGAGAACACCGCCGGCCAGCACGACGTTGGCAAGATAAGGTTCCACGACGAGACCACGCCCGAAGCGTTCCATCACGATCATGATGTCGATGGGGCCGCCGCCGATTCCGCCGTCGTCCTCGCTGAAGGGCACTGCTGTCCAGCCGAGCTCAGCAAAGGTCTGCCAGACCTCGGGACTGAAACCCTTGTCGCTGCCCGCGTATTTCTGCCGGGTATCGAAGTCGTAATCGTTGGCGATGAACTTGTCGATGCTGTCAGCAAGCATCTGCTGAACTTCGTTGAGTGAAAAATCCATGCGCAATTCCTAGAGCCCAAGCACGTGCTTGGAAATGATGTTCTTCTGGATCTCGTTCGACCCGCCGTAGATGGACGCCTTCCGGTAGTTGAAGTACTTCAGGGAGGACTTCGTCTCAGCGCCTTCGCCGACGAAATCTCCTTCGTAGTCGAGCGCGTACTGATGCGGGACGTACGGCAAAGCGTAATAGCCGGCCGCCTCCAGGAAGAGCTTGTCAACGGCCTGCTGCATCTCGGTTCCCTTGATCTTGAGAATGGAAGATTCAGGCCCGGGCGCTTTGCCGGACTTCACCGCTGCAAGCGTACGAAGCTCCGTGAACTCGAGCGCCTTGAGCTCGACTTCGACGGCCGCTACTTTGCGCATGAAGTTGCGGTCTTCGACAAGAGGCGTTGCGCCGCGTATCGACTTCGCTGCCTGCTCACGCAGCTTTTTCAGACGGTAATACGACTGACCGACGGCGGCGATATTCGTGCGTTCGTGCTGCAGCAAGACCTTGCCGTAGGTCCAGCCCTTGCCTTCCTCGCCGACGAGATTCTCGACCGGGATCTTGACGTCCTCGAAGTGAATTTCATTGACCTCGTGCCCGCCTTCGATCGTGATGATGGGCTTGACGCTGATGCCAGGCGTGCTCATGTCGGCAAGCAGGAAACTGATGCCCTCCTGCTTGCGGGCAACGTCGCTCGAGGTCCGTGCCAGCAGAAAAATCCAGTCGGCATACTGGCCGAGCGTCGTCCAGGTCTTGGTGCCGTTGACGACATAGTGGTCGCCGGCGAAGTCGGCACGCGTCTTGAGCGAGGCCAGATCCGATCCCGAGCCCGGCTCGGAGTATCCCTGGCACCACCAGACATTGCTTTCGAGAATGTCCGGAAGAAAGCGCTTCTTCTGTTCCTCGTTACCAAACGTGTAGATGACGGGCCCGACCATGTTGAGCCCGAACGCGATGATCGGCGGTGCATTGGCTGCCGCCATCTCGAGCATGAAGATGTACTTCTCGACGGGGCTCCACCCGGTGCCGCCGTATTCGACCGGCCAGTTGATTCCGGCCCAACCCTGCTCATACAGGCATTTCTGAAAACGTACGAAATCGTCTTTTTCCAGAGGAATGCCCTTGTCCTGTTTCTCGCGAATGTCGGCCGGGAACTTCTCGCGGAAAAACGCCCTAACTTCCTCTCGGAAAGCGATTTCCTGGTCGCTGAAAGTTACGTTCATTGATACTCCTGTTAAACGGATTGGTACCTTATCAGACGCTGCAGCCAGAATGTGTAACGCTGTGTAAAATGTGCCGATGACTGAACTCGTTCGCGACGCACTCGACCGGCCAATGCACGACCTCCGGATCTCCCTGCTCGACCGGTGCAATTTCCGCTGTCCGTACTGTATGCCGGAGACGGAGTTCAATGCCGACTACGAGTTCCTGCGCCGGGAGCAGAGGCTGACCGACGACGAGATTCTGACGATTGCAAGGGTTGCGACGGGTCTCGGCGTGTCCAAGCTGCGGCTCACCGGCGGCGAGCCGCTGCTGGTCAAGAACGTCGCGGAGCTCGTTTCCCGCCTCGCCGCGCTGCCGGGAGTCGATGACCTCGCGCTCACGACCAACGGCATGTTGCTGGCCCCCGTTGCAGCCGATCTCGCCAGCGCCGGCCTGCACCGCGTCACGATCAGCCTGGACAGCCTGGACGAACAGGTTTTCAGGCACATGAGCGGCGGACGCGGCGAGCTTGCTACGGTGCTCTCGGCAATTGACGCCGCTGAAGAGGCCGGGCTGACACCGATAAAAATCAACGTGGTCGTACAACGCGGCATCAACGACCATACGGTGCCTGACCTGCTCGGGCACTTTCGCGGCAGCGGCCACATCGTACGGCTGATCGAATACATGGATGTCGGCAATCGAAACGGTTGGAGGATGCAGCAGGTGGTGCCGTCGGCCGAGTTGCTGGAACGGGTGACATCGCACTGGCCGCTGCAGCCCATCGGAGCGAATTACCCGGGTGAGGTCGCGCAGCGTTATGTGTACGAGGATGGTCAGGGCGAGATCGGTTTCATTTCGTCCGTGACCCGGCCTTTCTGCGGCAGCTGCACACGAGCCCGGCTCTCGGCGGACGGCATGCTTTATACTTGCCTGTTTGCAACGCACGGCACGGATCTTCGCGAACCGATCCGAAACGGGGCCGACGATGAGGAACTGGCGGATATCCTGTCATGCATCTGGCTGCAACGAGCAGATCGCTACAGTGAACTCCGGCAGCCGCGAGTGGCCGAACATCATGTGCTTAGCAAAGTCGAGATGTACAGGATAGGCGGATAGGGTGAGCAAACTCAGTCACATTGATGAACAAAATCGGCCGACCATGGTCGACGTCAGCGAGAAGACGTCGACGGCGAGGGAGGCCCGTGCGCGATCCGTTGTGCACCTCCCGGCGGACGTGCTTGCAGCGCTCGACGAGGGAGAGATCACGACCCGGAAGGGCCCCGTATTCGCCACCGCAATCGTGGCGGGCGTCATGGCGGCAAAGAAGACGCACGAACTGATTCCCTTCTGCCATCCGCTCGG
>JAAUXY010100532.1_pt1 | contig 18907 bp, 14 predicted proteins | sample 7278121 | NCBI WGS metagenome assembly JAAUXY01 (sample SAMN14350117, study PRJNA611818) | marine sediment metagenome | isolation source: surface marine sediment (1.8m) | place: French Polynesia: Moorea | collected 2018-08 | reverse complement strand
GGCCGAAATGGCGAAATGGTTCGTCCAGAAATGCACGAGCCTTTCGTGGAACGGGTAATCGCTTGCCGCCGCAACGCGATACCGTGCGTCTGTCTGCTCAACGTAATGACGCCGCAGGACGCGGCCGACCTTCTCGACAATATCGGGAGCGGGCTCGTCGGCCGCGGCACGTTTTGCCTCGCGCTGCATACGCCTTACGTCCTGGAATTCGACGAACACGGACGCCGATAAAGGTAAGCGGTTGATCTCGTCCGGAAGCCGGGACGGCCCGGCCAGCTGCTTTCTGAGCCAGCGTTGCGGATCGGCGCCGATTGCCTCGAGATCACCGGGTCTGGCGCCGAGCCCGAAGCGATTGGCTGCAATGACCGTTTCGATATTCATCATTCAGAGTCCTCGAGGCATACAACGCGTGGTTTGTACTTGCGTTGACCCGCGGCGCCGATCATATGACACCGGCGCCCCGAACCGCGTAATCCCTGCTATGATTATGTCAATAAAAACAATCGTTTAAACAACTGCATCCAATCGCGCTCCGGCAGGCATCTACCGGGTGAAAGCAGCTCGTGCTGCAGGCAAACAACGGAGTATTAACGTGGCTGAAGAAATGATCCCGATCGTAATGTTCGCTGGACTGACGATCGTATTCTCACTGCTCGTCTGGTTCCGGTTCCGGGCTCGGGCCGAGATGCAACAGACGATTCGCATGGCGCTCGATAAAGGCCAGGAGCTGAGCCCTGAAATCATTGACCGCCTGGGTCACCCCAAGGCGTCAAAGAACCGTGATCTCAGGCTGTCCACGATCTGGCTTGCCCTGGCGGTTGCACTTGCATTGTGCGGCGTGGCCGTTGGTGAAGTGGACGCAATTCGCGGCACGCTCGCAGGGGCGGCCTTTCCGTTCTGCATCGGAGTCGCCTACCTGATCAACTGGCGGTTTGCGGGAGACGACAGATAAACACGGTCGCCACAAGGTCGCCCGCCGAAGACCATCAGCTCGTCGCCCGGGTCGTCTCCTCGCAGGATACGGCTGCATTTGGCGAGCTGATCCGGCGACACCAGTCACACGTGCGCAATTTCCTGCGCAAGCTGACGGGCGACCTGGCGACAGCAGACGACCTGGCCCAGGACTGCTTCCTGCATGCCTGGGACAAGTTACCCGGCTTCTCCGGGCGCGGTTCGTTCATCGGCTGGCTGTTGAAAGTCGCGTACACGACCTTCCTGCAGTCGAAGCGAAAGTCGAAGCGCTACGCCGAGGTACTGGCCGAGGCCGGGCATGTCGCGGACGCCGAGTCGAAGGTTTACACTGTACAGGCCGACGAGGTTCCCGATCTCGAAAGGTTCCTCGCAGTGCTGACCGACGAGGAGCGCGCGATCATGACTATGTCGTACGCATGCGGGCTGTCTCATCGCGAGATCAGTGAGGCGACCGAGCTGCCCGTAGGTACTGTGAAGTCCGTGATATTTCGCGGCAAGGAAAAGATCAGGACTCGTTTTGACATCGAAGATCATCAACATGGCTGACAGAATCAAAGACGCAGAGGACCGCTTGCTCGAGACGATGTTTGCGGCGGAGCCGATCGCGGACGACGGATTCAGTGACAGGATCGTCCGGCGGATTCGTCGTCGACTCTGGCTGCGACGCCTGGCGATGCCGATTGCCGTATTGCTGGGGGCGGCGATTGCCGCCGAACCGGTCTTCGAGTTCGTCCAGGCCGTAGCCGGGCTGTCGACGCTCCTGCCGGCGGAGTCCATCAACGTGCCGACCGGCTGGATCCCGCAGCTGCAGACGATTGTACTGGCCGGAATGCTCGTCGCTACGGGCGTTTTCGGCCTGCGGATGCTCGAGGAATAGACACGCGTCATTGTAAGGTCACGGACGCTCGGTTACATTGCGCCTATGAACCTGCGCGAGAAAGTCGAGACGCTGCTGCCAAACTGGGAACGCTGGTACCCCAGCCTGTTCGATGCGGCCAGCGATCTCGGCCTGATCCGGGCCGAAGTCTGCGACCCGAATACCCTGAATCTCGTGCGGCGTCACGCTAAAGTCCGGCAACGCGCAGAGGAGGCGCACCGCGAGAAATGGGGAGGCAAGGACTGAGCCCCTGCTCCTGACAAATGCCTTACGATCTCGCGACGATCCGGGCGCATTTTCCAGCGCTGACCGAAACCCACCACGAACAGGCGCGCATCTACTTCGACAATCCTGCCGGCACCCAGGTGCCGGATACGGTCGCGAAACGCATGATGATGTGCATGCTGCACAGCAGCGCAAACCTCGGCGGCTACTTCACGACGTCGAAGGCGGCCGACGCCGTGGTGCTCGAAGCGCGGATGGCGATGGCGGACCTGCTGAATGCCGAGTCAACTGACGAGATCGTCTTCGGTCAGAATATGACCACGCTGACCCTGCACGTGTCGCGTTCGATCGGCAAGCTGTTCGAACCGGGCGACGAGATCATCGTGTCGCGCATGGATCACGATGCCAATATCTGGCCCTGGGTGCTGCTGGCGCGCGATCTGGGTCTCGAAGTGCGCTGGCTGCCTTTCAACACCGAGTCCTTCGAGTTCGATGACGATGCCATTGATGGTGTGCTCAGCGACAAAACCCGGCTGGTCTGCTTCGGCGCGGCGAGCAACCTCACCGGGACGATCAACGACGTCAAAACGATTTGTAGCAAGGCGCGGGATGCTGGTGCGCTGACCTACATCGATGGCGTGCAATCGGTACCACACCTGTCAACGGACGTGCAGGATCTCGGCTGCGATTTTCTCGTGTCCTCGGCATACAAATTCTTCGGGCCACACCAGGGGATTCTCTGGGGCAGGAAGGATCTGCTCGACTCGCTGGAGCCCTACAAGGTGAGGCCGGCGCCCCAGGAACTCCCGTGGAAATTCGAGACCGGCACGCAAAGCCACGAAGGCATGGCGGGGACGGCCGCGGCCATCGACTACTTCGCGATGATCGGCGAGACCATGGCGGAAGGTTTTCATGACGCCTGGTCGTCGCTGCCGGAAAAGCGCCGCAACATTCACGCCGCACTCGACTGCATCTTCGACTACGAACAGGAGTTGACCGGCAAGCTGCTCGACGGCTTGCAGCAGCTGCCGGGCGTGACGGTGCGGGGGATCACGGACAGGGACGCGCTCGCGAGACGAGTGCCGACCGTGGCGTTTACCCATAACCGGAAATCTTCCGCGCACATCGCCGAGGCTCTCGCGAAGCGCAATATCTTCGTGTGGAGCGGTCACAACTACGCGCTCGAAGTCGTCAAGGCACTCGGCCTCGAGGAATCAGGCGGCGTGGTTCGGATCGGTCCCGTGCACTACAACACGATCGAGGAAATCGATCGGCTGCTCGGCGAACTCGAGCAAATCCTGTACTAGCAGGAGCACCGCTGGCAGGAGCGGTCGAGCGAAGCGAGACCGCGATCCGGGCCAGAGACAGGAATTGCTGTACCTTCTCGCGCCAGGTTGTATGCACTCGCTAGAACGTCACCTGTACACCAAGCCATGCTGCGCGCGGAGCAGCGGGCGAGAAGAATCTACGGTCTCCAAAGTCGTCACCCAGCACTTCATCAGCTTCTCCGATCAATCCAAACGTCTCGTATTCCTCGTCCAGGACATTATCGACGTTCAGGAAAACTCGCACGTTCTCATTGACGCCGTATGCGCCTCTCAGATTCAGCACGGAATAGCCACCGATGCGCTCCAGATCGTTGCCCTCATCGCCGCGCATGTGGAAGTCGCCCCCGGAGAGGACTTCGCCACCTATCGTCACTCGATCACCAATCGATGCTCGAATACCGGCTTTGAATAGCTGTCGAGGGATGAGTGGCAAGCGATCGCCCGGCTGGACGCTTACTTCGCCGTCTATGGCCAGCGGGTTGTTCGGGCTGGGGAAGGACAGACTTTCTCTAAACGTCGTATCCAGGCGGGTGTAGTTGAGAAACCAATCGACCGAGTCGCCCGCTCGTCCGTCGAGGTTGATTTCCGTTCCGGCTCGTCGCGTGCGTCCAACATTGTCGAAGAAACCCTGGTTCGTCAGGGCGCCAGCGCTGATAAACAGGATGTCGTCCTTGCTCGTTGTGCGAAACACGCCTGCATGCCAGTTGCCGCCGATCCAACGACCTCGAAGCCCGGCTTCGAACGTTTCCGCCACGACTTGTTCCAGCGGCGGGTCTGCCAGGAAGGCATTAGGCAGCCGGCACGGGTCGTCCTCGTCTGCGCATGTCAGTTCCACAGGGGTTGGAGCACGATTCGATTCGCTGTACCCAACATAAAATGCCACGGTGTTCGACAGCCTCGAGGTCACTCCAATGGCGGGATTGAATCGTTCAAAGCTGTGGTCGCCATTTAGTTCCGTTCCAAGCTGATCCCTGAGAGCTATATCGATGTCGTTGTAGCGCCCTGAGATAGTGAGCGCCACAGAATCCGACAATGAAAACGTATTGCTGAAGTAAAGACTCAAGGAAGCGGCGTCGGCCTTGAGCTGCGTAAACGAATCGCCAACAAACAGGCCACTGGGAATCGCGAATCGTGTGTCATCCAGCTCGCCAAGTTCCGTGTTTGCATTGAAGTCAACGCTGCTGTTGTCGTAAGAGGTTCCGAGTACGAACAGGTTTTTTCTGCTTGCCAGTTCTCCGGTCCACGACGCCTGAAATCCGATTCCGATGCTACTCTGCTCTGTATTCGTTCGATTGACTGTGGCGCCCTCGACTTCGTCGCTTGCAGATATCGGGTTGTCATTCTGATCGAAGACCAGCCTTTCTTCGTCGTCTCCTTCCTCGCAAATGAAGCCCGGATCGTTTTCACACTCCTCGAAGTCGGAGTCGTCGCCGTTAAGGGTGCTGATGTCGCTGTTGCGAACGTAAATGCTTCCCGTGATGGACAGCGTGCTGGACAGACTGTGTTCCGCGATCAGGCTAACCAGGGAAAGCTCGTTCTTCGTTTGATCGGGACGAGTGAAGATTGCCTTGCGATCGATTTCAAGAAGGTCGACAGGTGCAGCGCCGTTTCCGATAAGATCGGTGTCCGCCAGGGTCAGGCTGAGATCGATCGCCGTGGCAGCCGATCGCCAGCCCAGTGTACCGAAAAGCTGAGTCGCTTCCGATGGCGAATAGTCGCGCCAGCCATCCTCTTCCAGATAGGAGCCGGTCAGAAAGTAACCAAAGCGCTCGTTCGGCGATCCGCCGGTTTCAACCTGAAGTCCCACGCGGCCGAATGAGCCCCCATAGACCTCGCCGCCTGTGCCGGAATTCGTGAAGCCATCTTTCGTTTCAATGGCGATTGCCCCGCCAAGCGCGTTCAGGCCGAACAGCGGATTCGAGCCGGGCATCAAATACAAAGCCTCAATCGCCGAATCGGGAATCAGGGCCCAATTCACTGTGTCGCCAAAAGGCTCATTAACGCGAACACCGTCCTGATAGACTGCGATGCCCTGTGGTAAACCCAGCAGGTGTGACCCCACGAATCCGCGATACTGTACGTCGGGCTGAAGTGGGTTGTTTTGCGCTTCGTTGACGAAAACGCTCGCCAGGTTGCGCTTCATGAAGTCGGCTATATCCAGAGCGCGTTGCTCCTTCAGTTCTTCCGCAGTGGCCGATTGCACGTTCGATGCGATTCTGTCCGTATCAACGCCTGCTCCCAGCGGAGTTTTGCCGACCACCTTGACCTCGTCTATTGATTCCTGCGCGAAACTCGCGTGCACGAGAACCAATAGAGAAAGCATGCCTAAGGAAATGACTCTCAAGGAAGCGTCCCTGTATTGTCTTCGTGGTCTCTGGGATGAAAGACGAGACCGTTATTCTGCCAGACTCAGCTACCGCAAACAGAGTCTTCGCTGCGGACCGATACGTCATGTCAACCAGTACAGCACCGCGCTTTGTCGCTACCGCCAGCTATACTGAGGCCAGGCTGCTTGCTGTCGGCGGGAATAACAACAAGGAGAACTCACCATGAGAAAGCTGTTGCTTGCGCCTGTGGTATTTGCTCTGTGCTTGCTGCAGGCATTCGCCCAGGACGAACCCACGATGCCGCGCATCGCACCCGCCGAGACCTACACCTGCACCTACAACGAGGGAATGGGACCCGCCGATCTCGATGCCGCGGTCGAATCCTTTAACAAGTGGGCGGACGAGCACGACGTAAACGACTACTACGCGTTTACGCTCACTCCATGGTTCACGGTGAACGCCGATTTCGATTTCGCGTGGATCGGCGCATGGACGGACGGCAACGCAATGGGCGCCGGAACGGATCTGTGGCTCGACACCGGCGGCGAAGCTGCCATGGCATTTTTTGGACTGGCCGACTGCAACGCGCACGAGATGTGGGCGACGATGACCGTCAGGGAGGCACCTGACGATCGCAGCGCTTCGGACAGGTTCGTCATCCAGTTCCAGGACTGCAGCGTGCCGGAGGGCAAAACCATGGGAGGGGCGTTTGCCGCAATGGACAAATGGACGTCGTACATGGACGACAACGGCTACATGAATGCCGTCTACGTCATGTTCCAGGCTGCAGGCGGTGGCAAGGAGGACTACGACTTCAAGCTGGTGGATACCTGGGCCAATCACACGAATCGAGGTCGCGACTTCGAAGCGTACGCGATGGGCGGTGGTGAGGTTGCACATGCCGAAGCGATGGCCGGCACGCTGGCTTGCGATACGGGTCGTGTCTATAACGCGGCAGTTCGCAGACGGATCAAGCAAGAAGACTGAGCCGAAACGAAGAAAGCCGCAGGTGATGCCTGCGGCTTTCCGTGAGATGTGTATCGGAAAACAGGTTTACAGCGGTGCGGAACGGTGCTCCATCATCCGCGCAAGACCTATCAGCTTTCCTGACACCCTTTTAATCTCACTAGACATGGATCACCTCCTTTATGTTGTTTGCCCGGGGCCCGAGTATGTCTTCGAATTTGACGAATTCCAAGTGAAAAATTTGTTAAAAAACAGTTGTCAACAAAGTGCTCTTGATGCGCTATTATAAATAGCTCGCCCTGTGAATCCGGTCGTGATTCGCGTGTATACTTCGGCAAAACAACGAAAAACCGGGAGAGAGGGTTACATGGCAATCGCAGATCTCAAGAACGTACTGAAGATTTTCGGCGGCTCCGACGTCACCGAAGAAGAGCAAAACGAGCTGTTCAAGGAATCGCTGCTGATGACGCTCGCCCGCGCGGCGGACGCGGACATCAATATTCAGGCAGCCGAGGTCGACCGCATCCAGGAAATCCTCAAGGACCATACCGGTGATGACTTCAGTTCGGCCGACATTCGCGTGGCTGCACGGGCCGAACTGTACGCGGAAGCGACGTTGCGCAAATACCTGGCCAGCGTGTCGAACAAACTCAGCGATGATCAGCGCGCCGAGATCATCCAGGCGCTGCTGGACGTCTTCCGCAGTGACAAGAACGTGTCCGTTCTCGAGATCGACTTCTTCAACGGTGTCGCGGAATCGCTCGGCGTCACGGCCGCTCAGGTTGCAGGACTGACCGCGGGCGACGTTCCCGACGAAGAAGACTAGGCCCTGCGTAGCGGTTTTCCTGAACCGCAGCTAAACCACATCGTCCGAGCATGAACAAGGGCTGAACGCCTTTGCTCATGCGGCTTTGCGCGCCCAAACAGTTCAGCAGCAATTCAGCGTCACCCGGTTTAAATAACCCTGTAGAGAAGCTACCGAGGGTTCGAAAATGACCGGGACAAAAACTATGAATAGTGTGCGTATGACGCTTTCGCTCGGGCTTGCAGTCCTGATGCTGTTCGCCGCCGCAATCGCAATGGCTGAAGAGAACAATCGCGTGTCGGTAACGACACAAGGTCTCAAGTCGGTTGTTGATGGCGGCCAGGGCAAGGTCTCCGAGAACGAGTACGACAAGACCGCGACCAAGGGCAAGCGCAGCGAGCTGTCCAAGGCGAACGGGCAGTCGAAGTCGTCAAGGGAAACGCTGAATTCTGTCAATACCGATTTCTGGTTCTACACCGCGGACGTCGAGCTGTTCTCGGATCAGGACAGGGACGGCTACTACTTCGGCATCGATCTCCTGTTCGACGCCGATACGATCTACGCGGTCGCCGACGTCTATGCGGTTGTCTACCTGAGCCGCGACGGCGGTCCGTGGGAGGAATACGCGGTAACCGAGGATTTCACGCTGTTCGGCGCGTCGAGCGAGGACGAGTACATCATCGTCACCGAGCTCGTATCGGGTTATCCGACAGGTAGCTACGACATCCTGATCGAGCTGTTCGATGCCTGGGATGACTCATTCGTTGCTGATATCGGCCCGGCGGACACCTCCGAGCTGGCCTTTCTGCCGCTCGAGGATGCCGACCGCGACGCCACCGGCGGTGGCTCGACGATCGTCATCAACCAGGGCGGTGGTGGCGCGGCCGGATGGACGCTGCTCCTGGGGCTCGGCCTGCTGGCAATGAGACGCCGTCAGGCCTGAGCGGGCGACGCGCGGCGTGCAGTGCGCATCACCTTGCGTCCCCACGCCGCAAGTCCGTCGAAATACACGTACAGCGCCGGCACGACGAGCAGCGACACGAGTGTCGAGAATGCGAGTCCGCCGATAATCGCACGGGCCATCGGGTAGTACGGTGGCCCGTCCCCGCCCACCTGGGTCGTACCGACGGCAAGCGGCGTCAGACCCACGATCGTCGTCGCGACGGTCATGAGGATCGGGCGCAACCGATCCTGCCCCGCCGCAACGATCGCTTCGTTCCTCGGCAGGCCGCTCAGCCTAAGGTTGTTGATGTGATCCACGAGCACGATGCCGTTATTCACCACAACCCCGATCAGTATCATGATGCCGATCATCGCCATGAACGAGAACGTCGTGCCGGTTGCGGCAAAGAATAGGAATACACCGAAGATCGAGAACACGATCGAGCCCAGAATGATCGAAAACGGCAGTGCAATCGACTCGAACAACGCTGCCATGACGAGGAAGATGCACGCGACGCCGAGAACGATGTTCACGATCATCATCGATTGCGTTTCGTCCGCCCGTTCGAATCCACGGCCAAACTTCCATGAATAGCCCGGTGGCAGGTCGATGTTCTCCATCATTCGTTCGACGTTGGGACGGACGTCGTCCAGTCCGTAGTCGTCCTCGAGGTTGGCCGACAGCACCACTGCCGTCTGGCGGTCGGTTCGGCGAATGGTGTCTGGTGTTCTGGCTATATGCAGCGAGGCCACGGCGCCAAGCGTGATACGCCTTCCATCCGGCGTATACAATGGCATGTCGGCGAGCTGTTCGACACTCTGCTTGTCGTCTTCGCGAAATACCAGGCGAACCTCGATCTCACCCATGTCGTCACGGAATTCCCGCAGGTTGTCGCCGCGCATCGCAGTCGCAACCGACTGCGCGATGTCCGCGGTCGATAAGCCGACGGCCGCTGCACGGTCACGGTCGATCGTCACGCGGACTTCCTGGTCGCCTTCCTCGCTATCGCTGCGAACGTCTTTGAGACCCTCGACGGCGGTCAATGCCCTCACGATGCCGGTTGCGAGCTCGTTTAGCCGCTCCGTCGAATCGCCGCTGATCTGCAGGCTGAATCCGTCGCCGCCGCCTTGCTGGTCGAACTGAAAACTGGGCTTGCCAATCGCGATGGTCGGCATGTCTTTCTCGATACGTTCGACGATTTCCTTGGTCGAGAGCGTTGCGTCGGCTTTGTCCGTCAGGAGCAGCGTCGATTCGGCGCGCCCCTGGTCGAAGTAGCTGTAGACGGAGCGAATATTGAACTCTTCCTTCCTGGAAAAGAGGTACTCCTCGATCCTGTCGACCGTGGCTTCGACCCTGTCGAGAGAGTGCTCGCCCTCGATGTGATAGGGCATGAACAGGCGTCTCCCGACGTCCTGCGGGAACATGTCGAATTTGACGAGGCCGAGCATCATCGGCGCCACGCCGATGATGCAAACCACCACGATGCCGACCGCGGTCCAGGCGCGATGTGCCAGGACCCAGCGCAGCGCATTTGAATACCGTCGGGTCAGGCGCACCATCAGTGCCGCCTCTTTCGGTTCCGGCGGCAACGCGATACGCGAAACGAACATGGGTACGAGCGTTTGCGCAATCAACAGGGATGCGATCAGCGCGACGATAATCGTTACTGCCACGTGTGTCAGGAAAATCGTTATGTCGGCTTTGGTACCGAAAATGATCGGTGCAAACACGATGATCGTCGTCGCGGTGCCGGCGATCACGGCGAGACCGACCTCCTTCACGCCCTTGATCGTTGCCTTGTGCGGGTCGCCGGGTTCTGCGGCACGCGCGCGCAACACGCTTTCCGTGACGACGACGGCGTTATCGACAAGCATGCCGACCGCGAGCATCAGGCCCATCATGGACAAAATGTTCAGCGACAGGCCCGCGAAGTACAGGGCGCCGAGCGTGATGAGCAGGGAAAACGGTACGGACGCCGTGACGATCAGCGTCGTCGTTGCCTGGCGCAGGAAGAGGTAGAGAACGACGATGGCAAGCAGGCCTCCGATCAAGCCGGCGTTGAGCAAATCGCGCAGAGACTCGCGAACGCTGTCTCCCTGATTCTCCAGCGTGAAGATATTGATGCCGCGCATCTGCGGCAGCTTCGCAATCTTCTCGACTTCCTCGATGACGCGATCGGTCACGGCGACAAGATTCGTTCCGGTCGTCTTGTTGACCGAGATGCCGATGGCGTAGGTGCCGTCCAGGTGGCGACCGTAGTTGCGTTCGCGGGTCTGGAACTCGACGTCGGCGATGTCGCTCAGCAGCAGGCCCTGCTGATTGATGACGATATTGCGAATCTCGTCGATCGATGCGAACTCGCCCATCGGCCGTACGCTCAGACGCTGGTCACCGGCCGTGATCTTGCCGGCGGTAACCGCAAAGTTACTGCGCTGCAACAGGTCTCCGAGCTCACGAATGTCGACACCGTACGCTGCCAGCAGATCCGGTTTCATGAGGATGCGGATTTCGCGCGGCTCGACGCCCTGCAATTCCACGCGGGATACGCCGTCGATGCGTTCCAGCCTGCGTTTGAGCAGGCGATCCAGCGTCTCGTAGCTGTTCGACAGGTCCCTGTCGCTGGAGATTCGGAGGTTAAGCACTGGCTCGTCGGAGAGCGAGAACGTAAAAACGAAAACCCGCCGCACGTCGTCCGGCAGCAGGTGCCGGATGCTGTCGACCTTCGCGCGCGCCTCGATGCCCTTGGCGCCCATGCTTTCTTCCCAGCTGAATCGCAGCCCGATTTCGGCCTGGCCCTCACGCGAGTTCGAGAACATCTGCTCGACGCCGGACAGCGTGGCGAGCGCTTCCTCCACGGGACGCGTGATCAGCCGCTCGACCTCCTCGGGCGTAGAGCCGGGATACGGAATCTGCACCCAGATACCTGGCCACTCGATATCCGGAAACTGCTCCAGCGGCAGCAGGCGGGAGGCGATGAGACCGACCAGCGCCAGCGCCACGAATACGACAACTGTCGTTACGGGCCGCCGCAGTGCGATCTCCGTGTGTTTCATGACACGGCCTGCGTATCGCCCGGTGCGTCGGCGACCGGCGCCGGCCAGCGTTTGCGATCGAGCAGCGAGTAGACGACCGGAATAACCACCAGCGTGAGCAGCGTCGAGACGATCAGGCCACCGATCACGGTAATCGCCATCGGACTGCGAACCTCGGAGCCTTCGCCGAACCCGATCGCCATTGGCAGCAGGCCGAGGGTCGTCGTGAGAGAGGTCATCAGGATCGGCCGCAGGCGTGCGGTGCCGGCCTCGACGATTGCGTCGATGCGTTCCTTGCCCTGCTGGCGCAGCTGGTTGATCAGGTCGACGAGCACGATTGCGTTATTGACGACGATGCCGGCCAGCATGATCAGGCCGATAAACGCGACGATGTTGATGGTCGTACCGGTTACGAACAATGCGAGCACGGCCCCGACGAGCGCCAGCGGGATCGTGAACAGGATGACGAAAGGATGGATCAGCGATTCGAACTGCGAGGCCATCACCAGGTAGACGAGAAAGACGGCAAGGGCCAGGGCGAACTGCATCGAGCGGAACGAGTCCTGCATTTCGTCGCTCTGGCCCGAAACGATCGCGCTGACGCCGTTCGGCATCGGCAGCTGGCTGATGATGTCGCCTGCCTCGATCGCCGCGGCGCCGAGGTCTCCGTAGGCGATGTTCGCCGTGATGATGGCGACACGCTCCTGCGAGATACGACGAATCTCGGCCGGGCCGCGAGAAACGAAAACGTCTGCGACGGCCTCGAGCGTGACCGGCCGCTCGGAGGCAGGGTTGACGATCAGCTGGCGGATTTCCTCGACGCTGGACTGGCGCGTGTCGACGCTGCGCACGAGCACGTCGATCTTGCGGTCGCGCCACGTATAGCGGGTCGCCAGCTCACCGCGCACGTTCGCTACGACGCGATCCGCAATATCCCGTACCGCCATGCCAAGCTTGGCGGCCCGCTCCTGGTCGAAGACGATCTGAATTTCGGGGTTACCGAGCTCGACAGTCGTGCGGATGTCCGTGAACCGGTCAGAAGACGACATTGCCTGTTCGATCGTTCGGCTGACCTGTGCCAGCGCAGCGAGGTCGTAACCCGAGATTTCGACCTGCAGCGGGCTCGCGAACGACATCAACGACGGTCGGCTGAACTCGTACTGCACGCCCGGCAGTCGTGCGAGCTCGCGACGCATGGCGTCCATGGTCCGGTCTTCCTCCGTGCGACCGGCACCCGGTTGCAGGGTGATGCTGAGCGTACCGGTGTTGTCGCCTGCATCCACGGGATTGGCATCGAGGCGATTGCCGGTACCCGCGACCGAGTAGTCGAGCGCGACCGTGTCCATGTCGGCAGCGACGCGCTGGGCTGCCTGGATGGCGCGGTCCGTCTCTGCCAGCGGTGCGCCCGGAGCCAGGCGCAGGTCGACATTGAACTCGCCCTGCGAAAGCTGCGGTATGAGCTCGGTGCCAAGCCGCGGAACGAGCATCATCGATCCCGCGAACGCCAGTACCGCAAGCGCAAGCACGGCCGGTCGGTGGGCAAGCGACCAGCGCAGCAACGCTGGATAGACGGAAGCAACCGCGCCATAAAACCGCTGCAGCAGCCAGGTGGGTGGTGCCAGCAACCAGCGCAACAGGCGCCCGATCGCAAAAAACAGAATCCCGAACGCGCGGACGACTCGCGCGACGCCGCGAGTGAACCAGCTCGGCGGCTTGCCGTCTCCACCATCGTCGTAACGGCTGCGCGCACCCAGCGACGCGAGCATCGGGATCAGCGTCAGCGCGACGATCAGCGAGAACAGCAGGGCGAAAGTCACCGTGAGCGCCTGGTCCCGGAAAAGCTGCCCCGCGATACCGCTGATGAACACCATCGGGAAAAACACGGCGATCGTCGTCAGCGTCGCGGCGATGACTGCGGTGGCAACCTCCGCGGTACCCGCCTGGGCGGAACCCACCAGGTCCAGGCCCTGTTCTTTCTTCCTGACTATGTTCTCGAGTACCACAATGGAATTGTCGACGAGCATGCCGACGGCGAGGGCGATTCCTCCGAGCGACATGATGTTCAGCGAGATATCGTTCAGGTGCATGAGCATGAACGTGCCCACGATCGAGACCGGAATCGCAATGCCGACGATCGTTGTCGCGCGCGCGTCCCTGAGGAATCCGAACAACACGATGATCGCGATGATGCCGCCGAGGACTGCCGCATTTCGCACGTCGGCTACCGCGGACGAAATGAATCTGGACTGATCGTATATCTCGACGAGTTCGATGTCCTCGGGCAGGGTCTCACGCACGCTCTCGAGACGCTGTTGAAGGCGCCGTGCGACCTGCACGGTGTTGGCGTCGCCTTCCTTGTAAATGGCGAGTTCCACTGACTCGCGACCCTTCACTCGCGTGATGGCTTCGCGGTCCTTGTAGCCGCGCTCGACCGTGGCGACGTCGCGCAGGTAAATGGGACGTCCGGCGACGTAAGCGACGATTGCGTCGCGAAACTCGTCGACGGTCTGGAACTCGTTCAGCGTGCGCACGAGAAATCGCTGGTTACCCTCCTCGAGCCGCCCGCCCGACAGGTTGACGTTCTCCGCGCGAATGCGCTGCGCAATCTGGTCGATGCTCAGTCCGAGCTGCGCGAGCCGTTGCTGGTCGACGCGAATCTGGATCTCGTCCTCGAGACCACCGCTGACCTTGACCGCGGCAGTGCCTTCTTCGGCTTCGAGGTCCGTTTTGATTCTGTCCTCGGCCAGCCTGCGCAGCGCCTTGAGGCGTGACTCGGCGTCGGCGGCGGATATCGCCGACTGGCCCTCGTGCAGGAGACCGAGGCGCATGATTGGCTCGGATGACGGATCGAATCGCAGCAACAACGGCCGACTGGCTTCCAGCGGCAGCACCAGCAGGTCCAGCTTCTCGCGCACGTCGACGCCGGCGATATCCATCTCGGTTCCCCACAGGAACTCGAGCGTTACGTCAGACTGTCCCGAGCGCGACACTGACCGAACGAGTCGCACGTTTCGAATTACGCCGACCGCTTCTTCGATCGGCTTGGTCAGCAGGTTTTCGACCTCGACGGGTGCCGCACCGGTAAGTTCTGTGCGAACCGTTATCGTCGGGTAGGAGATGTCCGGCAGCAGGTTCAGTTTCAGTCGCGACAGCGACACAATTCCGAACAGCGTAATCGCGACCATGAACATGACGATGGTCACGCGACGCTGAGTTGCGATCTCAATCAGGCGTCGCATTGTCGGTTACCTGTTCCTGCGGCCGGTTGATGACTGTGACTGGCGACCCGTCCTTGAGCCCGACCTGGCCGAGCGTCACGACCTGGTCGGCGTCGTCAAGCCCGTCGATTATCTCGATCATGCCTTTTTCACCAACCCCTGTCGTGACGACCCGGCGCACGGCCTTGTCGTCTTCGACGACAAATACGCTCCTCTCGCCCATGTCCTCGACGACCGCGCTTCTCGGAATCTGCAGTGCGTTCTCGTGGCGGTCGTAAACAATACTGATGCGCCCGAACATGCCCGGCTTGATGCGCCGTTGCTCGTCCGAGATCTCGATCGTGATCTTGAACGTGCCCGTGTCCGGGTCGACGACCGGGCTGATGCGCGTCACGGACGCTAAGATGCGCTGGTCGGCGAGCGCGTCGATGTCAATGACGACGGGCTGCTCGGGTTGAATCTGGCGATATTCCCTCTCCGGAACGTGCAGGTAGGCGACAAGTGGGTCGAGGCTCGTTACCCGGAACAATGGTTCGCCGACGCGTACCGTGCTGCCGATACGGATATACCGTTGGGATACAACGCCCTGGATCGGCGCGCGAATCTGCGTGTAGTCGAGCTCAAGGCTGGCGAGGTTGTACGCAGCCTCGAGCGCTTCCATCTCGTATTTGATCCGCTCGAAGTCACCCTCGCTGATCAAACCTTTTTCCCTGAGGTCGAGATTGCGCTGGTAGTCGCGCTGCAGTTTTCGCAATCGCGCATTTGATTCGTTGAGCTCGAGGCGCAGACGGTCACCGTCGAGCCTGGCGAGAATCGCGTCCTGTTCGATCTCCATGCCCTCCTCGACAAGCAGTTCCCGGACCTCGCCATCTACCTTGGCGACGACCTCGGCCTCGGCAAATGCCTCGATCGGAGCTGTGCCCGAGTAAACGGCGTAGATGTCACCCCGGACGGGTGCGCTCGTCTCTACGGGCACCGGCGGCGTTTCTTCCTTTTCCTCGTCGCCACCGTTTCCGCGCTCCCCACAGGCACCCAGCATCACGGCCGCTGCGAGGAGCGGCCAAGTCCAGCATCTGTACGTCATTGGAGTCAGCCCGCGAAGCTGTCGCGTTTCCGGGTGCTTGCAAGCACCTTGCTGCCGCTCTTCAGGCCGGAGTGGCCTTCCACGACAACGATTTCGCTGCCATCGAGTCCGTCCAGGATTTCGACGCGGCCCTCGGCGGAAATACCTGTCGTAACGATGCGTCGTGTCACCTCACCGTCGACGACGACGAATACGCTCGCTTGCTCGTCTTCGAGTACGACGGCATCGGTCGGGACCAGCAATGCATCTTCGTGTTTCTCGTAGGCGATCGAGAAACGCGCGAACATGCCCGGCGCGAGATGACCGGCGCGGTTGTCGATAACCGCGGTGGCACGAAACGTACCGTTGCGGACATCGATCGTAGGACTGATGCGCGCAATGGAAGCGGGGAATTCTGAATCCGGCATCGAATCGACGGTGAGCACGGCGGGATGGCCCGCTTCGAACTTGACGAGCTCGGACTGCGGAATCTGCAGTTCCGCCTGCAACTCGGATGTGTCGGTGATCCGGAACGCGACCGTACTGGCGACGAGATTTTGCCCGGGCTTGACGTCTCGCGTCGCAACGATGCCTGCGATCGGCGCGCGAATGCGGGAATAGTCGTAGTTGAGCTTCCTGAGCTCGTACGTTGCCCGCAACGCATCCAGGTCGAACTTCAGGCCTTCGAACATCGCGGCACTGATAAGACCCCGCTCATGCAGGTCGAGATTGCGCTCGTATTCCTTGCGAGCCTGCTCGAGGTTCGCCCTGGCGGACAGCATCTCCAGGCGCAGGCGTTCGCCATCGAGTCGGGCGAGTACCTGCCCGCGCTCGACGCGATCGCCTTCCTCCACGAGCAGTTCGACGACCTGGCCGCCGACGCGTGCGATGGCGGGTGCATCGGAGTCGGAGAACACGGTCGCCGTCACGCGGTAGGTCGCATAAATATCCGCACGGAAAGGACTCGTGACTTCGACGGGAACCGGCATGGCCGCCTCGAGTTCATCGTTGTTCACGACGCTGGCCTCGCCGGTGCCGCAGCCGGAGAGGGCGCCGAGACTCAAGAAGGCGGTCAGCGCGAGGGTCAGTCTTATCGTTTTCATGGCTGTGCCGATCAGTACCCTGTTAGTGTTATAGTGAAGTATAACACTAGTTCGGTATAACGCAACTGGCAGGTTCACATTTCTGGTGAGCTGCTTTCACCCCTTAGATGCGCGAGCGGCGGTTTTGGATTCGATATTATGTAAAACACTGCGCCAGGAACGGGTTCAGGAACCGATTCTCGGCGTCGAGCTGGCGGCGGATCTTGCGGAAGAACTCCAGGCGGGTGGAGTAGACCTGTGCGGCGTGCTCAGCGCGCAGCGCCCGGGAGTCGTTGAAGATTGGCGCGCCGCCCCACTGCTCCGCGAACTCCGCGAGATCGATGACGAAGTCCTCCCAGCCGTTCTGCTGGGTCGACAGGCTCTGCAGGGCAATCATCGGCTCATCGAACGACGGCGACAGCAACGACGAGTCGTCGCGTGCGATGCGGATGCCAACGGCAGGCATGTCACAGCGATAGCCCGAGTTGGCGAGCACGTTGTGGCAAAAATCGCGGTAGGCCCGCAACACGAGCGAGAAATCGGTCGCAGGGAAGCACCAGGTAGATCGCAGCATTTGCCGCGCATTGCGTCGCTTGCGATGCCGTGAACCGATGCTCGCGTGATTGCCGTTCCTGACGAGACGGGTGTTGACCAGTCCCTGGGTCGCCTCGCTGATGCGATCGATCAGCCGGTAACGGACCGACGGAATCGGTACGACACGGTTCAACGACTTGAATACCTGAGGCAGTACGGTGCTTTCTCCCCAGTCCTTGATCTTCCAGGGCGTACGGTACGCATTGCCAGCCTTGTCGTCGTAACGCCTTACGTCGAAGTACACGCTATCCCGGTACGGCAGCACATAGCATTTGAGGCCGATGTCAGACAGCGCCATTTTGTCGACGACCTTGCAGAAATCGTCGATGCTCAAGCGACGGTGCGTGGCGGTAAACGTCGAGAGCGGCCTTACATCGAGCGTGACTTCGTAGATTACGCCCAGCATCCCGTAGCTGCCGCGAAGCGCATTCAGCAGGTGCTTCTGCTCGGCCGAGACCGGGAGCAGCTTGCCGCCTGCCGTGACGATCTTCGCGCTGATGACATGGCTTGCGAAGCAACCGGCCTGTTTGCCCGCTGCAGGCCCTATGCACGGCGCTGCGACCGCGCCGCCGAGCGTTCGCTCGTATTGATCCGGGCTGCCGATGAGTTCGAGTCCGTACTCGGCCAACGCGTCGACGAGTTGCCCGATCCGGACTCCCGCCTCCGCCGTTACCGTGTGATTGTAGGTATCGATATTGAGGATGCGGTTCAATCCCGTGGTGCAGACGACCGTGCCCATCGGGCTCGTGTTGCAGTCCGTGGATGCGGTGCCGGCGCCTCTTGGCCTGAGCGGCAGAGCGACGTTTGCTGCCGGATCGCAGCATCGCATCAGTTCCTTGAGATTGGCTGGCGTGAGGACGGCAGGTTTGGCGAGTGGCTGCCTGAATCGCCCGGTGTCACGAAATCCCTGTGCTTGCATCGAAGTCTCCGGCATGTAGTCCAAAGGTCATTTGCCAAAGACTCGAGCTGTGTGGCGCTCGGGAATTCGCGTTGGCGGCCCCGCTGTCGTAGGTTAGACCCTTAGACCGGTGGCTTTGCGACCCTGCTTTTCAGCAGGTGTGCCTTTGTCAAACGAGGGCCCATCGTTGCATAGCGCGTGCAGGGCGTCAACGCGACATTCGTGTGTTTTGTTAAATCGAGCAATAGGGAAGGGGAGCGCCGCGATTGGGGATGCTCGCGACACTCATCGGCAGCCGCCTGCCGCAAAAATACAGGAAGTATTTCAACCTTCCTGAGCAGCTCAGTTCCTTCAAGTTCGGCGATACGGGAACCACCGCACTCGGCCAGGCGGCAAGCCGCTGGCTCGAGGGTCATGACAGCGCCTGCGGGGTGTACCGGCTGGACCTGGGACTCGATGCGCTCAGCGTCAGGCTCGGGCTCATCGATTGCGCCGAACGCTCCATCGATATCCAGAGTTACCTGATTCGCGATGACCTGAGCGGAAATCTCGTTGCGATGAAACTCGTCGAGGCGGC